>Ga0272447_1002314_pt1 | contig 10371 bp, 9 predicted proteins | sample YNPCB0133_FD_194589 | JGI IMG/M metagenome (GOLD analysis project Ga0272447, IMG submission 194589) | Hot spring microbial mat communities from Yellowstone National Park, WY, United States - YNP-CB-013-3 | ecosystem: Environmental > Aquatic > Thermal springs > Hot (42-90C) > Sediment | place...
GGATGGACGTCAGGATCGTGCCCACAGCTACGGGAACCCTGAACACGGACCTGAACGCGAAGTTCAACGCGGCCTTCGAGTCGCTGAGGACCTACGACCTCGTCTTCCTCCACATCAAGGGTACCGATACAGCGTCCCACGACAGGAACCCTGCCATCAAGGCCTCCTTCATCGAGAAGGTCGACAGGGAGCTGAGGGCCAGGATCGATCAGCTGCAGGACGTCGTCGTCTGCGTCACAGGCGACCACACCACGAGCTCGATCGACGGCCGGCACCACGGAGACCCAGTACCGATACTGATCTGGGGTGAGGGCGTGAGGAGGGACAAGGTCGTGAGGTTCGACGAGGTGAGCTGTGCCGATGGGGCGCTGGGCCGGATCAGGGGCCTCGACGTGATGAACATCCTGATGGACTTGGTTGGGAGGGTTGAGATGTTCGGAGAGTGAGGAGTTCTATTTCCGCTCTCAGTACTGGATGATGTGCGGGTAAACGTATTTGTTGAACAGCGCCTTCTTCTCAGCGGGCGAAAGCTCCACGTATCCCGTCGCAGGCGAGATGTGGGCCACGTCGATGCTGTCGCCGCTGCCGATGTCCCTTCTGATCGCCACCGCGACCGCCTTGTAGGCCAGCTCCACCGCCTCGTCGATGGAGAGGTCCTCCCTGTACTCCGCCTCGAGCACACCGAGCGCTACAGGCGAGCCTGAACCCGTGCTGATCACCTTCTCCTCCGTCACACCTCCCAACGGGTCCACGTTGAATAGGTGAGGTCCGGAATCGTCGACGCCTCCGACCAGGAGCTGCGTCTGGTAAGGGAAGAAGCGGTAATAGAACATGTACGTCGAGAGGAGCGTCGCGAGGGCCCTGACCTGCATCCTCCTCCCCTGCGTCACCTCGAAGTGCCTCACGTTGGCCCTCATCAGGTCCACCAGCGCCTGAGCGTCGGCCACCCTGCCAGCTATCGTCATCGCTATGTAATCTGAGATTTTGTGGATCTTCTTGGCAGTCCTGTGGGCCACGAAGAACCCGGCAGTCGCCCTCGTGTCCGTCGCCAGAACCACCACGTTCCCCGCGATGAACCCGATCGTAGTGGTCATCCGGGTTTACCGCCGAGGGTCCATCTGATAAAGGTCCATCTGAGTAACCCTCTCGATGGGGTCGTCGAGGCTCCGCCTGCAACTACAGAACCCAGCAACACCGCTCCGGGGAGGAGGGTGACCGAGATTTGACCTCGAACGCCTGATTGTGACCGATGGGTGTAGAGGACGATGGCGGAATTTACTTATGAATCCCCATGCGGATACCTGTGACTTGACGCTGAGGAAGGCTGTGCTGACGGCCGCCGGCCTCGGCAGCAGGCTGTTGCCGGCCACCAAGGAGCTGCCTAAGGAGATGTTGCCGATCTTCGTCCCGGGGAAGAACGGCCCTGTCCTGAAGCCGCTGCTGCAGGCCCTCTTCGAGCAGCTCTTCAACCTCGGCATCAGGGAGTTCTGCGTCGTGGTGGGCCGCGGCAAGAGGGCGATCGAGGACCACTTCACCCCCAACTGGGACTTCGTCGAGAAGCTCAGGTCTTCCGGGAAGGACACGCTGGCAGAGGAGCTGGAGTCCTTCTACGGGATGCTCGAGAGGTCGGAGGTCGTGTGGGTCAATCAGCCCTCACCCCTCGGTTTCGGCGATGCGGTCAGGAGGGCGAAGGCCTTCATCGACGAGGACTTCATGGTCTGTGCCGGCGACACGTACATCGCCTCACGGAACGGAGGCTACCTCAGGCGTCTGGCGGAGGTGCACAGGAGGACGGGCTCCGACGCTACGCTGCTGCTGAAGGAGGTCGATGACCCCAGGCGTTTCGGCGTAGCTGTGGTCGAGGGGTCTGGGGCTGGTGAGGCCCTCACGGTCAGGTCGGTCGTGGAGAAGCCTCAGGTGCCGCCCTCGAGGATGGCGATACTCCCGTTCTACGCCTTCACGGTGGAGGTCTTCAGGGCCCTCGAGCGGACAGGTCCGGGACACGGCGGAGAGATCCAGCTGACGGACGCCATACAGCTGATGCTCAGCGAGGGCAGGAAAATAAACGCGACGGTCCTCGACGAGAGCGAGGTCTGGCTCGACATCGGGACGCCGGAGGGCTACAGGGACGCCGTCCTCATCTCCTACAGGATCGCATCGGAGGCGGGCGCTGATGCCCAGTAGGATCACGACGAGGACGGTCTCGAAGGTGGTAGAGGGCATCGATGTGGGATCGGTCTCGGTGGTCGGCCTCGGCTACGTCGGCCTCACCGTCGCCTCCTGCCTCGCCTCGAGGGGCTTTAGGGTCATAGGGATAGACGTCGACCGGGATAGGGTCGAAGCCGTCAACAGGGGAAGGCCCCCTATCCACGAGCCAGGCCTCGAGAGGTTGCTGAGGTCCTCGCTGAGGAGGGGGACGCTCAGGGCCACGACCGATTACGCCGAGCTCTCGAGGACCGACCTGACCTTCGTCACCGTCGGAACGCCGAGCCTCCCCGACGGCAGCATCGACCTCCGCTACGTCGTAGAGGCCTCCGAGTCCATAGGAAGGGCCCTCAGGTCCAAGGAGGGAAGGCATCTCGTGGTGGTCAAGAGCACCGTCGTCCCCGGCACCACGGAGCGCGTCGTGGCTCCCAAGGTCGCAGAGGCCTCGGGAAAGGAGTTGGGCGAGTCTTTGCTCGTGGCCGTCAACCCCGAGTTCCTGAGGGAGGGTTCGGCCGTCAGGGACATGATGAGGCCGGACAGGATCGTAATCGGAGACATAGGGGACGGCTCTTCGGAGATCGTGGAAGAGCTGTACAGGGAGTTCTACGGTAGGAGGATGCCTACGGTGATCAGGACGAACGCCGTCAACGCCGAGACGATCAAGTACGCCAGCAACGCCTTCCTCGCCGCCAAGGTCAGCCTGATCAACGAGATCGCCAACATATGCGAGCGGATACCGGGTGCCGACGTGAGGGTAGTGGCGCAAGGGGTGGGGCTCGACGCGAGGATCGGCCCCCATTTCCTCGGAGCTGGGATAGGCTTCGGCGGCAGCTGCTTCCCGAAGGACGTTAAGGCCCTGATCGCTAAGGCGAGGGAGCTGGGGTACGAGCCGGTGATGCTGAGGGCCGTGCTGGAGGTGAACGAGCGCCAACCCCTCAGGGCCGTCGAGATGGCCGAGGAGGTCATCGGAGACCTTCGGGGGAAGAGGGCGGCCGTCCTGGGCCTGGCCTTCAAGCCCAACACCGACGACGTCAGGGAGTCTCCGGCGCTGAGGCTGGTGGAGGAGCTGCTGAGGAGGGGTGCGGTGGTGAGGGCGTACGATCCTGCAGCCGCCTCCAACGCCGCAAGGGTCCTCGGAGGGAGGGCCGAGATCGCAGGAACAGTCGAGGAGTGCCTCAGGGACGCGGAGGTCTGCTTCGTCGCTACCGATTGGGACGAGTTCAGGTCGCTCAGGCCCGAGGACTTCAGGAGGCTGATGAGGAGTCCAGTCGTGATAGACGGTAGGAGGGTTTACGACCCTGAGACCTTCTCCAGGGAGCTGACCTACAAAGCGATAGGTCTGGGGCCCAAAGGGTGAGGGCCTTCACCTCTTCGAGCGATACCACGTCACGTATCTCCTTACCGTCTCCTCGAAGCTGACCCTAGGCCTCCAGCCGAGCTCCCTCTGGGCCTTCGTGCTGTCGCTGTAGCTGACGAGGGCCTCGTGGGGTGCCAGCTCCCTCTTCCTCACCTCGACCCTGCGGCCCATGAGCTCCATCATTAGCTCCGCCAACCTCATCACGCTCTCCGGCTGCCCCCTCCCCAAGTTGTAGACCTCTCCAGCCCTTCCGCGCTCAGCTGCGAGGATCGTGCCCTCAACGACGTCTCCGACGTAAGTGAAGTCCCTCTCCGCAGGCCTGAAGACGCCGTCCACCGTTCTCCCGTTGACTTCCACCGGCTCGCCCGAGGAGATCCTGTCGGCGAAGACCTTGAAGACGATGTTGGACCTGCACCTCTCGCCCACTACGTTGAAGTACCTGAGCGTAACGACCTCGAGCCCGTAGGTCCTGAAGTACTCCTTGCAGATCTCCTCGCCGATCCACTTGCTGAGCGCGTAGGGCCCCTTAGGCCTCGGAGGCATGTCCTCCCTCCACGGAGGCTGGTGGTCTCCGTAGACGCTGCTCGAGGAGGCGAAGACGACGCGCGGTGAGGGCTCCGTCACCCTTGCCGCCTCGAGGACGTTGAGCGTCGTCCTCACGTTGTTCTCGAGGAAGAGGTGAGGCTGCTCGACGCTGAGCCTGTGCGACGCGAGGGCCGCCAGATGGAAGACCACCTCAGGCCTGAACCTCTCGAAGACCGTCCTGACGGCTCCGAGGCCGTTCAGGTCCAGGAGCATGACCATCAACCTCCCCTCCCCCTTCGCTCCCTGCAGCTCCTCGAGGTAGTTCTCTCCGAGCCTTGGATGGCTGACCGCCACGACGTCCTCCCCGAGCCCAATAAGCCGCTCGACGAGGTGGCTGCCGATGAAGCCGAGCCCTCCCGTCACGAGCATCACAGCGCGGTCACCCCACCAGCTCTTCGACCATCATCGCGACCTCCCTCATCCCGGCGACCGAGGACCTGATGTCCTTGAGTATCGGGGCCATTATCTTCTCGAGGCTGGACCTCGATAGCTCGCCCCTCGAGAAGTCTGTGTAGGTTTTGAGCAGAACCCTCAGCGACTCGTTCAGGACGTTCGAGTTCCTCTGGACCTCCGCCGCCAACCTGCTCACTTCCGGACCCCTGTACGTGATCCTCCTGAGCTCCTCGAGCACGACCTCAGAGGACCTCTTGACCCTCTGGACCCTTTCCCTCAGCGCCGGAAGGGCAGACCTCTCCGGCGACCTGACGGCCCTCGAGACCTCCTCGACGTCAGCCAGCATCGCCTCTATCGTCTCCCTCACCCTCGAGAGCGCAACCCTGTCCTGCTCGGCCATCTTAGGCTTGGAGGCCCTCCTGACCTTGATGTGGGCCATCACCGACCCCAGGACCAGCGCCAAAACTCCGATCACCAACGCATAGGCTCCCCACGGTTGTGCCGGAGAACCTGTGATCCTCAGCGAGACGACGCCGAAGGTTCCGGGCTGGGGCATCGGGAGGGGAGCCTTCAGCTCGGCCACGTTGCTTCCGCCTCTCGGTAGGAACTGCGTGACGTATTCGGGCAGCTCGGCCAACCTGACCCCCTCAGGCAGGACAAGCCTCACCCTGAAGTCGTCGACCTGGGAGAAGATGGGCAGGAAGGTCCTAATCTCCAAGCTCCCTTCACCGAGGGAGTAGAGGCCTGAGCCGGAGAGGTCGAGGTCGACCGAGAAGCCGTACCTCCACCCTTGCCTCAGCTCGTACCTCTCGGGTGTGAGGTAGACCGTGAGCCTGCCCGAGTCCCTGTCGAACGAGTAACGGAGGGTTCCGAGGTCGTCGCCCACCCGCAAGACCTTGACTTTCTTCGCCTCCGGTATCAGCAGGTCCACGCTGTTGATCGAGTTGAGGTCGTCGTTCCTAAGGACCAGCCCGATCCTGGCCCTGCCCGAGTAAGGATCGACCTCCTCCACGACGGATTCGGCCCTTAGCAGCCTGAGGCCTGTGCCCTTGATGGTGAAGGTGTTCGGCGTGGCCCTTGTCGAAGAGAGCTCCTCCATGAACCTGCTGGCCTCGCTCTCCTTGCTCTGGTACCCAGCGGGGACCGAGGAGAAGGACGAGTCGACCGGAAGCCGAACAGTCACGTTGGCCGAGTAGGTGGCTCCCTCCATCACCGGAACGTCGACGATCCTGAGCGCGTAGGTGTCGGCGTCCCTCTGCTCCACCTTCGACCTCAGCGTGTACCAGAACTCGACGACCTGAGAGGTGGGTCTGAGCTCGATCGCCAGCGTGCCGTCATCCCGCCTCACAACTTTGAAAGAAGCGCCTGAGACGTAATGCGAGACGAGGTCCTTGGCGTCCTCAGGCATCACGAGAACGGTGAAGGCCGATCCTCCGTGGTCTGAGATCCTGTCCTTCACGGTCACCAGGCCGTACTGGCTGACCTCGATCGTCCTCTCGACCGTGAGCTGGGGCGAAGCTGCATGGGCCACGAAGAACGTTCCGAGGAGGACCAGCGCCAGTACCGTCAACAGCAGGCGTCTTACCATTTCCTCCAACAGCCCAATCCCCTCGTTCAAAAGGTTGACGAAACCGCCCCATCGTTGCTGAGCCTTCCGGAATGCAGGCCCTCGAAAAGCCTTCCGTTTCGAGTTAGGCACGACTCGATCCAACCTTTTTTGTGCCGGGCCGAGTGTATGACCTGGATGGAATACTCCGAACCGAAGGTGAGGCCCTTCGACCCCCACAAGAAGGGCTACAGGGTCTTGGGGATTGCGGAGAGCTTCTCGCCAGACCAGCCAACAGCGACCCTCGGCGGCGTCGTGATGAGGGCTGACCTGATCGTAGACGGCATAGCGCTCGGAAGGTGCAGGGTCATGGGGATGGACGCTACGGAGGCGGTGATATCGCTCTACAGGTCGCTCGGAAGGGAGGACGTCAACCTGATACTGCTCGGTGGATGCATCATCAGCCTCTTCAACGTCGTTCGTGTCAGAGAGGTGGCCGCTGAGACGGGACTCCCGGTCGTCTGCGTCACCTACAACCCGTCGGAGGGGCTGGAGGAGGTGCTCTTGAGTAGGTTCGGAGCCGATGCGGCGGTGAGGCTCGAGGCCTACAGGGAGCTGGGTGGGAGGGAGGAGGTAAGGCTGAGGACAGGCCACACCGTCTACGTCAGGCGCGTGGGCGTCTCCAGAAGGGCGACGGAGGTCATGCTGAACTCCCTCACGGTCAGCGGCAAGGTTCCGGAGCCGTTGAGGTTGGCGAGGCTCGTCGCCCGGGCCGCCAGGGCCTTCCTTTGTTCCTGAGACTCAACGCTGGACGAAGGTCCCCGGAGGGATCACCACGGGTTCGTCCTGGGTGCCGACGAGGACTGTGCCCTCAGGCACGACCGAGCCTGAGCCGATCACGCACCTCTCGATCCTGACACCTTCACCTACCTTCGCTCCCTCGAGGACCAGCGACTCGAAGACCTCCGCTTTCCTTCCGACCGATGACCCCCTCATCAGCGCTGAGGCCTCGACCGAGGAGGAGGGGCCCAGCGTCACGAACTCGTCGACGAAGGCGGTCCTGAGCGACGAACCCCCCATCACCACCGATCCTCTGCCGAGGCGGAACCCGTCTCCGAGCTCGCGCTTGAGGTAGACGACGTTGGCCCTCAGGAGCTCCGCCGGCCCTCCCAGGTCGAACCACCAGCTCCCCTCTGACCTCAGGACGCCGATCCTCCTGCCCCTCCTCACTAGCCCCACGACAGCATCCGTCAGCTCGTACTCGCCTCGTGGTGAAAGCGGCACAGAGGAAGCCAATTCCATCACCTCGCCCGGGAGGACGTAGATCCCAGCATTCACCAGCGCAGGAGGTCTGACTTCCTTCGACTTCTCAGCTATCCCGACGAGCAGATCTCCGTCCACCTGGAGCGTCCCGAACCTCCAAGGATCGTGCCTGACTACGCCGATCAGCCCTCCGTCGAGCCCGCCCTCCTCTACCCTCCTGATCAGCTCCTCCAGCGGCTCCCTGGTCACCGTCACGTCGCCGTAGACCAGGACGAACCTCTCGCCCCTGTCCACGAAGTCCCTGGCCGCGAGAAGCGCATCGGCCGTTCCCCTCGGCCTCTCCTGCAAGGAGAAGCTGAGCTCTATGCCCCTCACGTCGGAGAGGGCCTCCCTGATCCTCTCGGCCATGTAACCGATCACGACGCGGACCTCCTCGACACCGACTTGCGAGAGGACCTCGATCACGCGCCTGACTATCGGCTTCCCGGCTACAGGCAGGAGGTGCTTCGGCCTCTCCGAGGTCAGGGGGTTCATCCTCGACCCTATTCCGGCAGCTAGGACTACTGCCTTCAAACCCCAGCCAGTTCCCAACCGTTTCTGAAAAACGTGAGGCTACGTGGGCTCGATGCTCACTAGGGCATGCATCCGAAATCTGCGAAACGAAGACAATCAACCGCTCGGGCAGAGGGACATCGCAACGCACAGGGCGATCTTACAGCTCACGCATCGACAGGAAAGCGGGCTGCTCTCGGGTTTAGTGATCAGCAAAGAGGAACACTATAGCCGCACTAATCACAACGCTACACCCTACTATACGCTATAGCCTCACCGTTAAACGTAGCGATGTGATTAGATTACGTGGTTAAGTTTGTACTAACAGAATGTTAGGTATAAAGTTTATATATCACTCGAATTTAAGAAGTAGCTGAGAATGAAGCAGAAAAACATATTGATTATTTTTGCATACTATCTCTTTATTTGCTTATTAATTTATATTACACCTCCCTACGGTGACCCCGGTAATGTTTTATTCACATCTAAAGTCATGTTAAGGACTGGATTCCCATACGATCCAGTTTGCTCTGGAAAAATTACGGAGTTAGAGATGGTGTTATGCACTAGGTCTCCGCTATATTACTCATTGTTAGCGCTTGCTGGCGATTTTTATAAAATAATTCCCATGATTTTGACGGGTCTATACTTCATATTCCAAATTATTTTAGCAAGGTTAAATGGATCATCACTAAGCGTCTTCGCATTGATGTACCCTCCCATTTATCTCCTATATAGCCGAACATATTTAGATACTTTGACGGCCACATTGTCAACGCTCATGTTAATAGCATTAATAAAAACTAATACGAAAAACACCAAACAGTATGGCATTTTATTATTTTTATTACCCATGCTACTCGTATTAACAAGGGAAAGTGCGTTGACTCTACCACTGCTCCTATTAATAATATTCTTTATTAAACCCGAATTTAGGAATAAGAAGATGCTAACACCACTTTTTGGGTGGATCATTGGTGTGATTATTTGGCAACTATACGTCAGTATGAGTGAGGGAAAAGCTTACTCTGTACCTCGACCACACTTACCAACTCTAGAGGAACTATACAAGGCAATTATCACCATATTGACCCCTATACTCCCCTGGGAGGTACGCCCGGACGACCTCCAAGCATATCTCGTTCCTGCTAATTTTGCAGCACCCATGGCTAACCTTGTAGGAATCGTTGTAATTCTTTTTGGATTTACCGGACTTATTCCACTGCTTATGTCGCTAATTAACTACAAACTAGTAGATCGATTGATTTTAGGTCAGGTAATTTTTGGCATAACTATAGCTGGCGGGCTCTTATCCCTATTAGGGAACGTGGACTTCTTCAGAAACTTAGCTTATTTCTTACCTGTGGCGCCCTTATTGATTGAACTAGGAATCAATGCTATTCAAAGGCGTACACGGATTGGTGTTATAATGATAAAAATGTCCTTCGTTATTATGTTAACTCTCTATTTTGTAAGGACTGTTCGACTTTATTCTTCAGGTTACCAATCTGATCCTTGTCATGACTATATATTGAAGAGACAAGATCTTTTGACCGTACGATATTTCTACGAGACAGCATGCGGGTGAAGTCACCGCTCTTCGTCTCTATCATTACTAAAATGCAGCAGGCTGATTCTACATTTCTACTAGCTCACCGCAGCATGCTACTGCTAATAGCACTTGGATCATCGGTTCGTAGAGGTATAGTTTGACCCTCCATTTGATACAAGCAGATTGGTGTCTAGGAGTTCAGAAATTATGCGGTGAGCAATGAGGAGTCGTTGTGCACCTCATCATTTAGAACTCTCGGCCCTCTCCTACAAGCGCAGCAAGTCCTGGTCTGCTCCACACAGGCATACAACCGCAGCGCGTATCAGCAAGACGACGATTAGCAACCGCCCTGACAAGGGACCAACACTAACCCAGGCGTCCTTACAGCTCACACGTCGACCGGAAAGCGGACTCCTCTCGCATCGACCGAGGCACCTCTCCTGACCAACTCGGACCTAAGCTCCTCCAACCTCCTCCGGATCCCGAGGTTGTCGAGTATCAGCTTACCCTCAAGCACCGCGGCCAGGACGAGGGAGGACTCGCAGGCCCTTTCCTCGAGCTCGTCGAGACAGACCTCGACGACCGTGGCGTCCAGCATCGGCTCCAGCAGGTGAGGTGCGAAGCTCAGGGCCCTCTCCTCCTTGACGATTAGCAGGTCGTAATCGCTCGCCGCGGTCGCATCGCCCCTTGCCCTAGAACCGAAGAGGATCGCGGAGACCCTCATCCCCCTCAGCCTCGAGATGTACCTCTCAAACGCCTCCTCCTTCGAGCACCTGCCTGACAACCTCGACCACCCTCCTCCCTATTGCTATGGCCCTCCGCGCCTCGTCTTCAGTGTACTCCGACATCCTCGCGTTGGGGTACCTCGCCTGAAGGTAGTGCTCCTGTAGCCACCTGAGGTCCTCGATGCCAGGGAGG
>Ga0272447_1002315_pt1 | contig 10355 bp, 5 predicted proteins | sample YNPCB0133_FD_194589 | JGI IMG/M metagenome (GOLD analysis project Ga0272447, IMG submission 194589) | Hot spring microbial mat communities from Yellowstone National Park, WY, United States - YNP-CB-013-3 | ecosystem: Environmental > Aquatic > Thermal springs > Hot (42-90C) > Sediment | place...
GCGCATTGACCAGCATTGCCAGTCCTACCAGGCACGCGACGGCGATCCCTGTCCATTGCTTTGCGTTCATGTTCTCACCTCCTTTACTGTTCCTGTTTCCGAACCATTCTATGTGCATATATAAGCAAGATTCGTGCCATTCGAGCGGTTTTTGGGGGGTTCGCCAAAAAATCCCCAATTTTTTATCAGTATACGGCTCCGGCTCCGACGGGAGGAGCTACGGAGTTGAACGACGGTTCTTGGGTTCGTAACATAAAGCGACATCATCCGGCAGCGGCTGTTGCACGAGTCAGGTGTTTTATCCAGAGCTAAAACTTGACCCCGAGCTTAAGCCGTGCCTCGTATTCGGTGCGGTCTGGCTGGAAGATGCGGTCGCGCTGGTAAGTGGATAGCAATCCCTCCAGACTGATGTTGAACACATCACTCAACGCATAGCGGTAGCCAACCCGGTAGGTGTGCGTCGCCAGCTCGCTGGTGGTTTGTTGCCGACTCAGCTGGTAGCCGGTCAGGAGCTCCATCAGCGGTGAGAAGCGATAGATGAGGGCGACATCTGCCAGCGTGATATTGGTGCTGCTCAGCAAGTCGCGGCGCATCCCCATGCTTCCCTGTAAGGTAAGGGCGTTTAGCCGCGCCTGCAGTTTCAGTTCAGCTTGCTCCTGCGGCTTGATGTTGCCCTTGTTGTCTTCGGGGTTGCGGAGGTAGTTGCCCACTAGACTGAGAGACGGCGAGGGCGTCACACTTAGAGCTACTCCCCATGTCTCTGGTGGGGCACTGGTGTCAGTCAGACGCAGGCGATGGGTGGCGTCCACCTGCCACGTGCGGTTCAGGGCAAGCTGGGCGCGCAGCGTGCGGATGTAGCTATCGCGGTCGCCAGCGTACATCCCTTGCAAGCCTGTTTCTAGGCGCACACCCTGCCATGGTTGCAGCGCGAGCAAGACGTCCTGCCGCAGCGATGCCTGCGAACCAGTAGTTTCCAGCAATGCACCCGTCTCCACCCGCAAGGTGGGGCGGGGAGCGCTAACGACGCGCACGCTGGTCGTCGTGGTGCGGTCGCCCAGTTCTCCCTGTCGTTGCACGTAGGTGCTTAGCAGCTGATAGGCAGCAGAGGGCTTTGCTTCCAGCGCCAAGCTCAGCTCGGTCTGCTGCTTCTCACCGATTTCGTCGTAGCGGATGCCGGTGCGCACCTGCACTCCCTGCGCCGGAGAGGTCGTAACCCCAAGCGCGGCGGTCGAGCGTTCCGTGGCTGCAAGGGTGCCTGTCAGCTGCTGACGCTCCAGTAACGCCTGCGCCTGCGTGTTCGGGTTGATATTCAACTGCGCTGTCAGACGGTCGGTGGTCACTTCCGAACGCCCCTGCAGGAGGCTCTCCTGTTGCTGTGTGCGTCGCTCCACGCCTGCTGCTACTACACCCCGCTGCATGTTCACCGCGGCGCAGGTGGTGGTGACGGTCGCTAAGGGCGTCTCCTGATTCTGATAAGAGACCACTGCTCGAACGCCTTCCGCTGGGTTATAAGCAAGGGTTGCCGAGGTTCCTGCGGCTCTGGCAGTGCCCACTTCGCTCTGCTGGTATCCTACCGACAGGTTCAGCCGCTGGTTCAGCATCAGCTTCAACGCTGTGCTAAACGCATCCGTATCGGGTTTCACTTTCCAGGCTTGCACACCTGCGAACTCACGCCCAGCACGCAGGTAGCTCAGCGTCCACTCGGCAAGGTCGGTTTTGGTAGTCGCCTGCAAGCGCAGTCCGCTTTTATCCTCAACGTTGCCCCGCGCGTTGGGGTCGGTGAGGAAGGTTGCACGAATTTGGGTGCTTCCCGCTGGCAGCAGCTCCCCCGTGAGCCCCAGCAGGGTAGACTCCTTACCCGGCTTGTCCAGCGAGGCGGAGTAAGCACCAGTGAGGGCGAGCCTGCCCCGCGCAGCGTTCAACAGCTCCATCTCGAGGGGGAGCTGCACCGTCTGCGGGTTGCGCTGTGCGGTCTTCGCGTCCACCTCGTAGGTCACCTGTGCCATGCTGCCGTTGCGCAGCGGCTGGGTGAAGGTTAACGTGCCCGCCGAGTAGTCGATGCTATAGTGTTCGCCGCGGGTAAGGGGGCGTCCGTCCACTTCCACGCGCTCGCTTCGGCTTCGCACACCCTTCCACGAGAGCAGATACGGTCCGCGCGTGTTGCGTCCCAAAAAGACATCCGTGTAGCGCATGCGCGACGAATCCTCACCTGATACCGCCGCGGGCACATGCGCCGGTTGCTGCGCCGTCAGCGGTGGACAGGCTGTCCACAGGATACCGATTGTAAGCAGAGCTATCAGCGCGCGCATTGCTGTCCCTCCCACCTGTTATTATAGACGCTTTCGACACGAAATGCATTACAGCCTTTTCGCCCCTTTGCCCAGGCGGCAAATGCGGATACAATATCCCTGCGGGGTGTCGCCGATGGAGACTGCAATCCGTTTGCAACAGACGGTAGTAGATGTTGTGATAGACCTGCCCACGTCGCTGCAGGAGGTGTTTACCTATCTGCTGCCACGCGCGCTGGAGCCCAAAGTGCAGGTAGGCAGTTGCGTGCTGGTTCCGTTTGGTGGGCAGGAGGTGTTGGGGTATGTGGCACGCCGCTACTCAGTGGAAGCCCCTGAGGCAGGCAAGCTCAAGCCAGTCTTGGACGTGGTGGAGGGTAGCCTTCCCTTAGATGAGAACCGCTTTGCGCTAGCGGAGTGGCTGGCGCACCAATGCTGTTGCGGGCTGGCGGCAGCGGTGCGTCTGCTTGCGCCCACCGAGATGGTGGCGAAGGTGCATCGGGTGCTTCGGCTCACGCCACAAGTGCAGCAGCAGGAGCTGTGGGAGCTTTCCCCCAACGCCCCAGAACGTCGCCTGCTGGAGTTGCTGCGGTCGGCAGGGGGGCAGCTACCCGAAGCAACAGCCAAAGCACAGCTGGGCGCGACACTCTTCAACACCGCTATCTACCGGCTGAAGCGGCGCGGGCTGGTGGAGCAGCGGAACGTGCTGGAGGCAGCAACCGCCAGAACGCGCGCGTTACGGCATGTCCGTTTGAACATCGCACCCGAACAGGCAGAGAGGTTGGCGCAGGCGTGTGCTAAGCGTGCCCCAGCGCAAGCGGCGCTACTGCGTGCGCTAGCAGTGGCGGCACAGGAGATGCTTCCCATGGCGGAGCTGTTGCGACAGGTAGGGGTTTCCGCCAGCGCTCTCAGAAGCCTGCAAGCGCGTGGGGTCGTAGCGGTCGCGGACGTGCCCGTTTACCGTTCACCGTTCGCGCAGACCTGCCTGTCGGAGGTCAACCACCGCATACAGGTCACCTCCGATCAGGAGCGATGTCTGTCTGCTATCGGGCAGGCTATCGAGTCGGGTGAGGCACACAGTTTTCTGCTATTCGGTGTGACGGGCAGCGGCAAAACGGAGGTTTACCTACGTGCGGTATCGCAGGCGTTGGCGCGGGGGCGCAGCGCGTTGATGTTGGTGCCTGAAATCGCGCTGGCGGCGCAAGTGGTGGAGGCAGTCAAGGCGCGTTTCGGCAATCTGGTGGCAGTGCTTCACAGCGCGCTATCAGCTGGAGAGCGGTTCGACGAATGGCGTCGGGCGCGTGACCAGCGGGCGAGGGTGGTGGTTGGCGCGCGCTCAGCAGTGTTCGCCCCGCTGGACAACATAGGCTTAATCGTCATCGATGAAGAGCATGAGGGAGCATACAAACAGCAAGAGCAGACGCCACGCTACCATGCCCGCACGGTGGCTTTGGAGCGGGCACGAAGGGAACGTGCTGTGGTGCTGATGGGCAGTGCGACGCCGTCGGTGGAGACGTTTTACGCGGCGCAGCAGGGCGTACATACTCTGTTGCAGCTACCCACGCGCGTCACGGGACGTCCGCTGCCGACTGTGCATGTGGTAGACATGCGCGACTCGCCCCGCGTGCGAGCAGGCATCTTCAGTCAGCAGATGGCGGAGGCGATTGCCGAACGCCTGCGCCGAGGCGAGCAGATAATCTTGTTCCTGAACCGGCGGGCGTATGCGTCGTTTGTGATGTGCCGAAAATGCGGCTATGTGGCAAAGTGCCGCCGTTGCGAGGTCTCTCTATCCTATCACAAGGTCGACCAGTCTCTCCGCTGTCACCACTGCGACCACCGCCAGCCTGTCCCTGCCAAGTGTCCAGCCTGTGGTGGGACACAGATTCTTCCCTTCGGGCTGGGCACGCAACGGGTCGAGGAGGAGATGCGGCAGCTTTTTCCAGAGGCGCGCCTGCTGCGCATGGACCGCGACACCACCACCCGCAAGGGAGCGCACCAGGTACTACTGGCACGCTTCCGAGCGCAAGAGGCGGATGTGCTTATCGGCACGCAAATGGTGGCGAAGGGGCTGGACTTTCCGAATGTAACGCTGGTGGGCGTGGTGAGTGCCGATACCGCGTTGCACCTCCCCGACTTCCGTGCTGGCGAACGCGCGTTCCAGCTGCTTACCCAAGTGGCTGGTCGGGCAGGACGTGCCCATCAGCCTGGCGAGGTGATTGTACAGACCTTCAACCCAGAACACGAAGCTATCCACGCGGCGACCACCCACGACTACCTGCGCTTCTTCGAGCGAGAGATTGCCCACCGCGAGGAGCTGGGCTATCCCCCCTTCGCGCGGCTAGCCAACATTTTAGCGACGCATCCCGAAGAGCCGAAAGTGGAGCAGACCTGTCGCGAGGCGGCAGCACGATTGCGAGAGGCGATTCGCTCCGAGCGTATCGAGGCGGAGGTGCTGGGGCCAGTGCAGGCTCCTATTGCAAGGCTGCGTGGGCTGTGGCGCTGGCACTGTCTGGTAAAGTGCTATCAGCCGACTCTACTGCCAGATTTGTTGTCTCGCGCGCTGGCTACATTCCGCGCCGAACCAGGAGGGAGTTTGCAAATAGACGTCGATCCCTATAGCGTGTTGTGACAGCGAGAGCCTGATGAGTTGCCATTAGCCAGACAGAAGTTGAGGAATGGCTCTACTTCGCGGGCAAGCTCTGGGTCCACGTGCGCCAATTGTCGCCAAATTTGGCGGTTACGACGCGAGACATAATCAAACTGGTCAGCTGGTACTTCTACAACGACCAACTGCCAACTATGTGGAAACAACAAGGGTGTCCATCGACGCATTGCCATCATCACCACAACTCTGCACTTTATTGGCTGCCGAATCCTATTTTGGCAGATTCCGTACCAGACCATACCGTTGTTTTTACGGGAGTTCTCGCGGTGGACCGTCTGCGGGCAGCGCGTCATTCACATACCAGTAATCGCGTTTCCAAACTGCTTAGGCGAATCGGTTCGGTGCGCCATCTCGTCTCGTCCGGAGCGCGATACCGCAGCGGTTTACCGTTACGTAACAAGCGTATCGTTGTCTCGCGTTGGCTGTAGTTGCAGAGGTTCACCACCCATGCGCCCTCGAGCGGAGCGCATCGCCATGCCACGGTGGACTGCGGAGCTCCCGAGCCATCGTACACCTGCACAGCAGGTAGGCAATCCCATTGACGAAGCAGTTCAAACACGGAGCGATGCAGAGCGTTCGCGGTCGTCTTGCCATAAGTAAACCCGATGCGCCAGGCGGGTTCGAGACGGTTTGGGTGCGGCTTCCCATATTCGTTGTCAGTAAGCAGTTCGCCATCGCCGACAAAGACAATCCGACCTCCATACCGACGCAACGTTTGCACTGCCTGATCGCTTAAGTGTCGCTGGTTGGCGACAAACAGCACCAGTGCGGTCGGTAACTGCCCGTTCTCCAGTTGCCGTTCGGAGATAAAGCCCACCTTTACCCCGCAGAAGGTCAACGCCTCATACAGCTTCTGTTGGCAATCGGTGTACGCGCCTCCATCCCACACTTTTCCGGTAACGCTGTCGATAAGCACTACGTCTGCAGGCGCGCGCTGCAGGGCGGTTACCTCCCGCGCCAATCTGTTCAGCAACAGGTTAACGCGCCCAACCGCCTCCGCGCACGCTGGGCGATGCATGATGCTTCCCGCGAAGTCGCTGCGCGGATCAAAGGTGCGCTCCCACACCCAGATGGTAGTAGCGCCCTGACCGTGGACAGCTGCTTGCCACAACACGGTATGCACATGTTGTGCAGGTACAGGGCGAGTCTCGCGGTCGGGGATTAGGTGGTTCTCCGTGTTGAACACGGGGGCATTTTTCATCGACCGCTGTAGGTCGTGCGACATGGCATTGAGTAGCCACCCCTGCGCATACTCTCCCTCGCCGTGACTGTAGAAGTTGACGCTGTCGTTGCCGTTGATATCGCTAAACTGCGCTACCAAGTATGCATCGGCTCCATACACCACATCGCTATCGCCAAGCAGCGTCCAAGTCATCGCTTTGGCGTGAATCGGTAGTTCTGGAGCGACTTCGCGGATAGCATCTGCCAACATCTGGTGCCACTGCGCGAAAAACTCCTGGTTAAACCGAATAAAGTCATACCAGCTGGGCAGGTGATTGCGTGCGTTGCCGTCGAAGGGGTCGGGCAAAGGGATGTCTTCCCACTGCGCGTATGTGGTCTGCCAGCGACGGTTCAGCGCGTGGATGTCGCCGTGTCGTGTTTGCAGCCAGCGGCGCCAGTCGCGAGTGGCGTATTCGCACGGCTCTTCAAAGCTCACCGGCTCGTTGCTCAGGCAGATGCTATGCAGACTGGGGTAGCGACTGAGCGACGGGATGAGAGCGCGGATGTACTGCTTCAGCAGCTGCTGGCTTTCGGGGGCGTGTAGGCAGTACTGCAGAAACCCATGGCGCCGCTTGCGCAGGTGCGGATACCTCTGCAACATCCATTGCGGAAAGTAATGCGGACTAATGAGCAGGGTAACGGACACGTTAACCTTCTCCGCCCGTTGCAGAACCTGCTGTAGTTGACGGATGGGCTCCTCGTTGATAGTGCCTTCGGAAGGGAAGATAGAGTCGGGTCCGACCTCTATCTGGATAATGTTCACGCCGTAGTCAGGAAGCTTCTCAATATCCGCTTGCACCTGCCCGAAGTGTCCGTAGCCGTGGAAGAAGTATGGACGTCCGCTATCGTCCACAAAGCTACCGTCGCGCACTTCAGGACGCTTTCCCTGAAACCGCCATAGAACAACCGGCTTGCTGGGGCGGCGTAGTTCTCGAAGCAGATGTGCCTCCACCTGACGCAGCTCGTCCAGCTGCATCCATGCTCGACGAATCTCAGGATATGTTTGTGAGCCATCAGGGAAAAGGAATCGGTGATTCAGGTCTTCCTCTACGTACCGCGCGAAGTTTTGCAGCACCGTTAGGCTGACCTTTGCCCACTGCACTGGTTTGCCTGCTTTCCGCATCTCGGTGACCGCCTTCTCGTAGGCGGGTAGACGCTGTTTTAATTGCTCCAGTAGACGCAATGCCCTCGCGCGGGAGTAGAAGCGGACGGTCGTGCGGGCTTTGGCCTCGTCCATTGCCGTTTTCACTTCCAGAACCATCTGGCGCGGCTGGGCGTCCATCTCGATGGCTTCTCCCTGAATCACCACGCGATAAAATCCTGCCGCCAGCTTCCGCGAGACCGAGATGCTACTGCCCCTGCTGACCCGCACGCGCAGTTGCGCCTCTGCCGAGTAGGGTGTTGCCAGTGAGAACGAGACGGTGAACGCCCCATCGCCCTGTATCTCCACCCGTTCGTGCAAGGGTTCGACCTGCAAAACCGGCGTGGTCGCGCTATCGTCACAGAAGGGTGTCGAGGTTTCTCCCTCTTCCAGTTTGATGTCGTCGATCCAGATGCCTTTGGTGGGGCTGTCGGTGTTGATGCGAAGCACAAACGGCACGTCTCGTTCGCCTGGCGTGAAAGTCATGCTCACGCGCTGCCATCCCTCTGGGGAGGCAGGCAGCCGCATCCGAAACTGCCATTCGCTGCCGCCTCCTATCCAGGCGATTCCAGGGTCAGGGCTATGCACGTACGCGCTCAGCGTGTAGCGTTTGCCTGCCTGTAGCGGAAGGGGCTGTAAGTATTCTGCTGTCCCGTACACATGTGCGCCCAAAGGTGTGCCGTTGGTGATGAACAAGGAACGCTTGCCGCTGCGGGCACGGTCTGAGACCACACGCAGGGTGGCGTCCGTGTTGCGCGGCGCCCAGGACCAGCCGATGGGGATGCTCTGGGCGTTCGTCTCCTCGAAGCTCGCGTTGGTAACAAGGTTTTTGTTGACCAGTTCTGGCTCGATGTGAAGCTTGTGTAGTCGCACGCGCTGTGGGACAGACGGCACGCAGAATAGCATGAGAACCACGACAATCCATAGTGGTCGGCTCATCGTTCCCGCGCTCACCCTCGCTTTCGGACAGAGCATGCCCCTCTCTCAAGAGAGAGGGGCTTCATGATAGAACCTGTTAGAACGGGGGTCGTGGAGGTGGCACGCGAATCTCGGCGGAGACCGTCTCGTTACCTCCTCTATCTACCGCTTTGACTTGCAAGCGGACTGTAGTTGGGGGCAGCGTTGCTTGATACTGCTCGGTGCCAGGTACTGGCTGCATGACGACCGCTGTGGGCGCAGAGCCTACTCCCACTGCCAGCACCATGACCGAAGCTACCCCCGTCCCCACGTCGTATGCTCGCACCTGTACCAACACGCGGTTGTCCGCTTCACGGGTAACCGTTGGCGTGCCGATAACAGGCGGTGTGGGGTCGAAGGGTAGGTCTCTCTCCGCGGTGCCACAACTAGTAAGCCACACGCCCACCAGGGTTGCCAGTAGAACGATTACTAGCGATTTGCTCTTCATCGTGCCACCTCCCTTTCACCGTGTCAATGTAACTGGCACCACGCTGCGCACGACTTGCCCGTCCACTCCAGTAGCTTTCACTTCCAACGTGTAGCTGCCAGCGGGCAGGGCGATGCCGTTCGCATCGCGTCCGTCCCAGACGATTTGCTGGATCCCTGCGGAGCGCGTAGCGCCGCTTGTCAACCGGCGCACTGGCTTGCCAGCGGAGAGTATGTTCACCTCCACTTGCGCATTTGCGCTCAGGTGGAACGAGATGGTGTAGCGTCCACCCGCAGCGCGTCCGCCACTCACCCGCACCTGCGACAAGCGGAGTAGTCCACTTGGCGGGGTCATCTCGACGCGGAAGCGGTAGATGCCACCTTGCCGGCTAACCGCGAAGGCGTGCGAGCTGGTAGTGCGCAGGAAGCGTCGCTCGCCTGTTTGCAGGTCTACCAGCACGGGGTTGACCGTGCGCGGGGCGGAGTGAACGCCGTGCCATAGTAGCGTGGCGGTCGCCTCGTTTCCAGCGGGCACGTGAACTTCTATCTCCCACGAGGTGTTGGCGCGAGTATCTGCCCGCACATCCACCGCCAACGGTTCGCCGTCGCGCAACAGCACCAGCTTCGGCGCGGAGGATGTTATTGGCGGCTCAGGTGGAAGCCCAACCGCGATGCTCTCGGAGCGATTAGCTCCCAGAATCGCCTCCGCACTCCCAGATGTGGTCTGCACCTGCAGGCGTAGCGCCCATGCACCCGACGTGTCGGACGCGGTGCGGGTGCTGTTTGGGATGATGCCGTCGGAAGCGGAGAGCAGCAGCTCGCACTCCTCCCGTGCGAACACCCAGTAGCCGCGCCACGGCTCGATGGTGTTAACCGCTCCTGGAATGCGTCGCGGGTCATAGACCAGCACATAGCGACCAGTAGCCGCGTTGATGCCATCCTGCACCCAGCCCCAAGCGTGGTCTTCAATCCAGCCCGCCTGTCGCGCCTGGCGCAGGGAGACCTCCTGCCCCTGCCGACGCACCCTGATGGTGTCCACATCCCAGACGACAGGGTTGGCGGACGTGCTGGCGATGAAGTTCCAACCGCGTCGCAGGGCGATCGGGAACGAGATAGGCAGCTCGTTGCCAGCGAGGCTGAGACTCACCGGCAGCCCTGCGTTATACCAGTAGCCTACACCGACCAAGAGGTTATTGGGCGCGTCCACGTAGGACTGGGTGGCTGCATCCCATACCTTCATCGGCACGCCTGCAATACCAAGCGCACTCCTGCTCGCATCCGCTAGCACGAGGTTTACCGCGAAGGTACCAACGCCAATCAGGCGGGCAGGCACTTCGGCAGAGACCTTGAAGGAGCGAGTGCCTGCGCTGCTCCACTGCTGTCCGTCATTAGCGTAGGCCTCCAGCTGGTAGGTTCCTGCGCTAAGCGCGTTGCTAGCGGGCACGCGGAAGACCGCTGTCTCGCCACTGGCGTAGCTGGGTTTGCTCCAACCGGCTGTGCTGAGTGTCTGGTCGTACACTGCGACCTGCTGCCCACCGCGCAAAAGCACCACCTTGTAGCGTAGTCCGTCTGAAAGGTCGGCATCGGTACTGCGCAGGCGGAACTCTGGGGTCGCCGAGGTGACTGCGCCTGCAGCAGGGGTCAGTATCTCCGGCGCCTC
>Ga0272447_1002316_pt1 | contig 10353 bp, 7 predicted proteins | sample YNPCB0133_FD_194589 | JGI IMG/M metagenome (GOLD analysis project Ga0272447, IMG submission 194589) | Hot spring microbial mat communities from Yellowstone National Park, WY, United States - YNP-CB-013-3 | ecosystem: Environmental > Aquatic > Thermal springs > Hot (42-90C) > Sediment | place...
ACTACATCAGCATCCAGCCGGACGAAAAGGTCACGGCAACCGTCTCGATTCGCGATTTCGATGCGCCCGGTTATCTCACGATGATTACGCGGGCAGGCGAAATCAAGCGCACGCCGCTGACAGAGTTTGCCAATCTGCGCAGTAACGGACTGAACGCATTCGATCTGGAGTCGGGCGATGCGCTCGGCTGGGTGCTGCACACCACCGGCGACGACCACATCCTGCTGGTGACGCAGGCAGGCTTCTCGATTCGCTTTGCGGAAACCGATGTGCCTGTGCGCTCGCGCACCGCCGGTGGAGTGATTGCCGTTCGCCTGACCAAAGGCGACGCGCTGGTGGCTGCATGCCGTGTGGTGCCCCATGCACTACTGCTGGTCGTGTCCGAAAACGGCTACGGCAAATGCACGCCGCTCAAAGAGTATCGAGTGCAATCGCGTGGGGGCAAGGGCATCCTGACGATGAATGTCACGCGCAAGACAGGGCGCGTGATGGCTGCCGAGGTGGTGGAGAAGGACGACAAGCTGATTCTCGTGACCGCCAACAGCAAGGGTATTCGGCTGCGAGTGAGCGACCTGCGCATCACGGGACGCATCGCGCAGGGTGTCAAGCTCATTGATCTGGCAGGGGGCGACCGCGTCGCAGCCGTGACCCGCATCGTGCTGGGCAAGCGACTGCAGGAGGTAGGCGCAAAAGCTCCCTCGCCAGAAAGAGGTGGAGGCATAGGGGATGGTGAAACGAGCACTCTCCTTGCCCCATAGGTATCATTGCGAAGCCACCAAGGAGGAAATTCGATGATTAGGGATACCCCGATACGCCCTCGACAGCGATGGGAATTGTATAGCATAATCATCTGGTTGTGTCTTGTCTCTATGCTGGTGACAGGTTATCGGGATCAAGTAGGTGCAAATCATCCTCTGCAGCTGCTACTTGTTCAAAAACTTCATGACCCCACACTTTATCCAAACGATGTGTTTGTTAAGGAGACGGTGTACGCTTATGCCTCTTGGCTCTGGTATATCGTGGCATGGCTCTCACAATTTGTTAATCTTTCGGTTGTTCTTGGGGTTTTGTTTGTTGTTTCGCGTCTGCTGTTTTTGCTGGCGGCATACTGGCTGGCAAGGAATTTTTTCCCGCAATCAGGCACGGCTCCTGTGGCGGCGATGGCATTTATGGCTGCAAGCCCGTCACCTCTGATGGGGGCGGGAAATCCCATTCGTGATTTCACCGAGCAGACCAGCTTTGCTGTTGCGTTTGTGCTGCTCGCCTTTGCCGCCTTTATGCAACGACGCGCGCTCCTCACGGCATTATGGCTTGGTCTGGCGATGAGCATGAACATGATGTATGCCCTGTTCGGATTGGTGTATCTGTTTGTTGCCTGGGGAAGCATAGCCGAATACAGGAAAGAGTGGCGCGTTTGGTTTGCCGCTGCGCCCGTGTTGATTCTGTCGGGGGCTCCCGGACTTTGGCTAACGATAACCAAGGGCACTCGGCAGGTTGAGGATTTAGCCGCTGTTTGGAAAGTGGCGGAGATCCAGTTTCCCTATCATTTCTTTCCCCCGCTTTGGCCAGTGCCCATCCAGCTGTTTGTGGTGGGTTTGATGATGTTCAGCTGGTGGCTGGCAGGCAAAGTGTCTTTTGTTGCTCCGGGAACCGCCGTTCATCTCCGAATCTGGGCGCTGATCGGATTCGGATGGTATCTGTTGGCTTGGCTCACACCCTATGTGCTGCACTCCATGACGCTGCTGCGTCTGCATCCTATTCGTGGGCACGATTTATGGCTGTTTAGCACGGGTATCTTTTTTGCGGCAGCAGCCGCAGCATGGATTGAGGCTCGGCTTAGCAGGGCGCCCTGGCGATTCGCGCTGCAGACGGCGCTTCTCACTGTGTCTATTCTGTGGCTGCGTATCAACTTCTTTAGAATAAGCGGATTAATTCAAATGGTAGCAATCTTTCTGTTCACTGGCTTGCTTGGGGCGGTTAGCTCTACGATTCTGGCACGCGCACGCTCGCTTACCATTACCTCCCACCTGCTCGCTTCAGTAGCTGTGCTAATAGCGGTCGCTATCCTCTCGCTTAGAGGGCTGATGTGGCATACAGAACGGGTCATAGCAGCAGGTAATTGGTTAGGGATTGCCCCTACACCCTGTTATGCCGTTGCGGAATGGGCACGGAATGCAACACGAAGAGAGGATGTGTTTCTCGTCCCTGTAGGTCCAGACGAGGGATGGCAAGAGTTCCGCCACCTATCTCAGCGCAATGTGTTTGTTCACTGGAAGGATGGTACCGCATGGCCTTACGCCCCTTGGTATGCTGCCGAATGGCTCCGTCGCATGCAGCTTCTGGGATTGATGGAGATTGCGAAATTAGATAAATATCAATTAGGAAATTGGATTTATGTAAGAGAAAATTACTCTAATAAAATTTATCGCAATATAGACGAGAAGCGCGTAATGCAACTTGCTAAACAGTTCAGAATTGATTACTGGATAACCTATCAGGACATGCCTACACAGCTACCTATCGTGTATCAGTATGGCGACTGGAAGGTTGTCAGGATACGCTAAATGAGCGAAAGCCTCTATGCAGAGGTTGACGCAATGCAAGCGTTAAAACCTTTGTGGAGCGGAGGTGAATCGCTCGATGCCAATCGGTTTTCTGAAAGCGCGCCGCGCAACGACCGTCAGTTCGCAGAATCCGCTGCCCGTTCAGGTGCGCAACACCGACGCCATCCCGACCGAGAATGGGGCGATTGATACCCTGCTCATCGGCGGGGTTCTCATCGACTCAACCGACCGCGACCTGCTGAACAATACCGACCCGGAAACCCCCACGATTACGCAGGCGTCGGCTTATAGACGATTTATTCTCTACATCTTTGCGTCCAGTGCGGCAACGGTAACCCTCACGCTTCGGGGGCGCGCCACCGACGCCAGCGGCGTGCCCTTGAACGCCGGCTGGGTCGACCTGGCGACCGTTAGCATCGCGACCGCGGCGAACACTTGGTATCGGGTTGTGCTGCAGGCAAGTGATGGCTTGCCGCTGGGGGGCGACCAGTATCGGGTGCGTGTCACTCAATCTTCGGGTTCCCAGTCCATCTTCTTCAATCTCAAGGGGGAGCGGTGATGGCGCGAGTCTTGGTGGTGGGTCCACGATGGGATCGGTTTGGGTTCCATGCAGCGGTGCTGCGGACGCTGCGGACCTTGGGGATCGAGGCGGTGCCCGCCACTTTGGACGGAACCCGACTGAGTGTCGTGGGGCAAACCTTCACGGCGAATAGCACGGCGGCGCGGGATTTCCTCAACCGCTTTGATGCCACGCTCGTGCTGGAACGGCGAGAGATCAGCTCGACTGTGTCGACCTTAGACCAAGCCCTGAATAGCTGGCTCACTTGGAACACGAATGCGGATAAGCCTGTGATTTACTTTGCGCCGAATCTGGGTGTGGCGCGGACGACGGTCTCGTTGCCTGCCGATTTCCCGATTCAGCGCCCGAACCACGCCGACTTAGCCAATACCGCCCACTTGCTGGATGCGAACACTTGGACGGTGCAGGCGGATGCGCGGCGCGCGACTTCTACTCGGCTTGGTTGCGAGATTCGGCTCCATCGGGAGGCGCGAACGGTGTTTGTGCCGTGTGCGTGCGCGTTCCAAGGCAACAACGCCTATTTCTGGCGGTTGGATCTATCCCAGCACGAGGCGCTCGGAGCCAATGGCGAGATCCTGGCGGGGCCCGATTTCGGAGACCGTGCCTATCCCCCCGATGCGGTTGTGGCTTATCGTTATCGGAACCGCTACTTCTTCCCCTTTCTATGGGAGCAGGCCTCTTCCCTTCTGATGGATCGGGGCACGCCATTCGGCATCTCGCTCTTCTGGCTACTCTATGCGCTGAAGTGTGTGGGTGTGCCCGCGAGGCGGCAAGCGGTGCTGTGTATGGAGGTGGACCATCCGATTGAGGAGAAGCCTAACCGTCCGATCGATGGGCAGACGCGGAGCGACCAGTACACGATTATCGAGGCGACCTATCGATGGCTGGCGTCGTTTTGCAAGGAGACGGGGCTGGTCATTCCGTGCGGGTTCACGAACGGAGGGCGCAGCCGCACGAACGCCTATCACTACTATTATGTGCAGACCTATCCGCAGGCGCGTGCGATTAATGAACTGTTGCTGAGAGAGCATGCGGTGTTGCCGTGCGGGGTTCACGACCATACTTTCACTTGGGGGCGGCTGTATGGGAATTTCACTCGTGTTGGCGGGGGGCGGCATCCGTATGCGGCGCCGCATAATGTCCCCGTGGAGTATGGGGCGACGGGTCAGCCGTGGGCGCTGGTGAGCGAGAAGGTGGCTTCCAGTGCAGTGCGGAACGCGCCAGGCGTTGTGTTCAAGGACGGGTTCTACAATCTGGGGGCGGTCATGTCGGGCAGCGGGGCAACGGTTCCGAACTTGTCGAACCTGTGTCGCTACACGGCGGATATGGTGCTGGCAGATGAGGTGGACGAGATGCAGGAGCTGGGCTTTGCGGATGGGCACTGTGGTCGGCATCGGTACACGAATGCGGCGGCGGACTCTACGGGGGGCGAGGGGTATTGGCGGGCGTTGATCGCGCTTGGGTTTCGTGGGATTCGGTTAGCGTCGGATTATGCGGCGGCGCCTTCGGGTCAGCCTCATCGCAATCAGGTGAACCCGACGGTGGGGCGTGGCTGGCAGTATCGGGGGCTTCACTTTGTGCCGGGTCTGAGTGTGGATTGGTTCATTGGGGGGAATGGTTGTTATGGGCTGTATCATACGGACACGAGCGATACCGCGGTCGGGATTTGGAAGCTGGACTTGGGCGGGACGGATTTGGCGGACTACGCCACAAATGCGAACACGCGCTGGAAGGTGTTTCGGCGGGCGATGGGGCTGATGACGGGCATCTGGTTGACAATGGCGCTGTTCTATCGGGGCACGATTTACACGCATCCGCAGGGCTGGTTCGGGGCGTCGGTGAGTGATCCGACGGGCCGTGTGGACACGGGGAGCGATTTGAAGGTGAACCCGAAGGTGGAGATTTGTCGGGCGATGCAGGCGGTGCAGGAGGTGTTGTCGGGCTATCTGCGGTTCGGCAGCCCGACGGATGTAATGGACTTGCGTGAGGCGGTGGGGTGACGAAGAAGGGGCGTGGGGGTAAGTCTTTACTTTTTAGGTGGCAATTCTTCAGGCGTGGACGGAACCGTAGTAGTGGAGCCTCTACCTGGTGTAGACAGCAGCCCACTTTGCCGGATAAACATTCTTGCCTGCTTGGGATAAAGCTTGATGCGTGTGCCAGCTGGGTAGGTTTGCCGCGTGACCCATTCATAGTGGGTACCATCGAGTATCCAAGTAAACACGGCGCCATCCTTCCAGTAAGGCGGGGTGTTTCCGGTGGGGTTGACCAGCACAAAGCCATTCTCGAAGGGGCGATAATACAGTCCGCCCGCATAGTCGCTGCTTCGGAAAAACACTTGGTACGGACCCGTTGGCTGCCCAAGTGGCACATCAAAATCGGCGTCGGGGCGCCATGTGCGCTGACGCCCGAACGGGGTCCCTTCGTAATAGTGTTTATCCAGATATAAATAGGCATTTTCATTGTTGCCCAGCAGAAAGCTCGCCATCGCATACAGTTTCATCGGACGCATTCGGGCGGGATCAATCGTATAGCCACTATAGTAGATGCGTACCTGATCGGGTGTTTCGGCAAGGGTTTGCAAATGCTGTTCCCAGCCGCTGAATGAAAGGTAGGTTGCCGGAATTGGCAAACCATAAATCGTAGTGAAAGCCTGTTCGATGAAAACACCGTCTATATACCCCTGTCTGAGCAAATAAGTATGTATCCAACGGCGGGTGTAGGGTTTAGCAGCGACATTGGCTAATAACAAAGGTGGCCCGTATATCTCTAATTCACGGCGCAGAATCAGGAAGTACTTCACTACTGCTGCCAGGCGACTGGCTGTGGTTGGGTAGCGCTGATTAGGATGGTTGTGTGTAAAGTCGATCAGGTTATCCAGCTTGAGGGAAAAGAGTCCCATGTTGGAATTAGTGAAGCGGTTCCTTATTCGGCGAGCAGCGCGTTGGGCACAAGCTGGATTACCTATGTCCATCATGTACAGAGTACCACCAAAACGGACTCGCTGTCCAAATTGGTTAAGCAGGAACCATTCGGGATGGTATTGATTGCAATAGGTGTACCCAAACGGGTCACGGATGGAGTTACCGTCGCCTCCCGAATCGCTGGTGAAGCCCAGATAGTAGGTGGTGGTCTTGAGCTCGGGTTTGTAGACCAGCATGCGCTTCAGTTCGTACATGCGCTGCGACACCCCTATCATATCAAACTCACGTGCATAGTAGATCCAGTCATGATTGGCTTCTTCACGAGTAGGATCGTAGTAGGTAAATATATTGAGCGAGCGAGGCGGGCGGGAACGCCAGCGTTTGCTTCCATAGACCTCGAGGTTATCGAGGTAGATAGTGCCCTCCGAAGTGCCATCTTGCAGGGTGATTTCGAAGGTGAGTCGGATCCCCTGCGGATTGGAGTTGGGTACCGTATAGTTAACTTCAAAGCGCGACCAGTTTGGAATGGATGTAGTCCGTGTTAGGAGGGTTGTGGTAGGTGTCTGATCATCCAGCGCGCGCGCTTGAAGGCGCAGCTGAGAGTTGGTCCAGCTACCCGTTTTCATCCAGACGCTAATGCGAATGGTCTCCCCTACCCGTGGATAATCCTCCGATGGAAAGTAGAGGTTGATGTAGATAGAGCCCGTTACGGTACCGCTGCCCGTGCGGGAAAAGCTAATTTGCTGACTGGCAATCCCGCTAATCTTTTCGTCATAATTGATAGCAAAGGAGAAAAATCGGGAGGCGTCTGATGGACTATAGGTGGCAACAAAGCCGTCTGATAAGCCTTCCCCATAGGTCATTCCATCTTGGCCTATCCCAGGTGGCAGCTCGTCTGTTTCGAACTCACCGATACCCGCAACATAATTAATCAGCGGCGCCTCTTGGGCTAGCGCTGCTCCAATCAGCAGCAAGCCGATCCATCCGAATAGCCATGTCCGTTTCATACCAACTCTCCTCTCCACCTGCCCTCTATTATAGCACATCCCTTATCGAGAATGCAACCCCCAGCGCAAAAAACCGTGCGGATTGCGAGGGTAAAATGCAGGGGATGGTCAAAGCGCAATCGGTTCCGCGCTCGCTGAGGCAGTTCGACATCCCGTTGTTGCTCGCGGTGTTGGCGCTGATTGGCATGGGGCTGGCGATTCTCTACAGTGCGACTCATGCTTGGGCGCCGCTTCTGCTCCAGCGCCAGCTGGTCTGGCTGGGGCTGGGGCTGCTTGGCATGGGCATGCTGATGGCTTTAGACCCGATGGTCTGGATGCGACGCTGGCACTGGCTCTATGCGTTGAATCTGGTGATGCTGCTGCTGGTCGAACTGGTGGGGGCGGAGCGCAAGGGCGCACAACGCTGGCTGGAGCTGCCCGGCGGCTTTCAGGTTCAGCCCTCCGAGTTTGCGAAGTTGCTTCTAATTCTGACGCTGGCGAGCCTGCTGACGCGCATGGGCGCCGCGTTGCGCACACCTCGTGGCTTTCTCGTCAGCCTGCTGCACGCGGCCCCACTCGCTTTGTTGGTGTTTCTGCAGCCCGATTTGGGCACGGCGGTGGTGCTGGGCGCGCTCTGGTTCGGGATGGTCTATCTGGCAGGCGCTCCGGCACGCTGGCTGGTGCTGACCGCCTTGCTGGGCGTTCTGGCATTTGGCGCTATGTGGCAGCTGAACCTGCTCAAGGATTATCAAAAGGCGCGGCTGGTCTCCTTCCTGAACCCGGAGGCAGACCCCCGACAGAGCGGCTATCATATCCTGCAGTCGCGCATCACCATCGGCAGCGGGCAGCTGCTCGGCAAAGGCTATCTGCAGGGCACTCAGAAAAATCTGCGCTACATCCCGGAGCAGCACACCGATTTCATTTTTACAGTGGTCGGGGAGGAGGGGGGATTCGTCGGCTCGGGAGGCTTCCTCACGCTGTATGGCTTCTTTCTCTATCGCATCTGGCGGGTGATGGTGGGCGCACGCGATGAGTTCTATCGCCTGATGGCGGGTGGCATCTTCATCTTCTTCCTCTTCCATTTGCTGACGAATGTGGGCATGACGATGGGGCTGTTTCCGGTGGTAGGCATCCCGCTGCCTTTTGTAAGCCTGGGGGGCAGCATGCTGGTGACTGCCTGTGCGGCGGTCGGGCTGCTCATAAGCGCCCGTCTACGCGAGCAACCGTTCCAGATTTAGCGATGGCGCAGTGGCAACCATTACCGGTGGAGTTCTATCTGCAGCCGACGGTGGAGGTGGCGCGGCAGCTGTTGGGACACCTGCTCATGGTGCAGACGCCTGAAGGCTGGGCGGGCGGTCGAATCGTGGAGGCGGAAGCCTATTGCCAAGATGACCCTGCCAGCCACAGCTATCGCGGGCTGACCGAGCGCAACGCGCCGATGTTCGGACCGCCTGCCACCGCCTCTGTCGACCTCATCTATGGGATACACGAAGGCTTTAATGCCGTCTGCCAGCCGGTGGGGGTTGGGGAAGCGGTGCTGATTCGGGCGTTGGAACCCTGCTTCGGACTGGAGTGGATGCGCCGCCGACGCCCGCATCCATCTCATGATGCCCTTTGCCGCGGACCGGGCAATCTCTGCCGCGCGCTGGGCATCACCCGCGCGATGAACGGCGAGTCGCTGCTTACGGGTCGGGTGCGCATCCTGCAAGGCGACCCCGTTCCCGATGCCCGCGTTGCCCAGACGCCGCGCGTGGGTGTTCGTCAGGCGAAGGAGCGCCTCTGGCGCTTCTGCGAGCTTGGCAACCCGTGCGTATCCAGCAAGGGGCGACCATAGGGGACATACCATGCAGCGGTTTGAGTATCGGCAGGTGCGGATGGGCGTGGAGGCACGCCTCGTGGTCTACGCACCAGACGAGGCGCACGCCCTCGAAGCGTGCCGTGCCGCCTATCACCGAATCAGCCAACTGGAAGCCAAGATGAGCGACTACCGACCCGACAGCGAGCTGATGTTGCTCTGCCAGCGGGCGGTGAACCGATGGGTGCGGGTGAGCCGTGAGCTGTTCTATGTGCTATGGCGGGCGCAGAAGCTGGCAGCGCAGACGGCAGGTGCGTTCGACATCACTATCGGACCGCTGGTGCAGCTCTGGCGTGAGGCACAGCGCACCAAGCAGCTGCCCAATCAGGCAACTCTGAACGAAGCCAAAGCGCGCGTCGGCTGGCAGAAGCTCATACTGAGTAAAAGGCGACGCGCCGTGCGATTGGCAATCCCTGGCATGCGCCTCGATCTGGGCGGTATCGCCAAAGGCTATGCCTGCGACGAAGCGCTGCGTATGCTGACCAGGTTCGGCATCCAACGCGCCCTGGTGCAGATGGGGGGTGACATGGTGGTGGGCGACCCGCCACCCGACCAGCCGGGCTGGCGCATCGAGTTGCCCGGTTTCGACGGGCAGGGGCAGACCCGCCTGCTGCGCCGTCGCGCCCTCTCCACCTCCGGCAGCACCGAGCAATATGTGGAGATAGGGAGCAAACGCTACGCCCATATCATCGACCCACGCACCGGGTTGGGGCTGACCCATCTCACGCTGGCAAGGGTGCAGGCGCCTGATGGCATCACCGCCGACAGCCTCGCCACCGCCGTATGCGTTTTGGGAGCCGAAGGCATCGACCGACTGAAACGCCTCTATCCCCACACCACGATCGAGGTGCAAACGCGCGAATTTAGCCCTCGCGTCGGCGACGCTTGATCGCCAGCAGGCGGCTGGTGGTGTCGCCTTCGGCATGGGGCGCAGCGGATGGACGCGCCGATACGGGGGCAGCGCTGTCGGCGGTAGCCCCTGTTGTCGAGGATGTGGGGCTGGGCGCAGCCTCCTCCCCAACTCGCCCCGTCAACAGGATAGGAGAGGCATTCGCTGCGGTCGCCTCGCGTACCCTACCCTTCACATTCAGCAGGCGAGCGGTCGCCACGGGCTGGGGCGCCCGACGGGGCAGCCGTCGCCCCCGAAGCCACTGCCACGCACGCCTCAAGAGGGCAAACGCTTCCCCAATCGGCACCACCACACGGCGGAGCGTGATGTCCAGCAACAGCAGCATCAACGCCAGCCACAGACACACACGCCACATGTCCGACACAGCGGCACCACGCCGCGCCACCGGGCGAAAGGCTTGATCAGGTGCTGGGTTCAGCTTGCCGCCCGTGATTTCGGCGATGCGCGTCAGAAGCGGCAGATTCGCACGGCTGAAGCGATACTCAGGCGGATAGGGTAGCGCGTAGCCGCGCGTGGCGGTGCGCACCGTGCCATCGG
>Ga0272447_1002318_pt1 | contig 10326 bp, 10 predicted proteins | sample YNPCB0133_FD_194589 | JGI IMG/M metagenome (GOLD analysis project Ga0272447, IMG submission 194589) | Hot spring microbial mat communities from Yellowstone National Park, WY, United States - YNP-CB-013-3 | ecosystem: Environmental > Aquatic > Thermal springs > Hot (42-90C) > Sediment | place...
ACGGCTGCCGTGGCTATTTTTACTGGGGCACGCTGCATTGGCAGCGCGAGCGCCTTGTCGCTCGCGCGCACTGTGATGGCCGCGCTTTTGTGGCGTGTAGCCGTGTTTGCGCAGCTCAGCACACCGGTCAAAAGCTCAAGCTACGGGGGGGCGCCTCCCGCAAGCGAGTGTCACAGCCGAGCGCCTTTGCAGGCCGAGACGACGGGGTGTCGCATTCGGTCATCGCTTTGAGCGGCGAAAGCCGTTTGCCTCCGCCTCTGCCGGGCTGCAGAACCACCGATCACCTTCTCTTGGGTCGATGCTTGTCTTGTCGTAGAACTGGCCGCCGGGCAGGTGGTAAATCCTCTCACCTTTGTCGTTCACGTTGCCCTTGATGTCGCAGCCCGCCGGTCGCTCGACGCAGCCTGCCGGACAACCGGCAGCGACCGGAGGCGGTGGTGGCAACGTCGGCGCAGGTGAAGCGGCACCGGCAGCCGGGGGAGGCGTGCGAGGAGAGGGGGAATAAGCAGGGGGAGATTGGGAAGGTGAAACGGTCGGCAAAGCGAGGGCGGCTTGATCTGCGATGACGTAGTCAGCGCTCACCCATCCCGTGCCATTCTCATAGGCGATTTGCCACCAGCGCCCATCAGCGCTCCTGGCCAAGGCGCGGACGCTTGCGGAGCGCGCCAGTTCCCCGATCTTGGGATACGTGACGCCGGGCCCGGCGCGGACGTTCAGAAACTCGGAGACAACGATCAGAGCTGGCGTCGTTTGCGCAGGGGTAGGAGACGGGGGAGGGAGGAGCGTGGGGGTTGGCCTTGGCCGACAAGCGCCCCACAGGCCGGCGTTCGCCTGCTGCGCTTGTCGCTCAGCTGTCTCGAAGCGCCCCCTGTGTTTGGTGTCTGGCGGGTAGTTACGGGCGACGGCATATCCCCCGCGAACGAGCAGCTCGTTAACCATCTCGCCGGTGGGAAGGTAGACGTATCGCAATAGCCGACCGAAGCGGTCGGTGTCGCTGACGTCGCGCTCGAGGGCGACGTCCTTGCCGAGCACGAGCTGGCGATTGGCGGCCGTTGCCTCTGAGGCGAAGCAGTCTCGGCGCATTTCTGGCGCGTCAATCCCGATGTATCGCACGCGCCGTTCGTAGAACCCAGAAATCAAGACGCTGATGGTGTCGCCATCGGCGACGCCGATGACGCGCGCCTTGCGCTCGTCGTATGGCGGCGGGGCGGCGAAGGCGGGCGTGAGGGCGAGGGATAAGGCAAAGGACAAAACGGACAAGACAGTTTTTATCCGCATCATTGACCTCAAGGCACATAATCTCTTGCGCAGCTCGATGCTCAGCCACATGCTGTGATGATTGTAGCGGCGATGCGCGCATGGCCATGCCGAGGATGGGCGTGCAGTGATCATCACTCCTCAGCTTCGGGTGGCCAATACGCCAGCTAGGGCAGCCAGCCCGCGCGCGCGCACGTCACGGGCTTCTTGCTCAGCTTCTCTCCCCTGCTCCACCCCCACCCCGCGCATGAACGGTGAGACGAACGTGTAGCCCGGCGGCGGGGGCGGCAATCCGAACTGGGCAGCGCGGGCAGCAGCAGCCTCGCGCAGCCGCTTGAGGGCCTGCTCGTCCTGGCGCCGCTCAGCGACGTATTCATGCCGCCGGTAATGTCCGCGCACCGCGTGCACTCTCGCCGCCCGCCGCCGGATGATCGCTCGCTCCGCCTCCTCGCCCCAGGCGCGCTTCTCGCTCGCTTTCCCGATCAGCGCATAGCGCGGGCGCGGCAGGTAGATCGGGCGCGAGGCCGCCGTTGGCTGCGAGGCTGCCGTAGCGATGTGTTGGCTCACCACCTCGCGCGTCCGCGTCCCCGGCAGCGCAGCAGGTCCTGCCACCACCATATCGCGCCACAGCGCGCTCAGCGCCAAGTCCACCACCCCCCAAGCCCAATCCGGGATCATCATCCCGCCCTCTAGGCGCGTCCCGTCCGGTCGCCAGGGGAAGGCCGCGATCGTCTCCCCGGCCTCGTTCAGCAAGGCGGCCCATAGCCGCCCCGGGCGCAGGGCAACCAACCGCAGGCGGGCGACGCCCCAGGCGACCAGCGGCAGGTCGTCTGGCAGGATGGCCTCGAAGACGCCCTGTGGGGCGTAGGCGGCATGAGCAACGGCCTCTTCGGCCATCTGGCGTGCGAGCGCGGCGCACAGCTTCCCGTCCGGTACGGGCGGCGGGGTGTAGCCGGGCGGCTCCTCGATCAGCGCGTTGCCCGGCGGCAGCGGGGCAAAGGGGGTCAAACAGGCGCGCGCCTCGTCCTCGCTTGCGCCGATCAGCCCCCACCAGATTGGCCAGAGGCGGGCGACGGCCTCGACGCTGAACGCGCGCTGCGCGTCCATCCTTGCCCCGCCCACCCTGATCGGCGCCACCATCGGCCACAGCCACATCGCGCCGCTCTCGATCATTGCGCTGACCACATTGGCAAACCGTTCGCGGTCCAGCGCCTCCAGGTGCAGCGCGCGGACGAACTCGGCATCCCAGGCCAATCTGGAGATCGAAAACAGCAGCTTGGCCAGGCTGACCGGCTCGAGGGGCATCTCCATCGGCTGGCCGGCGAACATGCTCGCCGCGGCGCGCCTGGCCAGGTCGTCCAGCTCGGCGTCGGTGCACGGGCGGCTGGGGTAAGCCTCGAAGCGTCCCGCGAACTCCGCCATGAAGCGCGCGATTGTGGTGATGTTCGCTGGCGTGGTGCCCCCCCAGGCGCGCGCGGCGCCGTAGAGTGCCATGACCAGCCAGGGCGGGAGGGCGTCGCGCGCGCTGACGGCGATCTGCTCGACGGCTTTGGTGAACGGGATGGCGGCGACGAGGCGATATGAAATGCGCTGCTTGCGGTCGAGCAGGGTGAGCACCGCCCCGCGTTGGAGCAGCGCGGGGCGGTCGTCCGAATCCGGGGTGACCGCGACCAGGTCGCCCGGGCGGGCGATCTCGGCGGGCGTCAACATCCGCCCACCGAGACCGACACAATCGAGGACAGCTTGCTCAGCCTGAAAGCGGAACATGGTCCTCGTCCGCACTTGCCCACTCCAGGAGCGCCTCGCTCATGCGCTCGCTGAACGTCCATCCCTCGGGGATTTGGAGACGACTATCAGGGTCGGTGCCATTTGCGCAAGGGTATGGAACGGACATAGTAACCACGTATTCCGCCAGACATGATATCGAAAAGCGGGACATCGCCATCCCATACCGTAGTTATGTAGTAGCCCCGGTCAAAATCCGGGCATCTGTAGTCGCAGTCCAAGCGATACCCGAGGACTAGCTTGCCATCGATCTGGTCGGGCCAATGGTCATCCCAGTCCACCTCCGAGAAGACCTCCTCCTCTATGATATCTAGCAGGTCCTGATAAGTCAGATCATCATGTCGTGGCAAACGAACGGTTCCCCACAGCGTAGCTACATCAACCAGATCATCGTCCGCACCTACCCACTCCAGGAGTGCCTCGCTCAGGGCCTTAACGCGCTCGCTGAACGTCCGGTCGCGCTTGAGCGCCTCGCGCTTGCTGAACCAGATACCGGGGCGCCCGAGCACGGCTTCGATCAACCTGCCGAGCCGCGCGCCGACCCCGATCTCCGCTTCGGCGAGGAACTCCTGGAGGTCCTCTGGGAGGTTCTCCCAGAGCTCCTCGTCCACGACGGCGAACTTCCCGCCGAGCTCGGCGTCGGCGATCTCGCGCAACACCTCGATGAGCTCCTCCTCGTCGTCCTCTGCCTCACCCAGCTGAAGAATGCTCTCTGCCAGCTCAGGCGGGCAGCCTGGCGGGATCGGGCCGTCTGGCTCGGCGCGCGGCGGGGCGATTGACTCAGGGTACTCAGGCTCATCGCCCAGGCCGGCGGCATGGAGCAGCGCGCCGAGAAATCCTGCGCGCGCCGCCTTGATCGCCTCCGGCGACCTCGCGCCCCAAAACTGCCAGGCATCGCCGAAGCGGAAGCCTTCCTGGTCAAGGTCCATACTCTTGAATAGCTCCTCCGGGGCTGGGTGCTCGCCGCAGCGCGCCTGGGCGCACTCGACGGCGAAGCCGAAGGCAGAAAAGGCATCATCGGGGATCAGCTCGATGATCGCGCAAAGGCCGGCGATCGCGTCTGCCGATTCACCCTCCTGCAATTCGGCGATTCGGCGGCTGATTTTGCTGGCGATGCCGGCCTCCCCGATCTCATAGAGGGCGCGAATCAGCTCGTCGGCGCTGCTGATCTCGCGCTCCGGCGCGCGCTCGCTGAGGCGCTCCAGCGCGCGCCGAATCGTCTCGCCGCTGCCCATTGCTTCCAGGGCAGCGACCAGCAGATCAATGCTGCTCTTCGTCTCCGGGCGAATGATCTCCTCGATCACTCTGATCGCGCGGAGCAGCTCCTCGCGATCGGGCTTGGATGCGTTATCGGTGTTCATGTCAACCTCCTTTGTACTCAATTGTAATACAAGGCGTGGGTCGCATTTGTGACCCCGATCAGCCGTCTTCCTCGCTCGACGCGAGGCGCTTCTGCACCTGCTTCGGCAGGTCTGCGGCGTCTTCCACCCAGATGATCGGGCGACCGTAGCCGCGCGGCAGGCGACCGCCCTGCCCTCGGCCTGCGGCGCGGTCGAGGATGCGCACCCCGCAGTTGCCGCCCCATACCAGGTAGCCCACCGCATCGCTGCCGCAGTGGCGCACGCGGGCGATCTTGACCTTGCAGGGGCTGCCGAAGAACAGATCGCTCCAACCGATCACGGTGTAGACGCGGCGCTGCTCTCCCTCGCCGAAAGGCAGCCTCACGCGCTCGCCCGACCAAACCGGGGAGAGCAGCTCGAATAACTGAAGCTCCATCCCGCCTGGGCAGTTGGAGCAATCCTTGACATAGATGTTCAGAGTTTCCATAGTTTTAGCGTATCTCCCTTCCTGGGTCGCGTTTGTGACCCTGGTCAGCTCAACCCATGCAGCCACCCCTCGTCGAGGATGGCGCTGCCGCGCCTGAAGTGTGGCGCAGTCGGGCCGAATTGGTAGTAGCAAAAATCGCACCCGATCCGGCAACCGAGCACCAGGTCGCACGAGGCGACGTATCGCCGCTTATATATTGGATGATTCAGTGATAGGTAGCTTTCTCCCGACAGATACATTGCATTGCTCCTCCTTTACACATTCCCCCCAGCCGCTGGCGCTCAAGGCCGCTGCTGAGGCGGTCGTTCTTCACCTGCGCGCGGATGGCGTCCTCGCGCAATTGGCGGGCGCTCAGGCCGGCCAGGGAGGCGATCCACTCGCGGAAGGCGATCTCCTTGTCCAGGCTGGCCTGGTATTCCTCCGCCGTCAGCGCGCGGCCTTCCAGTTCCGCGTTCAGCTCGATCAGCGTCGCTGCCTCGACGCGCGCGATCATCTCGGCGTAGCCTGCGTCCTGGCAGACGCGCCCGGCCCAGGCCAGCATGACCGACGCCCAGTAAACGGCCATCCACGGCGACTGGGTGAGCCACAGGGCCGGGACGACCTCGGCGCTTCCGTCGGCGCGCCGGTAGCGCCGTTCGTGGTGCTCGTCGATCAGGTCGTCGAGCAGGCGGAAGGCGCTGGCGACGGTGTTGACGCGCTGGGCGGTCAGGCCGGACAGGGCGTACTTGTTGCTGTAGCTGGTGTGCTTCACCAGCTCAGGCGGGAAGTCGGGCGCACCCGGAGGGCCGGGCTTGCGCGCGTTGTACATGCCGATGCGCACCGCTGCGCGCTTGTCGAGCAGGCTGTTGCCTGCTGGCAGCGGGATGCTCAGGCCGTGCCAGGCCAGCGCCTCGCGCGCGTCGGCGTGGTCGGCCTGATCCAGGCGCACGACCACGGCGGACTTGCGCAGGGCATCCCAGCGCGCGGCGAACAGCGCGCTGCGCTGGGCGTCCTGGCTGTCGTCCGGGTCGCTCCGCCAGCGCAGCGTCCTCTGGCGGATGCCCTCGTCCACCTCCACCCACAGCAGGATTGCCGGGCGGCGGGTGGTGAAGGCGAGATAGGTCAGCGCCTCCGCGCTCTTGATCCCGTCGAGGACGACTGGCGCGTCGTCCAGGCGGGCGATCTCGCTGCGCGCGGCGCGCGCGAAGACGAACGGGTCTTCAACCTCGCGCTGAGCGGCAGCTTCGCCGTACTGACCCGGCGCGCTGACGAAGCGCGCCCACTTCAAGTAGCGCCCGCCGACGGCGCTTGCCAGCCCGTGGGCGAGGGCGGACTTGCCGCTGCCCGGCAGCCCGCACACCGCGATTAGCGGGGCGCGCGCGGGGAGGATGGGAAGCGGCTCGACACAATCCGGTAGAGCGATGCCGCGAGCGGGCGAGCCGGCGAACGAGATTGCGCGGTAGCCCTCGGCGCGCAGGGCGCGCGCCAGCCTGAGCATGGTGGCGCCGCTGTAGATGTCGGCGTCCACCAGGCGGAGGCGATCCGCCTTTGGGCGCGGGCCGAGGAACGCCCCGTCTGGCGTGGCGATCACGCCGTCGCCGCAAGTCTCCCAGTGGCGCAGCCCGCCGCGCCAGACGTACACGGTTTCCATGTCGACCATTTTACCACAAATGAGTACAACGCGGGGGCTTGGCAACATCACCCTGCCCTTCTCACCGATACCTTATCGCCACCTCTCCCACCCGTTCAGCGAGGTTAGCTTCGACCCAGGCGGCTGCGCCTTCGGGTAGGCAGGTTGCCATGCCACCCGGGACAGCCAAGAACTTGGCCAGGGCGATGCGGGTTTGGCCTGGCCTGCCGCGGCGGGCGACTATTGCTTGCCCGTCGTCGCCAACCCAGACGGCGTAGCCGCGCGACCATGACGGGCCGCCTTCGCTCAGGTGGTCTGCCAGCGCTGCGACGAGCTTGGCTTTGGGGACAATGATCGTCTTCATCTGCTGCTGCGCAGGATCATATTGACCAGGCGCTCGGGCGGCTCGATGCCGTCGCGCACGTCCTGGGCGAGCTGGAGGATGGCCTGCCACAGGGCCGGCTCTGGCAGCGCTATGTGCTCCTGCGGGGGTGCCTCCTGCTCCGGGACGGGGGGCGGGTTAACGGCTTTGAGGCGGGCGGTTTTGAGCGCGCGCACCTTGGGGATGGTGGGGCGCTCGTCCTGGGCCAGCTTAGCCTGTTCTTCTTCTGGCAGGGTGGCGGCTTCGTAGGCGAGGTTGGGCGAGATTTCGCCTGCTTCGAGCTTAGCCATCAGCGCTGGGGACAGTCCGCGCAGGCGCATCAGCTTGGCGATCTGGCTGCGGGTGATCCCTGTGGCGCGGCTGATCTCGGTGTAGGACATGCCGGCCTCGGACAGGGCGAGCACGTCGCGGTAGGCGGCGGCGGGGTTGGCGGCGCGGCAGGCGTTCTCGCGCAGCCTGAGCAGGGCGGCGTCGCAGTCAGTAGCCAGGACGAATTCCCCGCTGGTCCATCCGGCGGCGCGGGCGGCGGCGACGCGCCGTCTGCCGCAGATCAGCTCGTATTTGCCGTTCTCGCCGGGGCGGACGATGCCGAGCGGCCCGAACCAGCCGCCCTCGCGCATGGCGGCGACCATGGCTTGTGGCGGGCGGGTGGCGGGGGCGTTGACTGCGCTCAAGGGCAGCTCGCAGTGTAGCGAATTCGCCATAGCTATTCGTCCACCACGGCGACGGGCAAGCGAGCTTTAGCGGCCTGCGCCTGGGCGGCGGTGTGGCTGTCGTCTGCGGCGCGGACCACGGCCAGCCGCCAGATGCGGAAGCTGGCGATTGCGGCGCGCGCATAGTGCGGGGCGATTCCTTCTGGGCGGGCGGCGCAGCGGTAGGTGCGCTGGGCGATGGTGCGTCTGCGCGCGCTCAGGCCCTGGAAGCTTATCCCCTCCAGCGGCTCGCTATCGAGCGCGCTGATGTCGCACCACCACAGCCCGGCGCAGCACTGCTCGGGTGGGTGGGTTCGGTTGCGCGGGCAGCGGAAGGCTGGGATGCGCGCGTAGTAGTCCGCCGGGTTTTTGATCAGCCCGCGTTCGTGCAGGAGGTAGATGCGGCTTTGCGGGCCGAGCAGGTCGAAGCGCAGCCCGCGCGGGCTGCGGCGGGAGAGGCCCTCGGTGCGGACCTCTTCAAGGAAGTCGGCGGGGTATGGGTAATCGCGCCCGCCGATCACGTCCCAGACGTGCCAGGCGTCCTCTCCGGGGATGCGGGCGACGACCTGGCCGCGCGCGCTCAACTGCTGGGCGGTCAGCCGTTCGCCGCCGGGCAGTTCCAAGATGATCTGGTCAGCCGGCAGGGGCGGGTCGAACATCGCCTGCTCGATGGTGAGCGTCCCCCCTAGACCGACCTCGATGTAGATGCCGCCGGGCTTGCGTTCGCCGCAGGCGCGGCGGGGAGTGGGTGGGATAGGCATGCTGGGATTCTACTACAAATGATTACAGAGGGATGGGAACTTTTCCTATTGCCTCTCCCCTGTTCTCCCGCTAGGATGTGCGCATGAAGCGGATCGTTCTCATCACCATCCTCGCTGCTGCTGTCGCGGCGGGGGCCATGACGCGGGCGCAAGCGCAATCCCCGCTTGGCGCCCAGATTAGCTACCAAGGTCAACTTCGCTTGAACGGCGCGCCGGTGCACAACGTCACCTGCGACGTGCAGTTCGCGCTCTTTGATGCGCCGAGCGGTGGTACTCAAATTGGGCCAACGCTGACGCGGGCGGTGCATTTGCGCAACGGGCTATTCAGCGTAGCTGATCTTGATTTCGGCGCTGCTGCGTTCGAGGGGTTGGCGCGCTGGATGGGTTTAAGCGCGCGCTGTCCGAGCGGGAGCGGCGCTTTCGTTGCGCTCTCGCCGCGCTCTCCTATCGTCGCCGTGCCGTATGCGCACGCGCTGCGCCCGGGCTCTGCCACGCGCGGCAACTTGCCGAACGGCGTCGTGGTGGTAGGCCACAACCAGGCCACGGGGGGCGTGTCGGTCGGCGTGCGCGGGCGCAGCGACAGCCCGGATGGGCGTGGCGTGCACGGCTGGAACACGGCGCTCAGTGGCGTTGCCATTGGCGTGATGGGGCAGACCAGCAGCGTGAGCGGGCGAGGGGTATATGGCCTGGCGGGAGCGACGAGCGGGCAGAACTTCGGCGTCTTTGGCGAATCGCCCAGCCCGCAGGGTCATGGGGTGATCGGCCTGAACGGAGCGACGAGCGGTGTGAGTTACGGGGCGGTGGGGATTGTGCGCAGCCCGCAGGGGAATGCCGCCTTCGGCAAGAACGAGGCGACGAGCGGCAACGCCTTCGGCGTGGTAGGCTGGACGGAGAGTCCGGTTGGGACGGCGGTGATCGGCGTGGCGAACGCCTCAAGCGGCCAGAACTACGGCGTGCGCGGGGCGACCAACAGCCCGGCTGGCTATGCTGGCTATTTCGAGGGCCGCGTGCATGTAGTTGGCAACCTCAGCGCGACTGGGCTAAAGTCGTTCCGCATTCCCCACCCCACCCTGCCTGGTCACGATCTGTATCACTACGCGCAGGAGTCGCCGCGTCCGGAGAACGTGTATAGCGGGATAGCGGAACTTGACGCTGCTGGCGCGGCGGTGATTGCGCTGCCGGACTATTTCGTTGCGATCAACGCCCCGCCGTATCGCTACTCGCTCACGCCGATTGGTGCGCCGATGCCGGAGCTGCATGTGGCGGAGGAGGTGCGCGATGGGCGCTTCAAGGTCGCGGGGGGCGCGGCGGGGAAGCGGGTGTCGTGGGTGCTGATTGCGCAGCGGGCGGATGCGCTGGATGCGCCGGTGGTGGCGCGTGCGGAGGGGGAGATAGCGCCTGCTGGGGCGAACACCCCTGGGCGTCCTATTCCGCCGGAGGTTGTGCCGTGAGGCGGACGACTCCCCCTCACCGAGCGATCGACGGTGCACATGAGATATACTCCAGAAGGCGATGATAGGAGATGCTTATCGGCAAACGTGCAAAGGAGAGGCAGAAAATGAGCAGCACGAATCACAGCGCGCCGGCCGGACAGCAGGCGTGCCAACCTGCCATAGGAGGACGTGACATGCATACACCGCAATTGACAATGCGCGTCGAACGAGGGGCCGCGGGCGGTGCGCGCCTCGCCCGCCTGGTGAGCAGCCTGATCTTGGCGCTGAGCGCGCTGGCCGGTCTGTTCTCCCCCCCACAGCTTTGGGGGGGCGGAGGGGGGCTGCTGCCCCTGCGCACAGCCCAGGCCAGCAACCCCGGCCTGCAGGCGGCCATCACTACCAGCTGGCATCACACCTGCGCGCTGAAAGGCGGGAGGGTCTATTGCTGGGGGCGGAACTACTTCGGCCAGCTCGGCGACAATACGACGACGGATCGCACCACGCCGACCCTGGTGGCGGACGGCGCGATGGGCAACAGCGGGGTGACCGTGATCGACGCCGGCTGGGGTCACACCTGCGC
>Ga0272447_1002320_pt1 | contig 10319 bp, 8 predicted proteins | sample YNPCB0133_FD_194589 | JGI IMG/M metagenome (GOLD analysis project Ga0272447, IMG submission 194589) | Hot spring microbial mat communities from Yellowstone National Park, WY, United States - YNP-CB-013-3 | ecosystem: Environmental > Aquatic > Thermal springs > Hot (42-90C) > Sediment | place...
CCGATGTAGCGCCCGAGCGGCTATTCCTCCAGAAAGCCATACAGAAAGCGGTAGTGGAGGTCGACGAAGAGGGCACGAAAGCCGCCGCCGCAACGGGCATTACCGTCGGCGTGACCTCTGTGCCCGTAGACCAGTTCAACCTCGTGGTCGATCGCCCCTTCCTGTTCGCGATTGTGCATCAGCCGACGGGCACGGTGCTGTTTTTGGGTATTGTGCGGACACCGTAGGTCACTTCCTCTGGCATGGTTTTTCATGCCTGCTGGAGGTATCCCTTATCAGCTGTGCCCCCCTCTCCCAGAAGCGGGCGAGGGGGGGTTTGAAGTTGTGTATCTCTTGTCAGGGAGCCTGCGTTTTACGGCGAACCTGTTGCGTCGCGCAGCGAACGCGCCGTCTCTTCGGGCAGTGTGTCGTTGATGAAGACCCCTGCGCCCGACTCGGAGCCTGCGAGGTACTTCAGTTTGTCGCGCGTGCGGTAGGGCGGGTAGAACTCGATGTGGAACTGCCAGTAGGGATGTTCCGCGTCGTCGGTCGGGCGTGGGTGCTGCGCCATGATATAGGGCAGCGAGAAGCCCCATAAGCGGTCATAGCGCTGCAATGTGTCCTTGAGGATGTGCGCCAACCCTGCAACCTCGTCGTCCGTGAGGTCGAGCAGGTCGCGGCGCGGGGCTTCGGGCACGAGGTACACCTCGTAAGGGTAGCGTGCGAAAAACGGCACGAACGCCACCCAGCTGCCCAGCCGCTGCACGATACGCCTACCATCGTGCAGCTCGTGCTGAAGAATCTCCAGCAGAAGGTTGCCTCCCGTGGCGTGATAGTGTCGCTGCATAGCGTCCAGCTCGCGCGCTAACTTGGGCGGGAGAAACGGATAGGCGTAAATCTGCCCGTGCGGATGGCTTAGCGTCACGCCAATCTCGTGCCCTTTGTTCTCGAAGATAAACACATACTGCACCTCTGGGCGCGCGCCCAGCTCGGCGTAGCGGTCGCGCCACACATAAATCAACTGCTCGATGCGTTCTACAGGCAGTTCCGCCAGCGTGGTGTGGTGGTCGGGCGTATACAGCACCACTTCGCAGGCGCCGTAGGCGGGCATCACGGGCGAGAAGGGCGTCGGCGCGACGGCAGGCGCAGGCGGCTCCCGTAGCAGCGACGGGAAGCGATTCTCGAACACCACAATCTCGTAGGTCGGTTCAGGCACTTCCGTTGGGTAGCCGCCTGGTTGTGTGGGGCACAGCGGGCAGTATTCGGGCGGCGGGTGGAAGGTGCGCTCCTGACGGTGCGTCGCCGTGATGACCCACTCCTGCAGCAGCGGATGCCAGCGCAGCTCGGACATGCGGTATGAGGATACCCGACGCCCAGACTAGGCGGCGGGGGCGAGACTTTCTTGTTGTAGCAGGCGCAGTTTGTTGCTTCCGTTCAGCGCGGCGAGCTTGTAGCACTCCGCCAGCGTGGGGTAGTTGAAGATGGCTTTCAGGAAGTAGTCTACCGTTGCGCGGAAGGCAATCGCCATCTGTCCAATATGAATCAGCTCGGTCGCGCCTGTGCCAATCGCGTGTACGCCGAGAATCTCGCGCGTCTGCTCGTGGATGAGCATCTTGAGCATTCCGCTCGTGTCGCCGAGCAGTTGTCCGCGCGCCGTCTCGCGGTAGTGCGCCACGCCAACCTCGTAGGGCACGCCCTCGCGCGTGAGTTGCTCTTCCGTCTTCCCGACTGTCGCGATTTCGGGGATGGTGTAGATGCCGTAGGGAAACAGCGGGGAACTCTGTTCGACGGGTTCGCCGCAGGCGTAACAGGCGGCGATGCGCCCCTGCTCCATCGAGGTGCTTGCCAGCGCGGGGAAGCCAATTACATCGCCGACGGCGTAGATGTGTGGAATCGCGGTCTGGAAGCGTTCGTTGACCTGCAGGCGTCCGCGCGAGTCGGGTTCCAGCCCGACTTTCTCCAGTCCCAGCGTGGCGGTCGCGCCCTGCCTGCCAACGCAATAGAGCAGCGCGTCCGCGCGTAGGTGCTTCCCGCTGGCTAAGGTCGCCTCCACCAGCCCGCACGGCAGGATTTGCACCTGCTGCACCTGCTCGCCCAAGCGCAGAGTAATGTCGACAGCGCGCATGTGATACTGGAGCGCCTCGCTCAGTTCCGCGTCCAGAAACTCCAGCAGGCGCGTGCGCGCCTCGACCAGGATCACGCGCACGCCCAGCAGGTTCATCATGCAGGCGTACTCCGTGCCGATGACCCCGCCTCCAACAATTATCAGCGTTTTGGGCAAGCGCGGGAGACGCAGGAACGAATCGCTGTCCACCACATGGTGGTCGTCGAAGGGGATATGCGGGGGACGCGCAGGAACCGTGCCAACCGCCAGGATAATCGCCTCCGCGCGTACTAACTCGTGCCCCGACAGTTGAATGACGCGCACGGTATGCTCGTCCTCGAAGTAGGCGTTGCCCCACAGCAGTTGCACGCCGTTTTTGCGCAGGTGTTCGTGGACGACCGCTTGCTCGATGCGGATAATGTGCTGGCACTGGGCGACCAGTTCGTGAATGGCAGGGTTCTGGGGCGCGGCGGGCGGGGCGTCATGCGTGAACGCGCTCCTGCGCCCTGTAAGCTGCAGGATGGCTTCGCGCAGCGCTTTGCTGGGGATGGTTCCCGTGTGCAGGCAGACGCCGCCCAAATGGGTCTGCCGCTCCACTATGGCGACGCTGCGCCCCAGCTTGGCGGCTTGAATCGCCGCGCGCTGCCCCGCCGGACCGCTACCAATCACCAGCACATCCACCTGCCGCATCATCGAAGGTTATTCCACATCCCCCTGTCGCCCTAACGGACGATGTTCGCCGCCTTCTTCCACAATAGGGTAAAATAATAGGGATGAGGTAAACCTATGGGAGTGAAAAATCAAGCACCACCTGCTGAATTGAGAGGTTCAGCGATGTTTTTATCTAAACGGCTGCTGCACCCGCTCGGAAACAGCAGAAGAAAAACCCACATCGTGCAACTTTTCGCACAGTGCCCGCCTCTAACGAATATGGAACATAACAGTGGAGATGACGATGACCATCCTACAGGAGAAAGATCGACAGGTATTAGAGCAGCGCCTCATGGGGCTGCCGAACACGGTGAAGCTGGTGGTGTTCACCACGAGTCAGCAGCCTGAGACCAGCGAAGTGGTCGCGCAACTGGCGCACGAGTTGGTGGGCGTCAGCGGCGGCAAGCTGACGCTGGAGCCACACGCGCTGGAGGCGGAGCCGACCATCGCGCAAGAGTACGGCATCACGCACGCGCCTGCCATCGTGGTGCGCACGGAGGAGAAAGATTACGGCATCCGCTACTTGGGCGTGCCTGCAGGCTTCGAGTTCGCGTCGCTGCTTGGGGCAATTGAGGATATCGGCAAGGGCGACCCTGGTCTTTCACCCGACAGCCGCCTGATGCTGGCGAACCTGCGCAACCCCGTGCATATTCGGGTGTTTGTGACCTACGGTTGCCCATATTGCCCCGCGGCAGTGCGCATGGCGCACAAACTGGCGATGGCGAGCGACCTAATCACCGCCGAGGGGATTAGCAGCGAGGACTTCCCCGAACTGGCAAGCCGATACAGCGTGATGGCGGTGCCGAAGACGGTAATTAACGACCGCCACAGCTTCGAGGGCGCGCTGCCAGAGCCTGCGTTTGTGCAGCAGGTGCTGCGCGGGGCGTCCAGCAGCGGGTTAATTATCGTCCCGTAGCGCGGCGTCGCAGGTCGACCTGCAGGGCGCGTGCGCTGTCGTCGGGCTGCAGGTTCACTCGGCGAATTGCGTCGGTCAGCACGATGACCTCGCGTATGGTACAATCTTGTTATGCCCGACTACGCCCAAGTCGCCCAGCAGGTGTACGCGCTGTACCAAGCCGTGCTGCGGGACGAGTCGCGCCGCGAACACGCCGCCGAACTGCTGAACTACTACCCGCGCTTGGGCACACTGGCAGGCTGCCGCGAATACACCCGCTTCGTGTATGACCTGTGTGCGCTGGCACGATTCGACCCAACGGGCAAGCGCGTGCTGGATGTCGGCTGTGGGCTGGGGTTGCAGTTAGTTGTTCTGCACTTTATGGGTATTGCCGAAGGGCGCGGCTTTGACCCCCTTGCTACGCGCCTACAGGTGCTGCAGCGGGTCATCGCCGAACATTCGCTGACGAACCTGCACGCCGCCGTAGCGGGGCTAGAGGAGGCGGATTACCCGCAGGGCGCGTTCGATATGATTCTCTCCAACGAGGCGATTTCGCACTATCCCAGTGTGGAGCGGTTTCTGGAGCGGGCGGCGCAGTGGCTGCGCGTCGGCGGCGTGCTGATTATCGCCGACGGCAACAACGGCGCGAACCCCACCTTAGCACACAAGACGCGCCAGATTTGGGAGCGTTTCGAAAACGGACCTGCGGGCAAGTTCGAGGGGCACACGGTGTGGCAACCCTACCGCGAGATGCGCGCAGCGATTATTCGTGAGTGCGCCCCCGACTTGGACGCGGAGACGGTCGCCGCGTTGGCGCAGCGCACCAGCGGCATGACCCAGCCCGCGATTCTGGACGCCGTGCGCCGCTACATCGCTACAGGGGAAATGCCCGACGCGCCCTTTACGGGTGAGACCTGTCCCGTGAACCCTCACACAGGCGCGGTGATCGAACGGCTGTTTGACCCGTTCCAGCTGGCGCGGCAGATTGAGTCTTACGGGTTCTGCGCGCGCGTCTACGCCTATTTCGGGGGCGCGCGGGGTAATCCGCTGGTGCGCGCGGCAAACGCTGTGCTGATGTCGCTGACCCCCCTGAGCATCCGCTGGGCGAATTCGTTTCGGGTGGTTGCGGTACGGGTGTCGCCGTGAGGATTGCGCTGTTCACCGTGAGTTTGGAAGTGGGCGGGGCGGAGCGCGTGCTGACGACGCTGGCGAACCGCTTCGCCGCGCGGGGGCACACGGTGCAGATGGCGCTGATGAAACCGCAGGGCGAACTGCGCAAGGAACTCTGCCCAGAGGTGCGCCTGGTGGACTTGAAGACCTACCGTGCCATGCGCACCATTCTGCCGCTTGCCCGCTATCTGCGCCGCGAGCGCCCCGACGCGCTGCTCAGCACGCTGAGCCAGCCGAATCTGGTCGCCATTCTGGCGCGGCGGCTGGCGCGGGTTCCCACGCGCCTTGTCGTGCGGGAAGCCAGCACGCCCACCCGCGAGTTCGGCGTGGCGGTCAAGCCGAAAGACCGTATTGTGCCTGCGCTGATTGCCCGCATGTACCGCCATGCGGACGCGATTGTCGCCGTGTCGCGCGGCGTGCAGCACGACCTGCTGCGCCTGACGGGACTGCCTGAAAACCGAATCCCGTGTATCTACAACCCTGTGATTACTGAGCGACTACGGCAGGCGCGCGACGAGCCACTATCGCACCCGTGGTTCGAGGCGGGCGCGCCGCCTGTCGTGCTGGCAGTCGGGCGGCTGACCGAAGCGAAGGACTACCCCACTCTGCTGCGCGCCTTTGCCCAAGTGCGCCAGCGCCACCCAGCGCGCCTGCTGATTCTCGGCGAGGGCGAGCTGCACGCCGACCTGTGGCGCTTGGTACAAGTGTTGGGATTGACCGACAGCGTCGCGATGCCTGGCTACGAGCCGAACCCGTTCGCGTACATGCGTCGCGCGCGGGTGTTCGTGCTGTCCTCGCGCTACGAGGGGCTGCCCAACGCGCTGATTCAGGCGATGGCGTGCGGCTGCCCCGTCGTCAGCACCGATTGTCCCAGCGGACCGCGCGAGATTCTGGACGACGGTCGCTACGGCGCGCTGGTTCCTGTGGGCGATGTGGACGCGCTGGCGGCGGCGATTGTGCGTGGGCTGGAGGGGCAACTGCCCACCGCGCCCGACGAGTGGCTGCAGCAGTTCGAGGAAGGGCACATCATCGTGCAGTACCTGCGTGTGCTGGGGGGCTGAATGCGCGTGCGTATTGCCATCGGCGGCGACATCATCTTCGGCAGGGGCGTCTTGCACATCGCGCGGGCGCGCGGAATAGGCTACTTCTTCGAGCCGATTGCGCCCCTGCTACGCGAGGCAGACTGGACAGTGCTAAACATGGAGGGCTGCATCAGCACGCGCGGCGCGCCGCTGCCCAAAGAGTACACCTTCCGCGCGCCGCCCGAACTGGCGAGGCATCTGCGCTTGGCAGGCGTCTCGATGGTCTCGCTGGGCAACAACCACTCGATGGACTACGGCGCGACCGCGCTGCGGGACACGATGGACTACCTCTGGCGGGCAGGCGTCTGGTGGGCAGGCGCGGGCGCGAATCGCGCGGCGGCGGCGCAGCCTGTGTATGTGGACTTCGGCGGGCTGCGGGTCGCGTTCGTGTGCTTCACGGCGGTTGTGCCGCGCGGCTTCCCCGCTGGGATGCGCACGCCTGGCGTGGCGACGCTGGACGCCACCATGCCCATCCTGCATCAGGCGCGCGCGAACGCCGACGCCTTAGTCGTTATCCCGCACTGGGGCGACGAGGGCACAACGCGCCCCAACGCCAAGCAGCGACGCATCGCCCACCTGCTGGCAGACGCAGGCGCGACGCTGATTGTCGGGCATCACCCACATGTCGTACAGGGCTACGCGCGAGTCGGCGCGGCGCATGTGTTCTATAGCGTTGGCAACTTTATCCATACTCCGCGTTCGAGGCTGGCGCGGCAAGCAGTGCTGCTGCAAGCAACGCTGGATAAGTCGGGCGTGCGCGAGGTGCAACCAATCCCACTCTGGTTGGAGGGCGGGCGCCCGATTCCGAAGCGCACTCGCTTATCGCTGTAAGCGCAGGGTCTCGTCGTCGTCTTCCTGCTGGGGGGCGCGGTAGATTTCGTCGATGGCTTGCTCGTAGGCGCGGATTTGCTCGCGCAGCGGCTCTAATAGCAGGTCGGCGCGTGGGGCGGCGCTGCGGGGTGCGGCGCTGAGCCGAATCGTCTCCATCAGCAGGTTCTCCACGCTGGCGGTAATCATCGCGCTTTCGTTTTCCAGCGTCTGGAGCGTGCGCTCCAGATTGCGGAAACTGGCGAGTTCGCGCGCTTTCTGGCGATAGGCACGCTGGAGCGTGTTCTCCATCGGCGGGTCGTGGTTCTGCTCCAGTTTGCGTCCGAGCGCGTTCAGCTCGCGCTCCAGTTTCGCGCGGTAGGCGCGCCAGACCCACTCGGAACGGTTGAAACTGCTAAGCGAGCCTTCGAGCAGGGCGCTTACCGCCGCGCTTAGGTGGTCGTGCCACGACAGTCCGCGTCGCGCCTGCTGCTCAATCTGTCGGCGCAGGCGGGTCGCCTTGTGGCGCAGGTCGGCGTCTTTGGCGACAATTTCGTCCAGTTCGGGGTACGCGCTCTTGAGACCTGTCATCTGCTGCAGGTTCGCGCGGATTTGCTGCGCCATCTGCCGTAGGCGCAGGTGCTGCTCGCGATAGTGGGGCAGCATTGGCGGCGTGCGTTTTGCCCAGAGCCAGCCGCCGATACCCCCACCCACTGCGCCAACGCCCACCAGCGCAAGGATGGTAAGCAGCGTCGCGCCGAAGCCTGCGCCGCCCGAAAGCAGCAGCCATCCCGCTGCCGCAAATACGCCCGCCGCCGCGCCAAATAACGCCCCCAGTCCGACCCGAAGCATCGCCAAGATTATACCGAAACCCGCACAGGTACAATTGAGGCGATGAGAGTGGGCGTTCTGCAGGAGACCTATCCGAACGAGCGGCGCGTTGCGCTCATTCCCACGCTCGTGCCCCAGTACGCGAAGCTGGGGTTCGAGGTGCTGGTGCAATCGGGCGCGGGCGAAGGAGCGTATCACACGGACGACGCCTACCGACAGGCGGGCGCGACGGTGCTTTCTACGCGCGAGGAGGTGTTGGCGCAGGCGGATATTGTTCTCGCCGTGCGCACGGCGGGCGCGAACCCGCACTTCGACGCCGACCTGCCCCACATCCGCGCAGGGCAAATTTGGGTGGGCTTTATGGAGCCGCTGTTCCGCCCGCAGGGCGTGCAACAGTTCGCCGCGCGCGGCGCGACTGCCTTCGCGATGGAACTCATCCCGCGCATCACTCGCGCGCAGAGCATGGACGCGCTCTCGTCGATGGCGACGGTGGCAGGCTACAAGGCGGTGCTATTAGCGGCGCACTTGTCGCCGCGCATGTTCCCGCTGCTGATGAGCGCGGCGGGCACGGTCTCCCCCGCGCGCGTGTTTGTCATCGGCGCGGGGGTGGCGGGCTTGCAGGCAATGGCGACCGCCAAGCGGCTCGGCGCAGCCGTGTCAGGCTACGATGTGCGCCCCGCCACGCGCGACCAAGTGGAAAGCGTCGGCGCGAAGTTCGTCGAGCTGCCGCTCCGTGTCGAGCAGGCGGAGGCGGCGGGCGGCTACGCGCGCGCCCTCGAAGAGGAGACCCTGCGCCGCCAGCAAGACCTGCTCGGCGAACAGTTGGTGCAGCACGAGGTGGTGATTACTACCGCCGCCGTACCTGGCACGCGCGCGCCGCTGCTGATACCCCGCCGCGTGGTGGAGGCGATGCCCGCAGGCAGCGTCATCATCGACCTCGCCGCCGAATGGGGCGGCAACTGCGAGCTGACCCAAGCAGGCGAGACCGTTCAGCACGGGGGCGTGACCGTCGTCGGCGCGGTGAACCTGCCCGCAACTGCGCCGATAGACGCCAGCATGCTCTACAGCCGCAACCTCTACAACCTGCTCGCGCACCTGCACAAAGTCGGCATGCTGCCCAGCCCCACGCCCGACCACGAGGACGAAATCGCCCGCGAGACGCTCGTCGCGCACGGCGGCAGAATCACCCATCCGCGCGTGGCGTAGAGCATTGGGTGCGGTTCGGGGATCTCTGGGTAGAACACGCGGTCGCGCAGGGCAGATACCGCGTCAAGAACCTTGATGGTAAACTGCGTCGTCGGAGTCGCCTATTCGTAAGCGTGAAAGCCCCCCGCCCGTGCCGAGCGGGGAGCGTTGAGCGAGAGGGGGGTAAAGTTAGCACCCTGCGCCGAAATTAAACAGCACAATCAGCAGTTCGGCGCTGTCGACAATCCCGTCGCCGTTTAGGTCAGCTTGCGGATCGCTGCTGCCGAAAGCAAACAGCACCAGCAGCAGGTCGGCGCTATCGATGCAGTCGTCGCCGTTCACATCGCCCAGCGTCTGGAAGCGCAGGTTCAGATACGCGAAGCCGCCGCTCGCGATGGAGACATTCGGCACACTCACGGAAAGGTAGCCTGCCGCCTTCGCGCGGACGGTGTAAGTGCCTGGGTTGGCGACGCGCTCCGAGAAGCCGCCGTAGGCGTCCAGCGTGGCGCTAATCGTCTGCACTGGGTTGCTCCCTTGACGCAGTTCGAGGGTAAGAGGCCTCCCCAGCGGCAGTCCCTGCCTGCCCTCCAGCCGCGCCTGACCCGACACAATCGTAGGCGGGTTCACGGGACGGATGCGGTACACCCGATTCGCGTACAGGCTCACCACATACAGGTAGCCATCGGGACCGACCCGCAAGTCGGTCACCACGCCCCAGTTCGTGCCGAAGGTCTGCAGGTTGCGCTCGGTCGCAGAATCCGCCACGCGGTCGGCGAGCGCGCCCGTCAGCACGAAGTCGTCGCGTGTGGCGTTCATCGTGAAGCGATACAGCCTGCCGTTATTGCTCTCGCCGACGATGACCTCGTCGCGCATGCCCGCGTCGAACCGTGCCGAGCGCACAAATACGATGCTCGTCACGCCAATCGGTTGCAGCCACGAAAAAACAGGGTCGGCATAGTAGGCGTTCGGCAGGTAGACCAAGTCGCTGGCGTCGTAGGCTTGGTTGCCGTTCTCCGAGTAGGCTGCGTTGCGCGAGTCGGGTCCCATAAGCTTCAGCCAGCCGCTGTTGAAGCCGCGCCCGACGAGGTTGATTTCGTCGTACACATTCGGTCCGTTTTCGGTGAGCCACAGGCGCGCCGTGAGGCTGTCGAAGTCCATGCCGAAGCTGTTGCGGATACCGTATGCCCACAAATGCTGGATGCGTCGGTCAGGATGGCTCACGAAGGGATTGTCAGGTGGGATGGAGCCGTCAGGATTCAGCCGAAAGACGCCGCCGACGCCCGCCACCGCCGTCGTGCTGGTGTTCTGCTCGATGCGCGGATTGTCAAGGAAGCCGCGATTCAGGTCGCCCGTGACGCCGTAGAGTTTGCCGTCAGGTCCAAACAGAATCACGCCTCCGTTATGATTGGGACCGTTGTTCTGCGTTGCGTCGCGTGGGAACGCCACAATCAGTGTCGGCTCCACCAGCGCGGAGCCGTTCCAGCGGTAGCGCTCCACGCGGTTGTCCAGCCACGCTGATTGGATGGAGGTGTCCGCGCCTGTGCTGGAACGCGTG
>Ga0272447_1002322_pt1 | contig 10302 bp, 10 predicted proteins | sample YNPCB0133_FD_194589 | JGI IMG/M metagenome (GOLD analysis project Ga0272447, IMG submission 194589) | Hot spring microbial mat communities from Yellowstone National Park, WY, United States - YNP-CB-013-3 | ecosystem: Environmental > Aquatic > Thermal springs > Hot (42-90C) > Sediment | place...
GAGCCTCACCCGACCTCCGTCGTGGACGCTCGCCCCCTCAACAGGTCCCAGCACATCAACGCCGTCTCGCAGCGTCAGGTCGTCGTAAAAGGTAAGGACGTTCGCAAGGGAACCTCCCCTCATCACCGTCCTGTAGAGCAGGATCCGGGGTCCGGGCCTGAGCACCTCGCAACCGAGGAGGCCGCCCTCGCCGACGTGCGCAACCTCCACCGTCCCTAGGATCTGGGTCCTGCCCGTGTTCAGGTCGACGAGCCTTACCCTTCCAGGCCTCTCGGTGACCAGCGCCTCGCTTTCAGAGATGAACGCGATCGACCAGGGGATCTCGAGGCCGGTGACGAGGTCGCGGACCTCGATCGATCCGATGCCTTCCTGCCCCTTTTGTTCTGGGCTCTCCAGGCTCCGCGTCAGAATCAGGAATGCGGCCGCTAATCCTCCGGCTGCGAGGGCAGCTATGAACACCCTCCGCCTTATCTTCAACTCTCTCCACCCGAAGTGACCGACGGCCCAAAGAAATAATTCTCGCCGAAAGACGCATAATGATCGTGACGAACTACTGGATCATGGTAGCGGCTGAAGACCGGGAGGAGCGCCGCCTCCGTCTTCCCGGACCCGGTCGGAGCCATCAGGAGGAGGTTCTCTCCGTTGACGACGTGTGGTATCGCGGCCCTCTGCGTCTCCGCCAGCCCCCCGAACCTCTCCAGCACCGCCTCCCTGACCGGTTTAGCCAGCAGCTCCAGCGGGTCCTCCAGCATCTCCCCCATCAGGTCGCCTTCGTTCCTGATATAGCAACCGACGTGCCCTCCGAGAGCGAAGCGACACTTCGTAGCTGACAGTCTCCCCTGTACCTCGCAACTACGCAATCCTCTGTGTAGCATCTCCACCACCAGCCCTCTCCGTCGTGGATCTTAGGCCTGTTCGGAAACTTTGAACTGCAATAGGGACATGGCTGATCCTCAACTATTCTGATGATAAGGCGGTATTGAGTCCGGATTACTTGTTTTGCCACGATTTACTCTGAAGAGCCTGCCTAATGCATTCATTACCCTCTTCACGTCAACACCTCCTCACGCTATCGCACATGAGGACCAACCGCATTCAAGGCATGTGGTACATCCTCCCTGACGGGCCAGCATCCTGCTACCGCACTCTGCGCACTCTTCTGGGTTCTTCTTGTTGGGAGCTGGTGCTGGTAAGGAAGATATGGAAGTTCTCCAGGAGGATTCGGATGAAGCAGATGAAGAAGAAAGGCGGCCGGGTGGGGGAAGCCTTGGAACGGGTTGGACCCGAGTCTCTCATAGACTCGGGGAGACCGGACTCCCGAAAAGGGAGGATTATTCCTTCGCTCACCCCGCCCTTCGGGACGGGGCCTGCGAAAGCAGGAGTGATCATGGTCACCCGGCCCCGGTCCAAGGCCCTAAACACCCGGCCGACTGACAACTACTCCAGCCACTTCTAACCCACCCCTTTTCACCCCTGATATTCACCAATTTCACTGCGTCTATGGGCTCCTTAAAATCATCCTTCTAAAATGACGCACCGAAGTAATATGACCAGTTGTTGAGGATGCACGGAAGGGACCTGTTACATAACTACCGGATTCTTTCCTACTTCCAAGGGCTCGCTCAGGCCGATCTCTGAGGCCACGTGCAAGGCGATCGCCTCAGACCCCTGATGGCCTCACCTCGGTGGGACGCTGAGGACCCAGGCCGGCCTCCTGACCGTCACGACCTCACCGCGCACGAGCCTTTCCCGATACGGCGGCACCTCGATGTACCCGTCTGCGAAGGCGATGCTCGAGAAAGCGGAGGACTCGCTGGGCATCGGTTGACATAGCGTCCTGTCTCTGTAGCGCTCTAGCCTGACCCAGACGACCTTCCTGAAGTCGACGTACCTGGTGAAGGTCAGGTCCTCGGCGAGCTCGGCCTTGACCTCGTAAACCAGCTGCTCTGGGTCGAAGGAGCCCAGACGTCCCAGGATGGGGACGGCCAAGTAGTTGAAGACGTTCACGGTCGAGTGTATCAGCGCGGGGAGCACGACCACCGGCTTGCCGTCCACGACCGCGACCCCTCCGACCCTTCCCGGTTGGAGCTGGAGTCCTTGAGCGAAGAACCAGTTGCCGGACCTGTGGAGGATCGAGGCCACGTCGGTGTCTCCGACGCTCGAACCGCCTATCGTCAGCACCATGTCCGAAGCCCTCAGCGCCCCCTCAAGCGCCCTCGATACCTCACCGACCTCGTCCGGCAGGAGGCCCGCATACCTCGGGACGCACGGAAGGGCCGAGAGGAAGGAGATCACGGTGGGCGCATGGGTGTTGAGCGTCTTCAAACCCATAGCCTCCTCCGGGTCGTCGGTGAGCTCGGATCCTATCGAGATGACGGAGACGACCGGCCTCCTGAAGACCTCGACGCGCCTTATGCCCAGCGCCTCCATGAGCGCCGACTTCACAGGCCTCAGGACCTCTCCCCTCTTCGCGATCACTTGGCCCTCCTTGACGTCCGAGCCTCTCCGGTCCACGTACTGATGGGGTGTGACGGGGTTCCTGACGACGAGCTCTCCGTCCTCCACGTCGACCTCCTCCTGCGGGACGACCGCATCGGCACCCTCTGGGAGTAGACCTCCGGTGAGGATTCGCCTCGCGTGGCGCGGAGCAAGAGGTGGCCCGGCGACGTTGGGCAGGTTGAGGTGACCGTCTATCTTGAGCCTCACAGGCCTCTCAGGAGAGGCACCTGCCGTATCTGAGGACCGAACCGCGTATCCGTCCATGTGGGACATGTCGGCTTGAGGTCTGGGAGCCGGTGCGACGACGTCGACGGCCAGCACCCTTCCGACTGCTTCCAGCGGCCTGACCAGCTCGGTCTCGCCTATCGGAGAGACCCTCTCGAAGACCTCCCTCAGGACCTCCTCGACCGGGTGGAACCGCTCGATCGCCCTGTGCCTGTGAACCATTCCTTTCCTGATTTCTCGGCCTCGAACTTCAAGAGCATTCCCTTGATCCTCGGATCGGGCGAGTACCCTCCCGGTGATCCGTCAGACCTGACGACCCTGTGACACGGTATCAGGATGGGGATCGGGTTGGCAGAGAGGGCTGCGCCGACTGCCCTCGCGGCCCTCCCAACGCCCACGGCCCTAGCGACCTCGGCATAGGTCTTCGTCTCACCGTAGGGTATCGCTGACGTCACCTCCCAGACCCTTTTCTGGAAAGGTGTCCCCTCAGGCCGGAGAGGCAGATCGAAGGACCTCCTCAAACCCCTGAAGTACTCGTCGAGTTGGACGAGGGCCCTCTCCAAAACCTTCGCATCAGTAGGCAGTGGCGAAACGCCGTCGACCTCAGGCTCTGACAGGATCGAGACCCCGACGACGGCTCCTCCTGATACGACAACGTAGACCTTCCCTATCCAGGTGTCGATGTGGCCCACAGCGTCCCTCTCACGCAGCCTCTCCTTCAACGCCGCCACCGCCAGCCTCGCCGACCTTCAGGCCTGTCCTGCGCATCACCTCCCTGTAGACTTTCTCCGCGATCTCGACCGAGAGGCCCGTGTACTCGAGCGGGTCGGAAGGCATCACTTGATCCGGCGTCAGGCCGTACTTCCTGCACAGGTCACCTACCGCGTCCCTCAAGCTCAAACCCGACGAGAGCATCGACCTCAGCTCGTCGATCACGTCGAACCCGTGCCTCCTGAACCTCAGCTGCACCGCTTCTGCCAGAACCTCCTCATGCTTTCGGAGGTCCTCCTCCATAGCCTTCGCGTCGAAGCTCACCCTCCCCAGGAACCTCCTCAGCTGCCTGACGCCTATGAGGAGGTGCGCGATCCCTACGGCGACGTTCCTCCTCAAGGTCGAGTCGGAGAGGTCCCTTTGGAGGCGTGTGGTCTGGAGGCGGTTGGCGACGAAGCTCAGGAGGTTGGCGGCCAGCTCGAAATTACCCTCGGCGTTCTCCGCCTCAACCGGGTTCTGCTTCTGGGGCATCGTCGAGGACCCCACCCTCGTCGGCCTCAGCTCCACGTATCCGAGCATCGAGAGCAGCCACAGGTCCCTCGCGAGGTCGGTGAGGGCCATCGAGAGGGAGGCGAGGTGGTGGAGGTAGATCGAGTACCTGTCGGCCGGCAGGACCTGCTTCGTCACCAGGACTGGTTCCAGGCCCAGAGACCTCAGGAACCTCTCGACGAACCCGAGGGTCCTCTCGCCGAGAAACTCCCTGAGGCCGGCGTAGCTCCCTATCGCTCCGCTCAACTTCCCCGGCATCCTGAACCCCCTCAACCTCTCGATCCACTCGAGCGTCCTCATCGCGTGGTAGGCGAGCTCCCTCCCCAGCGTCGTCGGGACCGCAGGCCTTCCGTGCGTCCTCGCCAGCATCGGCGTCGCCCTCTCCCTCCACGCCACCTCCGCCAGCTCAGCGCAGAACCTCTCAAGCTCTGGAACCAGCACTTTCTCGTTCACCGCCTTCAGCGAGAGCGAGAAGGCAGTCGAGTTGACGTCCTCCGAGGTCAGCCCCGCGTGGACCCAGACCGATGTATTGAAGAACCCGTTGGATCTCAGCCTCGACTTCAGGAACCTGACGATCGCCTCCACGTCGTGCCCCACTTCTGCCTCGATCGACTTCACCTCCTCCGCCTCCTCAGGACCGAAGCCCTCGGCGAGTCCCCTGAGGTAAGTCAAGGCACCGGGCTCTAAATCGACGAACCTCTCCTCGGCGAGGGCCCTGAGGTACTCGACCTCCACGATGACCCTGTACCTGATGTAACCGAACTCGGAGAGGTGGGGCCTGAGGTCCTCGACCAGGTCGGCGTACCTCCCGTCGACGGGCGAGAGCGCCAGGAGCCTCGAGGTCAGCGCTCCAGCACCTCTTCTATCGCCGGCCCAATTCCGACGTGGGAGACGGGCACGTCCAGCTCGGACTCGACGAACTCGACGTACCTCCTCGCGTTGGGATGAAGAGCTCCGTAGCCTTCTTTCATCAACCTGGCCCGCTCGGCCTCGTCGATCCTCGGCCATCCCTCGAGCTCCACGTACCTGGGCCTCACGGACTCCAGGGCCTTAAGGTCCTCAGGGAAGCGCGCCGCGTTCTCATAGGAGACGCAGACCTTGACCTTCTCCAGGCCTGAGAGCGTGTCGATCCTCGTCATGAAGACCGAGTCGACGCCGTTCAGCTCGACCGCGTACCTCAGCTGCGGAATGTCGAGCCACCCTATCCTCCTCGGCCTGCCGGTGGTGGCGCCGTACTCGCCGCCCGTCGACCTGATGCGCTCAGCGACCTCTCCTTGGATCTCCGTCGGGAAAGGCCCTGAGCCGACGCGGGTCGTGTATGCCTTGGCGACTCCGATGACCTTCCCGAGGTTCCTGAAGGGGACGCCGCATCCGATCGCTGCGCTCGCTGAGGTCGTAAAGCTCGAGGTCACGTAGGGGTAGGTTCCGAAGAGGAGGTCGAGCATCGTGCCCTGCGCACCCTCGAAGACCACAAGACCTCCTGCGCCGAGGACATCGGAGATCACCGGGCCGGTATCAACGACCTTTACGCCTAACCCCTCGAACGACTCCATCAGCTCCCTCGCCTCAGCTTCAGGTTCCGTGCCTTCGAGCCTCCAGAAGCCCTTCAGCTCCCTCAGCTTCGAGACTAGTGTGTCAGGCTCGAGCAGGTCCGCCACCCTGATCGCCAGCCGCGCAGCCCTCTCCACCGACGTGGGACCTATCCCTCTCCTAGTGGTCCCTATGGCCCTGCTGCCCTTCAGGCCCTCGAGGAAGTCCTCCGCAGCCCTCGCCGACGGCCTTATCACCGAAGCCCTAGGGCTCAGGTAGACGTCGATCTCGCCCCTCACGCTTCTGACCTCCTCCAGCTCCTCGCGAAGGACCCTCAGGTCGACGAGGACTCCTGCGCAGATCGCGGCCGCACCGCACACTACACCTCCGGCTGGGACGAGGTGCATCCTCAGGACCTTTCCACCGTAGAAGATCGTGTGGCCTGCGTTGGGCCCTCCGTTGAACCTTACAGCCAGCCTCGCACCCCTCGAGAAGTAGGCCGCTACCTTGCCCTTGCCTTCGTCGCCCCACTGAAGGCCTATCACAGTTACTGCAGGCAAATCACGTCACTCTCTCGACGTCGTGGGGCAGGCTCTCCCTGTAACCTGCCTCGGTGATCCTCACGAAGACGGCCCTCTCCCTCAGCTCCTTGATGGTCCTGGCTCCGAGGTAGCTCATTCCTGACCTGAGGCCGGCGACGAGCTGCGCCAGGACCTCTGCGGCCGATCCCCTGTAGTCCACGTAAGCCTCGACACCCTCGGCCATGTAAGCGTAATCGGCCACATCGTCGAGGTCCACCTCTCCCTTCTCCCTCGCCTCCCTTCCCAGCATCGCGTAGAACGAAGCCATTCCCCTGTAGACCTTGCTCTTCTTCCCGTTCCTGACCACCACGGCTCCAGGACTCTCGTCCGTCCCTGCGAGGAGCATCCCTATCATCACGGTCGATGCTCCTGCGGCGAGGGCCTTCACCAAGTCAGCGGAGCTCCTGATCCCTCCGTCTGCTATCATCGGCACACCTGTCCTCTCGGAGACCTCGGCGCAGTTCATGATCGCTGTCAGCTGTGGAACGCCCACACCGGCTACGATCCTCGTGGTGCAGACGGCTCCCGGACCTATGCCCACCTTGACCGCGTCGGCGTAGGCGGCCAGGTCCTCGAAGCCCTCGGGCGTAGCGACGTTGCCTGCCACCAGCTGCACCTCGTCGCCGAACTCCTTCCTCAGCCTCTTCAGGACGTTGAGCACCATCTCTGTGTGGCCGTGGGCGACGTCGATGACGATCGCGTCAACCTCGGCCTCCAGCAGCGCCTTCGCCCTCTCGAAGTAGTCGCCCTTCACGCCTATCGCCGCTGCCACCCTCATCCTCCCCTTCGCGTCCCTCGTCGAGTGAGGGTAGAGCCCCCTCGACTGGATGTCCTTGGCCGTTATCAGGCCCCTCAGCCTCCAGTCGTCGTCGACGATCGGGATCTTCTCTATGCGGTAAGTCCTGATCAGCTCTATGGCCTCCTCTTGAGTTATCCCGGGCCTCGCCGTGATCAGCTCGTGCCTCGGCGTCATCACCTCCCTCACGGGCCGCTCGTCAGGCTCGAAGAGTAGGTCCCGCCTCGTCACGATCCCCCATACCTTCCTCTCCTTGTCCACCACGACGAGCCCTGAGACGCCGTGCCTCAGCATCTCCCTCCGCGCCTCACCGACCGTCGCATCGAGCGGTATCGTGTACGGGTCCTCGATCAGGACCCCCTCGGCCCTCTTCACCTTCTGGACCTCCCTGACCTGCTGCTCGATCGGCATGAACCTGTGGATCACGCCTATCCCTCCCTCCCTCGCCATCGCTATCGCCATCCTGCTCTCGGTGACCGTGTCCATCGCGGCCGAGACGATCGGTATATGCAGCTCTATCTTCCTCGTGAAGAGCGACTTCGTCGAGACCTCCTTTCTGGACCTGATGTCGGAGTACCTCGGCACCAGAAGCACGTCGTCGAAGGTCAGGGCCAGCTCCTCAACGAAACGGCCCAACCGATCCCACCGCTAACTCGAGGTCCTCAGCAAAAAACATGTGTCCGGAAACGGGCCGGCCGGTTATGAGAAGTTGACGCAGAGCAGAAAAACGCATGAGGGTAACGGGACGGCCCTCAGAAGATCCGGAGGAGGGCATCGACCGAGAAGGAGCCTGGTCCGAGGAGCAGCAAGAGCAGCGCAACGCCCAGTATCAGCAGGTCGAACTCCCAGCCTCCAACACCTGCCATGAACCCCCTCATGAACCTCCTCGAGTTGGAGACCATCTGGTGCAGCACCTCAGGCGGCGGAACCAACGTCCCTAGCTTGCCCAGATAGAGCGCTATCGTCCCGATCATCTCGAGCAGGAAGAGGAGCGAGACGATCCTGGTCATCAGCCCCAGTATGAGGAAGATGCCGCCGAGGAACTCGAGGACCCCCACGAGGTCGAAGAGGACCGGAGGTATCCCTAACTGGGACATGCCTCCCCTCATCATCGGCCTCGCCGGACCGAAGAGCTTCGGCGCTCCGTGGACCACCATGATGAAGCCCAGTATCACCCTCAGCAGCAGTAGCCCAGCGTCGCCGTAAGAGCTCAGGAAGCCGAGTTGGATCATGCTGTTTTCACCTCGCAACCAGATTGCAAAACGCTACTTTTTTAGCTAGGAAGTGGCATCCGCGATACCGGATGACTACGGAGCCGCCGGTCGATGAAGAGCACGGGAATTGGTGCCCTGTGGTGGCCGCGTCGAAGGTCCTCTCGAGCGTCTGGGCGATCGTCGTGATCTATTACCTGATGGACGGGCCGAAGGGCTTCAACGAGCTCCTGAGGGCCATACCGGGCATGAACTCGAAGACCCTCTCGAGGACCCTGAAGTCGCTCGTGTCGAAGGGGCTTGTGGTGAGGCAGGTAGTGAGCGTCCAGCCCTTCGCGGTGCATTACAGGCTCACACCGATGGGCGAGGAGCTGGTGCCAGTCCTCAACGCTTTGCGGGAATGGGGAGAGAAGTGGGCGCGTCCAGGAACAACACAGGGAGGGACTCAGATCCCCACCGTCAGGGACAACAGGGGAAAGCCACAATAAACGGAGCGAGGAGCACAGAGGCCGAGTGGGGCCTTGGGCAACGATGGATATGCGGTCGTCGCCGAGGGCCTCGTCAAGGTCTACGGAAATCGCGTTAGGGCCCTGGACGGCGTATCGCTTCAGGTGAGGAGGGGCGAGGTCTTCGCGTTGCTCGGTCCGAACGGGGCCGGCAAGACCACCCTCGTCGAGATCTTCCTAACCCTCAGGAGGCCCACTTCGGGCAGGGCATACGTTCTGGGCGAGGACGTCCTCGACAAAAAGGGGCGATCGGTCGTCAGGGAAAGGGTTGGGGCGATCCTGCAGGAGTCAGAGTCCTTCGAGCTCCTGACCGTAAGGGAGACGCTCAAGTTCTACGGACGGATCTACGGCGCCGACGCCGAAAGGGCTGAAGAGCTCATCGAGCTGCTCGACCTGAGGGATCACGCCGACAGGCTCTACGGCAAGCTCTCCGGAGGTCTGAGGAGGAGGGTCCTTCTGGCGGCAGCGCTGATCAACGACCCCGAGCTGGTCTTCCTCGACGAGCCGACGACGGGCCTCGACCCCGCATCGAGGAGGGAGGTCTGGGGCCTCCTGAGGAGGATGAGGAGGGAAGGCGTCACCGTCTTCCTGACGACGCACTACATGGAGGAGGCGGAGGCGCTCTCTGACAGGGTCGGGATCATCGTCAACGGAAAGATTGTGGCCGTCGGGTCTCCGAGGGAGCTGGCAGAGAGGTACGGCGGTGCGAAGACCGTGAGGGTCTCAGGTTTGAGGCCTGAAGTGGCTGAGGAATTGCAGAGGGAGCTGGGCGAGGCGAGGGTCGACGGTGACGAACTGGTCTGGACTGCCTCCGACCGCTCGGAGGTGAACAGGATAGTCCAAGCAGTCATAGCGGCCTCTCCGGAGGCGATGGTTTCCGTGAGGAATCCTGGCCTCGAGGAGGTCTTCCTGAGGCTCACAGGCAAAAGGATAACGGAGGAGGGTGGGATCGCTTGAGGAGGGCGCTCGCCTTCTCTTCGGCCGTAGCCCGCGGATGGATGAGGAGCAAATCGGCCCTGTTCTGGACGACGGTCTTCCCTCTGATGTTGCTGCTGATCTTCGGTGCGGTCTTCGGAGAAACGAGGGCCCAGACCTACCCGCTGCTCGTGGTGAACGAAGACCTCTACCCTTCGGGGCAACCGACCGAGCTCTCATCGGCCCTCGTCAAAGCCCTCAACTCGACAGGCGTCATCGAGGTCCACCAAGTCGATCCGGGGCAAAACCTCGAAGAGGCCATGAGGTCGAAGGGGATCTACAGGGCCCTTGTGATCCACAGGGGCTTCGAGGAGGAGCTGACGAAGGTCTCTGTGGCGGGAAGGGTGGACGTCATGGTGTCTACGTTGGAGTACGTCCTCGCCAACTTCGGCAACAGAACCTCTCCGGAAAACAGGTCGCAGATGGAATCGGGCCTCTCGGCCCTCAAGGCCTTCAGGGCGAACCTCAGCCCCGGCACCGTCGAAATAACCTACGTCAGGGATCCCAACGACAGGGCCTCATCGGCCGTCGAGGGCGTCATCAGGTCGTTCCTTGCAGCCTTCAACCTGAGGCTCCTCGGAGCCAACGAGTCCGTAACGGTCAGCCCCGCAGACCTCGGCTTCAGGAGGACCAGGCCCATAGACTACTACCTCCCTGGCATCCTGATGGCCTTCGTCATGACGAACGGCGTCCTAGGCGTGGCCCCTCCCCTTGCCGAG
>Ga0272447_1002325_pt1 | contig 10283 bp, 9 predicted proteins | sample YNPCB0133_FD_194589 | JGI IMG/M metagenome (GOLD analysis project Ga0272447, IMG submission 194589) | Hot spring microbial mat communities from Yellowstone National Park, WY, United States - YNP-CB-013-3 | ecosystem: Environmental > Aquatic > Thermal springs > Hot (42-90C) > Sediment | place...
AGGCGTAGCCTGCGGGGCGTGCATCACGACTGATAAGATACTCTGCCAACTGCGCCACACGATGTAGATAGTGGTCATAGCCTGTCTGTTCGTAAGCCCACGCCAAGGTGATGAGCCAGTGGGCACTGTTCCGAACAGGTGTGGCAGGATTGCGCCACGGACCGTTGTGCCCTGCCTCCACCTGCTGCGATTGCTGTATGACATGCCAGAGGAGTTCACGCAGTGTCACGGTACCCTCATGGTACCTGGCGGTACTTGGGGCTATATGCCATAATTCTTATGCGTGCCCATGCAGCCAGCTGACGATTCACTGAGAAAACGAGCCTTGCAAGGCGGCGCCTACCTGGTAGTGCGAAAAGGTATCTCTGTCGTACTCGGATTAGTGGGCGCAGTAATCTTGGTGCGACTGGTTGGACCTGAAGCTTATGGTCTGTTTAATGCGTGCTACGGAATTTTCAACTACCTGCTTTCGCTGGGAGTGATGGGCGTTAATGTCTATTTGATTCGTGAGAAGGGGGATACTCTGCTAAAGCAGGTGCATTTAGCCTTCTGGTGGCTGCTGTTTTTCGGTTTGGGATTAACCGGGTTGGCATTGTTAGCTTTGTGGTGGATAGGGAATAGATGGGTGGGGGATGAAAGCTTTGTGGAGGTTGCCCTCCTTATTTGCCTCAACCTGCCGTTAACGCTTATTAGCTATGCCCCCCTTGCCCTGCTGGAGCGCGAACTGGATTATCGGCGCACAACCTTTGTGGAAACGGGTGGACAGGTGCTTTACTATTTCGTTGCCCTCCCCCTCGCACTCGTGGGCTATGGTGTATGGTCGCTGGTAGCAGGATTCTGGGCGAATCAGCTGATGTTGACCGTAGGCTATTTTGCCGCCATGCGTTATCGTCCACAGTGGTATTGGGACTGGAGCCGACTCAGGGCGATGTTGGGCTACAGCTTCATGCAGGCAGTGCCTGGGTGGTTCTATAACCTGCGCGAGACCGCCCCCTCGATTCTCTTAATGCCGCTGGCAGGGCAAGCGGCGGTTGGATACTGGGCGATTGCGAATCGCTTTGCCAATCTGCTTAGCTTTGCGAAGGAGGCAGCGGGCAGGCTCTCCATTCCTGCCTTTGCCCGCGTTCAGGATGAGCCGTTGCGCCTCACCCGTGCGGTGAGCGAAGCCATGCAGCTTCAAACACTTTCGTTGGGCATCTTTTTTGTGGCATTTGGGTTGGCAGCGCCCTTCGTGCTACCCGCCTTGCTTGGACCCAGCTGGTCGGTGACGGAGGTGCTGGTGGTTTTCGTTCTCGTTGCGCTGCGTCTCCAACTCTCCTCTCTCTTTGCTATTCAGGGTAATGCGTTATTTATTAAGGGGCATAATCTCATTTTGCTTTATACTAACTTGACCTATATCCTAATTTTTTTGGGATTAGGCTCTATAGCGCTCTGGTTATTGCCTGAAGAACATCGGCTATTGGGATATGCGGTCGCTGACCTCGTGGCTCATTTGCCCACCTACTGGCTGCGCCATCTCGGCATGACACGCTATATTGGGCGTCCCGATTACCGTGTTTCCATGCTCTGGATTGGTGCAACCGCTTGCGGACTGCTTGCGCCATTGATTCATGGAGGGTTGCTTGGCGTGATGGTGTTGCTGTTGCTTCATCCACTTAGTCTGAAGGCGTTCCGTCAGATTCGGAGCTTCAAGCAGTTGGCAGACCAGAGCCGTTCCTCATCGAATCAGCCTCCTTCTTACCCCTCATAACTTCTTGTTGACTTTCCAGCGCTGCGTAGAGGGCTTCATATTGGCGGGCAGTGTGCCGAATGTCAAAATGTGCTTTGGCATAGTCCAGCGCTTGCAGCCCCATCTGATGGCGCAGAGCCGCATCATCCAGGAGCTGCTGCAGGGCGTCGCGCAGTGCCGATTCCTCATCAGGCGGCACCAACAAGCCGCTGTAGCCATGCTGAACCAGTTCGGGCACACCCCCGACCGCCGTACTCACCACGGGCAATCCGCTTGCCATCGCCTCCATAATCGCCATCGGCGTGCCCTCCCAGCGGGAAGCGAGCGCAAACAGGTCGCAGGCATTCAGCACATCGGCGATATCGGCACGCACACCCAAAAAGTGAACACGCCCGTTTAGCCCCAGCTGCTCCACAAGTTGACGGAGCATTCCCTCCTGCTCGCCACTGCCAACCAAGAGCAGGTGCAACGGGCAGGAGAGTTCCAGTTGGGCAAAGGCTCGGATAAGCAAAGCGAGATTTTTCTGGGGGCGTAGCCCCGCTACGGCTACAATCAGCACTGCATCCACGGGAAAACCCTCTCGCTGACGCCATCGGGCACGCCTCGTGGCATCCGGCGCATAGCTCTCCACCGGAATCCCGTTTGGAATAACAGGCAAATCGGGATAACCGTAATATTTCTGGAAACTCTCGCGCACCACTTCCGAAATCGCCACGGGCACCACACGCCCCCATCGATACCGAAACGCCAAGTGCTGAATCAGACGCCCCTCCCGCCGATAGTGAAGGTCCTTTTCCGCTACATTGTGGATTGTGTAAATCTGAACAGGGGGACGGTGAATCAATAGCAGGGGATAGGTGTAGTTGATACCCGAAATGTGCATGTGAACGATGCGGGGGCGATATTGGCGGAACAATCGGTGCAAACGCATCAACACCCTTATATCCAGCGGGCGACGCTTGTTTAAAAAGATGAGCGAGATGCCAGCATTCTGCAGCGATGCTTCATAATGGGAGCCAGTCGGGGGATCATACGCGATGCAAATCGGCTGATAGCGGTCTCGATCCAGGGCTTGCGCAAGATGAACCACTAACCGTTCCGCACCCCCAGCCAGAAATGCAGGAACCACCTGAAACACAACCTTACGAGTCGGCGCAGCACACTGAGCAGCCGCCATCAGCTATAATTATGCCATACATGGCAAGGCAACCATGCGAAAAGCGCTCGTCACAGGCGGTGCGGGCTTCATCGGCAGCCATCTGATTGATCGGCTGCTGATGGAAGACTGGCATGTGGACAATCTGGATAATTTTGATTCATTCTATGATGCCCGCATCAAGTGGGCGAATGTGCAGGCGCATCTCCAATCACCCCACTATCGGCTGTTTGTGCTGGATGTGCGCGACTATGAGGGCATGCGCCAGCAGTTGCCTGGCGACTACGAGGTGATTATCCATCTGGCGGCGCGGGCGGGCGTGCGCCCCTCCATTCAGAACCCGATTCTCTATCAGGAGGTGAATGTGCGCGGCACGCAGAACCTGCTGGAACTGGCACGCGAGTGGGGCGTGAAACAGTTCCTCTTCGCCTCCTCCAGCAGCGTCTATGGCGTCAATCCGAATGTGCCTTGGCGCGAGGATGACCATGTGTTGATGCCCATCAGCCCCTACGCCGCCACCAAAGTGGCAGGTGAGTTGTTGGGGCATGTCTACTCGCATCTCTACGGAATTCGGTTCATTGCGTTGCGCTTCTTCACCGTGTACGGTCCGCGCCAACGACCTGACTTGGCAATTCACAAGTTCACTCGCCTGATGCTGCAGGGCAAGCCTATTCCCTTTTTTGGCGATGGCAGCAGCCGCCGCGACTACACCTATATCGACGACATCGTGCAGGGCATTATGGGAGCCATCGACTACACAGAGAGCCTCTACGAGGTAATCAATCTGGGGCATAACGAGCCGGTGTCGCTAAATGAACTGGTGCAGACCCTGGCGGAGGCGATGGGTGTGGAGCCTGTGCTGGAGCGCTTGCCCAATCAGCCTGGCGATGTGCCCCAGACATGGGCGGATATTGAGAAGGCGAAGCGATTGCTGGGCTATCAGCCCCTTACACCCTTCCGCGAGGGCATCCGCCGCTTTGTGGAGTGGCTGCGTCAGACAGGGACAGTGGCTGCTCACTCCTGAGCCAAGAGGAGCAACATACCCCATGCGCTTTTAACATCCTCAATCTGGCTTTAGAAATCCTCATTCGAAAAGCCCTCAGGACTTGACAAAAGTGAAATCCAGAGGGTATAATAGGAGATGCTATGAAGAAGGCATATCCGCAGCCGACGCGCTGCCCGGTGTGCCACGGCAAACTGCAGGTCACGCAGCTCAGCTGCGAGGCGTGCGGCACCAGCCTGCAGGGGCATTTTCAGTCGTGCCGATTCTGCCAGTTGGAAGCCGAGCAGATGCAGTTTCTGGAGGTGTTCCTACGGGCGCGTGGCATGCTGGCAGGCGTCGAGCGTGAGCTGGGCATCAGCTATCCGACTGCCCGCAACAAGTTAGACGCGCTGCTGCTTGCGCTTGGATTGGCGCCTTTCCCGCAACCGCAGCAGGACGAAGCCATCGCCCGCCAGCAGCGCGACATTCTGGATATGCTGGAGCAGGGGCAGATTACGGCGGAGGAAGCCGCCCGCCGACTCAGAGCCTTACGCTAATGGAGGGAACCCATGAGAGAAGAGATTCTGCGCATTCTGCGCCTGGTGGAACAAGGACGCATCAAGCCAGAGGAAGCGGCTGAACTGATCGACGCGCTCACCGCTGCCGAACGGAGTCCTACGGGCGAAACGGCTGGCGCGCATGAGCGCCCAGAAGGGGAGACCTACCGCCTCTTCGAACGCATCACCCGCGCCACCGAAGAAGCCGTGCGGGGCATCAACTGGCGTGCCATCGTCGACACCATCCGCACCCAGACCCAGCGCGGACTCGAAGAGATGCGCCGCGCCCTCGAAGAGCTGGAACGGGAAGGCTGGGGCATCCCGCGCTGGCATAAACACGAGGTCACCACCGAACAGAGCATGACTTTCACCCTCCAGCCGGGGCAGACCGTCGAGGTTAGGCTCCCTGCAGGCGATGTGATTATCACCGGCGGTTTCGAAGGGGGACGGGTCGAGACCGAAGTGCGCCTGCGGGGAGCCAACCCCGAAACGCTGCAAGAGAAGCTGCGCCAGTGGAGCCTGCTCATCGAGCAGACCGAGACCGGCGTGCGCATTCACCCACCCGAACTGGAGGCGGGCATCGAGCAACTGGTCGACATCACCCTGCAGCTCCCGCGCCAGACCAACCTCATCGTGCAGACCCGACGGGGCGACATTCGCGTCGAGAAACTGGAGGGCACGCTCCACCTGAACGCCACCCACGGCGATGTGAGCCTGCACCATATCGATGGCAGCCTCGAAGCCACCACCATCCGCGGCGACCTCTATCTGGAGCATTTCAAAGGCACGCGCATCCAGATAGACACCCAAAGCGGCGACCTCTACCTGCGCGATGCAGAAGCTGAGCAGGTACGCCTCCACGCCACGCACGGCGACATCTCCATCGAACGGCTCAACACGCAGCAGCTCAACGCCGAAACGGTCAAGGGCGACATCACAGCCGAACTGCTGCAGCCCCTCACCGGTCAAGCACGCCTGAACACCGTTAGTGGCGACATCGAGCTGTACCTGCCCGACGGAAGCGACTGCCAGGTATCCCTACGCACGGTGGCAGGCGACATCGAGTGCGCCCTCAGCTGCCGGGAGGTGAGCCGCGAGCGCCACAGCTTTCAGGGCGTTTGTGGCGAAGGCAAGGGCACGCTGACGGCGGAAGCGGTGCATGGCGATGTGCTGATTAACCTGCGTGCCCACGAAAGCAACTGAACCGATTGTGGGGCATGGGCATCCCGACCGTATAACGAGGTATCCATGCCCCTTACTGATAAATTAGGAACCGCTTGCGTCGTTGGCGGAAGGCGCGCTCGTCTTGGCTGCACCGCTTCAACAGCTGATCGAGCGAGGCTCCCTCCACCAGCATGGCATGCAGCTCGCGGTGGGCTAACAACCCCAACATCCGCTGCACCTCCCACTCGCGCGGGTACAACCGTCGCAACGCATAGGCTAACCCCAGTCCCAGCGCCACGGGGCGCACCTTCGCACGCTCCGTGATAAAAATCGAGACCCCTTGACACGCCACACCCTTGTAAGTGCTGGCGGTGGGCGTGAAGGTGATAGGCACAAAGCGCACGCCCTTACTGGTCGGTAGCTTGTTCAGCATGCCCGCCAGCCTCCGTCCATCCAGCCAAGGTGCCCCCACCACCTCGAAGGGCGTGTCGGTGCCGCGCCCAACCGAGAGATTGGTGCCCTCCAGCAGCCCAATACCCGGATAGAGCAACGCCTGTTGCAAACGGCGCATGTTCGGCGACGGATTCACCCAATAAAGCCCGCACTCGTCGAACCACATCGTGCGACGCCAACCCCGACACGGCACAACCGTCAAATCCAGCTGCAGTCCTCGTTCCTCGCGAAACATCTGAGCCAACTCCCCCACCGTCATGCCATGCCGCACAGGCAACCTGTGATAGGCGGTAAAAGACAGTCGCTCGGCATCGGCGAGCGCACCCTCCACTGCCACGCCATTGATTGGGTTGACCCGATCCAGCACCACAAAGGGCACTCCCGCCTGCGCGCATGCCTCCATCGCCAGCCCCATGGTGGAGATGTAAGTATAAAAACGCGTGCCGATGTCCTGAACATCGAACACCAGCACATCGGTCTGCTCCAGCTGCTGGGGTGTGGGCTTCTGACGCTCGCCATAAAGGCTGTAAATGGGCAAACCGGTGCGCTCCTCAACGGCATCGGGCACTTTTGTATCGTGCTGCCCATGCAGCCCATGCTCTGGGCTAAACAGGGCTGTCAGGCGCACCTCGAGTGCCCCAAGCGCGTCGATAGTGGTTTGTCGGGAAGCGGTCAGCCCTGTGTGATTGGTAATCAAGCCGACTCGCTTGCCCTCCAGCAGGCGCGCCCCCTGACTAAGAAGCGTATCCACACCATTCTGAACCATCTCCGAGCGAGATTCGGCAGCCCCGCTGCGCTTCCTGTGGGGTGTGTGCGCTATAATAAAAGCGCTATGCGAGGCATCGGCGGGCTGCTTGGGTTTATAATCGCCTTGAACGGGGCATCTGCCCAGCTAACGCGCCCAGAGCGGGCAGAGGGGTTCCGACCTCTCTTCAACGGCAAAGACCTTCGCGGCTGGAAGGTCTACGCCGGAACCGCATGGCGCATCGAAAAGGGCGAGCTGGTGGGTCCCACCGAGGGCGCAGGCTGGATTGGCACCGAAGCCGAATATGACCATTTCATCCTGCGCGGCGAATACTGGATCGACAAGGGCGCAACCCACGAATCGAACAGCGGCATCTTCATCCGAGCGCAGCGCACCGCTACCCCCTGGATTCAGGGCTACGAGATTCAGATTAGCCTGCAAGATCCCGCGAACCCAACAGGTAGCATCTACGGGCGTGTGCCGACCAACTTGGAGCGTATGCGCGAAATCGCACCCGAAAAACAGTGGAACCAGTTCGAGATTCGCGCATGTGGCAGCCGCATTCAGGTCACGATTAACGGCGAGATGGTGCAGGATGCCGACCTGCACGAGTTCTCCAAAGGCGTGATTGGCTTTCAGCAGCACCATGCGGGCGTGACGGTGCGTTTCCGCAACATCCGCCTCAAGCCGCTCAAGCCGAGCGAGTGTGACGAAGGCTGGCAGCCCCTGTTCAACGGCAAAGACCTCACGGGCTGGTTCGCTACAGGGCTGGCGCGCTGGGAGGTCAAAGACGGCATCTTGATTGGGCAGGGTGGCATGGGACATCTCTTCACGGAGCGAACCTTCCGCGATTTCGAACTGCGTGCCATGATACGCATCCGCTCCTTTCGACCCGACCAGTTCAAGCCCAATAACGGCATCTACTTCCGCGCCAAGCCGAACCCGCAAAATCCAAACCACTGGCCCGTCGGCTACGAAGCCCAAGTGTTCAATCACGAGGGAACCGATTATATCACAGGTTCACTCTATAACCGCGTGCGTGCCAGTCGGCTGCTGGCGCGCGACGAGGCATGGTTCTCGATGCGTATCGTGGCGAAGGGCGACCACATCCAGATTTTTGTGAACGGGCAGAAGGTGGTGGACACGCGCAACCGCGATTTTGAGGAGGGACATATCGCCATCCAGTGCCATGACCCCTTCACCATCATCGAGACCCGCGATATTTACTGGCGCCCGCTCACCCGTTAGTGAGACTTCAGGGAGTCTAACCCTGCCATGCCTGCAGCGCGTGTTGCATCACCTGTTGCAGCGGGATGCCATGCGCGCGTGCAAGGCGGGCACAATCCTCATATTCGGGCGCAATATGCAGCACCCGCTCGCCTTCACGCGCCACTTTGAGCCGCACAGCGCCCCAAGGCGTCTGCACCGTGAGAATCACCCGCTCCAAGCAGCGACGGTTCAGCAGCATATAGCGCACCCCCAGCGTGGGCGTCTCGGAGAGCAATAGATTCATCAGCGTTTCGGCACGCTCCGGCGGCGCAAGCAGGGTCACCAACACACCGGGGCGGTTCTTTTTCATCTGCACAGGGGTGAAAAACATGTCCAACGCGCCCCGCTCCATCGCCTGCTCCATCAGGTAGCCCAACATCTCGGGCGTGGCGTCGTCCAGATTGGTTTCGATCTGCACGATGCTGTGCCAAATGCCTTGCGCGCTGATGGGTGCATAGGCTTCGCCCAGAAAAAGACGCAGCAGGTTGGGGAGCGGACGCTCCGCGGTGCCCGCGCCGTAGCCAATGGCTTCCCAGCGCATCGGCGGTTGTTGCCCGAACTCATGGCATAATGCGACCGCCAGAGCTGCCCCTGTGGGCGTCACCGTCTCGCCTTCGATAGGAATGCCGTAGGTAGGCACACCGCGCAGCAGCTCCACCACGGCGGGGGCAGGCAGGGGCAGCGTGCCGTGCGCCGCCTCCACGAACCCACGCCCTATCGGCAGCGGCGAGCAGACCATGCGCTCCACGCCCAAATACTCCAACGCCCAGCAGCTGCCCACCACATCCAGAATGGCATCCACCGCGCCCACCTCGTGGAAGTGAACACGCTCCGGAGTGGTGTTATGCACGGCAGCCTCCGCCTCCGCCAGTTTCTGGAACACGCAGCTGGCGTTCTGGCGCACTCTCTCCGACAAGGGCGCACGCTCGATAATCGCCAACACATCGCTCAGGTGGCGGTGGGGCTGCTCCTCCACCACTCGAATCTGCACGCGCCGTGCCTGAACCGCCTCTACCTCCACCCGCTCGGAATGCCACTCCCAGCCGCTTAAGTTCAGCGAGTGCAGCGTGTCCCGCAATGCCGATTCGGGCACACCCACCTCGATGAGAGCAGCCAGCATCATGTCGCCCGCTATCCCGCCGATGCAATCCAAATAGAGCGTTCGCATTAGGCAAGCAATTCGGCAGCGGCAACCTGATTCCTGTGGAGTGAGTGGGGGCAGCCCGAGCAGGGCAAATCCCCGTATCCTTTCCTACGGTATGCCCTTACAGGCGTGGCATAACCCTTGCACAGGACGGAGTCGAACCATGCTGACCGAACTGAGTGCCTTACGGCAGGATGCGCTGCGGGAGATGGGCAATATCGGGCTGGGTGGCGCGGTGACGGCGCTCTCCGAGATGACCAATATCCGCTTCATGCTCGAAGTGCCCGAAGTGATGGAGCTGACCACTTCGCAACTCCACATCATCTGCCCTTCAGAAGAGTGCTTGAGTGTGGGCACGGTTGCACGCATCGAGGGCGATTGGGGCGGCGAAGCCGCCTTTCTGTTCCCATGGCAGAGTGCGTGTGTGCTGTGGCAAACGCTGATAGGAGCCGTGCCCGAAGATCTGGATGACCTGAACGAGCTGCACGAGTCGGTCATTCGCGAGGTGGCAAACATCATGCTGGGCAGCTTCTTGAACGCCATTTCCCAGATGACGGGCTTCGAGCTGCACATGGAGCCGCCCGCTTTCGCTGCGGATATGGCAGGTGCGCTGATGAGCAGCCTGATGGTGGAGGCGCTCTATGGGCAGCGCGAGCTGCTCGCTATCGAAACGCGCTTTAGCATCCCCGAACAGCAGTTCGAGGGCTTCTTTTTCTACTTGCCCGACACGGGGAATCTCCAGCGATTGTTTGATGCACTGGGCATTTAGCGGGGGCAGACACAAGGGGCTGTCTTGCTCTCAACATCGAGGGGAGGTGTATGATGCCGTTACGCGTGCTGGAGGTGCTATTAGCGGGGATGGGCGAAATCAAAGTCGCTCAGGGAGAAAGTGTGCTGGGTTGCATTGGGTTAGGCTCCTGCGTGGGCGTGGTGCTGTACGACCCTGTAACGGGGAAAGGGGCACTGGCGCATGTGATGCTGCCCGAGCCGCCGAGCGGTGAGCCAGATGAGATGCCCGGCAAGTACGCCACCACTGCCGTTCCTGCCCTTCTCAAGGAGCTGGGGATACCTGCCGCTGCATTCA
>Ga0272447_1002326_pt1 | contig 10282 bp, 9 predicted proteins | sample YNPCB0133_FD_194589 | JGI IMG/M metagenome (GOLD analysis project Ga0272447, IMG submission 194589) | Hot spring microbial mat communities from Yellowstone National Park, WY, United States - YNP-CB-013-3 | ecosystem: Environmental > Aquatic > Thermal springs > Hot (42-90C) > Sediment | place...
GGTTCTGATGCTCATACCAAATAACTCACTAACCTCAACTAGTTTTGCCCCATTTAAGACTGCTTCGACTGCTTTTTGACGCAAATCGTAACTGTAGGGTCTTGCCATCGCTTTTCTCCAAAATGTCCATTCTATAATAGGACAACCTTACCCTGCTTGACTATAACTCATTGGAGTCAGGCTTTGGAAACACGATTTTTTGTATCCTTTAATTTATACACAGGCTTTTGACAGTGACGGGTCATCCTACGCTTTGGGAAATTAACTCAGTGAATCCGTCCGTTTCACAGATATAACCAGGATGGACTGGATGCAGTCACTGGTAAAACCCACCCACTATCTGGCCTTAGCGCTTGACAATATAACTACTAAAGAACTACTAACGCATTACTTTTGGTCCCAGTCCCACCTGCGGAGCATACACTGCGGTATCTCCGAGTTCATTTTCAATTTCCAGCAGGCGATTGTACTTAGCAACGCGCTCACTGCGGCACAGGGAACCGGTTTTGATTTGCCCCGCATTCGTAGCCACCGCCAAGTCAGCAATGGTAGTGTCCTCGGTTTCGCCGGATCGATGGCTAATAACGGATTGGTATCCCCACCGCTTGGCTAGATCAATCGTTTGCAGCGTTTCCGTGACCGTGCCAATTTGGTTGAGTTTAATCAAAATGGCATTGGCTACCCCCAGGTCAATTCCTTTTTGCAATCGCGTGCGGTTGGTGACAAATAAATCATCTCCCACTAGTTGAATTTTTTGACCGAGATTTTGGGTGTGGATGCGCCAGTGGTCCCAGTCATCTTCGGCTAGGCCGTCCTCAATGGAAACAATGGGGTAACTGTGGGCCAATTCTTCCAGGTAGGCAATCAATTCCTGAGGCGTGTGAGGTTTTCCATCGTAGGTATATTGTCCGTTTTGATAAAATTCACTGGCAGCGACATCCAGGGCCAAGGCGATTTGTTCGCCAGGTTTGTAGCCGGAGCGTTCAATGGCTTGCAGAAGTAAATCTAGGGCCTCCCGATTGGAACCCAAATTGGGGGCAAAACCACCTTCATCCCCCACGGCTGTACTGAGCTTCTTCTCTTTCAATACCTTTTTTAAGGTGGCAAAAACCTCTGCTCCCCACCGCAAGGCTTCCCGAAAACTGGTTGCCCCTACCGGCACAATCATAAATTCCTGAATGTCCACATTGTTATCTGCGTGCACTCCACCGTTGAGGACATTCATCATAGGCACAGGCAGAACACTGCTCATGGGGCCACCAAGATACCGATAAAGGGGCAACCCTAGGGCATTGGCCGCCGCTTTTGCCACCGCTATCGAAACCCCCAAGATGGCATTGGCTCCCAAATGCGCTTTGTTGGGCGTGCCATCCAGGTCAATCAAAGCCCGGTCAATCGCCTGCTGATCTGTAGCGTCTAAATCCAACAGTTCCGGTTCAATGATGTCCATCACGTTGGCCACCGCCTTGAGTACTCCTGCCCCGCCGTAGCGTTGAGGGTCACCATCACGCAATTCGTGGGCTTCAAACGTCCCTGTGGAAGCGCCACTCGGCACCATCGCCACCCCCACGTCCCCATCTGCTAAATCCACCCGCACAGCCAGCGTAGGCCGTCCCCGGGAGTCCAACACTTCCCAAGCGCAAATGCTATCAATCGTGGTCGTGACCAGGGCAGGCATAAGCATTTCCTCTAGGTTCCACTTGCATCCTAAGGGGATTCTGGCAAGATAGGGCGGGAACTTCATTAAATCTCAAGCATCCCCAGGCTAAGATAAATGTAGCGGGATGTAGCGCAGCTTGGTAGCGCATCTGCTTTGGGAGCAGAGGGCCGCAGGTTCAAATCCTGTCATCCCGATTAACATCCTGAATGGGTAATGATCACATGAGCGCATTGCTAAGTAAGTTTGAGGGTCATGACTGGACATCCCCAATCATCGCTTTCAGAAAATAGGCTCTCTTACCTCCCTAGAGAACGAGCATTCCTACCTACTGTCAACCTCATGCTCTATTCCTTAATTTCTCTTCAGTAACTCCAAGATATATGGCTCAAAGGTTTGTGAACGTACATCCCCTGCCGCCCCTATCACCTGTGATGACACTTGCTCGATCAACAATATGTTTGTTTTTTTCAATAGGGGCTTTTTCTATTTAGTTTTTCCCGCCGCCTTAGTCATTTTCAAAATCCTTTCTGACCCATTGGTTATCCCCAGATTGTTAGCGCTTTATACCAATTCATCCTGAAATCAAACAGAGTCAAACCAGCCTACTGCTTGAGCGCATTGGCCCCGGATACCACCTCCAAAATTTGTTGGGTAATGGCCGCTTGCCGTGCCTTGTTGTAGGACAAAGTGAGGTTTTTGATCAACGCCCTGGCATTGTCACTGGCATTGCTCATCGCCGTCATCCGAGCGGCCAATTCGCTGGCGGCTGCCTCCTGTAACGCCCGCAATATTTGGTTATTCAAATACAGGGGCAACAGGGCACTAAAAATCTGCACCGGGTCCTGCTCGAAGATCATCTCCTGCGGGAACACCTCACCACGGGCTTGGGCTTGGGGACGGCGTTCCACCTCCAACCGGCCTTCCCGGGTCGTCAAACGGAAAATCTCATCATCGTGGGGTTCCAACCCCTGCAAGGACATGGGCAAAATCGTCTGCACCACCGGTCGCGAGCTAATCAAAGACACAAAACGGGTGTAAATCAACTCCACCCGATCCACATCCTCAGAAAGAAACAAACTCAGAACTTCCTGGCTGATCCGACGGGCTTCTTCAGCCGTAGGAATCTGCTCTAGCCCGGTGAAGGACCGGTCAATCGGATGCTGACGGCGGGTGAAATACTGGGTCGCTTTACGGCCCACCGGAATCAGCACGTAATCCAACCCCACCTGTCGCAACTCCCCAATCCGGCTATCCGCCCGGCGAATAATGTTGGCATTGTAGGCACCGCACAGCCCCCGATCCCCCGAGAGAATCAATAACGCCACTCGCCGCACCGGTCGCTGTTGCAGCAAAGGCACATCCAAATTTTCCAACTGCAACCGGGATTGCAATCCGTACAACACCTGAGCCAACCGATCCGCAAAGGGACGGGTCGCTAACACCTGCTCCTGGGCCCGCCGCACCTTGGCCGCCGCGACCAACCGCATCGCCTCCGTAATTTTGCAGGTATTTTTCACCGCTTTGATCCGATCCCGGATCGCTTTCAAGCTGGCCATAACCTCCCCCTACGCCGTGAAACTGGCTTTGTACTCCGTAATCCCTTCCTTGAGCAGAGCCTCCGCCTCGGGCGTGAGCGCTTTCTCCTTTCGCACTGCCTCGCCGTACCCCGGTTTGTTCACCCGCAGATACTCCCGCAGACCCGTCAAAAAGGGTTGCACCTGCTCCAAAGCCAGGTCATCCACATACCCGTTGGTACACGCATAAATGATCGCCACCTGCTCCTCGACCGGCAACGGCGAAAATTGGGGCTGCTTGAGCATTTCCCGCAGCCGCTGCCCCCGTGCCAGCTGCTCCCGGGTCGCCTTGTCCAAATCGGAAGCAAATTGGGAAAACGCCTCCAATTCGATAAACTGCGCCAACTCCAGTTTGAGTCTCCCTGCCACCTGCTTCATGGCCTTGATCTGCGCTGCCGAACCCACCCGGGATACGGAAATCCCCACGTTGATGGCCGGCCGCACCCCCGCATTGAACAAATCCGCCGACAGGAAAATCTGTCCATCCGTAATGGAAATCACGTTCGTCGGAATGTAGGCCGACACATCCCCCGCCTGGGTTTCCACAATGGGCAACGCCGTCATACTCCCGCCCCCGAGGGCATCGTTCAGTTTGGCTGCCCGCTCCAACAACCGAGAATGCAAGTAAAACACATCCCCTGGGTAAGCCTCCCGTCCCGGTGGTCGCCGCAACAGCAACGACATCTGCCGGTACGCCTGCGCCTGCTTGGTCAGGTCATCGTAAACAACCAGCGTCGCCCGGCCCTTGTACATGAAATATTCCGCCATCGCCGCCCCCGCATAGGGTGCCAAATACTGCAACGCAGCCGGTTCATCCGCATTGGCCGCCACGACAATCGAATACTTCATCGCCCCCCGCTCTTCCATCACCCCCACGACTTGGGCGACCGAGGAAGCCTTTTGGCCAATCGCCACGTACACGCAGATCACATCCTGATCCGCCTGGTTCAAAATCGTATCCAGGGCAATCGTCGTCTTGCCCGTTTGCCGGTCACCAATGATCAACTCCCGCTGCCCCCGCCCGATGGGGATCATCGCGTCAATCGCCGTAATCCCCGTCTGCAAAGGCTCATACACCGACCGTCGGGCCACAATCCCCGGTGCTGGCGATTCCAACAGCCGACTTTCCGTGGTGTTCACCGGCCCTTTGCCATCAATCGGTTGTCCTAAGGGGTTGACCACCCGCCCAATCAGGGCTTCCCCCACCGGTACCTGGGCAATTTTCCCCGTCGCCTTGACCGTACTCCCCTCGGAAATATTGCGGCCATCCCCCATCAACACCGCCCCCACGTTGTCCTGCTCCAGGTTGAGGGCGATCCCCACCGTGCCGTCGCTAAATTCCAGCAACTCCGAGGCCATCACCTTTTCGAGGCCATAGATGCGGGCAATCCCATCTCCTACCTGCAAGACGGTACCCACATTGGCCACTTCCACCGCCTGGTCGTACTGCTCAATCTGCTGGCGGATAATTTGGCTAATTTCATCGGGGCGGATACTGATCATAACCTTCTTTCCTCGTGGGCTTAGGGACTAGACAACACTTTGACTCAATCGGAGTGCCAGCCGTTGCAACTGGCTCCGCAAGCTTGCATCAAAAAATCGGGAACCCAACTGCACCGTAAACCCCCCCAGCAGGGAACGGTCCACCGTCACTTCCAATTCCACCTGCCGAGCGCCGACCAACCGGGCCAGCCGTTCCGCCAACTGTTGGGTCTGCTCCGGGGTCAAAGGCACTGCCGCCCGCACCCGCGCCAACTGGATACCCCGCAATTGCCGGGCCATGTCTTGAAAACTACTGATGATCCGATCCAGCAGCACGATGCGCCCCCGATCCACCAACAACAATAAAAAATTCAACACCACCGGCTGCACCTGCCCCGTCAACACCTGCCGCAGAATCCTTTTTTTCTGATCCAGCCCAATCGTCGGTCGCTGCAAAACTTGGGCCAACTCGGGAGCTGCCACCAAAAGCTGCCGCAAGGCAACCAACTCCTGTTCTATCTCCGCCAATTGATTGCGTTCCTGCGCCAGATTGACCAACGCCTCCGCATAGGGTTCGCTCAAGCGCGCCACCAGCGTCGTCATAGGCCACCTCCCAAGCGGGCAATGCCCTGGTCAATCAAATGGCGGTGCACCTCTGGCGTCAACCGCGTCTGCAACTGCTCGGTCACCTGCGCCAACACCAATTCCGTAATCCGGCGCCGAATTGCCTCCACCGTCCGTTCCTGGGCCAACTCAATCTGCTGTTGGGCTTGCAGACCAATCCGTTCGGCTTCCTGCGCTGCCATAGCCAACAAAGACGCCCGTGCCTGTTCCGCCTTTTCTACCCCCTCTTGCTTCAACTTAGCAGCCATCACCTGCGCCTGGGCCAAATTGTCCTGAGCCTTCTGTAAGGCAGCAGCGGCTTCTTTTTGGGCTGTTTCCGCCTGGGCCACCGTCTGGGCAATGGTTTGTTGCCGTTCCCGCAACACCTTTCCCAGGAACCCCCGCCCGTAATAAATCAGCAACCCCAGCACCAAAAAAATATTCAGCGCATTAGTACGCAACAGGTCGGGATTGAACCGCACCCCACTTCCTTCTTCCACCATTGCCACCCGTAGGGAATCCATCGCCTAAACCAATAATTTAGCCAAAATTGCTGCTGCTAAGCTTTGCACTTGGGGTTCCAACTGGGCCAGTGCCTGTGCCTGTTGCGCCGCCAAGTCTGCCTGTGCCTGAGCAATCTGCTCCTGAGCTGCCTGTTGCGCTACCCGAATTTGCGCCTGCGCCTCCTGTTTGGCCTGTTCCTGGGCCGCATTCAGGGTTTGCTGCGCTTCCCGCCGGGCCAGTGCCAACTCGTGGTCGTACTGCTGGGTCAACTGGGCCGCCTTCGCCTGCAACTCCCGCGCCTGGGCCTGATGGGACCGGATGTACTCCTCCCGCTCATCCAGCACCCGCAGCAGGGGTTTGTAGAAAACGGCATTCAAAACCGCCACCAACACCAAAAACTGGAGCGCCATCAACGGCAAGGTGGCATCTAGGTCAAACAACCCCCCTGCCTCTGCTACGAGTCCCAGCCCTAAGATGATCGGCATCCATCGCCCTCCCACACGTTCAGGCCCGATGGGCAACCCACCAGGCCCCCTTGCTCATTTAACCGGCAAACGGGTTGGCAAACAACAGCACCAGCGCCACCACCAGCCCGTAAATCGTCAAGGCTTCCATAAACGCCAAACTCAGCAGCAGCGTACCCCGGATTTTTCCTTCCGCTTCCGGTTGCCGGGCAATCCCTTCCACCGCTTGTCCAGCGGCACGACCTTGACCCAGACCCGGCCCAATCGCCCCCAGGCCCACAGCCAGAGCAGCAGCCAACACCGAAGCAGCAGACGTCAAACCATCCATAAATCCATCCTCGCAGTAGGGTTGTGTAACGGGATACAAAGGCCCCGCAGATCACGATACCAGGTTTTGTCCCCAGTACCACAAAAATCTTAGGCCATCTCGTGCTCTTCTGCGTGTTCGTGATCCTCCAGTGCCTCGGCAATGTAGGTCGAAGCCAGTGTGGCAAAAATCAACGCCTGAATCGCACTCAGGAATAGCCCCAGCACCATCAGCGGCACCGGCAACAGCACCGGCACCAACAGCACCAACACCCCCACCACCAACTCATCCGCCAGAATGTTCCCAAACAACCGGAAACTCAAGGACAGGGGCTTGGTGAAATCCTCAATGATCTTAAACGGCAGCATAATCGGCGACGGGTACAAATACCCCTTAAAATACCCCAGCAACCCCTTGCGGCTGAACCCGGCATAGAAATAGGCCAACGAAGTCAACAACGCCAATGCCGCCGTCGTGTTGATGTCATTCGTACTGGCCGCCAACTCCCCCGCTGGCAACTCAATCAGCTTCCAGGGCACCAAAATCCCTGTCCAATTGCAGGCGAAGATGAAAAGAAACAGCGTCCCCACAAACGGTAGCCAGGCACGGTACTCCTTTTCCCCCAACTGGTTGCGGGCCAAAGTGCAGACAAAATCCAGCACATACTCCATAAAATTCTGCCATCCCTGCGGCACCCGTTGGGCATTACGCGTCGCCAGCAAAGAAGCTCCGATCAACAGCGCCATCACCACCCAAGAAGTGATAAACACCTGGCCATGAATTTTCAAATTGCCCACGTGCCAGTACAAATGTTCGCCCACCTCCAGACTGGCCAGTGGTGCCCGCAAAAGCCCATCAACCACTTCCACCATAAACGTACCTATAACTTCACCAGCCCCAGTCTAAAACCAGGACGGCAGCCAGTGCAATTCTCCCAGCAGATGCGAGCGCACCAAAGGCCCAAAGATCACCGGGAAATGAAGCTAATAAGACGGGGTGCAACGTTGTAGGCACCCATCACCAAGTACCGACGTCATTAAAGAGTGGCAATACCAAGTAATGAGAGCATGGGACATGATTTGAACCAACCCCCCTCTGGGAAAGGATGGTGAGCGTTGAGCGCCAACAGCAGGCACTGCCACCTGTTGATTCTTGTACTGACACGGCAGGCCGAAAAGCCCCATTCTCTCATTGGCAATAAAGATCAGATCAACTGAGCAACCACCCCATCACTACTCATCAACGACCCAATCTCAGCACGTTTCCCCCCCTACCCCAACGCCGCAATTGCCGTCAGCAGTCCCCTGGCCTTATTCCAGGTTTCCTGATATTCCCGCTGTGGGTCCGAATCCGCCACCACCCCGGCCCCTGCCCGCACCCGCACCTGCCCCTGGTGCAACACCATCGTCCGCAGCGTAATTGCCGTGTTCAACTGCCCCTCAAAATCGTAGTACCCATAGCAACCCGCATAGGGACCCCGATGCCGGTGCTCCAACTCGTAAATCAACTGCATGGCGCGAATTTTCGGGGCACCGCTGACCGTTCCTGCGGGAAAACAGGCTTGTAGGGCATCCCAGGCGTTGTACTCCGGGGCCAATGTGCCAATCACATTACTGACAATGTGCATCACATGAGAATACCTTTCAATCACCATCATCTGATCCACCTGCACGGTTCCCCGCTGGGCCACCCGTCCCAGGTCATTGCGCGCCAAATCCACCAGCATCACATGTTCTGCCACCTCCTTGGGGTCACTGAGCAACTCCTGCGCCAACCGTTCATCCTCCGCAGGTGTATGACCCCGGGGGCGTGTCCCCGCAATCGGTCGCAGCGTCGCCAACCGTCCCTCCGTTTTCACCATCACCTCCGGGCTGGAGCCAATCAACTGCCAATCCCCAAACTGGAAAAACGCCATATAGGGCGAAGGATTCACCAGCCGCAGCGAACGGTAGAGCAAAAAAGGGTCGCCCCTGTACGCCGTACGGAGTTCCTGGGACAGGACCACCTGAAAAATATCCCCCTGGTAGATGTGCTCTTTGGCCTGTGCCACCGCAGTTTGAAACTCCTTGGCCGTGGTATCGCTGGCAATCTCCAACGACCGTAACCCCGGCTGCCACACCATGCGGGTCGTTTCTGGCGCTAAAGGCTGCTGCAACTTCGCCACCAACTGCTGCACCCGCTCCCAGGCGGATTCATAGGCCGCACGGACATCACCCTGGCGCACATCCCCGTAGGCCACCGCCCAAATATGCCGCCGCACCTGGTCAAACACCAGCAAGTGATCCATCTGCAACCAACAGCCATCCGGCAAATCCCCTTCCGCCACCACCGGCACCGTCGGTTCAATCCAGCGAATCAGCTCATACCCCCAAAACCCAAATAGCCCCCCCAACCCCGGCGGCAACTCCGGCACCGACACCGGCTGATAGGGCGCCAAACACTTTTGGAGCACCACAAAAGGATGCCCCACCCACCGCTGTTCCCGCCCATCCCGAAATACCTGCCGACAATCTTCCCCCCACGCCGTCAACACCCACAGCGGGTCGCACCCCAGCAAACTGTAGCGGCCAATCCGTTCTCCTCCCTCCACCGACTCCAGCAAAAAACTATAGGGCTGACCCCGACACACCCGATACCAGGCCGACACCGGCGTATCCAAATCCGCAGGCCATTGTTGGTACACCGGGATAAAATTACCCCGCTCACTCAAGCGTTGAAACTGATCCCAATCCATCGCACGATTCATGGGCGGTTTTTGCTGACCAAGCTTGTAGCAAAATTCTCATGGCGATTCGGGGAAAGCTGCCGTGCCTTCAAAATCGCCGTTGCCAGCATCACATACGCCAAAATGCCGACGAACGCTGCCGCCCACGTGCCAATGGTATCCGACGCATTCCAAAGGGCATGTACCACCGCCGCCCCCACATAGGCGGAAGGAATCACCAGCCAAGTGTACTTTGGTTTCAACGCTGCCAAACCAATCCCATAGCCGAAATAACCACTATAGGCCATGTGCCCTACCACCGAACCCAAAATCCGGGGAATCAGCAACTGCAATCCCACCAATTCCCCGGCCACCGTTCCTGCCTCCTGCGCCACCTGCGCTACGATGCCCGGCACGTACTCCCCCATCGTCTCCAGCCACGTAAACCCCAGTGCCGAAGCCGCCCCGTAAATAATCCCATCCAACGGCTCTACCACCCCAATCCGGGAACGTGCCTGCCGGGGTAACTGCCTTGCCAACCACCAAAAGAGGAAAATGGGCACTGCCTTTAGCAATTCCTCCAACAGCCCCGCCCCAAAAAAATGGGATATAAACTGCACCACAAAACTGCGACTCTGGGTACTCACATCTCCCGGCAACACCACCCGAAAAATAAATACAAATACATACCACGCCGGACTCACAAGCAAAATCACCGTTATCAACCCCGCCAAACCCATGGCCCACCAGGGCTTCGCTTTGCCACAGAGTTGATAAATAAAATAAAACCCACCAATACCCAACAAAAATGCCAAACACGCATTAAATAACGTGGGATTCCCAATCGTAGAAAAGAGAATCACCACCGCAATCACCGTCACTGCTGCCGGTACCAGATGCGCCTTATGCGCTAGAGCTTGCCCACTGCCTACAACCGGTAGCAACTGACTCAAGCTCAAATCCGTCACCGGTGATCCCACCTCC
>Ga0272447_1002329_pt1 | contig 10273 bp, 9 predicted proteins | sample YNPCB0133_FD_194589 | JGI IMG/M metagenome (GOLD analysis project Ga0272447, IMG submission 194589) | Hot spring microbial mat communities from Yellowstone National Park, WY, United States - YNP-CB-013-3 | ecosystem: Environmental > Aquatic > Thermal springs > Hot (42-90C) > Sediment | place...
CCGCGTTTTAGAGTATTTATTTATCCTATCCACGACGCTTGTTGTAAGAAATGCGTGTTTCTAAAGGTGTTGAGAGAGGATGAGGATAGAGCTCCTCTACGACATGCCGAGGATCGAGGAGAAGCTAATGATCGAGGCTCTCAGAGCTAGCGGCGTAGATGTAGTCCTAACCAACGTGGATACCAGGCCACTGGTCATAGGCGAGGCCGAGTCAGACCTCTCGCTCGTCCGGGTCGTTTCAATGCAGAAGGCACTTTACTCAGCCACGATACGCGAATCGTCCGGCACTAGGGCAATGAACAGCTCCCTAACACTCATGCTCTGCGGCGACAAGATCCTCACGCTTAGCAAGATAAACTCGGTCGGCCTCCGAGTACCCAAGACAACCGTGATGCTGAGCCCCGAGCCGGCTGAGCTTGTCTTTAGACAATTCCCTAAGCCCTTTGTAGATAAGCCGCCGGTCGGCAGCTGGGGCAGGATGGTCACCCTAGTGAGGGATCTGGCAACGTGGAGAAGCATCGTCGAGCATCGCAGCATGATGCAGAGCCAACAGCTCCGTACTCACGTTATCCAGGAGTACGTCGAGGGCCTGGGTAGGGACATCCGCGCGATAGTGATAGGGTCGGAGTTTATTGGCGCCGTTCATAGGATTAGTAGTGGAGATGAGTGGCGGACCAACGTTGCTCTGGGAGGTAAGACAGCGCCCCTCAAGGCTGACGGTGAATTCGTCGAGATGAGCCTGAAGGCTGCCGAGGCGGTAAAGGGAGACTTCATCTCGGTCGACATACTAGAAGACAGAGAGGGGCGTCTCTATCTGAACGAAGTAAACGGGGTCCCGGAGTTCAAGGGCTTCATGGAGGCGACTGGGATTAATGTAGGAGAGCTGTTCGTGAAGTACGCGTTGAGGGTGGCTAAAAGGTGAGGGCAGCGATAGTGGGCGCAAGCGGTTATACGGGGGGCGAGGTTCTCCGCCTGCTTGCAGGCCACCCGCGTGTAGAGATAATCGCGGCCACGTCAAGGGAGTACGAGGGTAAGCCAGTCTCCTCAATACATCTTCACCTCAGGTCTATCCTAGGTGCCATGAAGTTCAGCGCTCTCCAGATAGAAAGCATAGTCAGGGATGCTGACGTCGTTTTTCTATGCACTCCTGCTGGAGTCTCGATGGGCATGGCGCGACGATTCGTGGAGGCTGGCGTAAAGGTTGTGGACCTGAGTCCCGACTTTAGGCTTAAGGATGCGTCCCTCTACGAGACTTGGTACGGCTTTAGGCACGGAGACCCTGAGCTCCTCGCGGAAAGCGTGCTCGGTCTTCCGGAGCTCCATAGGGAGGAGATACGGATGGCCAAACTGGTTGCGTGCCCCGGCTGCAACTCCACCGCAGCCATCCTCTCCCTAGCTCCAGCGGTGAAGGAGGGGCTCATAGACCTCAGCCACATAGCTGTAGACGTGAAGGTTGGGAGCAGCGAGGCCGGGAGACATGCCAGCCAGGGGACCCACCACCCCGAGAGGGCGAATGTCGTGAGACCATACGAGGCTGACGGGCATAGGCATGTTGCTGAGGTGGAGCAGGAGCTCTCGGCCCTCGCTGGGCGCAGCGTCAGGGTCTCTATGGTCCCCCACGCGGTCGGGATGGTGAGGGGAGCCCTAGCCACCTCCCACGTCTGGATTGACGGCTCGATAGACGAGACCACAATCTGGAGAGCATACGCCAAACACTACGGAAAAGAACCCTTCGTCAGGATAGTCAGGACAGGCCCCGTCAAGTACCCAGACCCGAAATACGTGATCGGAAGCAACTATTGCGACGTAGGTTTCGCGGTCGAGAGGCCGAGGCTAAGGGCGGCGCTCTTCGCCGCGATAGACAACCTCATGAAGGGCGCGGCGGGACAGGCCGTCCAATGCATGAACATAATGCTCGGCCTCGACGAGAGAGAGGGGCTCGGCCAGTCCCCCATCAGCCCTGTATAGGTGGTGAGGCTTGGTGATCGTGGTCAGGGAATCTAGGGAAGCGACCTACGGTTTTGAATATAGAGATCGAGATCGATGTGGAAAGAGAGGAAAGAGTGGGGGAGGGGTTGGTTAGTCTATATGTCCTCGGCAGCAAGCCTAGGAACCCCAGACACCGGGATTAAAGGTCGGTAGCCCGCCGGAGAATATGTTCCGGCGATTAAACCACGATAGCCCCCGGTGTGTATAGTTCTGGGGTTTTTCCCCTCGCCGCCGGGGGCCTATCCCGGTGCCTGCGCCGTCACCACTAGTTGTTTGATCTGTTTTACTAGCTCCCAGCATTGGCGTCCGTTTGGCCTATTATTATAGAAAGCCATCGCGAGTCTGTTGACTGCATAACGTAACTTACCATCGTATAGCCTCCAATACTCCGTTCTCGACGAGTTAATTGGTTTGTAAAGTCCTAAAAGCTTCTTCAAACCCCTCAGAGAACTATTGACGAAATCGGCATACGTTAGCAGCTCTGCCAGAGCCTCCCTGCCAGCCAAACTACCGTCTATCCCCAGCCCCTCAAGAAGCATATTATAGGCCGGATACCACTTACCAGCCTCCTCAGTTATCTTTTTAGCCATCTCCTCCATCTGCTTCTCTATGGAGGAGATAGCTGGCTTCAGAACCTCCCTCTCAACATCAGACAAAGCCCTGTATTTATTTAGTAGTTGCTGATGAGTCTTCGATAGAGACCTATAGGCCAGAATCATCCTCCGCATAACTAGAAAGTCCTCAGTTACTCTTCTGAACCACCTCTCCTCTATCTTCATCAATGCCTTTATGTCTCCCCTAGCGCTCTTCGGAAGCTTATGCTCCCTGCGCACCTTCTCAATCAACGTAAGCCTCCTAAGATAGTATACCTCTACCCCTCTCCTTAGTAGTTCTATAGCACCATCCGTATGCTTGGGTGGTAGTGTATCCATGAATAGCTTGTCTCCGGGCCCAGCAGGGATCTCGCTGAAGCTGTCTATATGCTTGAAAGTTATTCCGTCAGTAGAGTATGTTATCCTGTATCCCTCGCCGTTCCTCTTAGTCCTATGAACATCCGCGTAGAACTTCAACATCCCTGCACCCCCTCGTTCCGTGTCTTTACCTCGTATGGCCTCGCCATCACGTGGAACCTCACCACCATCCCACTCCATCCCCATCACCCGTTTCGGATAAGACCCTCCACCGGCCCCGCATATAAGGAGTAGTGGCCCCAATGGTCGGGACATCCCTAACTTGGACTCACTATGCTCAGGCAGAACTATTACCAAGATATATAAAGACCTCGGGGGCTAATACTGCCAAGAGAAATCTAATACGCCCTAACAAACATTAGGGGCTTAGAAAAGGAGATAGGAGTAGTAAAGAAGGAGAAATCTAAACTAAAAGACACATACTAGGCATAGAACACGACAACATCCCTACACAGCTGGATTTATGGGGCAATGAGGTAATATTCAGGGGAAAAGGACAGACAACACTACACGGATATCCGAAACACGATAAATAGAAACAATTAAAGTTAGTATATATAGGGGGATGAGCCGTCTTATTACTCGGCAAGAGCGTCTCGAATTATTATGGTGGTGGTAGTTAAGGTCGGTGGGCGGGCCCTCGCATCCAACATGGAGAACCTAGCGAGGAGCGTAGCCGCACGCTCAGGCATGGGGATAGTCTTCGTCCACGGCGGGGGAGGCCTCGTCACAGAGTACTCGGAGAGGATGGGGATAAGGCCGACAATCGTCACGTCACCCTCCGGGATAAGGAGCAGGTATACGGATGAGAGGGAGCTTGAGGTGTATACGATGGTTATGGCCGGTAAGATTAACAAGGAGCTTACCTCAGCGATGCAGCGATTCGGCGCGAAGGCAGTAGGGATCTCGGGGGTCGACGGCGGCTTGCTGGTAGCCGAGCGTAAGAAGAGGATCGTCGTCATCGATGAGAGGGGCAGGAAAAGGGTTATACCCGGCGGGTATACGGGCTCGATTCGCAGGGTGAATGAGGGGCTCCTTAGGATCCTGCTTGATGCCGGATACACTCCCGTGGTTGCTCCCCTTGCGCTCGGGCTGGAGGGCGAGTTGCTTAACGTTGATGGGGACCAGGCCGCCGCCTCAATAGCTGTGGCCTTAAGGGCGGAACAGCTCGTCATGCTCTCGGACGTTGAGGGCGTCATCCTAAACGGCCGGGTGGTTGAGAGATTCACCGCGTCTGAGGCCCACCAAGCCTCTCAGAGCATCGGTCCGGGAATGAATAGGAAGTTGATGCTGGCCGCCGACGCCGCTAGGTCGGGAGTGGGGCTCGTAAGGATCGCGAATGGGCTGGGAGAGGACCCGCTCGACTGCCTAGACGGTGGCAGGGGCACAGTGGTCGTTCAGGACTAGGAGAGGTTATTAAGTGCGGAAACCGCACATTGAAGTGCGTATTTCTTCTTCAAGAATACGTTTATCAACTGCCCCTACGTTCCTAATGGTTGACAAAGGTGGAGTGCTTGCCTGAGTTCAAGTGTCCTGTCTGTGACGGTACGGTTCAGGTACCCGAAGACGCCTTAGATGGGGAGCTGTTTGAGCACGCTGAATGTGGTGCACAGCTGGAGCTTGTGACCAGCGAGGGTAGGAGGATTCTCAGGCTGGCTGAGGAAGTGGGGGAGGACTGGGGAGAGTAGAGTAGTGATAATTGGTCTGATATATGACCTGCTGAGACCGGAGGAGAGGATGCTTATAGAGGCGGCTAGACGCGGCGGCCACTCCATCCAACTATTGTTTGTCCCCGAGAGAATCGACTGGCTAGACGGGTCAAGGGAGGGCCTTGACGTGGACTTTGCCTTCCAGAGATGCGTAAGCCATCACCGAGCCCTAGCAACCTCGGCGGTGCTGGAGTCGAAGGGGACCCGGGTGGTCAACCCTTACAGCGTCATCAGGGACTGTGGAGACAAGCTGGTTACTACAGCAAAGTTGGCCAGCCGCGGGGTCAAAGTGCCTCGGACAGGAATAGCGTATAGCAGGGAGGCCGCTATCGCTGCTTCCAGAGAGCTCGGCTACCCCGTTGTCGTTAAGCCAATAATAGGGAGCTGGGGGCGCATGGTCGCTAGGGCGGAGAACGAGGACGACCTGCTCGACATTCTCGACTTTAGGGAGTCCATGAGCTCGCCCTACTTCAAGATACACTATATTCAGCAATACATACAGAAGCCGGGCAGGGACATCAGGGCCTTCTACGTGTGGGGCGAGGTGCCCGTGGCCATATACAGGGTAAGCCAGCGCTGGAAGACCAACACCGCGCTGGGCGCCAAGGCAGTACCTGCGGAGCTGAGTCCAGATCAGATTGAGCTGGTTATCAAGTCCGGGGAGGCCGTCGGAGGGGGCGTGCTGGGCGTCGACCTCCTGGAGACAAAGGACGGCGAGACCTGCGTAAGCGAGGTAAACGCCGTTGTCGAGTTCAGGAACACAGTCCAGGTAACGGGCTACGACCTGGCTGGAAAGATAGTCGAGGAGACAGTGAGGGTTATGAGGAGGTAAGCATGCCCTCTCTCTCGCTTCTCCGCTTTGCACAACCTCGAGGCCTTAGAGTCTCGAAGGCCGAGGGCCAATATGTGTGGGATAGCTCTGGGAGGCGATATCTCGACTTTCACACGGGGCATGGAGCAGCGTTCCTCGGCCATAGAAACCCCTTCGTGGTCAGGAGGATCTCAGAGCAGCTCGGGAAGCTTACGTGTCTACCCCCCGTCTTCGAGAACCAGATCCTAGACGAGGCTCTCGACCTTCTAAGTAAGATACTCCCCAAACACCTTACCCACGTCTTCTTCATGAACAGCGGTAGCGAGGCGGTGGAGCTTGCCCTCAAGCTTGCGAGGAAGAGGAGCGGGCGGAAACTATTTGCATCATTCACCGGCGCTTTCCACGGCAGAACCATGGCCGCCCTAAGCGTCACCCACAACCCAAAATACAGGTCGGGCTTCGAGCCATTCCCCGGAGAGACTCTCTTCATCCCATACAACGATACGGGCCAGCTCTCTCGGATAGACGAGTCCGTGGCCGCCGCTATCGTGGAGCCTATTCAGGGTGAGGCAGGCGTCTACCCCGCCACGGCAGAGTTCATGAGGGCTCTCGAGGAGAGGTGTAGAGAGGTGGGAGCCTACCTCATAGTCGACGAGGTCCAGTCAGGCTTTGGGCGGGCTGGACGGGTCTGGAGCCACCTAGAGCACGGAGTTAAGCCGGACATCATGGTAGCGGGCAAGTCAATAGGAGGCGGGTTCCCCGTAAGCCTCATAGCCGTCTCAAGCGAGCTCGGCGAGAAGATTGAGGAGGGAGAGCATGGATCGACTCACGGGGGAAACCCACTCGCCTTGGCAGCGCTTGTCGGCGGTATCGAGGCGTTTCTGAGCGACGATGTATCGGGGAGGGCCGCGAGGATGGGTGAGCTTCTCGGCTCGCAGCTGGCGGAGCTTGCCCAAGAGTTTAAGACTGTGGTCAGGGGGGTCAGGTCTAAGGGCCTGATGCTTGCAGTCGAGCTTAGGGAGCGTGTCTCACCATACATAGCTAGGCTCCAAGCTGAAGGGCTCCTACTTCTCCGCTCCGGAGCAACGACGCTCAGGATGCTACCACCATACCTCATATCGAAGGAAGACGTAGAGCTAGGCATCTCGACCCTTATCCGCGCTCTCACCGATCGGGCGCGCCAGGGTGCGTGAGAAATGCGCATCGAGGCTGTTCTCCTAGAACTCATAAAGCAGTATACGCCCAGCGGAGAGGAACATAGGCTCGCATCGACCATGAGGGATCTTTCCGAGAGACTCGGCTTCAGCCACTTCGAGATAGACCCAGCCGGAAACTATATCATGCGTAGGGGCAGGGGGCCCAAGACCCTCTTGCTGGCGGGCCATGTCGACACAGTGCCTGGTGTGCTCGAGCACGGGATTAGGGGCGGCGAGGTTTATGGACGAGGCGCGGTTGATGCTAAGGGCCCGCTGGCGGCCCTGATGGTGGGGGGAGCAGAGGCGGAGTTTGATGAGGACAAGTACACCGTGATCGTGGCAGGTCTGGTCGACGAGGAGGGGGCGGGACGCGGCGCCCAGGCCCTCCTAAACAGCCTAAGGGATGTTAGTGGTGTCGTGATAGGCGAGCCGACCGGCGCGGAGGGTGTAGTTATCAGCTATAGAGGCAGCCTCACATTCAGGCTGCACTGCAGGGCCATGGGGGGCCACAGCTCCGCCCCTTACGTGGGCGAGTCGGCGCTTGACAAGCTCCTCGAGGCGGTAGGGGAGATAAGATCGATCTTCAACGGGAAAAGCTATGGGGAGCCGACCTCGGCGATAACTCAGCTGAGGGCGGGAGACTGGCCCACAAAGCTTCCGGAGGAAGCGGAGGCGGTCGTGAACATCAGGTATCCGCCGGGGATGGACGGGGCACCCATCATCGAGAGGATCGAGGCTGTAGCCTCTATGCGGGGCTGCAGAGTAGAGATCCTGGACTCCACCCCGCCTGTCTCGGCGAGCCTCGACTCTCCGACAGTCAGGTCCCTCGTGCGATCCATAATCATGAATGGCCGTAAGCCTAGAATCCTCAGAAAGACTGGCTCAAGCGACATGAACATTCTGCACAGGCTTACGCGGAATATAGCGGCCTATGGTCCTGGAAATTCCCTCCTCGCCCACACGTCGAGAGAAAGCGTAAGTATCGTGGACCTCGAGTTTTCGAAGAACGTGGTGAGGAGGGCCGTTGAGGAGTTCTTCAGGATTGAGCAGAGCTAGCTCCAGCCTCGAGTACCCTCTCCGCAACCAGTGACAACCTTCTCTCCTCCCCCTCAACCCATTTCCCAAGAACGCCGATTCTAAGCCTAAGTGCGGAGGACATACGCCTCACCTCCTCAGGGTTCGAGGACCCGCGGGTCGTGTAGGACCTTACTACCGTTGTGGGGGAAGTGAGACTAGTGAGGTCTTGGAGACTGATCACGGCCGCTAAGCCGCTTCTCTGCAAAATGCTCCTCAGGTTCTCTTCGCTTAGTGTCCCCTCCGCGAGGGCCCTGGAGATCTCGCCACAGACCTTGTGGGCGAGTCTAAAGGGGACGCCGTATCTCACGCTGAGATAGTTGGCCAGCTCCACTATCCCAGCCTCTGGCCCACACACCTTCAAGGCCTGTTCCCTGTTGACGGCTAGGGTGTTGATGAGGCCTGCTAGAACTCTGAGGGTCGTTCTAGTCTCATGAAGAGTCTTCCAGACTGACGGCGTCGCCTGCTGAAGGTCGAGGACGTAGCCCCCCACCCTCCTCTGAAGGATCGCGACTAGCCTCGCGAGCTCCCCCAAAGCCTCTGCCGACTTCGTCCTAGCTACCTCGAGGACCACGGGGTTCTTCTTCTGAGGCATTATGCTGCTCGTGGAGCAGTACTCGTCGCCTATGTCCACCAAACCCGCTGTGAAGGCGTAAATCAGGTCCTCCGCCATGTCCGAGACTACTATGAGCAGTCTGAGCGCCGCAGACGCTAAGGTGACCGTGAAGTCGCGGGAGGATGAAGCCTCCAGAGCGTGCTCGACGACCCCCCTGAACCCAAGCTGCTCAGCAATCCACTCCCTGTCAAGCCTTATGCTGCTTCCACAGCAGGCCGCGGCGCCGAGGGGCGAGAGGTCTAGCTCCTCATAGGCCTTCACCATCCATTCAAGTGCGGAGAGGAGGCGCGAGGCGTAGTGCGTGAGGATGAAGCCGAAGGTTGATGGAGCGGCGACCTGCAGGTGGGTCGTTGCGGGATATATCGTCTCCGCCTCTGCCTCGGCCTTTTCCAGCACCGCATCGACTAGTGGAAGAGCCTCCCTAACCGTCAGCACCACAAGCTCCTTCGCCCTCATCCTTATCGCGGTCGCCACGGCATCATTCCTGCTCTTACCAAGAGCTAGGTTCCCACCCGCTCCCGGGGCCGCTTGGCTCAGGAAGTTCTCGACAACCATGTGCACATCCTCGAGGGCGGGGTCGTCTAGGCTCAGGGGCCTGTCGTAGACGGCTTTGAGGGCTCTCAGGGCCTTGGAGAGGTCCTCGTCGCCTATGAGTCCTAGGCGATTAAGCATCCTGAGGTGGACAGCGTTTATGAGGATTACCTGCCTATAGATCTCGGAGTCTATGCGTAGCGAGGACGTGTATTCCGCTGCCTCACGGGCCATATCTTTGCCGAGTCTGCCGAGCCTGAAGCCCATTCCTCAGCCACACCAGATGATAAGCACCGTGAGCGATAAAGTTAGAGTTATGACGCTTAAAGTGATTCTGAAAAGGGGAAAGAGAGGGTGAGGGGTTGGATTTCCCCAGCCAGACACTAGAGAGGCCCAGAAGGCCGGAAGGTGTATCGCTTAGACCACACCACCCTTATAAGATTATCTCATAGGGGTGACAGGTGTAATAAATCGGCCGCTCCAGCCTTCTGGGTCTTTTCTCCGTCGGGCGGGGAGGACCCCCCGGCTGCGCCAGCAGGCGCAGGGAGCATCTCTACTCCTCTCGGGGACCGTCCAGCACCGGACGGGACGCAAACACGGCCACGGCCCCCTTTGTGCCCAGGTGTGTCGGTCCCGCCCTCACCCAACCACTATACTGAACCGATGCTAGAAACGTTACATAAACACTCAAACACCAGGCCGAAAATAATGGCCCACCATCAAAGGACATATAAGACTCCAAAGGAGCTAATACTACCAAGAGAGAAACACTACACCCCATCAAGCATAGAAGGCTTAGATGAAGGAGATAGGAGTGGTAAGGAAGCAGAAGCCTAAACTAGAACACAGCAACATCACAATACAGCTAGACCTATGGGGCAACAAAGTGATATTCAGGGGAAAAGGACAGACAACACTATACGGATACCCGAAGGCCGAAACGTAGATCTATCATAGAGGTGCCCACACCGTAGCGGGGGCCCGCCGAGAGGAGACACATAGGCCTAGGCGTAAAAGGCCATAATAAATCCAGCGCCAGGGCCTTCCAAGCACGGGTGGAGCCACGGGGTCTTTCCCGGAGACTTCTAACAGATCTCGAGCAGCTCCCCACCGCGTCGGCCAATCAAGACTCGATGCCCCTTCCTCGGACATAACCCAACCTCGACGATGCCTGGAGTGACCTTCAGCTCCCACTCGGCCTTCTCCGGCTCGTTTATGGCTCCGACATCGGCGAGCATTAAGATGTTGCCGTTGTCTGTGATGACGGGTCCCGCCTTGCCCTGCGAGGTCTTCTCGACGACCCTCCACCCCTTTCTCTGGAGGAGGATCGGAATTGCTGGAGCGGCGAAGGTCAGGACCTCTATGGGGACCGGAAT
>Ga0272447_1002333_pt1 | contig 10266 bp, 9 predicted proteins | sample YNPCB0133_FD_194589 | JGI IMG/M metagenome (GOLD analysis project Ga0272447, IMG submission 194589) | Hot spring microbial mat communities from Yellowstone National Park, WY, United States - YNP-CB-013-3 | ecosystem: Environmental > Aquatic > Thermal springs > Hot (42-90C) > Sediment | place...
GACAAGCCCTGGCCAGTCCGGATCCCCGAGTGAGAATCCGAGCTCTCAAAGATGCTCTCCAACATGGGGAAGAAGGGGCCCAGCTTCTCCTGAAAGCACTGCAGGAGGACAAGGAGTGGGAGGTAAAGTTCGCTGCTTGGGAGACGTTCCTGAAATCCGACAATCTCCACCACGTGCAGGCAGCAAAGGCATATCAGATCCCCCTACGTCAGGTTGGGGATATTCGAGGAAAGTATATAGCTGGCGAGCGAGACTTTCGCTGGGCTGACTTGAGGAAGGCCAACCTGAAGAAGGCTGACCTGAGCGGGGCTAACCTAATCGGGGCCAAGCTGAGCGGGGCCAACCTGGAGGAGGCCAACCTGAGCGGGGCCGAATTGTTCGGGACCGACTTGAGGGGAGCTGAACTGACAGGTCCTCAGCTCAGAGGGGCCAACCTAAAAGGTGCCAAGCTCGATTCTGAGATTTGACGAGCACAATTCTTCCCGATGGGACGCGCCATCCTTGACTTCGTAGCCCCAAGGTCTGTGGGGTCTCGAAGAGGTCGGAAAGCGGAATCCCCAGAGCAGCCAATCTTTTCTTGGCCACCGGCAGTAGCAGGGCGGGATCCTAGGATCCCAACCAGTGCGCCTAGAGCTCTCCACCTCTGACCAGAGCGCCCAGCCTGACGGGCCTTGTCAGCAGCCCAAAGGGATCCCCGGCAGCGGGTCAAAGCTTAGCCAGGGAAAGCTTCTAAAGGCACCACCCGGCCCACACTTTCGGGCGAGCGCAAAAGGCGCAGCAGGTGAGCGGCTAAGGTAGATCCCTCGATCCCGGCGGGAATTTCCACCCCACACCAGCGGCTGGAGCTCTCCTGCAGAGCCGTCACCCACGCGGGCGACAGGGATCCCTGGGCCACCCCAATCAGTTGCGGCAGGGGGTCGCTGCGGTAAAGCCCAATCCAGCGCAGGCCCAGTTGGAAGGGCCCAGGCCGAAAACGAGGGTTAGGGCTGCCGTCGGCTTCAAACTTGCTCAGCATCAGCTGCAGCGAATAGATCTGGCGGGTATTCAAGGGGGGAGCGGCAACCCGGCGGGCGCGAAAGGTGGGCACCATCTCGGCAAAAGGAACCTGGACGGTCTGCTCCTCCTCGGGGGTGGTGTCGAAGGCGTAGGCGTAGGCTGGGCTGTCCCAGCCGCCTTGATCCCTGAGCAAAACCTTGTAGCGCTGTCCATCGCCCCGCAGCCGCAGCTCCAGGCCAGCAAACCCTGAGGCGTCCAAGGGAGGCTGCCAATTGCGCGTGCGCGTGGAAACAAAGCCGCCGAAGTTGGCCGTGGAAACCTGGCCCGTAAACAGCAGCTCGCCCTCTCCCCAGAGCAGTTGGCTTTGGCTCACCCCACCCATTACCACATCGTCCAAGATGCCCCAGAACTGGTTCAACTGGGGGTTGGGCTGGCGGAAGTCGAAGAGCATCTGTTCCGTTTGGCCGCTGCGGCACAGCCGTTCCAGGTGGGCCCTGGCCACCTCTGGCGCTCCCAGCCCTAAGATCACCCTGGCTGTCACCCAGTCCTGGCTCTGCCCCACCTCCGCCCCTTGCTGGCGCAACGCCTCTGTCAAACCTTCGGGCAGGCCATCGCCCAAAAGAACCAGAGGAAGGGAAGTGGCTGGCGTCAGAGAAGGAGGCATAAAGGGAACTTCTGGGCTTTGAAAGCCATTCTGAAGCCAGCGCCAGAAGCCGGCAAAGGGTAGCACCTCGTAGTAGGTGAGGGTGTTCCAAAATCGCCCTAAGTCCCAGGTCATCTCTAGCTGCTCCAAAACGCCCTCCAAGTAGGCAGAACCGGCTACCTACCCAAGGGATCCCCTTCTCCAGCGTAGGCAAAGGGGCAACAGTGCGGCAGCAGTTGGGGAACCGCCACAGATTAGTCCCGGGGACCGGCAAGCAGGGCTGCGATCTGGTCAGCAATGCGCTGGGTGGCCCCAGGGGATCCCATGCGCCGTTGCCCGTGGGCCCGCAGTTGGGCGGCGTAATCGGGATCCCTGGCTAGGCGGTCCAGAATTTGGCAGAGCACGGCGGGGGCCTGCTGGGGAGAAGTGAGGTGGACGGCGGATCCCAGAAGGCGGCTTTGGGCTTCGGCAAAGCGCGGGGTAAATTGTGGCCCCTCTCCCGGCAGGGTAACCACTGGCTTTCCTAGGCCGACGCATTGTTCCGTGGCCGTCCCCGCCATGGCCAACACCGCCGTAGCTCGGTGGGCACAGGTGCCGAAATCTCCCCACACCAGCAGCAGGTCGCGGCGCCGCGACGGGATCTTCTCCTGAAGGGGACCCCGCTCCAGGTTGGGGCTGAGGGCTGCATAGACTTGGATTTCTGGCGGCAGTTGCTCTACCACCTGCATCATCAAAGCCCAGTTGCGGTAGGCTTCCGGAGGACGGGATCCCGGCAGCAACAGCACCGCAGGCCGGCTGGGATCCAAAGGCAATTCCCCCCGCGGCTCTAGGTCGTCCATCATCGGGTTGCCCAGGTAGAAGGCCCTTAGGCCCCGTTGCTGCAGGCCAGTTGCCGTCAGCTCATCCCGCAGAAAAGAACCCAGGCAGCGCCTGTGGGCCATCAGCCAGCGCTCCCAGGGCAAGTAATCGGAAGCCGGCTGGCCCAGCCAAGGGCGGCGGTAGGGCCCCCGCTCGTCCCGCCAGTAGTAGTCCGACTTGGCCGTACCCACGAAAACGTAGGGGATCCCGCTCCACCAGGCCATGGCTAGGGGCACAATGTCTCCCACGGCTAGCACCAGCTCCACCTGCTTGGCTAGGCGGCGCACCAGAGCCAGTTGCTGCCTCGTCAGGCCCAACAAGCCAGCGCGCAGATCCCGCCACAGCTGCCGCCAATCCTGGTAGATAAATCCCCCCGAAGGCATTACCTGGGTCAGGGGCAGCAGCGGGATCCCTCGCCGTCGATACGCCACCCCTTCCCCCACAATCGGCAGGGCCTGCACTGGGATCCCTCGTTGGGTGAGGGCTGAGGCAATGCGGCTGGCCACCTCATCTTCTCCGTGGCCATTGCTCAGGCACAGCACCCGCGCCAGATTTTGGGAGTTCATTGCTGGGGGAGGTTGTCGTCTCCAGCCAGACTAAACGAGCCTACCAAAGCCTACCGAATTAAAATAGGGCCAATCTGAGAGAGAAAGCCGGGGCGATGATCCGAAATGAGCGACAGCGAGCCGAGTTTATTGCAGCGGTGGAAGCCTTGCGCCTGGAAGGGCCCTACTTCGTCGAGACCCGTCTTAGCCGTCAGCGGGGGCCTTTTTGGCGGGCGGTGAAGGATGTGGCCGCCGGCCAGCCCTGGTGGGAGATCCGCTACTTTCCTGCCTGTGAGCGCTACGCTTGGGCCTACCTGCCAGAAGGGATCGGCCCCCGTGAGTTTGCCTGGGGACACACGCCCCAGCAGGCTTTCCTCAACGCCCTTTGGCAACAGCCTGCCTCCTCTTCGGACAAGGGCTAGCCCAGGTGCCGGAGAGACTATTCCAGTTTAGAGTAAGGATTAAAACTCCCACGCGCAGGGGACATGAAACCACAAGCCGTCGCCCGGATTCTCGATGCCAACCTTGACCGCGCTCGCGAAGGGCTCCGGGTATTGGAGGAGTGGTTTCGCTTTGGCCTGGAGAACGGCGAGCTGGCTAGCGAGTGCAAAGCTATGCGCCAGGCCCTAGCCCGTTGGCACAGTAACCCACTGCGGTTGGCCCGCGACACCCCTGCTGACCCCGGCACCCAGCTCTCCCACCCCCAGGAGGAGGAGCGGCGGGATCTCAGCCACCTGTTGCAAGCCAATTGCAGCCGCGTGCAGGAGGCGCTGCGGGTGCTGGAAGAATACGGCAAGCTGGCCGAATCCCAGCAGTGGGTGGCCCCTGGCCTGGCCAAGCTGGCCAAAGACATGCGCTACCACCTCTACGTTCTTGAAAGTGAGCTGTTGGGCAGATCCCTGCGCCGACGGCTGCTGGCAGCCCGTCTTTACCTGGTCACCAGCCCGGTGCCCCACTGGCTGGAAGTAGTGGAAAAGGCGCTGCGGGGCGGGGTGACCTTGGTCCAGTACCGCCGCAAGAACCTGGCCGACAGGGAGATGCTCTGGGATCTCAAACAGCTGCGGCAACTGTGCGACCGCTACCAGGCGTTGATGATTGTCAACGACCGGGTGGACTTGGCCTTGGTCAGCCAGGCGGATGGGGTACACCTGGGCCAGACGGATTTGCCAGTTGCCCAAGCCCGACAACTGCTGGGATCCCAACGCCTGATTGGCCTGTCCACCACCAACGCTGAAGAGTTGGCCCAGGCCCTCGCCAGCGACGTGGATTACATTGGCGTCGGCCCTGTCTACGCTACCCCCACCAAGGCGGAAAAACCGCCTGCGGGCCTGGAGTACGTGCGCCTGGCTGCCGAGAAGGCCTCTCTGCCCTGGTTTGCCATTGGCGGCATCGATCTCCACAACCTGCCGGAGGTGCTGCGGGCAGGCGCCAGTCGCGTAGCCGTGGTGCGGGCCCTGATGGAGGCGGCGGATCCCACCCAGACCGCCCGTGCCATGCTGGCCGAGTTGCAAGGGATCCCTGCTCTATCTTGAAAGAGAAAAAGCCTACTTGTTCATTCCCCTGATGGCAGAGTTGGCAAAAGAACTCAGAGAGCTCACGGATCGCAACCAGAAAAGCGGCGGCGATCCCAGCCTAAGTGGGATTGCCACTGAGGTGCAAGGGGAGCTGATCCAGGAGCTGGATCTGATGATCCGGGCCCGCTACCCCCTGATCTACCTGGTCTCCCCGGAAGAGGAGCCGGCCGATGCCGTGCTCGTGCAGGTAGCCAAAAGAACCGATCCGCCGCGGCGGCTGCTGTTTTGGGACGTGGTACGGGGCTGGCAGGATAGCGGCGAAGACCGGGGTTCCCTCATGGCCGCCCTAGGGCGGGTGTGGCGCTCAGCTCCCCAGGAAGACACTCTGTTTGTGCTGCGGGATCCGCACTTTGTGTTGCGCAACGCCACCAGCGACAAAAACGCCCCCATCCTGCGGGAGCTGAAAAACCTTAGCCGCGAGCTCAAGCGCACCCGCAAGACCTTAATCCTGCTCAGCCATACTCTGGAGGTGCCCAGCGACCTGGCCGAGGAGGTCACCGTTGTCGATATTCCCCTGCCCAACAGCGAAGAGATTAGCCGCCTCATCCAGCTCTATGTAGCTCCCGAAAAACTTAAGCTCAGCCCCTTGGGTCGCGAGCAGCTGGTCAAAGCCTGTCAGGGGCTAAGCCGAGAGCGCATCCGCCGCGTTTTGGCCCGCGCCCTGGCCGCCAAGCAGGAGGTCAACGAGGCCGATATCGACCTGGTGTTGGAGGAGAAGAAGCAGGCCATCCGCCAGACGGGCATTCTGGAGTTTTTCACCGCCCGCGAGACCCTGAAAAATGTGGGTGGGCTGGACAATCTCAAGGCTTGGGTGCGGGTGCGCCAGGAAGCCTTTACCGAAGAGGCGCGGCGCTACGGCCTGCCCAACCCCAAGGGGGTGCTGCTGGTGGGGATCCAGGGCACCGGCAAGTCCCTCTCGGCCAAGACCATCGCCAACGAGTGGCGGCTGCCCCTGTTGCGGCTGGATGTTGGGCGGCTGTTTGCTGGGATTGTTGGCGAGTCGGAAAGCCGCGTGCGCCAGATGATCCAACTGGCGGAGGCCATGGCCCCCTGTGTGCTCTGGATTGACGAAATTGACAAGGCCTTTGGCAACATCACCAGCGGCGCCGACGGAGACTCGGGCACCAGCCGCCGGGTGTTCGGCAGCCTCATTACCTGGATGCAGGAGAAAACCAGCCCGGTCTTCATCGTGGCCACTGCCAACAATGTGCCCCTCTTGCCGCCGGAGCTGTTGCGCAAGGGCCGCTTCGACGAGATCTTTTTCCTTAACCTACCCACCCACGCCGAGCGCAAGGAGATCTTCCGGGTACACCTGCAGCGGCTGCGCCCCAACCGCCTGCGGGAATTCGACCTAGATGCTCTAGCAGCCGCAGCTCAAAATTTCAGCGGCGCCGAGATCGAGCAGGCTATCGTGGACGCCATGTACAACGCCTTTGGGGGCAGCGGCAGCGGCGCTCGGCGAGACTTCACCCAGGAAGACATCCTGCAGGCCATCCGCGAAACCGTGCCCTTGGCCTCCATTGCCCGCGAGCAGATCGAAAGCCTGAAGTGCTGGGCTGCCCAAGCCGGCGCTAGAGTTGCCTCTCAAGATGCTCAGGTGCTGCAGGAGATGAAGCAATGTTTTGCGGCTTCGTAGAGCCCCTAGGCGGGGGTTGAGGCCCTGGAGTCGGCTCCCACCAAGCGGCTTACTGAGGCATTGGGAACCTAAGCGCTCCTCCCCTCGTGTCACAATGGGTAAAGATTGGCTTCTTTTTGTGTCTTGGCCCTGTGCTCAAGCCTCTGTACTACCGCGAGATCCCTTGCCCAGAGACCGCTCAAGTGCTGCGCTGGCTGCAGGAGCACCTGCCTTTGCCTACGGGCAGCCAAAAGGTGCTGACTCCTACTGGCCTGCGCCTACAGGGATCTGGAGCGGAGCTGGCCGTTTTCCTCTGGTCGGGGCTAAACACCACCTATCTCAAGATCTTCCAGTGGTCAGAGCGGCCTTTTCCCCAGCAGGGCCGCTGGCTAAAGGAAGTGGAAAAGGCTATCCAAAGCCAGTTTCCCCACCGCTACCCGCAGTTGCCCCCTATCGATCTCAGCCAGGGATCCATCTTTGAGCAATTGGAGCCCTTTTACCCGCAGACGGTAAAGTATTTCCGCCGCATCCCCAACGGCGAGTTTGACCTGCAGCGGGTTTACTGGTGGGAGAGGCGCTGGCGGGAGGAGGTACAGTCCCCTCCTACTCAGCGGCCACCGGTGCTGTTGCGTCAGCCTGCCCCCCAACCTGCACCCTTGGAGTGGGACTTGGTGGTGGTGGGCGGAGCCCTGGGAGCCATCTACGGCGCGGCCATGGCCCGCCTGGGCTACCGCGTGGCCTTGGTGGAACGGCTTCCCTTTGGCCGCATGAATCGGGAGTGGAACATCTCGCGGCGGGAGCTGCAGACGCTGGTGGACTTCGGCCTCCTCAGCTCTGAGGAGATGGAGAGCCTGATTCTGCGGGAATACACCGATGGGTTCAACAAGTTTTTTGATGGCAACAGCCCTGTACGCGCGCCCGTCCTGCACACGCCGACGGTGCTCAACCTGGCCATCGATGCCGAAAAACTCCTGCAGCTCTGCGGCCAGATCCTAAAAGCCTGCGGCGGCGCCATCTACGAGCGCAGTGAGTTTCAGCGGGCCTATATCGAGGAGCAAGGCGTCACGGTGGTGGTTAGGGACTTAACCACTCAAGAAGAGTTCTGCCTGGGAGCCCGCCTGTTGGTGGATGCCATGGGGACAGCTTCCCCCGTTGCCCAGCAGCTCTACGGCCGCCGCGCCTTTGACAGCGTTTGCCCCACGGTGGGAGCTACCATTGCAGGGGGGTTTGAGCCGGGAGTTTGGGATCCCCAGTTTGGCGACATCCTGGCCAGCCATGGAGACATCAGCCGCGGTCGACAACTGATCTGGGAACTGTTCCCTGGGCCAGGGGAGGATCTCACCTTCTACCTGTTCTACTACCACCAAGTACACCCGGAAAACCCGGGCTCCCTCTTGGAGTTGTATGAAGACTTTTTCACCATCCTGCCCGAGTACCGCCGCTGTGACCCAGAGCGCCTGCAGTGGAAGAAGGCCACCTTTGGCTATATCCCCGGACGCTTTGGCCGGCAGCCAGCTCCCGCAGAGCCCTTCGACCGCGTCCTCTTGATTGGGGATGCGGCAGCCCTACAGTCGCCCTTGAGCTTTACGGGGTTTGGATCCCTGGTGCGCAACTGCCCCCGCCTTTGTGACCTACTGGACACAGCCCTGCGCCATGATCTGCTCAAAGCGGCCGACCTAGCCCAGATCCGCGCCTATCAGGGCAACTCGGCGGTGACCTGGCTGTTTTCTCGCGGCATGATGGTGCCCACCGGTAAGGTACTGCCGCCCGAGCGCATCAACGCCATCCTCAACAGCTTCTTTGGCACTCTCACTACCGAGCCGCCAGAGGTGGTGGACGACTTTATCAAAGACCGGGCTGGCTGGCTGGCCTTTAACCGCATGGCCATCAAGGCAGCTCTGCGGAACCCACGGCTGCTGCTGTGGATTTGGGAGGCGGTGGGGGCGGAAGGCTTTGCCCAGTGGCTACCCACCTATTTCGGCTACACCGGCCTGGCCTTGCTCTCGGCCTTGCTGGGGGGCTGGTTCCCCAAGCTGCTGCGGCGCCTGCAGCTCTGGCTGGAGCCTCGCTACCCGCGCCTCTGGCTGCGCTGCCTAAGCTGGAGCTACACCCTCACTTACGGTGTCGGCCGGCCGCGCCTCGAGTTCCACCTTCCTGCTCCTAGTTCTTCTGCTAAGCCAAGCGTCCAAAATCCGATACCGAGCTGGATAGAAGAAAGAGTCTAGCTCATGCAGCCACGGCAGTTTAGAGTCACAAACAGGTAGGCTAGGGGCAGAACTTGTTTGTCACCACCCATGAGCGACACGGTTTTCAGCAAGATCATCCGTAGGGAGATCCCCGCCCAAATTGTCTACGAAGACGAGAGGGCAATTGCTTTCAAAGACATTGCTCCCCAGGCCCCTGTCCACATCCTGGTGGTGCCCAAGGAGCCCATTCCCCGGATTTCCCAGGCCAAACCTGAGCATGAGGCGCTGTTGGGGCACCTACTGTTGACAGCCCAACGGGTGGCTGCTGCAGCTGGCCTAGACAAAGGCTACCGCTTGGTCATCAACGACGGAGAAGACGGTGGCCAAACTGTCTTTCATCTCCACATTCACGTTCTCGGCGGTCGACCCATGGGCTGGCCTCCCGGCTAGACGACGGTTTTGCCGCCAATGGGGGGCTTTATAGAGCGCTCCGCGCCGCCAGGGCGAGAAGGTGCAGACGTGTCAACCGGTGTCGAACGCGCTTGGGCAAGCGCTGTAGAGGGCAAGTTGTGCCAACTGCGGGCATCGGCTGGCAGAGAGTTTACCCAAGGGCACTTAGCGGGGCTGGAGAGACAAGCACCTCTAGCTCTGTGGAGGCCCCGCCTTTAGGCAGGGGAGGACGTCAAAGATACAATGCTGCTGTTAAGGGTAGCCGGCGGGCGAGGTCTAAAGCCGATGGAGTGGCATGTCACCGATGCGGAAAGCCTGATGATTATCGACCAAGAGGTGGGCAAGCATGGGCTTTCTCCTGCCGAATACGAGGTGGTGCGTCGGGTAATTTACGCTACCGCAGACTTCGAGTATCTCCACCTCATCCGGTTTGCCAACGAGGCTCTGCAAGCAGGGGCGGCAGCCCTGGCAGCGCGCACCACCATCGTGGTGGACGAGCCGATGGTGCAGGTGGGCATTGCGCGGGCTGTGCAGAACACCTTTTCCAACCCCATCTACTGCGGCAGCGAAGCTGTCACCCGCCCCCAGAAGGACAAGACCCGCTCTGCCTGGGGCCTGCAGACCCTGGCTCAGCGCTACCCGGAGGCCATCTTTGTCATCGGCCAGTCCCAGACTGCCCTCACCACCCTAGTGCAACTGATTACAGCGAAGGAAGTAGCCCCCGCCCTCGTGATCGCGACGCCGGCTGGGTTTGTGAACGTGGTGAAAGCCAAGCAGGAGCTGGCCGATTCGATGGTACCCCACATCCGCACCGAGGGACGTAAAGGCGGCCCCGCGGTAGCAGCGGCGGTGTTGGATGGACTTTTGGATCTGGCCTGGCAGGCCTACACGCAACCTGGCCGTGGGGATCGCCCAGGTAAACCTAGCCCTGGATAAGCCAAGATCACAAATGCCCTGGGATCCTGGTCACACCTTGCTAGGTTTCGTCTTGGCAAGCTGGGAGCTGCCTTCTTGGAGTGCAGCAGGGCGTCTAGTTATGCAACATTTCCGGCATTTCACTGGTTTTTGGAGGATCAGTTGCCTTTTGGCTGTAGCGTTTGGGCTGAGAGGGTGGGCCTATCCCGAGCAGGTGGCCGCTTTGCCCCTGTCTTCCCTCGCCGCCTCCCTGGATCTCAGCTTGGAGGAAGCCCAGCTCAACCCCTACCAGCGCTGGCAACAGCAGCATGCACCTTCTGCCCTTCCCTCTGCGGGTAGCAGCTTCTACCGCCTATCCCAACAAGCAGAGCAAGAAGCCCCAAAGCTGCCTTTTCCGCTCAAAGCAGAGGGGATTCCCTTGGGACAAGACAGCTCTTTTGTCTTGCATCCCAGCGGTCTAGGGTATCGGCTGTCTTATTGACGA
>Ga0272447_1002334_pt1 | contig 10266 bp, 9 predicted proteins | sample YNPCB0133_FD_194589 | JGI IMG/M metagenome (GOLD analysis project Ga0272447, IMG submission 194589) | Hot spring microbial mat communities from Yellowstone National Park, WY, United States - YNP-CB-013-3 | ecosystem: Environmental > Aquatic > Thermal springs > Hot (42-90C) > Sediment | place...
ATGGCAAAACATTTCTTGAAATTTCTTCACCTATCTTAGCGTGAAATGCGCTCGGTCGTTGTGCCTTAGTAGGGGCTAAAGCGCAGTGGTTTTGGGGCGTAGGCAAAAAATATGGCCTCAATTATTAAAGACGAAAAGAGTTTGCATGCCTGTTAAAACTTAGGGGATGATCAGACGGCTGGCCTGCAATAAGTAATGCTTTATCTATAGGTTTCATCGCCTTGGTAGAAAGCGAAGCATCACGGATAAGTATGATTCTTGCAATGGTTGCTTTGGCATGAATAGCGATTCCCAATGGTATTTGATAAGATGGACAATATACTGATGCTTAGGCTTTTTTGCTGCATCCATTTCCTATGACGATGACCTCGGAACCCTATGGTGAGCGCCTGATCCGTGAAGGGGAGTTGATCACGTTTCCGAATCCCCGTCCCGGTCGGCATTATTGGATTCGGATTAAACTGCCGGAATTTACTTGTAAATGTCCCTTTTCTGGCTATCCCGACTTTGCCACTATCTACATTGACTACATTCCGGACCAGCGGGTGGTGGAACTGAAATCCATCAAACTTTATATCAATAGCTATCGGGACAAACGGATTTCTCACGAAGCGGCGGCCAATCAAATTCTGGATGATTTTGTTGCTGTGGCGACTCCCTTGGCGGTGCGGCTAAAGGCGGATTTTAACCCCCGGGGCAACGTGCATACGGTCATTGAAGTGACCCATCCCGATACATCAACGGGGCAACTGCCGGAGCCATTGATCCACCTCATCCGGGGGCAGGGGACGGCTGAATAAAAAACCCTGGGCATAAAGACATCCCCAATCATGCAACAACTGGCGTTGGGTTTCGGTTTCGATGCCCTCGGCGACCACATCCATTTGCAAACTCTTGGCTAAAGACATGATGGTACGGATGATTTCTCCTGCTTCTCGCTCCTTTTCTACTCGGGAAACAAAGGAACGGTCAATCTTGAGACGGTCACAGGGAAATTGATGCAGGCGGCTGAGGGAAGAATGACCCGTACCGAAATCATCAATACAGGAGTTGATTCCCAAATCCTTGAGTTTTTTGAGAACGGTCACCGCTTCGTCGCAATTGCCCAAGACGCTCTCGGTAATTTCTAGGCGCAGGCATTGGGGATTTAACTGGGCATCCTGGAGAATTTCTTCTATTTCTTCGAGCAAATAGGGTCGCAACAGTTGTCGCCCAGAGAGATTGACATTGACACTGAGCGCATCCGCCCCAGGCCAACGGATTTGCCACTGCTGCATTTGACGACACGCTGTCTGCAAAACCCACTGCCCCAAGGACAAAATCAAGCCGGTTTCCTCGGCCAAAGGCATGAATTCCGCCGGGGATACCAACCCCCACTGGGGATGTCGCCAGCGCACCAAAGCTTCAAACCCGGTTAGTTCCCCCGTCTTTAGGGCGATGATGGGTTGGTAATAGACGCACAACTCCTGCCGTTCAATGGCTCGCCGCAAATCCGTTTCCACCTGGAGCAGCCGCAACGCCTGGACGTGCATGCCTTGGTCAAATACCACCGTGCAGGATTTGCCTTGCTGTTTGGCCTGGTGCATGGCCGCATCCGCATCCCGCAGGATTTCCTCCGGGTGGGTGTAATGCCCTGGCCCCAACACCAAACCAATGCTGGCGCTGGTAAACACCTCCAACCCATCCCTGCCCAAAACAAAGGGTTCCTGAAAGACCTGATGCAACTGGTCGGCAATCTGCAGAGCTTCCTGGGCACAGGTCACCCCCTCCAGCAACAGGGCAAACTCATCCCCCCCAAAGCGGGCCAGTATATCCCCCGGGCGCAAACACCGGCGCAATCGTTGGGCAATCACCACCAGCAATCGGTCGCCGCTGATGTGCCCAAGACTGTCATTGACGATCTTGAAGCGGTCCAAATCCAAAAAGAAAACGGCAAAATGGCGGGGATGGGCTGGGTCCTGGTGCAACGCCCGTTCTAGAGATTCCAAAAAGTAGGCCCGATTGGGCAAATCCGTCAAAGAATCGTGGGTCGCCGCATACCGCAACTGAAACTCGGTCTGTTTGCGCTGGGTCATATCCGTCTGGGAACCGGCCATCCGATACACCTGTCCATTCGCGTCCCGCACCGCCAAGCCACGACACAGCATCCAGCGGTAACTGCCATCCCGATGTACCATCCGATACTCACTCTCAAAATGGGGTGTCAAACCGGTCAAATGCGCTGCCAATTCGTTCCGCACCCGATCCCGATCCTCAGGGTGAATCCGATTCATCCACTCCTGTGGGTTGGAGCTTATTTCCCCCGGACGGTAGCCCAGCATCTCCAACCAACGGCTAGAAAAATACATTTCATTCGTCAACAAATCCCAGTCCCACAGCCCATCATTCGCCCCTGCCACCGCCAGGGCATACCGTTCCTGACTTTCTCGCAGGGCCTCTTCCACCCGCCGCCGCTCCGTAATGTCACTAAAGGTGCAGATCACCTGGATAACGCGCCCCTGGTCGTCCAGTTGCGGTTCCGCCGTCACCCATAACCACACCCGGTCCTGATGCCGTTGGCGGTACACCCCCAGCACCACGTTGCGTACCCCCTGCCTTGACCGTAATGCCCGCACCACCGGAAAGTCCGCCCCTGCCACCGATTGCCCTGTTTCGTCAATCACATTCCAAAAGGATTCCTGCAACCCGTAGCGCTGCAACTCCGCCTCCGTCACCCCCAGCAGGGCCAAAGCCGCCCGATTGCTGAGAATGTGCTCCCCCTGCGGCCCCCACAACTGCACGCCCACCTGCAATTCCTCAATCAAGCGCCGAAACCGGTCTTCACTCTGGCGCAACTGGGCCTCTATCCGCCGTCGATCCGTGACATCCAGCCCCACAAACACCGCCGCCTGTCCCTGCTGGTACTTCTGGGCGACTACCAAAAACGTTTTTGTCTCGCCACCCCTGACGGGCACCTGCAATTCCACCTGCTGCTGCCACTGCCGATCCGGATGCACAAACACCTCTCGGACAAACTCATAAAACTGGGGATTCGGACTGAGGAACCCCACCGGCTGCCCCGGAAACGCCGTCACCGGCAGATTGAAGGAATGTGCCAACTGACGATTCACCCCCAAATAGCGCAAATCCTGGCCAATCCAGGACACCATACCGGGGAACGCATCCAACACCAACTGCAATTCTTCCCGATTCATTCCCCCCAACCCGGTAAACGCCGTCCCATCTAGCACGCAGCCCAACCGTTGCCCTTGCCACACCTGGCCATACACCCACAGCCATCGGCACGTCCCCTCCGGCAGTATCCAATGATGCGCCACCTGCAACTGTTCCCGTTCCCCCGTTAACCAGGCCTGCCATGCCTGCTGTGCTTGCACCCGCTCCCCCAGGGGCACCCGTTCCCACCACTGCGCCCAAGGACACACCTCTCCTGCCAGACCCAATTGCGACGCCAACGCCACCGAGCAACGAATCCCCTCCGATTCCCACACCCACCAACCCCATAATGCCGGTGCTGCCCCACTCATGCGCCTTGTATCCCACAGGCCATCTTCCCCATCTTACTCGGCCTGTCCCGTACCACCGGCATTGCCGCCCCCACCCTAACCCAACATCAACAATTACTACGTTAAGCAAACTTTTATTGCAAAACCCCTACGTACATTCCAATCCTGCCCGCGTTCTATTAGAAAATGCGAAGCGGAGTTCCCCTATGGAGCCACTATGACTCAATCCACCTCGGCCCAAAACTTGGGCATTACCGATTTTTCCCCCCAAGACCGCATTGAGTGGCGTAGTCCCGCCGACACGAACCTTGTGATCCAAGCGGTGTATCGTCAGGTCTTGGGCAATGACTATCTGATGAAAAGTGAACGGCTCACCTATGCCGAATCCCAACTACGCAATGGCAACATTACTGTGAGGGAATTTGTGCGGGCCGTAGCCAAATCCGAACTATACAAACAAAAATTCTTTTATCCCAACAACAACAACCGTTTTATCGAACTCAATTACAAGCATTTCTTAGGGCGAGCACCCTACGACCAAAGCGAAATCAGTTTCCACCTCGACCTGTATCACAATCAGGGATACGAGGCGGAAATTGACAGCTACATTGACAGCCCAGAGTACCAAGCGAACTTCGGGGAAAACACTGTTCCCACCTACCGAGGGTTTTGGAGCCAACCGGGGCAAAAAGTCGTCGGGTTTAACCGCATGTTCCGCCTCTATCGGGGCTACGCTAACAGTGATCGCAGCCAATTGGAACGTACCAACGCCCGCTTGAATCGGGAATTGGCGCAAAACAAGGCCAGTACAATTGTGGGTCCTTCCGGGGTAAATGACGCCTGGGCTTACCGTGCGCCCCAGAATGCCGTCACCCAATCTCGCCAAGGCCCGACCCTCGGTCAAGATGAGCGGATGTACCGGATTGAAGTCGTCGGTTTGGCTGGCCCTGGTTATCCCAAAGTGCGGCGGGTAACGACTACCTTTCTAGTACCCTACGACCAATTGTCTATGCGCATGCAACAAATTCAGCGGCAGGGGGGACGGATCGCTAGCGTTACGTCTGCTTAAGCCATGTGCGTTGGCGGGGAATCATCGAGTAAGTAATAGGGGAACTGTAGTTGTGTGCCCACTCCCTTACTTGCAATGCTCCTGTACGGTGACGACCCCAACCCCGCCAACTTTCTCTTCATACGTAAGTTTTGTTGTGCGTTCAGAATCGGCTCAGTGATCCAGCATTTCATCGGTCCAACGATGCACTGCCATAGTGTCGCTCCTTTGGTTGGAAAATTACTCAGAATTGGGATTATTTTGGGCATCTTCCAGTCGTTTGATGCGTTGATTACTTGCGCGTATCTCTTCTAAAAGGATATTGAAACGCAGGTCGTTTTCTCGCCGCCACTCTTCCATTTGTCGCTGCCATACTCGCATCTCCTGCCGGTGCTGTCGGTTCTCTTCGTGCTCTTGAAGAAATGCCTGTACCAGTCCTGCCACAGATGTTTGCAAATCACTCACCGCAGCCCGCAATTCACTCACGGAATCGGCCAAACGATCCAGCATTTCATCGGTCCAACGATGCACTGCCATAGTGTTGCTCCTTTGGTTGGAAAATTACTCAGAATTGGGGTTATTTTGGGCATCTTCCAGTCGTTTGATGCGCTGATTACTTGCGCGTATCTCTTCTAAAAGGATATTGAAACGCAGGTCGTTTTCTCGCCGCCACTCTTCCATTTGTCGCTGCCACGCTCGCATCTCTTGTCGGTGTTGTCGGTTCTCTTCATGCTCTTGAATAAATGCCTGTACCAGAGCTTCAAGAGATGTCCGCAATTCACTCACGGAATCGGCCAAACGATCCAGCATTTCATCGGTCCAGCGATGCACTGCCATAATGTTGCTCCTTTGGTTGGAAAATTACTCAGAATTGGGGTTATTTTGGGCATCTTCCAGTCGTTTGATGCGCTGATTACTTGCGCGTATCTCTTCTAAAAGGATATTGAAACGCAGGTCGTTTTCTCGCCGCCACTCTTCCATTTGTCGCTGCCACGCTCGCATTTCTTGCTGCCATACTCGCATCTCCTGCCGGTGTTGTCGGTTCTCTTCATGCTCTTGAATAAATGCTTGTACCAGTCCTGCCACAGATGTTTGCAAATCACTCACCGCAGCCCGCAATTCACTCACGGAATCAGCCAAACGGTCCAGCATTTCATCCGTCCAACGATTAACGGCCATGATGGATACCCCGTACACTTGATTTTTCAATTCTATCGGTTCTGTGGGTAACGCAGGTGTCAACGTAACATTTGCCCCCAATTGTGTGAGGTAATCGTGTGATGCTATAGTCAAAACGATCCCTGCGTATTTCCTAAAAATGCGGCTACCTCGTTTTTGCCTGCAACTCATTTGGGGTATTGGTGTAGGCATTCTTTTGGCTTTGGAAGCTAACTGGCTTCATGCGGCTATGTTTCAGACTCTAACTCCGACCGCATCCCCGCAACTACAGTCACATTCAACGGAAACCCGTCCTCCCGAACTGCCTCCAGAAACGAAACAATTGCTTGCCCAAGTGGGAAATATTTTTAATCCGCCCCGGGGGGATGTGCGGTTGATGGTGATCAGTGATTTGAATGATGCCTATGGGGCAACCACCTATGCACCCGAAGTGACTAAAGCGATGAAATTAGTACCATTTTGGCGACCGGATATGGTGGTCTGCGGCGGGGACATGGTGGCAGGACAATACCCTGGGTTGACTGAGGCGCAAATCCGAGCCATGTGGAAAGCCTTTGATAAAACCGTAGCTGCCCCTTTACGTCAAGCCAAAATTCCCTATGGGTTTACGCTCGGCAATCACGATGCTTCCAGTGCCCTGAGTGCGACGAAGAAATTTTTATTCCAAAAGGAGCGGGATATGGCGGCTGCATATTGGCGTGACCCGCGTCATGACCCAGGGCTGAAATTTGTGGATAAATTTGAATTTCCTTTCTATTTCACCTTTGAATTTAAGGACATTTTCTTTTTGGTTTGGGATGGTTCTTCTCATCACATTCCAGCCGAGAAATTGGCCTGGGTGGAAAAGTCCTTGGCCAGCCCTCGGGCACAACAGGCCAAGATGCGCATTGTGTTAGGGCATTTGCCGTTGTACGCGGTGGCGATTGGTCGCAATAAACCAGGCGAAGTGATGGAGCATGCGGATCAATTGCGGCTCATGCTGGAAAAATATCGGGTTCACACCTACATCAGCGGTCACCACCATGCCTATTACCCGGCCCACAAAGGGAAACTGCAACTGCTGCACACGGGGATTTTGGGGGCAGGGCCGCGACCCCTGATCGCAGGCAATACCCCACCCCGGAAAACGCTGACGATTCTGGACATTCGTTTCGACAGCCCGGAATTGACCACCTACACCACGTATGACATGCGGACGCTAAAGGTCATTGACCAGACCTTGCTCCCTCGGTTCCTGGCAGGGCACAATGGCGTGATCCTGCGTCGGGATGTGAATCAACTCACAGCCAGCGAACAGCAACTCTGTAAACGGCAGATCGGCGCTGCGTTGTGTACGGCCTAGAGGGTGATTCCTTTGAGGTGGGTGCGGGGGTTAAAGGTACGCAGGCTGGCCAGTTTGGTGTACAGTTCCCGCTCACTAGTGCTGAGGTCCTTGGGGGGAACAATTTGGATTTTGAGCAGCAGATCGCCGCGTCCCCCTGTAGTTTGGGGCCAACCTTTCCCCCGCAGACGCAACACTTGCCCGGAACGGATTCCCGCCGGAACCGAGACGGTCACAGGGCCATCGGGCGTGGGCACTTCAATCTGCGCTCCCAAAACCGCTTCATCAGGAGTAATGGGCACTTCGGCGGTTAAATGGGTGCCATCAAACTGGAAAAACCGATGGGGTGGTAGTTCGGCGATGAGGAATAAATCTTCCCGCTGGCCGGTGTAGGGTTGAAAGGGACCATGACCCCGCACCCGGATTTTGGTGCCTGGACGTGCCCCGGGCGGAATCCGCACCTCAAAGGACTCGCTGCCAATCTGTACCCGCTTTTGGGTGCCCCGAAACGCCTCTGCCCAGGTCAGGGAAATAGGGGCTTCCCGGGGAATGTTGGTGGCGTAGCGACCCGTGCGCCCCGTTGTGGGACCAGCCCCCATGCGCCCCAACAGCTCATTGATAAATTCTTCAAAGTTGCTATAGCGGCCAAAATCAAAGTCAAAATCCATCTGGGGTTCTGGGCCGGGGGCGCGATCACCGACCTGTTGCCAGTAACGGCCATATTGGTCGTATTTACGTCGTTTTTCCGGGTCGGAAAGCACCTCGTAGGCTTCGTTAATTTCTTTGAACCGGGCTTCAGCAGCGGGATTCCCTGGGTTGACATCTGGATGGTACTGCCGCGCTAATCGCCGATAGACCCGCTTGAGTTCCTCCGGGCTGACATCCCGACTCACGCCCAGCACCGCATAATAATCTTTGTAGTTGGTACTTGTCATAGCTCCTAAGCTAAAAATTTCTCAGCACACTTTCTTTAACGAGAACTACCCCCATCCTAAGGTAGCACTCCCGCCTGCGACCACTCTGGCCGCTGCCTGTCTCCCCCAGCCAACCACTTTTGAGCTATTATTAAGAACAATAAACAGCTTTTTAAGATTCCCTACGCCCTAGGCAGGAGTTGTGTAATGAAGTTATCTTGGCGTGTTGTACTGCTGTGGTTATTACCGGTAGCCATCATTGGGTTTTTCTTTTGGCAGGGAATGATGGGGCCGGTGTGGCGAGAAAGTGGTCTGAATGCGGCCACAGCACGAATGACCTACGGGCGGCTTTTGGAGTATTTAGATGCCGGGCAGGTGCAACGGCTGGACCTGTACGAGGGGGGACGCACGGCGATTGTGGAGATTACCGACCCAGAGTTGGGTAATCGCTTCCAGCGGCTGCGGGTGGATTTGCCGACAGCGGGGCCGGAGTTCATCAGCCGGTTGCGGGCAGCGCACGTAGATTTTGACATACACAGCAGTCGCAACAATGCGGCCTTGTGGGGGTTATTGGGGAATTTGGTGTTTCCGTTGGTGTTGTTGGGGGGGTTGATTTTTCTGTTCCGTCGCTCTGGGAGTATCCCGGGGGGGCCAGGGCAGGCGATGAGTTTTGGCCGTTCCCGTGCCCGATTCCAGATGGAAGCGAAAACCGGGGTCAAGTTTGCCGATGTGGCTGGGGTGGATGAGGCTAAGGAAGAGTTGCAAGAGGTGGTGACGTTTTTGAAACAGCCGGAGCGGTTTACAGCCGTAGGTGCGAAGATTCCCCGGGGGGTGTTGCTGGTGGGGCCGCCGGGTACGGGGAAAACCCTTTTGGCCAAGGCGATTGCCGGGGAAGCGGGCGTGCCTTTTTTCAGCATTTCCGGGTCGGAATTTGTGGAAATGTTTGTGGGGGTGGGAGCGTCCCGGGTGCGGGATTTGTTCAAAAAGGCCAAGGAACATGCGCCCTGTATTGTGTTTATTGATGAGATTGATGCAGTGGGTCGCCAGCGGGGAGCCGGCATTGGTGGTGGCAATGATGAGCGGGAGCAGACCTTAAACCAGCTTTTGACGGAAATGGATGGGTTTGAGGGCAATACGGGGGTGATTGTCATCGCGGCCACCAATCGCCCAGATGTATTGGATGCGGCGCTGTTGCGTCCGGGGCGGTTTGACCGGCAGGTGACGGTGGACATTCCCGACATCAATGGCCGGTTGGCGATTTTGCGGGTGCATGCTCGCAACAAGAAATTGGATGCCAGTATTTCCCTAGAAATGATTGCCCGTCGCACGCCGGGGTTTTCGGGGGCGGATTTGGCGAATTTGCTGAATGAGGCGGCCATTCTCACGGCACGGCGGCGTAAGGAAGCCATTGGTCTCAGTGAAGTGGATGCGGCCATTGACCGGGTGGTGGCGGGCATGGAGGGAACGCCCCTGGTAGATAGCAAGAGCAAGCGGCTGATTGCTTATCACGAAGTGGGACATGCGATTGTGGGGACCTTGTTGCCGCACCACGACCCGGTGCAAAAGGTGACCTTGATTCCCCGGGGGCAGGCGCGGGGGTTGACCTGGTTCATGCCAGGGGAAGATGCGATGCTGGTGTCCCGGGCGCAATTGTTAGCGCGAATTACAGGGGCGCTGGGGGGACGGGCTGCTGAGGCAGTGGTGTTTGGGGAGTCGGAGGTGACCACTGGGGCGGGGAATGACCTGCAACAGGTGGCGGCTTTGGCGCGGCAGATGGTGACCCGGTTTGGGATGTCCGATTTTGGCCTGTTGTCCCTGGATGGGCAGATAGGGGAAGTGTTCCTGGGGCGGGATTTGGTGGCGCGGTCGGACTATTCCAACGAGGTGGCGGCGCTGGTGGATGCCCAGGTGCGGGAGATTGTCAGCCGGTGTTACCAGCAGGCTTGCCGCATCATCCAAGAGCAGCGGGTGGTGATTGACCGCCTGGTGGATTTGTTGATTGAGAAAGAAACCATTGATGGGGATGAGTTTCGGCAAATTGTAGCCGAATATACACCCTTACCCCCGGTCACGACTCCGGCTGCTGTGTAACCCGAAACTTGGTTGTTTTTCAGAAGTGTTGAATGTTAACGAAAGGGTGGAAAAGGGAGACTAAAAATGGTATTTTAGATTGGTAGAAACCACGAGTAACAGTAGGGCACCTCTATTTATTCAAAACATGAGAACGAAACACAAGAACAGTAGAGCATTGCTCAGTATTCTTTGTACTAAGATGACTGGGTTTTATAGATTGCTGTAGAT
>Ga0272447_1002336_pt1 | contig 10255 bp, 8 predicted proteins | sample YNPCB0133_FD_194589 | JGI IMG/M metagenome (GOLD analysis project Ga0272447, IMG submission 194589) | Hot spring microbial mat communities from Yellowstone National Park, WY, United States - YNP-CB-013-3 | ecosystem: Environmental > Aquatic > Thermal springs > Hot (42-90C) > Sediment | place...
GTAGGAGACGGGCTAGTCCTCTTCGGGCAGGCGCTGGCCGGTGCGCTTTTCCCAGCGCTCGCGGGCTTTACGGCGCCAGTCGTGCTTAATTTTCTCCCACAGGGCTCGCTGCTCCGGTGTAAGAACCTCCCCGATAGCGGCGTCCGTCTGCTGCCTCAGCTGACGAAGGGCTTCCTGCTTAGCTCGGCCATCCTGATCCGAGCGCCGGATTTCCCGAGCCTTCGCCGCATGATTCTCCAGAATCTGCCTGACCTTCCCCTGCTGGTCGGGGGTGAGCTTCAGCGTGTCGGTGAGATAGGTCACGAGATGCGCAATCCGGCCTTTGCCATCGCCTTCGCCCCGCCCCATCCGACCTTTTTTCTGGGCCCACATCAGACTACTAAACCCTACCAGGACAATTCCAGCCAGGACACGACCTTTCCACATGTCAGCATAGTACGTGGTTGGAAGGGAGCAAGGGGTTTAATCCCTCGCCGATAGCCTGCATGATACCCTGAGCGTCTTCCTACCTTATGGGTAATACTAAGCTGCGTGCGGGGAGGGGGGGCTGGGGGGTTAGCCTGCACAGGTGGAGGGGCCGGGAGTGGAGCCGCTCCCGTCAGCGGGAGGAGCTATTGATAGCCGCACCCTAAGCTACCGACCCCACACTCAGGCTGACATCAGCTGAAACACCTTTTTCCGACTGGTGTGACCCCGAATGAGCGCAAGGCGGGAGGGCGCCACCGTTAGCGCCTCAGCCAAAAGGCGTTGCACGGCCTTATTAGCCGCCCCGTCGGCGGGCGCTTCGGGCACCCAGACTTCATACCTATTATCGCCGCGCAGCTCTATGCGGCGTTGGCGAGCACGAGGATAAACGTACACCTCTATGTACTTTCCGCTCACGGCTCCATGTAGGTAATAATCAACGAGTCGCCTTCCCGAATCTCATCCGAGGTGAGGCGATTCAGCGCCCGAAGCTGCTCTATCATCACGCCGTACTGGCGAGCGATGCCATAAAGAGTTTCGCCTTTCTGGACTTTGTGGATGCGGGCACGGGGAAGCTGCGGACGTTGGGGCAACTCCGCCCGGATGCGCGGATCATCCAAGAAGAACCGCCGCATCTCCTCGGGCGTGAGGTCCCGGCGCTTTTTCTCGTATGCCAGGTCAATTAGCGCCTGCTCATTGGGCAGAACCTGGTACAGCTCAATGGTATTTTTCGGGCCGGGTACGGCTAAAAGCTTGCCATCCGGCGAAAAAGCTGGCCAGAAAGCAATGTGCGGCGGGAAGGGATACTCTGCGAGGCGCTGGAAGGTATGGGCATTCCAGAGGATGGCCTTTTGGTCGGTGCCGATGGAGAGGATATGCAGGCCTGAGGGGCTGAAGGTGACGGCATAGGGAATCCCTTTGTGGCCTTTTTCGGAGAAGGTCGCGAGGAGTTTGCCGGAGGGGATTTCGTACAGGCGCAGGAGGGAATCTGCGGCGGCGATGACGACCCGGTCGCTCGTCGGCGCAAAAGCCGCTGCCTGCAGCGCATGGCGTGCCCCCGTAAGCCGGGCCAGGAACTGCCCCGCCCAGTCATAATAAGCCGCTGTGCCATCCACACTGAGCGTTAGCACGCCTTGCTGGTTGGGTGGAAGAGCGAGGACCGTGATAGGCTGAGGGTGGGCATTTATCCGCAAAGGTCTGGGGCTTGTAGGGCTGGAAAGGTCCCAGAGGGTCAGGGCACCGCTACGGGTAGCCGTAGCCGCGTGGCGGCCATCCGCCGTAATGACCCCATACAAAACCTCCGAATCGTGTGGTAGCACTGATAGCAGCTCGCCGGACGGACCTCGGTATAGCCTGGCCGTCTTATCGAGCGAGGTGGTGAGAATCAAGCTGGCATCCTTTGTTAAAGCCACACAGGTCAGGTCATCTTTATGGCCGGTGAGGTGGGCCACGGCGCTGCCCGTAGAAAGGTCCCATACCCGAGCAGAAAAGTCCTCCGCATACGAGACCAGATACCTGAGGTCTTCGGAGAAGTAGACGCGGTCGACAATGTGGGAGTGGCCCCGCAGGACTTCCTTTGAGGTACCGTTCGTCGTATTCCAGAGGCGGATGGTTTTATCCCAGGAGCTGGTGGCGAGGGTTTTGCCATCGGGGCTAAAGGTGGCATATACCACGCGGTTTTTGTGGCCAATGAGGCGTTTGAGAGGTTTGGGTTGCAGAAGGCGGTCCATGGCCAAGTAGAGGGCGGCTTCGGCCTCGGCGACGAAGGGACGTTCGTTCGGATCACCCACATGGCGGGGAAGCGCCGCCAGGGCTAAAAGCTGCCCCACTTCTGGGTGGCCTTTTTTCGTTTGCTCTTCGGAGAGGGCCGCTAAGAAAAGCGACTGGAGGATGAGGGCCTTGTTGCGTTCTAAGAGGGCGAGGCGAGTCTGATACTCAGCCTGGGCCTGGTTGTATTCGGCGTTGAGGCGGGAAGCTTCAGCGATACGGGTTTGGTTTTCGGCGATGCGCTGCTGCAGAAGGGCTCTTTCGCGTTCGATTTCGGCGATGCGGCGCTGGGTCTCCGCGATCTGGCGCTGACGCTCGGCATTATTCCGCTCAGCTCGGGCGACTTGGGTCTGGTACTCTGCGATGCGCTTCTGCTGCAGGGCAATGAGCCGTTCTCGCTCCGCGATAAGCTGCTGGCGGCGGGCCTCAGCGGCGTTGCGTTCGGCTAAGGCTTTCTGCTCAAGGGCGATTTGAGCCTGGCGGCGAGCTTCGGCCTCCTGCCGAAGAGCCTCTTGCCGCTGGATATTGGCATAGTACAGCGCCACCAGACTCAAAAGCAGAAGGAGCGATATTACCGCCAGCGCTAAGAGAAGTAGCCGCCGGTTGCGCTCGATCCGTGCCTTACTGCGAGTAAGGTACAAATCTATCGCTTCCTTGAGCGCAAAGGCCTGCCGAATCGGCGGGACATCCGGAAGAAGCTCCTCCTTGGAGATGTAGCGCCGAATCCAGGCGGCATTCGGCTGAACCCTATAGTACCATTCAGCAAAGTACTGATACCCCCCACCTGTCAGGAGGAACTTCGGTGACTGCCCAGCCGCAATCCACCGCTGCACTTGGAATTTCAGCTCTTTGAAGAGGCGGGCGCTCTGGGCTTCGGCTTCGGCCCAGCGGATGAGCCGATCCCAGTTTCGGATGAGCGCCTCATGGGAAATCGTCAGCGTGTCATTGGGGCTAAGCTCGGGCGATTCACCCGGTTCTAAATAGGGCTGTAAAAAGCTATTGGTTGTTTCCCGGAAAAGTGCCGCTACACGGGCGACAACATGATGGTCTATCTGACTCTGGCCCAGGATGTCTGTAATTTCTTGTAAGGTCATCCTGGCGCGCACGCCACGCCCTTCATCCAGTCGTGTAAGCGAAACGAAAATGGTCTCGGTGATTTTCTGCAGGAGAGCGAGGGGGAGGGTTTCGCCGTAGCGCTGTTCGTAAAGGCGGTCTAAGCGGTTGTAGAGGGTTTCGGCGTGGGTATTGAGGACGTTTCGCAGGCGCCCCTGCTGGTAAAAAGCCGCTTCCTCAGCAGGCAGCGTGGCCAAGTATTTCTCAAAGAGGGGGCGATCGGTCTCGGGTAGTTTGTGCGGGGCCAGGCCGCCCACCAGCGCATAATGGAGCAAATCCATCGTTTCCTTCCCCTCTCGGGCGGCATGCCAGATGCGATGCAGGGCATGCTGGAGAACGGGCAGCTGGTCAATCCCATCGCCCAGATCGTTTAGCAGCCGCTGGGTGAGCCGGGCCGTAATCGGGTCACCATTATTTTCTGCCGGCTTCTCAATCACTGCTTGAAATTCCTCCCGAGTAAGCCGCGGCACGAAGTACGTGCTTTCACCTATCAGCTCAGCAAACCCATGAAACGCCACACATTGCCCGATATAATCCGAGCGCATCGTAAAGATCACCCAAATGGGTAGGTTATCCCGCTGGGCGAGGCGAATCGTCTCCGAAAGGAGGTTGACGGTGATCTGGGCCAGGGGCGAAGCAACGCCACCGACATAGTTTTCTTCGTTGGTGAAGAACTCCTCAAACTGGTCTACCAGGATGAGGAGGTTGGCGCCCTGGCGGAGGCGCTTGGATTTTTCGGCATCGGGGAGGCTGAGGAATTCGGGGCTGGTGGGGTCTACGAAAGCCGAGGAGCTCTTATAGAGGTCTACGAGGGCCGAGAAGCCGTAAGTGAGGCGCTCTTCCACGGTGGCGGGGTTGCTAAAACCGAGGGCGGCGGCAAGACTCTGGGCGAGGTTGGTGAGAGGACGTTTTTCCGGGCGGAGCGTGGCGATAGCCCATCGGGGATAAGGCGACGGCAGACGATTGGCGCGCAGGGCTGGCAATATCCCCGCAAAGACCAGCGAGGACTTCCCATCCCCACTGGCACCGGTTACCATGACAAATTTCTTTTCAGCCAGCTGGCTGAGGAGCTTATCCACATGGCGCTCCCGCCCATGGAAGAAGAGCGCATCTATCTCTTCAAAGGGGCGCAGGCCAATGTAGGGGCACAGGCGGGGGCTATCGGGCCAGATGGAGGCGTGTCTGGCTATCTGGAAAGCCGCTTCAATAGCTGGGGCCAGCTCGGAGGCGGGCCGTAGCTCCAGGCGAATGTTGGGAACTTTCAGGTGGAGGTGGCGGTTACGGGCAGGCTCGGGCAGCCCTAACAAAAGAATGGGCGTTGGCTGTGAGAGCCCGCCCCCGCTTTTCCAGAGGTAGGTAGCGGAAGCTACCGCCCAGTCCCCCGCCTCCTCAAAGAGAAACACCACCAGCCGACTCTCCCGATAGAGCCGTTCCGCTTCCCGATAGTCCTCTACGGCATTTTCGGGTCGAAAGGCGAGCGTTTGCGTGCGGTACTTCTCCGAAAGCCCCTCAATAAGCTGATAAAAAGGTTCCGCATCCTGAATGTTGTGAATGAAGGCAATGTCGTAGAGTTTGACGGCCTGGCGGGCTTCTACGGCTTCCCGGAGAAAGGCGTGGATCTCCTGGATCAGGAGGGGAAGGCTCTGGGTGCGGGTGAGCATGACGCGAGGAGTGAGGGTATTCTCAATGTGGGTCAGAAGCTCACGGGCCTCCAAGTCCATGGGGCTCTGCTCATCAATGGGAGCCCAGACGATTAGCCGAAACCGGGAGGAGGCCTGCGATAGCAGTGTATCATACTGCAAGCGCAGGAGGGAGGCGCCAGCATCGAGCTTGGGACCGGCATCACCCCCCACAATGAGCAGGGCCGCATCGTATGTCCGAGCTACCTCTTGCCAGAGCTGAACCAGACTCTTCCCCTCCGGAAGGGGGGGGCGACTGACCGAGTACCCAGCATTCTGAAGCATGATGGACAAAAGGTCGCGCTGGGCTGATTCCCGTTCACTCGTGAAGCCCAACCACATAGAAAAGAGCTGGACCTCCGCTCCAGATACCATAGCGGAAGTTCCCCCCTCAGCATGCATAAGGGCAAGTTTACGCAAAAAACCTGAATCTCTCTCTGCGTATCTTGACTACCTGCCTTCTTAAGCTACTTACCCGCTTGCGAGGGCCTATCCCAGAGGCGGATAGCCGCTTTTAGAGGGGTTTCTGAGCTATGGGGTTGTGGGGGTCTTGGCTGAGGCTGCGCCGGATGGCATCTAATAAGCCATTCACGAAGCCGGCGCTCCGGGCCGTGCCATAGGTTTTAGCGATCTCAATCCACTCATTTAGCGTAACCCGGATTGGAATATCGGGGAAGTTTAGCATCTCGTACAGGCCACACAGCAAAATGCACTTATCCACCATGAAAAGCCTATCCCATGTCCACCCCACCAGATGTTTTTCAATCAAGCCACGAAGTTGGGGGAGATTTCGCACAGTGCCGAAAAACATTTCTCTTAGGAACTCGGCATTGTGTGGAGCTTCTACTTTTGCCGCCTCGTGGAGCTCTTCCAAAAGGTAGGCAAAAACTTCTTCGGCGGGGGTTTCGCTCACGAGATGCGCATACAGAGCCTGCATAATCCGTACCCGCAGCTTGTGGCGGGAGATGATGACAGAGGTGGACTCTTGCGTGGTCTCCTTACTGAGGTTTTCCTGGTTCGTCATAGTTGGGGATGAAGTCTGGGTCAGGCCAAAGATAAGGCAGATGGCTGATGGAAGGTGCGCACACGTAAGCCCGCAATAGCCCGGATGCGTTCCTGGGCGAGCTGCATAGCGGCTTCGTGAGGGGTAATGCCGCGCTTTTCTGCCGCCTGGTATACATCGAGAAGGGCCTGATAGATATATTCCGTCCGGGCCAGCGCCCGTTGCCGATTATAGCCTTCCAGCTCGGTGTAGACGTTGATAAGCCCCCCAGCGTTGATGAGGAAGTCGGGGGCGTAGAGGATGCCCCGCCCGGCTAAGCGCTGACTATCAGCCTCTTCATCAGCGAGCTGGTTGTTGGCGGAGCCGACGATGGCGGCGCACTGGAGGTGGGGAATGGTACTTTCATTCAAGACGGCCCCCCGGGCGCAGGGCGCCAGAATATCCACCGGCTGCTTGTACCACTCGTCAGGGGCGACGGCCTGTACCTTGTAGCGTCGTGCTGCTTCTTCCAGCTGGGCGGCGCTGAGGTCTGTCGCCAGCAAAACCGCCCCTTCCTGATAGAGTCTCTCGGCTAATGCCCAGCCTACCTTTCCCAGCCCCTGAATGAGGATCCGCACCCCCTGCAAAGACTCGGTTCCTGTAAGCTTCTTCCAGGTGGCCTTCATCGATAGGTACACGCCATAGGCAGTTACGGGCGAAGGGTCCCCACTCCCGCCCATTTCCTCCGGCAAGCCCGTCACATGGCGGGTTTCCATCCGGATATAGGTCATGTCCTTCACCGATACGCCCATATCCTCCGCCGTGATGTAAAGCCCATTCAGACTCTCCACAAACTGCCCGAAACGCCGCAGAAGGGCTTCATTTTTGAGAACCAAGGGATCGCCAATGATGACCGATTTGCCGCCGCCTAAGTTCAGCCCACTAATGGCGGCCTTGTAGGTCATACCCCGCGAAAGCCGGAGCACATCTACCAGCGCCTCGGCTTCCGACTGGTAGGGCCAAAAGCGCACCCCGCCCAGAGACGGCCCCAGCGTCGTATCATGAACGGCTATAATAGCCCGTAGCGACACCCCCGCATCATAGCAAAACATCACTTGCTGGTGGCCCATCTCGGCCATTCTTTCCAGAGGTGTCATACCGCTACGACTTCGGCATTGAGACTAACCAGCTCCAGCTCGGAGAAGAAGAAGGCGATTTCCCGCCGGGCTGAGGTCGGACTATCCGAACCGTGTACGGCATTGCGCTCAATATTCTGCGCGTACCGGGCCCGAAGGGTATTCGGCTCGGCCTTAGCCGGATCGGTCGCACCCATGAGCTGCCGGTACCTTTCCACGGCATTTTCCCCTTCTATCACAAAGGCTACCACCGGCCCGCTCGTCATGAATTCCACCAGCGACGCAAAAAACGGCCGCTCCCGATGCACAGCATAAAACGCCTCCGCCTGCGCCCGAGAAAGCCGCAACATCTTCATCGCTGCAATCCGAAAACCAGCCGCTTCAATATCTGATAGGATGCGCCCCATCAGTCCTGCCTCCACAGCGTCGGGCTTGATAAGCCCTAAGGTGTGCGCAACTGCCGCCATACCGCCGCAAAGCTACGAGTTTTACCCCATCGGCCAGAGAAAGCGCATAGAAGACAACGCGGGCAGGCCGGGGAATTTCCCTAAGTTGGGCGCATGGCGAGTGGCGCAAAGGGCACCAAAGAGGCGATAGCCCTTTTCTGGCACTTACATCAGCCTATGGCCCGCGACTGGGAGAGCCTGCGAGCCTATATCCTGCGCGCACCAGAAGCGGAAGCCTGGCTCTTTCTAAAACTCCTTTCGGGAAGTTATTGGTATCCGCGCACGACAGCCCAGACGCTTATCCGAGTCGTAGCGCATTTTTCGGCTTTGCCAGAAGCGATTTTGCACTATAGTGTGCGGGAGGTTGGGGATACAGCGGAGGCGCTTACCCTGACGCTCATTCCGCCAGGAAGGCCCGCCGTGGGCTTTCCAGAGGAGGTGGGGCGGTGGCTTATGGAGGAGCTGCCAGGGCTCATACGCTCGGAAGAGCGCCTGACAACCAAGCTTACGCACTTGTGGCAGAGCTTAGCGCAGGAGGAGGCCTTCTTCCTCCATAAGGTGCTCCTACATTCGGCCCATTTGCCGGCGCTGCGGCCCCCTATGGCAGGCACTCGAAGGGCTTCTCACCTCGGCTCCCTCCTTCGGGCGCGCTGGTCGGCCTTCTCAGAAGAAACCCTCCTCACGTGCTTATGCACCCATCTCACCCCACCCACCACGACCACGCAGCCCACACTTTTTTAGGGCGTCGTAGCTTTGCCCCATGGAGCCCCTCCGCCAAGAAAAACTCCAGCGCCTCCTCGCCCTGGGCATCCCGCCATACAGCGGCGAACCCTTTCCGCCTAATACCACCGCCGCTGAGATTTTGCGCTTCTACCCCCAAAATAAACTCGACTTCAAGCAGGTGCGCCTCGCTGGCCGCCTGTGGCGCAAACGCCTCATGGGAAAAGCCTCCTTCGCCGTCCTCCGGGATGAATCCGGCGATATTCAGCTCTACTTCCAGCGGGATGACTTCGCCCACAAGCCCGAGCTCTACGACGAGGTCTTCAAAAAACTCTTAGACCTGGGCGACATCATCGGCGTAGAAGGCTTCGTCTTTACCACCAAAACCGGCGAAATCACCGTCCATGTCCAAAACTTTCGCCTCTTAGCTAAGTGCCTCCACCCCCTCCCCATCGAAAAAGCCACCGAAGACAAAGTCTACGCCGCCTTCACAGACCCCGAACTGCGCTACCGCATGCGCTATGTGGACCTCATCGTGCACTTGGGCGTGCGCGAACTCTTCCGCAAACGCACACTAATCGTCCAGACTATTCGCGACTTCTTCAATAGCCGAAACTTTTTAGAGGTAGAAACGCCCATCTTGCAGCCTGTTTATGGAGGCGCCTTTGCACGACCTTTCACGACGCACCTGGAGGCCCTCGACATGACGTTGTATCTACGCATCGCTAACGAACTCTATCTCAAACGGCTGATCGTTGGGGGTTTCCCCGGTGTATACGAATTCTCAAAAGACTTCCGCAATGAGGGCATCGACCGCTTCCATAACCCTGAGTTTACCCAAGTAGAGCTTTATGTGGCCTATCAGGACTACTACTGGATGAAAATCCTCGTGGAAGAGCTTCTCCATGAGGTCGTCCAAAAAGTGCACGGCTCTCCCAAAATAACCTACCAGGGTAAAGAGATTGACTGGACGCCGCCATTCCGGACGGTGACTTATTATGAAGCCCTAAAAGACGTCTTAGGCGTAGAGGTGCGCGCCCTCTCGAACGACGAGCTAAAAAATTTCATCGCGCAGCGGGGCCTACCCTTGCCAGAGCCGCCGTATGAGCGGGCCGACCTGATCGATACGCTTTTTGGGAAGGTCGTGGAACCGAGTTTTATTCAGCCTACATTTGTGATGGACTACCCGGTGGAAATCAGTCCGCTGGCGCGGCGGCATCGGCATGATCCCACCGTGACCGAACGCTTTGAGCTGATTGTAGCTGGGAAGGAGATAGCCAATGCGTACTCGGAGCTGAATGACCCGATCGATCAGCGGGAGCGGCTTTTACGGCAGGCGGCGCTACGCGAGGCGGGAGGAATGGAAGCTATGCCCATGGATGCGGACTTTTTGCGGGCCCTGGAATACGGCATGCCCCCGACAGCCGGATTAGGGCTGGGGATTGACCGGCTGACCATGCTGCTGACCGATGCCCCCAGCATCCAGGAGGTGATTTTCTTCCCCCTCTTACGGCCGGAGAATAAACCTGCCCTGAAAGAAGATAGCTAAACGCAAGCAACTTCCCTCCTTCATGCCAAGCTGAGGCCGCTGCTGGGGGGCACGGAACCGACCCGATTCACCGCCTAAGCGCCAAGAGACGAAACCCAAAAAGCGCTTCTTCCGGATACGTATCACAGCCACGCTATGATGTAGGCGTAGGCCGATCTGCCATCGGCCGCAGTAGCCAAAAATTTCAGAGCGTACCCTAAGTCAAGGAGCGGCGTAGCCCCCTGCTCCTACGGGGTATCACGCTGGCGCCTCTCTGCTAAGCGCAGGGGCGGTTTGGAGGGCAGTAGGCGTGTATGCCGGTAAGGCGCATGGCGGGCACTAATACCATTTGGAGGACAAGGCTTTCTTAATGTGAAGGGGGGCTGGGCGCGGCCCCCCCCCCGGGGGGGGCGCCCCCC
>Ga0272447_1002340_pt1 | contig 10239 bp, 6 predicted proteins | sample YNPCB0133_FD_194589 | JGI IMG/M metagenome (GOLD analysis project Ga0272447, IMG submission 194589) | Hot spring microbial mat communities from Yellowstone National Park, WY, United States - YNP-CB-013-3 | ecosystem: Environmental > Aquatic > Thermal springs > Hot (42-90C) > Sediment | place...
TATGAATTTACTTTGGCGGTGTCATCAAGCAATGGCTGAATTGCCCGTCAATTTTGATTCACTCTATCCATACATTTTTTGATTGATCTAACGCTAGGGGTTCGTTGCGACCGCGTGGCGAAGTATAGCGTGTTCATAGAACATAGCCATTAACTTTTTGCATGAGACCGGTTCATCCAATCTTTTTTGTGCCCATTCTCAACCTAGGCTTTGATTGCCCCTATTTCTCAACCATCAATATCCAAAGTTACAGCATACTTGTGCGTTCTATACCGAGGCATTTGTAGCCAGATGATCCACAAACGATACTTGCATCCTGCCAATATGATGTTTATCAACCGCAATAGCTGCTACCATCCGGGCATCTCTCCAGCGCAAAATTGTGGGGGTTCACTGGATGGCGCAGCATGAGTTGCAGAATTAACAATTGATAACAATTGATAACAATTGATTTGGATGCACTGGTCGGAACCCTGAAGAAACCTCGCTGGCCATCCTGCCGTCACCATCGAAGTCGCCCACTCCTTAACCCACACCATCTGCCGGGTGGTGGCTCGCCGCTATTGTAACATTATGTAACAATTAACGGTTTCTGCTGCTGTGCGGGTGTGGTCAGCCTGGAAAAAAAGCAAAGCGGGGTTCGTTTAGTTGTTGTCAGGATTACAATAAGACTGCACTGTGGGGAAGAGCGGGAACACATTCCCGTCATTCACGCAGTCACTTGCTAACATGGGCTGTTGTTCACCTTTATTTTAGACCAAGGAGTACCCGTTACGATGAGCCAGGTGCGTGATGCTCTCCCAACCGATGTGGACCCATCCTTCGACGATTTGGGCGATGCCCCTGGAGACGATCTGAGCGACCTGGAACTGCTCGACGAACTTGAGGAGCCGGAGGCAGAGGAAGAGGACACACCCAGCCGTTCCGGGCGCAAACGGGCAGGAGCGAAGAAAATCCCCTACACTGAAGACTCCATTCGCCTGTACTTGCAGGAGATTGGCCGGATTCGGCTGCTGCGGGCGGACGAAGAAATTGAATTGGCACGGCAGATTGCCACCCTGTTGGAGTTCGAGCGGCGGCGGGAAGAGTGGGCGCACCAACACGGCTATCTCCCTAGTGAGGCCGAGTGGGCAGAGGCCGTCGGTTTACCTTTGGCGGATTTTCAGCGGCAGTTGCGCCAGGGGTACCGTGCCAAGGAAAAAATGGTGCAATCCAATTTGCGCCTGGTGGTCTCCATTGCCAAAAAATACATGAATCGAGGTTTGTCCTTCCAGGATTTAATCCAAGAAGGCAGTTTGGGATTGATTCGGGCGGCAGAAAAATTTGACCACGAAAAAGGCTATAAATTTTCCACCTACGCCACGTGGTGGATTCGGCAGGCCATTACGCGTGCTATAGCCGACCAATCCCGTACCATTCGGCTGCCGGTGCATCTATACGAAACCATTTCGCGCATCAAAAAAACCACCAAAATCCTGTCTCAAGAAATGGGGCGCAAACCCACTGAGGAAGAAATTGCTACCCGCATGGAAATTACCATTGAGAAGTTGCGGTTTATTGCCAAATCGGCGCAGTTGCCCATTTCTCTCGAAACCCCCATCGGCAAGGAAGAAGACTCTCGGCTGGGAGACTTCATTGAAGCTGAAGGGGAAACGCCTGAGGATCAAGTGGCCAAGCACCTATTGCGGGAAGACTTGGAGACCGTATTGAATACTCTAAGTGCGCGGGAACGGGATGTACTGCGGCTAAGATATGGTTTGGATGATGGTCGGATGAAGACCCTGGAAGAAATTGGGCAAGCCTTTAATGTCACCCGGGAACGCATCCGCCAAATTGAGGCCAAAGCCCTGCGGAAACTGCGCCATCCCAACCGCAATAGCATTCTCAAAGAGTATATCCGTTAAGGACGAATTATGCCCCATATCCTACTGGTGGATGACGAACCGGGACTCCGGCAAGCGGTACAGGCCTACCTGGAAGACAGCGGCTTTACGGTCACCACGGCGGCCAATGCCCAGGTAGCCTGGGAACTGCTGCAACAGCAGAAACCCGACCTGGTTGTCTCCGATATCATGATGCCCCAGGTGAGCGGTTATGAATTTCTCCAACAACTGCGGCAGGATGTCCGTTTTCAGCACTTGCCGGTGGTGTTTCTCACAGCGCGGGGGATGACCAAGGACCGCATTGCCGGGTTCCGGGCAGGGGTGGACGGCTACATTCCTAAACCCTTTGACCCGGAAGAACTGGTAGCAGTGATTGAAAATTTATTGCGCAAGCAAGAACCGCAACCGACCGAAATGATGGCCCAGGAATTGGCGGAAATCAAGGCGTTGCTGGCACGCCAAGGGGGTATCCCTCAAAAGGAGCCGCTAAACCTAAATTTGACCCCCCGCGAGCGCAGTGTATTGGAATTGCTGGCCCAAGGGTTGATGAACAAAGAAATTGCTCACCGGTTGGACACCAGCGTCCGCAACGTGGAGAAATACGTCAGCCGTCTATTCAGTAAAACCGGCACCAATAGTCGCACCGAACTGGTACGTTTTGCCCTGGAACATGGTTTGGCTAAGTAAGTCCCTGCAAGGGATGGTTACATTGCCCAAGAAATTGGGTCTTGACACTCCCACCGACTAAAGTCGGGGGATTCTTACGCAGTCCACAAACAGACTCGTAAAGGCGTGAGCAACCCGCCCCTACACAGTTCCTGGAGGCAAAGCCCCAAGGTTCTGCTTACTTGTAACAACTGTCGCCGATTGGGTTTTTCACCAAGGATGGCAACCAAGTATAGTTTAGCACAGAGCGACTAAAGTCGCTTGCGGGCTTTTCCTCCCCGTACTAAAGTACGGGGCTACCAAGCTATCCCTCTGTGTCCCCCAAGGGATGACGACAATCGTCGGCATTACATGGTATGTAGCAAATTAAGGAGATGACTTGCACGCTGCTCCCAAAGTACTGATGCTTACAGGTGATTTCATCACAAACCGTGCGCCAGCTATGGGTGAAACCATAACCATTCCAGGAAGGCAATTTCTCGCAGGTATGGGAGCTTGACGCTTATCCAGGACGTGTTTTCAGTATGGTACGGTTGGTGACAAGGAAGCTTCTCATTACTACGGCTTCGCCAAACTAGCTATCGGGGTACCCTTAGCATCCATAGCGAAGGTGGGAAGAGCTTGACCCAGAAATTGTTAAATTTCACTGGAGATTGACAAACCGTAAGAAACTCGTACAACACTTAGAAGAATCAGGGCGCTCTAGAGGTTTTTAGAGCTTTGCGGGATACCGCCGTTCTGCTTGGCAATGGCCAGAATGTCATCGCTTGTGGGCAGTAAGGTGCAAGAAAGTTCAGTGCAAATGTATCGGCAATAAACAGGCATCCCTGTTCTCGTTAGGAATTAGTACAGTGTCTCCCTACCAATTAGGGCTGGCCTGATCCAGGGCTTGGACTTCATCGGGGGTCAGTTGCCATCCCATTGCGCCAGCATTTTCTTGGGCTTGGCGGGCATTTTTCGCCCCCGGAATGGGCAGGGCACCCTTGCACATCACCCAATTCAAAGCCACCTGTGCCGGAGTCTTGCCGTAGCGTTGACCGATTTCCCGCAGCAACCCCTGCAAAGGCTGCACTTGCACCAGCCGTTCCCGCGAGAAGCGCCAACCCCGAACGCCGGGCGGGGGATGATCCACGGTGTATTTGCCAGTCAACAGCCCCATTCCCAAAGGACTGTAGGCAATCAACGTAATGCCCAATTCCTGACAACGGCTTAACAATCCATTCCGTTCGGGCGCACGGCAAATCAAGCTGTATTCCACCTGGTTGCTAGCTAGGGGAATGCCCCGATCCGCCAACACCCGCTGCGCTTCCTGCATCTGGGACAAGGAATAGTTGGAAACCCCCACCGCACGGGTCAAGCCCAACCGTACCGCATCCGCCAGAGCGTGCATCCAACTGGCTAGGGAGACGGGAAAATGGGCTGGCCAGTGAATTTGGTACAAATCCACCTGGTGGACACCCAGCCGCTGAATGCTAGCCCGCAGGGCATCCAAAAGCGTTTGCGGCCACCAGCGCCAGGGCAGGGGCATAAATTTGGTGGCAATCACCGCCGAGCGACCCATCTCCCGCACAAACCGCCCCAACAGTTGTTCTGACCGCCCCAACCCATACACTTCTGCCGTGTCGAAAAAGGTGATCCCCGCCTCGATACTGGCTCGGTACGCCGCTTGCAAATCCTGGTCGTTGTACTGCTTGCCGTAACCCCAAAACAGTTGATCCCCCCACGCCCAGGTACCAATCCCCAAGGGACTGACCGCTACATCGGTTTTTCCTAACCGGTAAATGGTCTGGGTACTTCCTTCCCCCATAGACCCATCCTCGTACCCTACGCCGCCAAGTATAACAATTTGTAACAGAGTGTGTCGGCATGGTCAGGAACAAGCTCGTGCGTCACAATGGATAGGGAAATGTGCTGGGGTGCAGGATGGGTATCGTCATAGGAAAGGTTTTGCTTGTGCTCGGGATTGTGTTGGGTGTGGCCTTAGCAGTGGGTTTAGCGTTGTACTTCCGCTTCCCCCGCAAATATCAAACGGCGGCTTCGGTAGCCAAGGCTTATGACGATTGGACCCGGGATGGCATTCTGGAGTTTTACTGGGGAGAGCACATTCACTTAGGGCATTATGGTTCTCCCCCCCGGCGGAAGGATTTTCGCCAAGCCAAGGTTGATTTTGTCCATGAAATGGTGCGTTGGGGTGGTTTGGACCGTCTGCCGCCAGGGACAACTGTGTTGGATGTGGGGTGTGGGATTGGGGGCAGTAGCCGTATTTTGGCCCGGGATTACGGTTTTGTGGTGACCGGGATTACCATCAGTCCCCAGCAGGTACGGCGGGCACAGGCGTTGACTCCCCCTGAGTTGCCGGTGCGGTTTCTGGTGGATGATGCCCTGGCACTGTCGTTTCCCGATGCGAGTTTTGATGTGGTTTGGTCCATTGAAGCGGGGCCGCATATGCCGGATAAGGCGCAATTTGCCCGGGAATTGTTGCGGGTGCTGAAACCGGGGGGCATTTTGGTTGTAGCGGACTGGAACCAACGGGATGACCGCCAAAAACCACTGCGTCCCTGGGAAAAGTGGGTCATGCGGCAATTATTGGATCAATGGGCACATCCGGCGTTTGCCAGTATTGAAGAATTTGCTGAGGCCCTAGAGGCAACTGGCTGGGTGGCTGGTCGGGTGGTCACAGCGGATTGGACCGAACCAACCCTACCTTCCTGGCTGGATTCGATTTGGCAGGGAGTGGTGCGCCCAGAGGGATTGATCCGGTTTGGGGTCGTGGGTTTGGTGAAATCACTGCGGGAAGTGCCCACCTTCCTGCTCATGCGGTTGGCCTTTGGAACCGGGTTGTGCCGCTTTGGGATGTTTCGGGCAGTGCGGGCCAACTAGATGGTCGCCAAGGGGTGCTGACGTAGCGCTGCGGACAATCGCCGGATAGCAATGGCACTGTTGCCCTATCCCACGGCGCAAAAATCATGCCATCCGAATTACCACCCAATGAATTGCAACATCAAGTTCTTAGAAACTACAGCAGAGCAACATCCGCCTAGACCAACTGGAAAGTAGAAATGGATGTTCAAAAGTTAGAAGCCGATGTCAAAGACTAAAGGTAGAACTCAATGCCTACCAAAAGAGCTGGGATGGCATGGTACGGATGTCAACCACGATTATTATTACCACTGTTGCGGCTGTGATCTTTGCCCTGCTATCGCTTTACTCATGAAACCGTAACCCGGCCAAATATTGTTCTCATATCGTTCTATTTCCTGCTATCCATTGGCAATCCTGTATTTAATGAACTCAGGGTGGATATATAGCAATTGTATTAGAGATTGAAAAACTAATCGCATGAGAAATGCAATAGAATCTCATCTCTGTAAGTACCTGTTGCGTAATCATTTAGGATTGCTATAGCTTATTCATGATGTACATAACCTTGGAACTAGCACTTACGTCGCAATAGGATGATGGAATGCCTTGATTGAAAACAGTTCACCGACGCAAGAAGTGCTGGCTTCGCTACGGTTCATAGCAGCAGTCAGCCATGTCCGCACCAAAGGTACTGATTGTTACGGAAGTATAGGAATCAACATCCCCTCAAAACCGTACTTTTACGGACATTTCCCACTGGCAAAAGATTAGAAATTTTTATACTAAATCGGGCTTGACCTTGCAGTTGGGTGAAACCCCTACATTGGGCACAGGTGAGCCAATCAGACCCGAGGGTTACCTGGATTCAGGATCACGGGAGCTGAGTGCTGTCCGGTTGGCACATACAAGCACACGGTTTTGGGTTGTGATCTTTCTGAGTGTCTATTGGCCGATCGGCAGCATACCGTAGGCACATAGCTTTATCTTTGTTTGCCTGAAATACTGAGGGGTTGAGGGATGGACTTCAACCCTTTTTTTCTGGAAGGGGACGTGTTCGTGCTAGGGTTTCCCTTTAGTCCTTGATAGCGTGAGCGGGCCAGAGACCTTGTGGTGTTCTCAGTGTGGACACCAACAGAAAATACCACGGCATCAGCGGGTGTATTGCTGCGGAAAGTGCAGTACTGAGATGGTATCGTGATTTCAGTGCGGCACTTAACTTGATGCGGTGGCATGTAACTGCCCCACTCTGGGGAAAGTGACGTTTGTAGAGATGCCTCGGGTAGGGTAGTGGAGTTTAGCTTTGCTACTAGCTACGGGTCGTTGTTGGCGTCAGCGAGCCGTAGGCTTGAGGAAAGAAAGCAACCATCTGGGCAAAATTCCGCTTGTGCTTGGTGTTGTATAAGTCTTTTGGAGCGGTAAGTCCAATCCTTGGAGTTTCTGATGGTGGCAACCTCTTGGCGACGCATTCTGCCCTATCTGTATCCTTATCGCTGGCGCATTGCTCTGGCGTTGCTCTGTACGTTGGGGTTTGTGCTGTCTATGCCGGTGTTGGCACACTTGGCGGGGGTGCTGGCACCGATGGTGGGCAGTGGAGATGTGCAGGCGATTACCCGTATCAGTGGGTTGGTGGTGGTGTTTTTTGTGGTGCGGGGGTTGTTTCAGTACGGCCAGGATACACTGATGGCAGATGTGGCGTTGCGTATGACGTTTGACCTGCGCTGTCAGGTGTATCAGCATTTGCAACAGTTGGATGTCGCCTTTTTTGAACAATCCCGTACCGGGGATTTGAGCTATCGGCTGACGGAGGATGTGGATCGGGTAGGGGAACTGGTGCATAAATTGTTTCACCAGTTTTTGCCCTCTGTGCTCCAGTTGTTGGCGGTACTGGGATACATGGTGTTTTTGAATTGGACGCTGACGCTGGCGACGGTGATTGTAGCGCCGTTGATGACGTTGCTGATTGGCTGGTTTGGGCGAAAGTTACTCCTATTGTCCCAGCGCAGTCAGGCGAAGGTGGCGGATATTGCGGCCTTACTGACGGAGGTGCTGGCAGGGATGCGCTTGGTACGGGCGATGGCGGCAGAAGAATACGAGTTGCAACGGTTTGCCCAGGCAGCGGAACAGAATCGGCGGGCACGGCTGGGGGCGGAACGGTTGAAGGCGGTGCAGTTCCCGGTGGTGGGCTTTTTGGAGGCCATGAGTGTGTTGTTTTTGTTCTGGCTAGGCAGTGTGCAGATTCATCACGGCTGGCTGACGGCAGGAGAATTTGTGGCCTTTGCGGCGGCGGTGGCTCTGCTTTTTGACCCGATTACGATTACTACCAGCAATTACAACGAGTACAAGCAGGGGCAGGCGTCCCTGGAGCGGCTGTGGGAGTTGTTGGCTTTGGTGCCCCAGGTGCAGGAATCGCCGACGGCGCAGCCTTTGGGGGTGGTGACGGGCAAGGTGGCCTACCAGGGCGTGACCTTCTATTACCAGCCGGGGCGACCGGTGCTGCGGGATATTGACCTGTTGGTTCAGCCGGGGGAAACGGTGGCCTTGGTGGGGCCGTCAGGGGCGGGGAAAAGTACGCTGGTGCAGTTGTTGCCCCGCTTCTATGACCCCCAGGCAGGGACGGTGCGGATTGATGGGGTGGACATTCGCACGGTGACCCTCAAGAGTTTGCGCCGCCAAATTGGGATCGTGCCCCAGGAAACGGTTTTGTTTTCCGGCACGATTGCCCAGAATATCGCCTTTGGGCAGACGGATTGGGATTTGGCAGCCGTAGAAGCGGCAGCACGGGTGGCCAATGCCCACGGGTTTATTGCAGCCTTGCCCCAGGGGTATCACACATGGGTGGGCGAGCGGGGGGTGAATCTGTCCGGGGGACAGCGCCAACGGATTGCCATTGCCCGGGCCGTGCTGCAAAATCCCAAGATTCTCATTTTGGATGAGGCTACCTCAGCCCTGGATGCGGAGTCAGAACAATTGGTGCAAGAGGCCCTGGAACGTTTGCTGCAAGGCCGGACGGTGCTGATCATCGCTCACCGCTTATCCACAGTGCGCCGCGCCCATCGGATTGTGGTGATCGAGCAAGGGCAAATTACGGAGATGGGCACCCACGAGGAGTTACTCCGCAGCGGCGGGCGTTATGCCCAGTTTTACCGCCATCAATTTCCCGATAGTCCCACGGCAGCAGAGCCACTTAAACCGGGTTGAACTCGCCCAAGTATTTCACTTCCGGGTGCAGGAGAATGCCCCAGCGTTCGGCCACCACCCGTTGCACGTGGTGTATCAGGGCATAAATGTCCTGCGCCGTGGCTCCCCCCAAATTCACGATGAAATTGGCGTGCAGGGGCGACACCTGGGCTTGGCCAATCCGATAGCCTTTCAAGCCACTGCGTTCAATCAACCAGCCAGCAGTGTATTGGGGTGGGTTGCGAAACACACTGCCACAACTGGGTAAATGGTAGGGCTGGGTACGGCGCCGGTGCTGCAAATAAGCACTGGTCTGTTGCAGCAGTTGTTGTGGGTCCTGACCCGGAATACATTGCCAGCAAGCAGCCAACACCACCCCCGGCATAGACTGAAGCCGCGAAGAACGGTAGGCGTAGGCCAGATCAGCCTTGGTATAGGTGATCACCTGACCTGCCTGCCACACCTGCGCCCACACCAGAACATCGGCGGTACAACTCCCCTGCGCCCCCGCATTCATCACCACAGCTCCCCCCACCGTACCCGGAATGCCCACCGCCCAGGCCAAACCCTGCCATCCCCGGCGCGCAGCATCCCAGGCCAACTGGGGTAAGGGCATCCCCGCCGCCGCCGTTACCTGCCCACTTTCGGCGTGCCATTCCACTCCCCGCAAATAGCGGGTACACAGCACCAGCCCCGGCACCCCCCGGTCGCTCACCAGCAAGTTGGAACCAGCGCCGATCACCGTCACCGGCAATTGCTGCACCGTTGCCCACTGGAGTACCTGCTCCAACTCCTGCTGCGACCGCGGCATGGCTAACCACTGGGCTGGCCCCCCCACCCGATAGGTCGTCCACGGCGCCAAGACCACCTGTGCCTGCCTCATCCCACTGCCAGCGGGTCATTGGGCTGATAAAAAGCCAGCAGACGCGGGATCACCCGGTTCAAATTCCCCGCCCCCAAAAACAGCACCGCATCCCCCGGTTGCAACACCTCCCGCAGACACTGTTCCACCGCGGCCAAAGTAGGGGCGTAGATTACCCGAGGATGGTATTGCCGCACCTGCTGTGCCACGTCCTCCCCCGTTAGCCCCGTGGGATTGGCCTCCCCCGCTCCATAAATATCCGCCGTCACCACCACATCCGCCTCCCCAAACACCGGACCAAAATCCGCCAGCAAACTGGCCGTGCGACTGTAGCGATGGGGTTGAAACACCACCACCAACCGCCGTTCTCCCCGGGGCCACCGCTGCCGTGCCGCCTTCAACGTCGCCCGAATTTCGCTGGGATGATGGGCGTAGTCATCGTAGAACTCAATGCCCCCCACCTGCCCCCGTAACTCAAACCGCCGTCGCGCCCCGGTAAAGGTCGTCACCGCCTGTTGAATCTGGGCAAACGGCACCCCCACCGCCCGACAAACCGCCACTGCCGCCAGCGTATTTTGCAAATTGTGTTCTCCCAACAGAGGCAGGGTCAGCATCCCCAACGGCACCTCCTGTTCCCACACCTGCGCCGTAATCCCCGTCGGTGCGTACTGCACTTCCGTTGCCGTATAGGTCGCCGGTGCGTTCAACCCATAGGTCCATACCGGCGTGGTCAACTCCCGAGCCAACTGCGCTGCCGTCGCACAATCCCCACCGATCACCATCACCTCA
>Ga0272447_1002342_pt1 | contig 10234 bp, 2 predicted proteins | sample YNPCB0133_FD_194589 | JGI IMG/M metagenome (GOLD analysis project Ga0272447, IMG submission 194589) | Hot spring microbial mat communities from Yellowstone National Park, WY, United States - YNP-CB-013-3 | ecosystem: Environmental > Aquatic > Thermal springs > Hot (42-90C) > Sediment | place...
ACATTTTTGAGAACCTTATGACTGCACGGTCTTTAACCCTCTCTACGGTAAGGGTTTTCGCGAGCCTGCAGTGGGGTTTACGGCAGCGTGCGTGGAGAAGCCCGTCCACGGCCCAGAAGAAAAGGTCCTCCGCACCCCAGACCTCCGTCCCGCAAACGCAGTGAAGGGTCACAGCCAGCCGCCTACATCAAGTCTCAGGTACCAAAAATGTTTTCACCATGACTGTAAAGTGCTTGCGACCGAATACTTGTATAGATAGAGTCCAATTGTGGTGGTTATCTCGATATGGTTTACTGTAGCTGTTTTTATGATAAAAAAGGTGGGGGGTTTTGAAAAAAGGTTAGGGGTTTTGGGTGTTTATTTCTTTGGTGGTGCTGCTGGGTAGATGCCTAGGCGTCTTCCTCTCCAGCGGATGTATTCGCTGACGATTACTGCGACGACGATGACGAGCAGTATGAGGCCTATGATCAGTGCTAGGAATGTTGCGAAGGTCATCGGTACGCCGAATAGGACGGTGTAGAGGTCTAAGGTCAATGTAATGCTTCTTGTTTTCTTTGGAAGGCTTCCTTGGACCTCGAACTGCTCGTATGTTGCTTTGACAGCATAATCAGCTCCGACAACTTTAGTGAATATTGCCGTTCCACTTGAATCGGTCGTTAGTTTAGGCTCCAGCGGTACATTGTTCTTCAGGAGTTGGACTACAGCACCCTGTATGGGCTGACCAGCCGCACCTTTTACTACCACAATTATGTCGTATATACCTACCTCTATTGTTGCCGATCTTCTGGCAGCTGTGAATATTACCTCCGCTGGATCGAACGTAGTGCCGTCTTTGCTCACGTTAATTATGTATTTGTTTTCCAGTGGGACTTGGCTGAATATTACTATTCCTTGGCTGTCTGTCTCACCTCCCTCCGTTGCAATTGTTACGTCTGCTCCAGCGACTGGTCTTCCGTCGAAGTCAACGACGTTGATGGTTACGTCGTCAACAAGTAATACTATGCTTCCTCTTGCCTGTAGTCCTGCTGGTGTCTCGCGGACTGCTGCTCTGGCTGTTGTTCCGTATGGGCTTGTCCATTCTATTGTGAAGTCGTAGGTTCTGCCGTCTGGTACTCTGAGTAGGGTGAATATCTGGTCGGGTCTTAGCTGTATGTCGTCGGTTCTTACTAGGTCTGGTGAGACGCTTACGCGTGCTCCGGATAGAGGTCTGCCCTGTCTGTCAACTACGGTGAAGCTGACGTCGCGCAGTGCGAGGACTACTGTGCCTTCGACTGTTCCGACGTTGGACCTGCTGATGTCGACTGTTCTTCTGCCGACTTCTGCTCCGCCTTCCTTAGGCCAGTAGGCGACGATGTCGTATGTTCCGCGGGCTAGGCGTTTGGCGTCGAATATTGCTCCCTGTCCGGTTATCTTGAACTGGTCGGGCAGTGCTAGGCTTGGTGCGCTGAATTCGTAGTATGGGTCTGCTGGTCTCTGGGCGTCGCCGTATACGAACCGTAGCCTGAGGTCGAAGATTCTTGTTATGACGTCGAAGCTTCTGCCCCAGCCTGATGGCGGGCAGCTTGCGAGCGCCTCTAGTGTGGCTCTGACATAGTTGTAGACTCCGTCTCCTGCCTGTCTGCAGATTTCACCGCGCCATCCGGGTCCGTCTGGCCATGGCCCTGCCTCACCTACGTATGCGAAGCCTAGCGGTATGTCTGGTTTCTGGGTTTCCTGTGTTGTTTCGTCTTCTCTGCTGTCGTACGCTACGGGCCATATGGCGAAGCTGTTGACAGGCCATGTGGGTACTCCGTCGGGTCCATGTCCGAGGTAGAAGACTCTCTGTATGAAGACTCCGCCTGGCTTCCTTATCGGCATCGGGACTACTCTGCCTTCGGGTCCTGCGTAGCTCCATGCGGCTGACTTACCTGTCTGGGAGTCGATGAGCTGGTAGAATGCTCCGGGCAGTGCTCTGCCGTTGAAGTCTGTTATCCGTGCTGAGACGTTCTGGAACTCGAACATCTTGATGAACGGTCTGTGGGCTCTGTTGTCTGGGTCGTTGCTGAAGGCTATGACTGTGTGTTCGCGTGGTGCTCCTTCATAGGGTACTCCGTAGCCCATGTACTGTATGCCTAGGTCTGGGCCTGGTGTCTGGTCTCCTATTCTCGCAGGTTCCTCTTCCCACAACTTGCTTACCTTCTTGCCTGTGACTGGGTCTGTTGCGCTTCCTACATAGGTCTTCCAGTAGTCGCTCCAAGTGCCTTTGCCTTTGACTGGTGATGTGCTGTCTGCCCAGATTGTGTCGGGTGGTGAGACCTCGGTTATTCTTAGTGTGCTGTTGCCCCAGATGACTGTGGCTGGTGTGTCTCCGCTTCTTAGTGATACGAGGCCTACGGGCTTGCCTGCGAGGCAGATGCTGATTGTCTTGTCTCCTACGGTTATTGTTCCGGCTGCTGTGGTTCTGTCGATTGTTATTGGGCTGAATGTCGCGCCTTTTGGCGGTATGACGCTGCCTTTGACCTTGTAGCCTACTAGTGGTCCGCAGTCGTATGTGCCGAGTTCGTAGTCTCCTACTTGCCAGAAGACGGGTATTTCGATGTCTGTGGCGTTGAGCTTGATGGCGACTGTCTTGCTGCCGGGTGTTGGGTCGGATGTCAATGTCCTTGTTAGTGCGTAGCCGGGTATGGGTTCGAATGGTCCTGCTGCGTCGGGTCCTCTGTACCATGTTATGTCGAATGGTGGGTGTCCGAAGAGCATCCATGCGAAGCGGAATATTGGCGGTGTTGTGTCTCCTGTGCTTAGCCGTGTCCATACTAGCTCGTAGTTGGTTCCACGTACGGTGTCAAGTAATGGTAGCGTCTTGTCTGTTGGCACCGCTCTTGAGTACGCTCCTTTACCATATTTGGGTGATGCTGGGTCGATAGGTAGCTGGTCGCTCCAGACGGATACCCTGTACTGGATGCGGAAGTCTTCGGTGAAGGTTAAGACTCTGCGGTAGCCTGTTGGACGTGGCTGGTATGGCCATCCGGTGAGCATGCTTCCGTCGGCGTTGGATGGGTAGGGTATGTCCCATGACCGTGTTACGTCCCTGTATACCCATCTGTTGGTCGCGGTGTCGAAGACTAGGTCGTAGTCTGATTTGGTGAATCTCTCGGATGTGGGTAGCCATGGTAGGGTTAGTTTGCCGTCTGTCCATTTGGCTTCCCCGCGGGTTTCAGGTACGGCTGTGTACGTCCATGTCTTCAATTTCCTGACTGGGTCGTCAACAAGTGTTATCCTTCCTGGGAAGACCGCGTCTCCGACTGTAAGCCCTGTCCTTGATACGTTGAACCAGAAGATCACAGCGTAGAGGTCTTTGACTGGTCTGTCTTTGTCTGCTGATATTGCGAGGACGAATGTTACGTCTGCTATGGCGACTTTTTCGACGTTGTAGCCTCTCTTTGTTAGGTTGAAGGCGTCCTTGTAGACGATGCTGCTGTTGAGGTACCAGTAGACGGTTAGGGTGTAGTTGACTACGTATGGTCTTGTGGTTGTTGTAGATAGTATGTTTTCCATCATCTCCTGTGTTGGGAAGAGGAGGGTGAGGTTGCCGTCACGGCCTGTCTTGTACTTGTATCCTGCAAACCTTACAGGTATTTCGGCTGGTGCTGGTGGCGGCGGAGGTGCCGTTGGAACCAAGTCGTCTAGGCTAGGTACTGTAGCTGCCGTTCCAAACGGCGGGCCGAATAGCAACTCGATAGCGTTTGCGTCGGCAGAAGTGAATGTGCCGTCAACTAGCAATCCTTTGATGGCGTTGATTATCAGCATTAACTCCGTTATGTTGTATGGCGTGAACGCTGGACCGCCGACCGTAATGTTTAAGAGTGTTGAAATGGACGTTGCGTCATCAAAGTCTATTGAGTTAGGTGATTCAGCGTCTGTAAGCTGTCCGTATATTTCGACGCAGAGGGCGTTGCGCTCTGTGTCAGATATGGCACCGGATGGGTGCGCACGCTGAAGTCCTCTTGACGCTATTATGGCTGTTGCGGCCGCAGGGTCTGTGGCAACTAATGTGGACGGGACGGGTATGAAGTCACAGAACGATGTCGGAGGCGGCGGAGGCGGCGGAGGCGGTGCTGGTGCGCCCCTGTGGTGTATGTCTAGCTGTACTACTGCGTAGGGTATTGCCCTTGCTAGGTCTTCGTCTTTGAGGTTTAGTGTGATGAAGCCTACGGGTATTGGGACTGTTAGGACGCCTTTCTCACTTACAGGTACCAGTTCCTGTGTTGGCCTCTCGATGACTAGGCTGTATGGCTGATACGGCACTTCTGGGACAAGTCCCCTGGATACCGCTCTCTCCCATCTCCATTTCTGCTGGTTCCAGAGGCCCTCTGTGCCGACTACTGTGAAGTTGTGGGTTGGCCATGTGGCGTTCTGGCTTCTGGGTGTTGTTACGTTGAAGAACCTGTTAACCACGTATGCGAGTGGGTCGTCGGCCTCCTTTCTCTGTGTTGTCTCCCATCCTGTGCCTGTTAGCCCTACTCTGTCGTAGAATCTTGCCCACGGCTCCTCGCCTCTGGTGAACTGTAGCGGGTAGACGTAGCTGAGGAAGACTAGGTCTTGTTTGCGGTATGTGCCGTTCCACCATATTGTGCTGCTGTGCTGGCTGTCTGCCTTAAGCCATGTTGTGAGGAGTGTGTCTTCGGTCCACTTGCTTGTGAACGACGAGGAGAAGACGCCTTCGCTCCGTATGTACTGCTCCATGTTGACGCCGTTGTCGTTGACTATGTGGTATGTTGCGTTACCTATTCTCCTTGCCTCTCTGAGGTAGTCGAAGTCTCCGTCTACTATGCGCTGCCAGAAGGTGTGGGCCCATGTTAGGAGGTCTATGTTGACGGGGCCGCATGTTGTGTATAGTGTTGCGCTGCCTATTGGGTTGAGGTCTGGGTCTGTGACAGGCTGGCCGCCCCAGGTCATGTAGACCCTGAGGACAACCCTGTCGTTAACGGTAGCTGGTGTCTTTCTTACCTTCGGAGCCGTTGAGTGAGCTGCCAGGCCAGTGGCCCAGTCGATCTTGATCTCGTAGTCTACTGGGACTGTTCTGCCTGGCCACTTGCTGTTGCCGGGTGTCTGCTGTGTTTCTTGGTCGTATCTTGGGTCTGTTACTGTTGTGACTGTTATGTTGTAGTATGTTGACGGCATCTTGTAGAAGATGTAGCGGACGTCTCCGTATGTCTTGAGTCCTGCTGACCTGCTGATCTGTCCGAAGAAGTGTTTGATGCTGTAGTTGAAGAACTGGCTTACTCTTATCGTTGTGTTGAATGGTTGACTATCGGTGTCTCCTGTCGGGTCCATTGTTTCGAGGAAGTACATGCGGCTACCGGTGAGTGGGTGTACGCCGACCCATGCCAGTGTTATGTTGAGGCGTGGTATTTTGTTGTCTTTGTTGAAGTCCCATGTTGTGAAGATGAAGTCGTTGATTAGGGCTGTTAGCTTGATGGGTGCGTCGATGTTGCTGTCGACGGTTACTACTAGGCTTCCGTCTGTGAGCGGTAGGCTTCTGCTGCCTATGGATGCTGAGACGAACTTGACATAGACACCCTTCCACCAAACGGAGTCTATCGTTAGCCTACCTTCGGGCATGAATCCGAAGTCGAGGGCGCCTGTGCTGTCAAGCTGCTGTACGACCGGGGTTCCCGACGGTGGGATTATCTTGATGAAGGCTTCCTTGCTGAGCGGGCTGTCCTCGCAGTCGACGACATAGATCTTAACTTTGAAGACGTTGAGGACGAGGTCCTCCATGACTGTGTGCGTGAGTTTGTCTATTGTGGCTGTTCCGACTGGTACGCCGTCGTATGTTACTGTTACTGTGTAGGCTTGGTCTTCTGGGAGCTGGTAGAAGACGGCCCAACCGTCTCCGTGTTCGATGTAGCTTCTGAGGAGTCCTCCTGCTCCGAAGTCTGGGTCTCCTCCGGCTCCTGACTTGGTGATGGGGCCTCCGTTGCCGCGCTGTAGTGTTATGGCTGTGTTGGCTGCTGGGACGGGGTTGCCGAGGTTGTCGACGAGCCTGTAGGCTATGTCGTGGACGTCTGCTGTGATGTAGACTAAGCCTGTTCTGTTGAGGGCTATGTCGGGGGCCTTGTTGTCAGCTATGTTGCTAAGCCAGAGAGCATTCCGCCTCGTCACACCCAGTGTAGCGAAAAGACCAGGTGTAACTGGACGTCCTGCGAAGAGCATGCCACCGACAAAGTCGTTATAGGTTCCAGCTGTCGTTGTTATGTCTGTGTTGTTTGCTGATATCAGGATCTTAAGGGTCTGTGTGCCGGGTGCGCCCGGCCATATCTCGACTTCCGCGGCTCCTGTTTCACCTGTTGTACCCACACCGACTTCTTGAATGTTTGTGGATTCTATTATGCCGTCGGGGCCTATGTCCTGCCAGCCTGCCGGTGAGAAAGCGTTAGTTGGTGTACTTAAAATGTTTTGTCCTGTTGCGGCGTCGTGATACTTTATCGATGCCCTAACGTCGTTTAGAGTAAATCCTGTTTGTATGAAGCCGCCGCCGTCGACGCTGGCGTTTCCAAGCAGATATACTCTGATGTCAACGCCTGTTGGAGCTGTTATTGTTATGTCAAAGGTTTCGGCTACTGGATCGTAGCCGGACAGTCTTATTGTTAGTGGTATGTTCGATGAAATCATCAGTGTTATTGGTCCTTGTAGGGGTCTGGGGCCGCCTACCCCAAACTTCCTGGTTAATGTGAATGTTGCGGGGTTGTGTATCTGTATGAGTACTGTGTTGTTTCCTGCAGCTGGGAAGCTGCTGAAGTTGGGCATTATCCAGCCGTTGTAGTTTGTTGTGTTTGTCGCGGCTATGGCGTATGGGTTCCTGACTCTTACACTGTCGACGAGGACTGGGAATCCTCCGTAGCCGTTTCTGCTGCCTCCCTTCCACTTGACCTGTACCTCGAAGCCTCCCCACCGCGGGTCGTCGCTGAGCTGCCTTGTCTTCATGTAAGTTATCTCGGGTATGAGGGCGCTCCAGTTCCTTCCTGCGTTGATGTAGGGGCCGTCCCATGCTCCGCCCCAAGCCTGCTCAAAGTATCCGCCCGGCCTCCACGCTGGTGAGGCGTCGTCTACCGGGTTGAAGAAGTAGCTGGCGTTGAGGCTGCCCCTACGGCCCCATTCTGTTCCGTTGGGGAACCGTGCCCAGTTACTGTACTTGTCAAGCCATCCCGGCCATTTGTGCGGCTGGTTTATGCAGCCGTCAAGACCTGTTGTGTGTATGCTGTGGGCGAGGTAGTAGGGGACGTTTGCGGATGTCTTGAAGTTGAGGGTCACCTCGGCCCCAACCATCTTATCACCTACCTGCGGGTGCTGTATCCTCATGTCGGCGTCCTGAACACAGAACCTCGCGTAGAAGACAGTGTTGTTGTTAAAGTCGGCAACATTCACCTGGGTAGGCGGAACCCACGGTAGTCCAGCTACTGCGGGTACTGTGTTGTTTAGGGCTAGGCTGAACGGCCCCGCAGGAACGCCTGTGATGCCGCCCTGAGTACGTGTCGGGTTAATCGCCGGGTTGGCCGGGAATGCACCGAATAGAGGTCTTCGCTCGGTACCTGTAGCTAGGGCGTATCCTCCTGTACCGTTGTACTCGTTGCCGACGTAGAAGGTCTGGTTGACCAGGACTGTCTCCCACCAGACACGTTTAGTGGCGTTGAGATGCGGTGCCTGAATATTACCGCCTGAAGTTGCGGGGTCGGGTATGCCGCCCTCGAAGGGAGTTTTAGCCGCTAAGTTTATGCTCTGCAACGGTATTGGGACAAGTTTGTTGTCCCTGAACTTACCGTTGGGACCTAGGCCCTGCGCCCTCGGATAGATCTCACGGGTGTATCTGCTTTGGCCGTCAGAGCCTGTTATCGCCGCCTGCAGAAGTGAGCGTTCTGAGTTTGCCGGTGTGTGGTCTGTGTCGTAGATGAATATGGTGGCGTATGTGAGGACGTCGTCGGTCCCATACCAGGTGTGTTCGTGGAAGAGCTTGAAGATGTAGGCCGCGCGGGCGACCCATGCATTCCGGGCGTAGGGGTCGTTGTGGTTGACTTGGAATGTTATCGGACCTGTATTGTAGCTGACAACGTCAACGGGGCCGCTTCCGAATGGAGCATTGATATCCCAGTTAAATGTTGCACCGTGAGATACTTCTATGCCGTCGTCACCAATCGTCCTGTTACCAGGTCCTACACCGAACTTGGCTCTAAAGCTATCCGTCGGGTTGATTGTCAGCCAGTAAACTATGATTCCTTGGAACGGGTTGTCCGCACCTATGCAGTCGCCCTGATAGCTCTTCGCCTTCACAACAATGGTTACGTTCTCCCAGCTAGTAGGCCACGAAACCCTGATGAAGCCCGTCCCGTTGGGACTACCCGCCTTTATCGGGCCCTCCCAACTATTCAAAGGCGCCGGGCTATCTCTGTTCGGATTCTTGAACTTATACAGCTCAACACAGACATTCGTCGCATTGTACCTGTCGGGAAAACCTACTCCAGTGGGTCTGACGGGTGTCTGGAAACCTGGGTAGGTAGCTCCATCCCATGAGTCTGTCACTATTTTGAGCCATGCGCTGTAGTTTGTCTGCCCAACCGCAGGTGCTATGAACGCTGTCGCCATGAAAGCCGTCGGCAACGCTAGCAGCAAAGCTAGCAAAACCGCATTACTTTTTCCGATCATCGCCCCAAACCCCCAACAAGCCACTATATAATCCGTCACTGTCTAGAAAGCATCCAACACTCTAGACAACAACATTCGAAAAATACGGCGGACAACACCAACGTAATACCCAAGCATATAAAAACAACCCCACAAACCAAGAAAACCAGCCCAAAACTCCGCAATACCCCAAAAAACAAAACATTCCAAAAACTAGAACACAGAAAACACAACTAGAACAACCACAAACACCCCCACCCCACAGGCCAAACCAAACCACCAACAACAAACCCACGGCCACACAGAAGCCTTTAAATCACAACAATAACACAAAAGACAACAGCAGGATGTCATTATCCGCCGGCGAAATAGTCAAACTGCTGAAGTCCGACAAAGATGCTTTAAAGGAGCTTTCAGCCGCCATAGCATCAGAGCCTGAGCTGAGACTCGCCGTCATAAACGCGGTCATCGCCGACGTAGCAACAAAACAAGACCTCCATCAGCTAAGACAGGAGTTGAAGGGAGAAATGGCGCAGCTACGACAGGAGATGAAGGAGGAGATAGCCCAGCTACGGGAGGAGTTGAGAGGGGACATAACAGCGACAAAACAAGACTTCCAGCAGCTAAGACGGGAGTTGAGAGAGGAGATATCGCAGCTACGGCAGGAAATAACGCAAGTAAGACAGGAATTGAAAGTAGAGATAGCACAGCTACGGGAGGAAACGAAGGAGGAGATAGCGCAGCTACGGGAGGAGATAGGTTTGCTGCGGCAACATGTTGATAGTGAGATAAGCCAGCTAAGGCGGGACATGAACACAAACTTCAGATGGACAGTAGGCCTCATAATCGCAGTATGGGGAACAACAGTAATACCGCTCCTCATGAGGCTGGCCGGCGTAATCTAGGAAGACAAGAAATTTACAAACCTATGGTGCCATATACGGTAGTTTAGCTCATACCCAATCTTTTCTCTATTTCGCTTAGCTTCGTCTCCAGAACCGATACTCGTTGAGCATACTGTAGCTCAGACCTCAGCATAGATATCTCGGAAGCCAGCCGTTTATCCATTTCATCGATTCTGCCGCTGAGCCGTTTGTCAAGCTCGTTGATACTGGTGCTTAATCGTCTGTCCAATTCATCAATCTTATTGCTGAGGCGTTTATCCATCTCCTCAACCTTTATCTTGAGCGTCGTTATTTCTGCCGTCAACCGTTTATCCATCTCCTCTATTTTGGCCGTCAGCCGCTTGTCCATCTCCTCTACTCTGCTGTCGAAGCGCTTCTCCATTTCGCCTAGCCTGACGTTTACGGGTTGAAGGACGTTGGCCATCTCCTCTCTCACAATCTCCCTCAACTCAGGGGCCGTCAAACGCCTGATTATCTCCTTCCCAGCCCTAGCCATCCAAACATATACAGAGCCGTTATGATTTAAGCGTTGTCTGCTAAGGGTCGTGCTGTAGAGTGTGCTGGTTTTAAATTCATCGTGAATGCTGTTAAAAGGTTGATGGTAGACGCTGGCAGTAGTGCACATTCTATTCTTGACGCTGGTGTCGTGTTTGAATAAGTTTCGGGGATTT
>Ga0272447_1002347_pt1 | contig 10206 bp, 7 predicted proteins | sample YNPCB0133_FD_194589 | JGI IMG/M metagenome (GOLD analysis project Ga0272447, IMG submission 194589) | Hot spring microbial mat communities from Yellowstone National Park, WY, United States - YNP-CB-013-3 | ecosystem: Environmental > Aquatic > Thermal springs > Hot (42-90C) > Sediment | place...
GACATCGTGCTGACCTTCGGTGCCAGGCGGCTGCCATGGGACCGCGGCGGCGAAGCACCTTCCAAGCCGAACGTGGAGAAGCTGCTCCGGCGTGTGGAGTGGCTCCAACCCGTGCAGTGGGAAGGCAAAAACACGCTGCTGGTTTTCACCGCTCCCCATCTCGCGCAGAACCAGTGGCTCCTGCAGGCAATAAGACAACAGATGCGCGAGGGATGGCAGGTGGCGATTGTGCTGGATACCGCTAGCCGACAGGAAGCAGAACGGTACCGCAGGATGGAACAGCTAGATGTTCCCGTCGGCTTCTGGAAGCGCAGTCCGCAACAACCGGCAACGCCTGCGCTGCCTCTTATCCTGCCTGCGATGCCGTACGTGGTTCACATCGGTCCGGACGGGCAGCCGGCGCGGCAGGGCATCTCGATGGAAGAGTTGCCCACATTGGTCGGAATGTTACGGTGACCGGAAGGAGGTGCATTTGCGATGCGAAGCACATTCTGTGCAATCGCCTTGGCGTGTGCTACCGCCCTCACCATCGCTTGGGCGCAGGAGGAGAGCGTGCGCCTACAGGGGCAGGTACGCTTCCTGCGGTCAACAGGCGAGGAGGCGGTTCGATTTCTCACGCCTACTCATACGGTGCAATGGCGCAACCAGCCACCGAAGGAGGTCAAACTGCCCGACTGGGCAAAGGCTTCATGCCGGTATGGCGTGCTCAAGCTGGGCAAGCCTCCGCAACACTGGCATCTGGTCATGGACCCGAACAGCAATCGTCTGGTGGTGGACGTCAACCGCAACAATGACCTGACCGACGACGAGCTGCTGCGGGGCTCTCCCGACCCGGTATGGTACTTCGGTGTTTGCTACGGTCCGTTCCGTCTCATCGTGTCCCTCAATGGCAGCCTGACGTCGCGCTATTTCAGCCTGGTGCTGGACGATATCGGCTCGAGGCAGACATACCTGCGTAGCGAGGATTACCGCCTGTTCGAGGGTGAGGTGAACGGCAAGGCACTCAAAATTGCCCTGCTGGACGCCAATACCGACGGCGCGTTCGACACACCGGCAAAGACCCGCTGGGACGGCGACCGGTGCGTCTTTCTGCCAGAAGGGCAACAGCGACCCGTGCCGCGCTTTTACCAGCTCGGCGGGCGCACCTATAGACTCACTTTCGCCTCCGACGGCTCTACCTGCGAGATTCAGCCGACAGAAATCGGCACCGGCACGCTGGTCACGGAGTACCCCGAGGTGCATCTGATAGCGATTGGCAAACAGGTCGGCTACTGGGAAGCCAGCACCACCGATGGACGCCTGCAGCTGCCCGCCGACGAATACTCCGTGCAGACCTACCGCTTCGGCACGCGCGATAGCAAGGGAAATCTGTGGCGGGTAGAAGTAACGCCGATGGACCCCATCACCGTGAAAGTGACCGACGGCGAGAACAAGTTCCCCTTGCCGAAGCAGTTGACGGCGTCGCTCGGCTTTGGCACGCGGCGGGGCGATACTCTGGAGGTTGCCCTGACACTCTCCACGGGGAACTGGCTGCACCGGGTGACCTCGTTGGAGATGAACGGCGAGCTACCGCCTCCGCCCACCCTGCGCATCGTCGACCGAAACGGCAAGACAGTCAAGGTGGAAAAGTTCCACTATGGCTGAGGGTTCACCTGCGCACTCTCGGTGAGAGTGCCTCAGAAAGCGGCATACCCGCTGAAACTGATACCGGAGATGGATACGGGTCCCTTCACACTGGAAAAGCGGACTTCGGTGATGGCATCGCCCAAAGCGCAACCGAAATAGCGGCTGCCCCCTGAAGAGGGAAAAGACGGACAAAAGCGAACCAGTGCTCATGCCGACACGGGTCTGCCGTGCCGTGAGTGTGTGCTTACTCATCTACGGAGGGTATCCTGAGCGCTCAGGTGGCGAACCGCCTCGTGTTCATGATTGCCTGCGCGGGGGTGTTCGTCGCGCTGGTTCTCGGTCTGGCGCATATCGCCGGAGCGTAGATAGAGCCTTTGGAGGTGCGGCAACTGCTCTCCTAAGAGACGATGTCATTGCCAAACACCTCCAGCGGCGGAAGTAAGCACAGGTAACGACAATTCCTCCTCGCGGCGCGGCGGCACCTCGTTGTAGTGGCTGTCGCGCTCGATGGGGATACGCCCTGCCTCCAGAATCATCTCTATCAGTTGCCAGCGCGTGAGTAACTGCTGCCGTTCACCGGGCGCTTCATCCTGATACACAATCTCATACTCGTGCACCGTGCCGTCCACGTCGTCCGCACCGTACCACAGCGCTACCTGAGTCACTGCGGGCGTATTCATAATCCAGAACGACTTGATGTGCGGGAAATTATCCAGCATCAGCCGCGACACCGCGATATTGCGCAGGTCATCGTAGCCGGACGGATGAGGCAGATGCTCCAGCTCCGTCCCCTCTGGGTGGAAGCTGAGCGGTGTCAGCGCGAGAAAATGCCCCGTTTCGTCCTGCAGCTCGCGCAGGCGAATGAGATGCTCTACGCGCTCCTCAATCGTTTCGATGTGCCCATACAGCATGGTGGCATACTGGCTCAGACCCACCCGCGCCGCTGCGCGGGCGACCTCGCTCCACTCGTCCCCACCGATTTTGCGCGGGAACAGCTCCTGGTGGATGCGCTCGGAATATATCTCCAGACCGCCTCCGGGCAGGCTGTCCAGCCCCGCAGATTTCAGCGTGCGCAGGGTGTCCTCGTAGCTCATCCTCGCTACCTGCGCAATCTGCACAATCTCGACTGCGGTAAAAGCCTTGATATGCACCTCTGGGCGAACCTCTTTGACCGCGTGCAGTAGGTCGAGATAATACTGGAAAGGCAATTTCGGATGGATGCCCCCCACGATATGCACTTCCGTGATGGGCACGTGCAGGTACTGGCGCAGCCGCTGTTTGACCTGCTCAGGGGTCAGTGTGTATGGCGCGGGGCCGCCCTTCTTGGCGTAGAAGGAACAGAAGCGGCACAGCTTATTACAGATGTTTGTGTAGTTGATGTGCTGGTTCCGCACGTAGTACGCCTTCTCGCCGTGCAGTCGCTCGCGCACGATGTTCGCCAAGTAACCAACACCCGTGAGATTGGGCGTCTGGTAAAGCAGGCGCCCGTCCGATTCACTGAGGCGAACGCCTGCCATGACCTTCTCATATATCGGCATCAACTCGCTGCCGAGAACGCGCTCTACAATCATCCAACACTCCTTGTGAGGCTTCGTTTAGCTTCATTATACCCGCTAATCATCGCCGAGCGTGCCGAAGTTCCTCACCAGGATGCCGAAGTCGAGCAGGGTGACTTCTTCATCCCCGTCAAGGTCTGCGTTCGCGTTCCAGTGAGTGTCGCCCGGCGCGGAGCCAAAAGCCGCCACCAGCGCGCCAAAATCCAGCAGCGTCACTTCGTTATCACCGTCCACGTCTCCATTGACGAGGTTCCACGAGAGTGATGCCTCGCCGGACAGATTTGCGCTCACCCGCTGGCGCAGCCAGTGCGTCACCTTCACCGCCACACTGCCGCTGCCCGCCAGCGCGGTTTCCACCGAGAATCGGCCACTGTTATCCAGCGATGCCGACAGGCTCTCCGAGTTGCTGCCTTGTGCGACGCTGATGGCTACCGGCAGACCGTCGACGTCGCCCGCGAAGTCGCCGAGGCGCACCGTGCCCTGAATCAGCACTTTGCGCACATCGAGCGAAGCCTCTCGGAATGCGCTCAGGTAGACGGTGTCTCCTGCGAACTCGGCGCGGAGTATCCTGCTTCCAAGAGACGCACTTAACGGCACCGTGTAGGGCAGGGTCGCTATGCCGCTACCATCGGTGCTGGCAGTGCCAACGGTGCTACCTGCCACTTTGAAGGTGATTGTCTTGCCGCTGATGGGCGCGCCATTGTCCTGCCGGCGCAATGTCGCCTGCAGGTTCACGGTTTGCCCGCGTCGCGCTGTCAGGCTATCCAGAACAATCTCCGGCGTTGCCTTGCTGATGCTCAGCGTGCCGGAACCACTGGAGGGGTTGGCAGTGGTGTCGCCCTCAAATGTTACCGAAACGGTGCGGCTGCCCGTGCCCGCCGATTCAGGAACGGTGTAGGCAAGGCTGGCAATGCCGCTGGAGTTCGTCACCGCGCTGCCCACAGCCACGCCGCCCACTGCAAACTGCAGGGTCTTGCCCGAAACGCCCGCTAAGGTGTCAGTGCGTTGCAGGGTCGCCGTGAGGTTCACCGTGCCGCCCAGCGTGCCCGATACGTTATCCACCAGCACGCGCGTGGTGACAAAGCTGGCTGTCGGCAGCGGCATCCGCCAGATACCTCGTCCGTAGGTGCCAACATACAGGTAGCCCGTCGTGGCGTTTGCCCGCAGGTGCAGGCAGGGGGTGCTGGGCAGTCCCAATCCCAGTTTTGCCCAGTTCGCGCCTCCGTCTGTGGTCACGAAAACGCCGGTATCGGTCGCCGCGATGAGCATGTTCGAAGCGATGGGGTTCACGATCAGGAAGTTCACCGAAGTATCCGGCAAGTTGCCCGAGATATTCGTCCACGATGCGCCGTAATTGGTGCTTTTGAAGACGCGCCCGCTGCCAAACCCTTGCAGCCCCACGTATACTGTGCCCGGATTGGTGGGGTCCACCGCGATTCCGCCCACCGACCGCGTGGGTAAGCCCGCGTGCCGTGCGTTCCATGTACTGCCCCCATCGGTGCTGACGTACACCGCGCCGTCGTCCGAGCCAGTGTAGATAATGTTGGAATTGGACGGCGCGATGGCGATAACGGACAGCGCACCCGAACCGCGCGTCAGGTCGCCGCTGATGCGCGTCCAGCTGCCCGAAACGCCGTTGCTGGTCGAGCGATACACATAAATCGTGCCCACGTAGAAGGTGGATGGGTTGTTGGGGTCGTTCACCAGCGGAGCAGACCATGGCGAACGCGGGTCGCCACTGCCGTTAAATACGAAGCTCCAGCTGCTACCGCCGTTTGTGGAGCGATAGACCATAGCATAATATATTTCGCCCAGCACGGTGTTAGGGTCGTTCCGTTTGTAAGCCGCCCAGAAGCCATCTCCGCCCAGCGTGATGGCATAGTTGTTGGAAGTGGAGCGCACCTGAGAGCCGTTATCCTGAGAACCTGCCACCAGTCGGTTGGCGTTCGTGGGGTGTACATCGAAGGCGTAGAACTCCATGGTGCCACGGCCGCTGTTCAAGGGGGTCAGCGTCGTCCCACGATTGGCAGAATAGAACAAGCCCCCATCGCTGCCGATGAAGATTTTGGCAGGGTCGGTGGGGTCAAACTCTAGGGCGTGCTGGTCCACGTGACCAACGGTCGCCTGTGGATTGATACGCGTCCACGAGCTGCCCCCATCGGTGGTGCGGAACAGGTCCACCTCTCCGACGTAGGCGATATTCGGATTACTCGGATCCACGCGCATGACCAAATCGTACCACGACTGCCCGTTGCCCGCGGGCGCACCGCTAAGCTGCGTCCATGTGCTGCCTCCATTGGTCGTTTTCCAGACGCTGTGGATGCGCGCGCCTGCAGAGATGGTTTGCCCGAGGACCACGTAGATAACGTTCGGGTTACTGCGGCACACGTCCAGCTCAATGCGCCCCACGCTGGTTCCCAGTGGCAAGGCAGTGTAGCGCGTCCATGTGCTGCCGCCGTTGGTGGAGACATACACGCCGTTGGTGGAACTGCCCCAGATGTTTCCCAATGCTGCCCAGAGGATATTCGGGTTGGTGGGATGCATGCGCAGGGCTGAGGCGACGCCGCTCAGCGTGCGGGTGAACGTGCTGCCACCGTTGGTCGTGATATAGATGCCAGCATCAGTGCTGATAATCCATTTATTGCGGTTATTTGGGTCTATAATAATCTCGTTAATGCGCTGACCCGAGAAGACGTTGTTGCCAATGAGCGTCCACGAGTTACCTCCATCCGTCGACCTGTAGATGCCCACGCCGCCTAACGCGTAGGCTGCGTAGTACTCCTCTCCCGTACCCAGATAGATGGTGTTGGGGTCGTGCGGGTCTATCGTCAGGCAACCCACATACTGCGCCGCGAGGAAGTCTGTCAGGTTGGTCCAGGTGGAGCCGCGGTTGGTGCTTTTCCAGACGCCCCCTTTGGAGACGCCGATATAGATGGTGTTGGGGTCGGTGGGATGGATGGCGATGGCGTTCACGCGGGCAAGCCAGTTCCGGTTGGTGCTGTCCGGCCCGAAGAACTCCCAGGTGAGCGCTTGCCCCTGTAACCCCTCGCCCTGATAAACGGGCAGCTGTTGCGCCTGTTCGTACGCCCTGAGCCATGCCCCTGCTGGCACATCGTTGTGTGGGAAGGCACGTCGGCTGTAGAACCACTCCAGTCGCTTCCATGGCTTGGGCATGCCCCAGGGGTCGATCTCCTGCGCACCGACCAACGACGTAATCGCCGTCCACAGGGCGAGTACCAGCAAAAGACGCTTCATGACTGCAACCTCCCCGGTGTTTGTAGACACTCGCCCTATTGTAGCGTAACGGGGAGATAGAAGGCAATAGGTCACGGGGGTCCGTCAGATCGCTACAGTCCTCGTGGAGCGCAAGGCTCCCACTGGGCTGTTACCCCCTCCCGCCCGCGGGGAGGTACCGACGTCTGCGCACTGCCCTGCTCGTAGCGCACCACCCCGAACACATCATACAGGTTGTTGCTCACCACCCCTGCCGTGTTGTTGATGATTACCTGCCCTACACCGGTCAGCCAGCCGTCATCTGGCATACGCACTGCCTTTCATTCGCGAGCCACGCGCGCTTTTTGCCCCATCAAGAAAAATAGTGGCGTGCAGATCATCGTAATCAACAACACCTGACTACTCGAAGGCAAGCGCCCTCCTTTTGTCAACAAGTGTCCGAATGCTATCACCGCTGCCAACACTGGTAACAGGCTGGACTCGCCAAGCAGCACTTGTCCTTCCCGTCCTAACCGAACTTGGCGGTAGTACTCGATGACCACGCCTCCCAACATCAGGTAGACGGAGAACGCCCATCCCAGGTCGTCAGTATCCCCCAATCCCCACAGAGGGTACCCTGCCACCAGCGTAACCCATCCGCTCACGGCGAGCATTGAACCGAAGTTTCGCAGCCAGTGAAACTCCGGATGCACCGGCGCGAACGTGGAAAGTAACAGAGTGAGTGTCCATACGGTGGCTAGCAAGCTCCACCTTCCTACCTCTGCCATGGGAACGGACAGTTTCTGCATCATCAGCCCGGCCGACAGCAGACCAAGAAGTACTCCCAGAGATAGCCATGCAACGGTCGATGGTTGACTCATTGGCTCGTATCCTCCACATACGTGGTATTGCCGCAGCAGCTGTCGGGGGCACATGTCCCCTCCGACATTGCAACACTTCACATCATACCAATGAAAACACAATGTAAGTAGACACAACAAACGAGGCACCTATCGCCCACAGGGCTACGGTCGCAAGCACTTGATAGGTTTTGCGCTGGTTGCCAATTAGCAAGTGTGCTGCCCTGTCAGCCAGCGCAAAGCATCCACTCGCCACACCCAGTGTGCTGATGAAACCAGCTATCCACAAGGACGATGTTATGCTAGCGGGCAAGGCTGATAGAGGCAGAAGTAGGAACGGCACGCCCAGCCAGCCCATCCAACCGGTCTTGTTCAAGAAGCTGTTCTTTGGCTCCATGCGCTCCGACAAGAGGGCGAGAGTCATCAGGGCTTGCGCTATCCCTGAGGCAATGATGACCCTTGTCCCGAACTCCAAGCTGTCGAGCATTCCTGTACCTCCTTTGGCTACAGTGGTGTTGCGAGTGCATACACAGTGTAAGCGTTGGTCAATGCCATACAATCCGCTCGTACGGGAATGGAATGATAGTGTACCGCCCTGGGTATTGGCTGGTGTCAACTGGCAAAGGCGGCGATGGAGGTCCGGTGTCACAGATTGCCCGACAGATAACCCCGCATACTGTGAGACCTCCAAAGAACTTGCCCAAGGGATCCCACTGTACAAACGGAGGAACTTTCCAAGCTCCACCAGCAAGAATTCCTCCACAGCAAGTGGCGCATCGACTGAAACAACCAGGATTTGGATTGAGCACCTCATTTCCAGCCACTCCTACGGCACACCCGAATACCGCACGCGCGAGCAGCCAGAGCCAACCCAGAACGATACCATATCGTGCTACCCTAACCCTGTTCGGATTTAGCAGATTAGCTGACGGACTATGCAAAAACGCCGAACCCGCGACTAAACTCAGAGACTCCCTCTCGGACTGCGCGAACACCCACCTCCACGGCGTCTGCGAATTGCCCTGCTCATAGCGCAGCACCCCGAACAGGTCATACAGGTTGTTATTTATCGATAGGAGTTACGCAGTTGAAATACTGCTTGCAATGTCGCGATATAAAGCGATATCATCTGTCATTCTGAGCGGAGCGAAGAATCTCTTTTAACCGGCTGAGATGCTTCGCTTTCGCTCAGCATGACAGGAAAGTATCTCTGACATCGCTGAAAAAGCATGGTTCGCCAGCTAATCATCGCAACTGCGTAAGTCCTAATCGATTTCATGTCGATTAGGTTTTCGTAAAGACGACGTACTGCACTTTCCCATTCATGTCAAAGTGAATGACGACACGGTGCATCAATACATCGTACACCCACATGTCTCCTTCGGGTTGAATGCGAGGCTTCGGCTCATAGCTGGTATACACCAGGTTCAATTGGTCAGCAGAGTAGATATGTTTGGGTGTTCCTACAACTTGCAGTACCTCCTGCTGAGTCATCTTCGGCAACACTCTGGTGAAGCGCACAAGTTCTCTATTAATGTAGACCCTCATCGAGCATACGGGCACGAAGAGAAGAAGAAACAGTATGCTTGCAACATACAAGCCGGTGGTGAGACAATGTCTGACCTTGCGCAAGCGTACCATCCTTTGCCCCTCCCTCAAAGCTGGAACCGAATAGGGCGCAGAAGCCTGAGAATCGGCAGAACCACCTTATCCAAAACAGTGCTTACTGGACGAGCACAACCGGTCAAACAACTCTCGGTGAAAATGTATCCGATGCCGATGCCTGTCATACATGCTCTTGTGTCGGCATTTGAAGCTTCACTAAAGTCCCCCTCCCACAGCAGTTGCCCGATGAAGGCGGTACCCGCCCCCAGCCCCGCCGTGCATCGCACAATTCGGCAGCAGACGAAGCAATGCTGCAACTTGTCAAGCGGCACATCAGGTATGAAGCCAGCGCCGAAGCCATCACGCCTCGCCTCTCGGTATGCCTCATATATACATAGAGCAACGCCTATTCCCAACCCGATACCGATACCTGGTAACAAAAAACCCAAAGAAGTTATCCCTGTTCGTGGAAGCACAAATAGACTGCCCGAAGAGAGTAGTAAACTCTCTTCTCCTCGAAGCGCCCCCCGCCACCTCCACGGCGTCTGCGCACTGCCCTGCTGATACCGCAACACCCCGAACAGGTCATACAGGTTGTTGCTCACCACCTGCGCACTGCCGTTCGTAATCACCTGCGCCGTGCCCAATGGGTCAAAGTGGTGCCATTCATTGTTTCGCCGCACCAGCGAGATGCCCTGCAGATACAGCGCACTCACCGTCCAGCTGCCACCCTCCAGAGGCTTCTGCTGCTCTACCAACTCACCTGCTCCGCACGCCACCCCACAGGGATACCGCGTCCATACCCCGTTCAGGTAGTCCTTCCGCCAGCGACGACCACCGTCAAAGCCGTAGCCATACTCATACGCCAGCTGCACGTTGCCCCCGCCGTAGTCCCGACGGATGCGAACCAGCCGACCCTCCTCGTCATACTCCAGCAACCGCGTGTAACCCGGCCCCGGAAAACTCGCCAACGTGCCGTCCGCGTTCCAGACGTAGGTCTCGGTGGTGTTGGTTGCAGCGTCCACCACCTGGATCAGCCTGCCCGCGCCGTCATAGGTATACGTGCCACGATGCGTCTCCACCCCGTTCTCTACACGACGCGCAAAGGTGCGGTTGCCCGAGGCGTCATACTGATACTCCCCCAAATACGGGCGGTTCACCGTCCGCTCCTCCCGAAGCAACCGACCCGCTCCGTCATACTGATACGTCGTTACCGCGCTGGACGGAGACTCGTTGATGCGAACCACCCTGCCCGCCGCGTCATACGTCACCGCGTAGCCGATAATCAGCGCGCCCGTCGAGTTCACCCGATGCTGCACGCTCGTCACCCGACCCGCGCCGTCATA
>Ga0272447_1002348_pt1 | contig 10204 bp, 12 predicted proteins | sample YNPCB0133_FD_194589 | JGI IMG/M metagenome (GOLD analysis project Ga0272447, IMG submission 194589) | Hot spring microbial mat communities from Yellowstone National Park, WY, United States - YNP-CB-013-3 | ecosystem: Environmental > Aquatic > Thermal springs > Hot (42-90C) > Sediment | place...
AGCTCCTGAGCAGAATCAAGAACAAACCTCCTATACCCAACCCTCTGAACCCTACCAAAAACCCTCACAAGGGAAGCCTTCAAAGCCAAGCATGGACACATTCTATGTTTTTATAAAGATTTCCAAAGTTGAGGTTTGGAGAAAGCCCATCCATCTGAAAGTAGAGGCTCATTGATGCATTTTAGCTGTCTATTTATCTTCAACCGTTGTCGGATAGTTAACATTTTATTACTATCCGTTCCATCTCGGCCTTTAGGGCTTCATCGATGGCTTTCGCCCAACAATGAAGGACAGCATATCGAAGAGCTTTGCAGCTATGTTTGTTTCTACTCTCCGGCCGTTTTCTCTTCTGACGCTCCTATCTCCTTCTCTATCTCCTCTATTGGTTTCGGAGGGGGTGTTGTTGCCAGAGTATAGCCTATCCACGCCAGTATGCCGAAGACACCTACAACAGCCACACTCCCAGTCAGTTTGAGTAGGAGAAGGTCTGCTCCTGCTATGGGTGGGAAGAAGACAAGCCAGACATATACCGCAATAACCACTATAGATACTATAAGGATCACAGCTCCTAACACACTATCCTTATTCATACCTGCCCTCGATTACCTTCATCATTGTGTGTTTAAATACTTTTCTAGCCGAGGTTTTGTACCTGTTAACTTATGTGTTACCTTTTTTGGCCCTAGGTGTTTGTGTTATGTTCTTGAGAAAAGATGCTTGGTTAGCTGTAATAGGTATCCTCCCTCTGGTCCTATGACCTCAAGTTTGCCTGTAACGGGGTTGGGCTTAAGCCCTAGAGTTTCTAGCGCGTAGGTGCCTAGTATGGGTGTGGGGACGTCGAGCTCCGCTACGAAAGCAGGCCCCCTCCTACCCTCTGCCTCCACTTCAGCCAAATAGAGCTTCGCCCCAACCCTCCTTCTGTCAGCAAGGGTAAGCTCTACGGTGAATGGTGTTTCGAGAAGCCCAATCTCGGAAACGGTTTTCGGGTCAAGCACAATATAGGCCGATCCAGTGTCAACCAATACCCTAACATTCTTTGAGACCCTTCCCCTGACAACTATGTCCTCGTAGACGTAACCACCTCATCCACCAAGTTTATTGACCGGCGTAACTTATATCTGCTTTCGTCGCTTGGGTCTGTTGCAATAGTTCTTTCTCCACTTCCTCTACGTCCTTCTGTGTATCGATGGCCCTCCAGAAGACATCTCTGAACTTAACAGCCTTCAGCATATTCTTTTTTGCGAGTTCTGGGAACGTTGTCTTTTCGAGGTCACCTTTTTCAGGTAAGTAATGGAAGATCTCTGGCTTGAAGTAGTACACGCCTGCGTTTATCCAGTAGTCGAGTTGAGGTTTTTCGAGGAAGCCTTTCACCAAGCCGTTGTCTGAGAGTTCCACTACACCGTAAGGGCTCTTTAACGGGACTAGGCTAATGACGCCTACGCTACCCTGCTCAGCTAATGCTGTAGGGTTCAGGCTCGTTATTATGTCGCCGTTCACTGTGAGGAAGCCACTTTCGTTCATCAACAGCCCCTCAGCGTTCTTCAGGGCACCTCCCGTGCCTAAAGGCTCGTCCTCAACAGAGTAGTAAACTTTCACACCCAGCTTTGAGCCGCTACCGATCACGCTGAAAAACTTCTCCCTCATATAGCCAGCGCACACAACAAACTCCTTAACACCATCCGATGAAAGCCACCTAATATGCCACTCAACAATAGGCTTACCGCCAACCTCAACCAAAGCATTAGGCCGATCCTGAGTTAAAGGCCTCAGCCTCTTACCATGACCTCCAGCTAAAATAACAGCCTTCATACAACATCAATAAACGCTTATAAGTGTTTTTTCGGACCTTTAGAAATACGTCAAGAGCAAAAATGGAGTTCATTCTATTTGCTGATTAGGGGAAGGGTTTCAGTGAGCGGCTCTTTCCCGAATCTCTGCACCATCTACCCTTTTCAAATCTGCAAACATGATTAAGCTTTTTAGAGATGAGGTCAACTATTTCGGTGAGAAATGTGCTCCTAGGAGTCAGGCCTTCAACTAATAGAGTTAGCTGGTTCTTCCCATCTTCTTTTGAAAGCACCATCCCCCTCACCATAAACCTCTCCCTCCAAAAACGTAGATGTTTCAGAACCTCAGTCCTAGAAAAATCTACCCTAGCCGCTAGCTAATCGCGTTAGGTAAAACTCGAAAAAGTATTACGTGGTAGACGATCTTAAAAGGTGGGACAGAAATATAAATGTGGTTGATCGAATAAATACTCATCATAGTATATTAATTTATACCCATAATTCCTCATGAATTTTATAATTTCAACTGGTTTAACACCACGCTTAATATGCACTTTGACAATAACTAGTTTGATAGCTTTATTTAACAGCATTTGATGCATACCCTTCAGAACTTTCATTTCATGTCCTTGGGTGTCTATTTTTATAATATCCACGTTACTTCCCAAGCCAAGCTTTTGAGCTAATCGATCAAACGTCATAACACTGACTAGTTCTTTATCGTTGTACTTTACATTCTCAACTAAATACGAATTACTACCATGTCCAGTAATACTCATAATCTCTTCTTTTTCGCCTAGTGCACAATTCACAAGAATCATGTTTGGTTTTGCATTCTTTTTTAATGTCACAAAATTACGTTTCAATGGTTCAATTGCAATAATTTTGTCAGCAATGTCAGCCATACCTAAACTGAAATCACCTTCACATGAACCGACATCGACAATCACTGAAAAATTTGTGCTATTAAAAATTTTCCTTATATTTTTTCTATAGATGAAAAATGTTTTGAAGAATCCATAAACAAATGCTCTAAAAGCTAATCTATCAGGAACGTGAACGACACCGAATTCAAGTTTAACTCTTTTAATGTCTAAAATGTATAGCACTGGTGAAAAAAGCAGAAATAACAGACTAACTATATCGCCTTTTTTAAAACTCATTCTAACAATACTCAATAATACAATTCTTATAAAACTTTTAAACAGTTGAATCGATTCTGTCAACTTTTACTTAAGTTCTCTTTTTTCTATTGGCTTAGTTTTCTTATCCTATTCTCTTATACATGTTCTGGATTATATTCTTGATAGGTTGTCTAGGTTTAATAACTATTCTTTGGTTGAGAAAGCTTTTTTATATCGCTAGTCTAAGCCTCAGAGATCTCTCAGAAATGCTTCTAGGGAGAATGTTAGAAAATGGTCCCATAGGTTCTCAAATTTATTCTCTGTAGATAAGGCATATATTTGGTCTGCTGTGGAGGTAGATTCCGGGGAAATTCTGGCGATATACTTCTCACGGGGCAGGAGCATGCTAATTGCTACGAAATTCCTTAGAATGGTCCTAAGGTAGATGCGTTTACAAGCCATTGATAGTAGTTGATAGAGGCCATTGGGATAGGTGGGCCCTAAATATGCTTGGTCTAAAGTATAGGTATAAAAGATTCGGTTTAAGGAATGCTGTTGAAAGATTCTTCGGCCACCTAAAACAGAGAACAAGAAGGTTTTACAACAACATAAACAGCTGGAGTATCAAGTCAATAGAAGACTATGCAACAGAAATAGCAATAATCAGAAACCTAACCACAGCGATAAAAATCCAAGGGGGCGTATTACTTGGCTGACAGGATCAGTCGCACTTAGGACTAAAAATAAACATTATTTAAATCCTTTAATAAGTATACTGAACCGAGTACCATTATAAACCATATCGTATACTCTAAATAAACTCCCAATAGTATCTAATCTAACATATTGATTATCTATTATTACTATTGATGCGTTATTAGGTTCTTGAATAACATTTAAGTGACTCATTTGTGCAAGCCTCTTGACAAAATAGGGGTAATAAGAAGGCGTATAAACAGTTTCTCCCGGAGGAAAGGAAAGTAATATTTTCAGACACGCAGGTAAATCAGTGTGTTCCTGGTCTGTGATACTTTTAATAGTACCGAAGTAAAGGGTTGAAGATAGCATTCCCAATGTTGCAATTAATAAGATTACAAAGAAGAGTTTTTGGAACCTTTTTTCCCTATTTATCTTTTCAACAAATGGGATTGACAGGCATGTGAAAAAAGCTGGGGCAATGGTGAGCGTATTCGAGATAATTCCGCCAAAATAATAGATAAGTAAAATAAGTAATAATTTTAAAATTGTTCTCTTATTATATGTCAGCAAATAGGCGAATGGTAAAACAAAAAAGATATGATACCGTAGTAAGGGCAGAGATATAGTTTCTACTAAAGGTAATTTGATATATACTAATAATCCAGAATATGCGTTAATGATTATGAAACCTAACAATATGAAAATTACTATTATGAATACGCCTTCAAAATTCTTACTTAGATTCATTTTCATGACTTTTTGAAAAAGGTCGCTATCATAAGAGTGTGTCACAGATTTATTTTGCTTGACTCTTCTTTGCTTCATAATAATATATATAAATGAGGCAATAATTAATGCCGCGACCAACGAGATTATTGTATAAGTCTGGTAGATGGTAAATTCTTTGACAATGACCTCAAGCAAGTGGGGGTTTACCTGAGTTAGAGCAGCGGAAGTAAGTTTATAGAGCGTTTCATCAATATATGGTCCTAAAAAAGTCATGCTAAGCAAGAAAATAGTCAGTGCACGCACATAGTTGAACTTTCCGAGTAATGTTAACGTTAAAATTAGTAGAATAGCGATGAAAGTATACCTTGGATTAACAAATGTTAAAAATAAAAGACTTGCTGCTAGTAAAATATTGTATAAATATTTATGATTGGCATGAGCTGTAATTGCGCAACAACCAATGGCAGAAGTGAGGGCAAAAGACTTATATGGTGTAAGCCAAAGATGAGAGGTACTCGAGAAGTATAATGAACCCGTTCGAGGTGATATATACCAATTTACTGTTGAGAATGTAATTTTACCTATATGTTCTGGCAAGAGGACTATGGCTAATCCATCCATTAATAATGAGATATAAACTCCTAATAATACAATGCGGTCATCCCTTGCGAACAATCTTATAAAATAGTAAAGTACAAATGGCATGAAGAGATAAGAAGCTATAAACGGTAAGTTTGAAGTTAATAGTGGATTACTGAGCCCGGTCATATAAGTGAAAACAATTGAAACAAAACCTCCTACCGCTGGATAATAATCAGTTGCATTATAATATGGTTGTAACGATTGTCTTTCAATGATACCTAACACAGAACTGAGAATGACACTTACATCCGAGAAGATGTTATAGATTCCTAGCGAGGTCAGAGCTAACATTAAAATCCCGAAGGAGATACACGTTAAGATTAAATCAGCATTGTTTAGTAAAACTTTTATACTTCTAAAACCTCCCTTTATCAAAAAATATACCGCCAATGCTATAAATAATAGATGTATTATTACTAATGCTGCGCGTACTCCATTTAAACTCCAAATATGAAAAGCATACATAGTTGCTGATGTTTCAAGCCCCAATACTGCGAGAGCATAGGTAGGGAGCTTGTAGAATTGTATTGTATAGTTTTTGTGGATTAAACTGTATAAAATTAATGCATTGTTAGTTAATATAAGTATGAATGTCAGAATGTATGGGAGGTAAATTAAACCTGATAAAATAATGTTCTCAGAAAGAGTTCCAATTTCAGGTTTTCCCGAAATAGACGCTGAAATTACTACATAACCATTAGAAGTCAAAGATATCAGAAGAAAAAATTTTCTTTGTAAAACTATTTCACGAGATGAATTATTAAGTCCCTTATTGAGTAGTAATATAACTAAGATGTATGAAAGCGGTAGGAAAAGTAGAGCAAGAAAGATATCGTAAAGATATCTCAAAGCAACATTAGATGATGAAGTAACAGTAACATCTAAAAACGCAACTAAGAATACTCCACATATTACAATATATAATCTATCAATCTTAAATTTGACTTTTTTTATAGAAACCATGATCCTGTCAACTTTTACTTAAGCTTTTCTCTTTATGGTTAGATTCTGTCAACCCAGTAATACCGATCGAGTTTTTGTCCAATTCAGCTTAGAAGTGTGGTTCTTGGTGGAGGGGTTGCTACTGGCTGATTTTTCTGGGGAGAAGGGTGCAAAAACGGGGGAGGAAAAATGCCAAAACCACACAACCACCCCAAGATCGACAGCTTAAATATTGGTAGGCTAAACAAGAAAAGCTTAAGTAAAAGTTGAAAGGATCGGCGAAAATCCAAAAGTTAATATTTAGGTTTAAGTTATTACTTCATGATACATTCGTAGTAGCTTAGGTAGAATTTGATCGTAGGAATGCTTTCTTAACACATACTCTCTGGCATTTTTTGACAATCTCTCTTTAAAAGTACTATCAGTTATTAATAACGCGATGGTATCGGCAAGTGACTTAGAATCCCCTGGGGGAACAGTCAAACCATTATAACCATCAACCACTAAATTCCTTAAACCTATTACCCTCGAAGCTATAACAGGTAAACCACATGACATTGCCTCTAATACGGAGAATGGCATACCCTCTCGAATTGATGGAAAAACGAAGAGAGAGGATCTAGCTAATATGTTAGCTACCTCCTTTCTACTTCTCGACCCAAGAAATCTAACATGCTTTTTAAGATCAAATCTTCTTACCATTTTTAGTAAGGAAGATGACTGAGGGCCGTCACCAATTAGTTTTAAGCTTATATTTTTCAGATAGTGTTCCTTGATAACAATATGAAGAGCTTTTATTAAGTATTTTAATCCTTTCTCAGGCACCATCCGTCCAACCCAAATCAAACTGTTTTCTTCACGTTCTTCTGAAGGTTTAAATAGATTGGTATCAACAGCATTCGGAACTATCCTAATCTTATCCAGTGAAGCTCCAAATTTCAATAACTCAAACGCATCATCTTTTTGAAGACATCTTATTAAAGTTGAATTACTCAAAATCCATTTACCAATGGTGTTAAAATATATGTTCTGTATTGTATGTAGGAGAAAACCCCTTTCAGAATAAACTCCATGAATTTCTAAAACGCAAGGCTTTTTATTTTTAATAGCTTCTTTTATTGCCTGAGCTGAAGACAAAAATAACGGTGACATGATAACGATTAAATCGGGAGAAATTCTATCTATAAAATCCGACAAATGAAGGAAGTATGGATATCGTTGAATACTACTTTCAAATATTTTGGGACGCAAATTGATACAAGGCACCTCATACAACTTAATATGTTTTGAGGTGAATACATTGCTTTTTGATAATTCTTTCTGACAACTGCCAGATAATGCGACGATTTCATTACCACACATGGCTAGTTTTTCCATAAATTCAAAAGCTGTTTCCGTGTATGCAATATAAGGATAAACTATTAAAAATCTCAATTTATTCCAGTTGCTGTTATTAAATCGTTACACACCTTAGGGTGTTTCAGCTACGATATTTACAACACGGTTGGACCTGATAAGTTTTTCAGTGAAAATAACCCTAAATGAATTTTGCTTTAACCATCTTAGACAGAAGTTTATAGTTTTAGGTCTCACTTCAATGATTATATACATTTTTTTATTTAAACTTATTTTATTTGGTGAAAAACCCAGTAAAATTCTATCCTCCGAACCCTCTGCATCAATTTTTACTAGATCAAACGGTCCAAAAAGAGTCCATAAGTCATCAACACATACAGTGTCTGCCTCTACATCCCCATCATTCGAGACAAAATCGGACCCACTATGTCCAATAGATCTTTGCAGTCTGATTAACTTATTTGTTTCGCTCCATACTGCTCTTCTTATAGCCCTAACGTTAGAGTTATTCACAATTGCATTAAACTTTAATATTGTAAAAGTATCGGGCATAGGTTCGATTGCTACTCCGAAAATTTTCTTGCATAAGACAACAGAGTATGCTCCAATATGAGCTCCAATATCTAAAATAGAATTTACTCTTCCTGAAAGAACTAGTTTTTTCACATATAGCCAAGTCCTAGGCTCATCGATAAGGCATCCATCTATAATCTGATCCAACTTCGCTAGCAACCATGTGTCGAACTCTCTGTGAATCCATATGTAACCCTTACAATACCAATTTCCAAATGATAGTCTATGCACAAACGCTTTTACTACTTTATATGGTGGAAATAGCGCATACATTCTATAATCTTTTCAAGAAATCGATTAACCTATTATGAACATCTGGTATTTTCAGATGCTCTTGTAAATTAACCAATAAAGAAACATACTTTTCATAGTGACTGAGGATGTCCTCAAGCATACTTGTTGAGTAAATTCCTATGCCAAGTCTGTTTGCCTCGTCAATCCATGGGGACGCTCCTCGTCCAATAATGGGTTGTAATAGAGATACGTGATAATACAGCCTAGAAAGAGTGTATGTCTTCCTATATTCAATAACAAGACCAATTGATGCCTTCTTGCAGAATTCCAAAGCTTCTACAGGATTTTCAAACCGATATTTTTTCACATTCGGATGTTTCAATTTTTTGGTAAGCTTCCCGAAGTCATGCACCAATATTTTTTGATTGTCTGCAATCGACTGTATAATTCTGATCTTGCTGATATCGTCTAACTGCCCTGCATGTAATATTATTCTATCTCTATTCAAAGCATCCATCAGAGATATGACTTTTTCAACTCCTATTAACACCGTATCTGCCATTATGTCAAGTTCCTTTAATCGTTGCTCGAGAGTTAAGCTTGGCGTAATAATCAGATCAGCCTCGTATGAGTAGTTTCTTAGTAACTCATAGAACTTCGAAGCCTTAGTTGAAGGGTACCCTTTATAATCTGGAGTCAAATTTTCTATCGAAAATATGACTTTGACTCCTCTCTTTACTAATGATGGTATGGCAGAGGCACATACATCAGTAAACATTATGACAGCATCTGGATTGTAGTCTATTATTCTATCAGCAATTCTTCTACCGATTATCCTCCAGAAAACATCCTTTGTTAAAAGCTTATCTCCCAAAAGATTATAAAATCTTTTAGCTACATGCTCCCCGTATACTATGAGCCGTGTACTAACGCCTGCCAGCTCAAGACTCTTTTTTATCAGATCAACGCGTATTTGGGTTCCAGGAGAAGAATAATATACGGGGGTAAAAAGAACTATATTTTTAGAACTAATCATGGATAAGTTGTGTGTGAAATTAATTCCAAAGTCCTTAATTGCTGAGACGCCAATGCTCTTGATAAGTGCTAGTTTTGCTGAGCATAGGTTAAAATTTATCTCCTTTGCAGTTCTACGATTAAGCTCACCAATATCCATATTATTAAAGCTGTAGAACAAAAGAGGATTCCAGCTATTCCAAAACCAGTTGTAACAAGTGCTAGGGGTAGACTAAAATATCTCGTTGTATTAAATAAGTGAATCATCATCAATGCTGAAATCAGGGATATGAATAACAAAATAAGTCCTGGGATTCCATAAAAAAGTAATGGATGCCTAATAGACATTTGTTTCAAAGTGGTAAACATTACGTCTAACCCATGCAGTATCGGGTTCTGAGTCGATGGCTTCTCGACATCATATTTAATTTCAATTGGAATTTCCTTGATTCTTAAACCTTGTTCCTTAGCCTTGAGAAGTATTTCTGTTGAAGCTCCCATCCCTTGCTCGCTAGGTGTGATAGAGTAGATCGCCTTCCTGCTGTATGCTCTGAATCCAGATTGTGCATCGGTAATGTCCTTATAAGAAACGCGTTTAGTAAGTTTAGTTATTACCTTAATACCTAGACTCCTATACCTCGGCAACTTCTCTTTTCCATTTAAGAACCTTGATCCGATGACTATATCCGCTTCTCCTTTGATTATGGGAGATAAAAGTTTAGGTATATCATCCGGGTTATGTTGAAGATCGGCATCTAAAATAATCATAGCTGATGCGTTCTCTCCACGGGCAGCCTTAAATAATGAGGCAAGAGCTGCGCCATAACCCTTGTTCCTCTCATGCCTTATTACTTTCGCACCCATTGCTTCAGCTATTTCGGCTGTCATGTCCGTTGATCCGTCGTCGCACACAATCACTTTATCGACGTACTTCTTGGCTTTTAATACTACTTTAGCTATGGTCTTCTCCTCGTTGTATGCGGGTATGCAGGCAATTATAGGGCCTCGTTCCTTAGACTCGTTTTCTTCGGTCATCTTCTTCACCACGATGTTATGATCTAATAATCGCCGTTGATTGGGCTTAGAAGTTCAACATGTAATAGC
>Ga0272447_1002351_pt1 | contig 10194 bp, 9 predicted proteins | sample YNPCB0133_FD_194589 | JGI IMG/M metagenome (GOLD analysis project Ga0272447, IMG submission 194589) | Hot spring microbial mat communities from Yellowstone National Park, WY, United States - YNP-CB-013-3 | ecosystem: Environmental > Aquatic > Thermal springs > Hot (42-90C) > Sediment | place...
ACGAAAAAGTGGCGTTGCCCTTTTGAATCCACCCAACCTGTTCCATCGTCCACCGCTGGGATAGGCGCATCTGACCTTGCGACTAAAAGGTTTGGGTCTGCCAGTTCCCGCCGAAAAATCCCTTGTCCATCCCGACCGCTTTCAAAGAAGGCATCAAAATCGTTCGCTGGGAAACGAGCCTTGCAATGGACGCATTCAACTTGCCATGAACGCAACGGGTCAACAGCGCGATAAGAAGCGTTGCGACCGCAAGCGGGGCAAGGTGGATACCAAGGGGCACTTCCCCCAGCCCTGCCGACATCTTGCGATGGCACTAAAAGCCACAGAGTTTTTGCGTCACCCCACTCCGTTAATGTCTTCTCCGCACCCGCCAAATCAACCCAAGAGCGAGCCCATTCAAAACGATTGTAGTTGCGTTGAATGACTTCCCGAACAGCGGTGGGAAAGAGCGTTGATGGCGGTGAAACTTCGTCCTTCAACAAACTTCACCCCCAATCACGATGAAGCCCTCACAAAAAGTTGAGGCGAGACGGAGATGTCCTTTTGATCGGGGAGAACGCCGTTGTCCAATTGACCAATCAACACTTCGGCAGCCTTCCGACCCAACTCGTCAGGGGCAATATGCAAAGATGTCACAGGCGGCAACAATTTCTCAGCGATGCCCAAATCGTTCAGCGAGATGACCGCTAAATCGTCGGGAACGCGCAACCGTTTCTCTGCAGCCACTTGCAAAACTGTGCCAGCAACGAAATCGTCGGCGACGCACAAAGCCGCAGGGCGCTGGGCGATTTTCAACCACTGGCTCACTTCTTTGCGGATAGCAGCGACATCGGTGCTGATGAGGACGGAGCGAATGTCAGTGGATGGGTCAAAGGCGATGCCAGATTCGTTGAGCAACTTTTGGAAGTTGGGCAGAAAGTCTTCCTCAAAGACGGAACGCAAAACGGGCTTTGTGGGATGAGGTGAGATGCCGCGAGCCCATAAGACGCCGACTTCCTTCACTGCTCGTTGCCGCAAATGGTCAGCAATCAATTGAGCCGCCAGACGGTAATCGGCGTGGACGGAAGGCATCGCGTTGTCGGGGAAACGAAATTGCACTAAGACGACAGGAACTTGCTGATGCACCCTTGCTAAATCGTCAGGAAGGATGCTGCGCCGCGTTGTGATGATAAGTCCGTCGGTCATGGTCAAAACGCGAGGGTCACGAGATAAAGCGCCTCGCCACTGTTCTGTTGGGATGAGAGTGACATGGTAGCCATGTTGGTGGGCAACTTCCAAAGCGCCTTGCACGATGGCGGCGGTGTAAGGATGGGTCAATTGGGTGGGGCTCAAAAGCACTAAGCCTAAAATGTGAGTTCGGCGGGTGCTGAGGGCTTGGGCGATTGGGTTAGGTTGATAACCCAATTTCGCCGCTGCCTCCAACACCCGCCTTTGCACTTCCTCGCTGACGGGGCGCGGGTTGTAAGCACCCCGCAAAACCCGCGATACGGTTGTCGGCGAAACCCCCGCTAACTTGGCAACATCGGCTAAAGTTGGTCGCCCTCTACTTCTCGTTGAACATCACCCTTTCTGACCGCCACTATTGACCTTGTGTGCCCTTTTTGGGAGCGTAAGGTGATGGGACAATTTTGCCGCCAGCGGGTCCTCCTTCCCTAAAGGCTCTTTCCATCGCCTCTTGCATCTGTCTTTCCATCTCGGGGGTTTCCCTCACTTCTGGCAGTGGTCTTGCCGCTCTCCAAAAGATTGCCCCCACAATCACGATGGCAGCAACAATTACGACCACAATAAGCCAAATAGGCAATTCCTTCCGCATCGTTTATCGCCTCCTTCGCAAAGTTTGAAGGGGAGGGCAGGTAGGCTGCCCTCCCCAATTAGCCCAACCTTACCAACTCTCCAACGGGATGCCTGCTTGGTTGATAGCAAGCCACATGCGCGGGTTAGTCCGCCCAGCACGATACCACTTAGCGTGACCGTCCATGAAGAAGTAGACAGCACCGTGTTGGTGACGGGTAGCGACGAAGCCCGCTTGAGGACCGTTGGGCGTCATCCGACCGGGAACGCCGTCGCCGTCAATGTCCGCAGCACAAGTGTAATCGTGACCCCAGTCCCAATACTGAACACCGCCGCAGTCTACGCAGCAGTCATACCAGTTCGGCCAACCTTCAACGAAGACTTGCCAGTTCTGAGCGACATCCATAGACACGATTGCCAGTGCCGGTTCTTGGAACTGTGCTAAGTTCCACACTGGAGTCGTGTAACGCATGGTCGTTTCGCCGACGACTTGCCTCCAGTAAGGAGGGCGCCAAGTGTGGTTGACGCCGTAAGACCAAGGCAACACGGCTTTGCCAGGTCCTTCACCGGGAGGAGCAGGCGGACCAAACTGGTTGCCACCACGCAAAGTATGGTTCGGGTCGGAGAACCTCACAATCCGCTGGGACGGACAGACCCACAAACCAGCGTTTCGGACATAAGGTTCAAGGTGGTCGGGAAGCAGTGTGTAGAAGGGTGAGCAGTGAGGGATGTCTTGGCGTTCGGGTCTGAATCCATGTGGCCAACAAAAACCGAACGGGATAACCTCGTCGTAGTCTGTGACATACTGGGCGTAAGCCAAGGACTGTTGCCGCATGTTAGACAGGCAATAGGCTTGCCGAGCCTTCTCGCGAGCCTGGCTGAACACGGGGAACAGGATGGCAGCCAGGATCGCGATTATCGCGATCACCACGAGCAACTCAATCAGAAGGTCGCCATGTAAAGAGGCGCTTTGCTCGTTGGTCTTTGTGCAACCGATTGCACGCCGACAGTTTAGCGCAACGCCGTCACCGTGTAAAGAGGCGCCTCGTCTATTGGGCATCCCCGCTTCTCAATTCGCCTTGTGCAACCGATTGCACAAAGTCGTCGGCAATTATAGCGGTCGGACGGGTGGTTGTAAAGAGCCCTTTACGGGGTCGGTGGGGCGCGTTACTTTACTTTGATGCCTGCGAGGACGGCGGTGGATTGAGTTGCCGCTTTGCGTTCCCTTTTGACGGCAAAGGTGAATCATTGGGCGGGTGGCGGAACCTGGTAGACGCGCTGGACTTAGGATCCAGTGGCTTTAATGCCGTGCGGGTTCAAATCCCGCCCCGCCCACCAAAAGAGAAGATGCTTTCAGGTGTGTCGTCTCCCAACCCAGAAGGGTTTTGCTTCCGCCCTTCCTTGATCCCGTTGTTAGATAGCCGATCACATGAGCAGCGTGATGATGCCAGCGAGGAGGAGGGCGATACCCCAAAGCAAATCAAAGTTGAGCCACCAACGGCGCAAGAGCGCCACGCCCAATTTCTCGTAAACGAGCCATGCCATCGTCGCCATCGTCATCAGCATGCCGATCGTGTGGATGAGGGTTGCCAGCAATGGGGGCGTGAGGAAATTTGGGAGGACGCTGAAAGTTTCGCCAAATTGCCCGCTGAACATGGCGACGCCCCATCGCCCTTGACCTTGTGGCAGGCACAAGGCGAGGGGGGTGAGCATCAAGCCTGCCCCATGAGCCGTCGCCATCAAAAACGACCACCATCCCAGTTCCCACCATGCCACTTTCATCCCGACCCAGCGAAAATGGCGTTGACGCAAAAGACGATAAGTGCCGAAAGTGAGGAGCACGAAGGCAACGAGCCAACGCAAAACCGTCGCGGGTAAAGACAATCGCAACACTGCGACGAAAATGAGGAGGCAGGCGACGGAAAGGGCGTGCCCGACGGTGATGGGCAAGAGGGCAACGAAGACGGCGCGTCGGGAGCGTTCCTGCATGCCTAAGGCGACAGCAAAGAGCCAACCCATGGCGGGGTTGATGCCATGATAAGCGCCGAGCGCCCACAGCGTTGCCCAAAGTCGGATGTCGCCCCAAAAGTCTGCGCCCATTTTGTCAACCCCCGACATCACGGGAAGCAGAAGGAGTCGGAGGAACTGTCGCCACCTTCCAAGCGCACTTGGTGGGGGCGCAAGTAATCGGGCAATTCGGGAAAGAAGTCAGGGTCTAATTGCAACCCGCCATCGGGGTCGGCGTGCGCCAGTGCCATCCAACCCTTGATGCCGTCGGGATAGAAAATCGGGTCCCACGCCGCATAGAGGGAATTGGTGAAGTAGACGCGTCGTCCGTCCCTTGACACTTCCACCATTTGCGGACCGCCGTTGACTGGACCGACTTTGGGATGGGGTGCGCGAGCGACGATGCCGCCGAGTTGAACACTGCCTGTCAACTTGGGGTTGAAGGGGTCGGAAACATCATACTGGCGCAATTCGCCCGTGCCCCAGCAAGACACATACAAGAAGCGGTCGTCCAGCGAGAGGTTGATGTCGGTGACGAGGGGCGGGACGGCTTTGAAGGGTTTCAGGGCGGGAGGCAATTGGTCTTCGTCGGCGGGTTCGGCAGGGATGCGGAGGATTTCTCGCACTGCCCATCCGCCGTTCTCGCGATACCAGACGAAAATGCCGCTGGAAAGGTCGTGCAAGTTCAAGACGGCGTTGACGAAGCCGTAGGTTTTCGTCGGGTCGTGGGCGGGGCGAAGTTCCAACACCATTTGCCAGCCATCGCCCAAGTCAACGGCTTGGAGATGTTTTCGTCGGCGCAAATCCCAAAAGTGCAAGCGTCGCCCATATTGCTGCGCCATCAAGGCGTCCAAATCCACGCCCTTCTCAATGTGTTGGGGCGCACCCCATTCGCTGGTGACGCCGATGTCGTGGGCGATGTGCCACCAGAAATCGTAGGCAAGGCGTTGCGGACCGCGTGCCACTTCCCATTGCCCCAGCACTTCAAAATCATCGTGGTCCAGCATCAGCAAACCGCCGGGCAAGTCGCCATCGGCGCTCCCTAAGGCGCTCAGGTAAATGGCGTCGGGACCGCAGTGGACGGTGTGCAATCGGGTGTAGTTAGCGCGCTCTTTCACTTCGTCAGGTTCAATGACTTTGACCAGTTTGGGAGTGTAAGGGTCGGGCTTGGTGTCCAGCACATAGATGCGGGACGAGCGCAAACCGGGCACGAGCAAATAGCGGCGCTCCACATGGGGATGGGGCGCTGAGGGGCAAAGGGCGGAACTGCAAGCGTTCCAGCCGAAGTGATGCAGTTCGTCCCCCGCGTAGGGCAAATCCACCTTGTTGACGACTTTGCCGTAATCGGGCGAACGCGGGTCTAAATCCACAACGAGCAAGGCGTCGGGGCGATTGTCACCTTCCCCCAAAGCAGCTTTGGGGTTCATGGCAGCAACATACGCCAACCGCTCGCGCGGCGCTTTCATTGCCAAGCGCGGCGACGGATAAAAAGTCGGGTCGGGACGAAACAAAGGCACAACTCATCACCCCCATCCGTTCGCTGATGCGCTTTCAACACCTTTGCGCCAACACAGGTTCGCTGAGCACCTCTTCAGGCAGGTAACCCAGCGCCAAAAGCGCTTGCCAAATTTTTTTTTCCACGCTCTCGTCCACTGTCTCCTTGTCCGTTTCCACGATGACTTCGGGGTTTTCTGGTGGCTCGTAAGGGTCGCTGATGCCCGTGAAGTTGGGGATTTCGCCTTTGAGTGCCTTCGCATACAGCCCCTTGACATCGCGCTCAATTAAGACTTGCAGCGGGCATTGGACATAGACTTCCACGAAGTCGCCGATGAGTTGGCGGGCATAATTGCGCCCTTCACGGTAAGGCGAGATGAGGGCTGTGATGACGACGACGCCGAAGTGCTGAAATATCTTGCATCCCTCCTCGCTTGGTTTTGTGCAACCGTTTGCGCGCTAACAGTTTAGCACAGCAGGGTTGCCATGTAAAGAGGGAGGCTGCTGTGTTCTGAAACTGCCATTCGCCCTCCAGAAAAATGTTGTCTCACCCATTTCCGTTCGCCATCCGCTGCCGTTTCGCCAGTCACTAATCGCCATTCGCCTTTGTTTTCGGCTTGGCGGAAGTCTCGCCCCTCGTTTGTCCACCGACTGAAGTCGGTGGCTACGAAAACGAAGCCGGGCTAAAGCAGGCTGAAAAACCGAAGGGCGCATCTCCTGATGCGCCGAAAAATTTTTCGCCATCGCAGAAGCGTTGCCCTCCAGAAAATTTCTGTTTCACCATTCGCCAATCGCCATTCGCCACTCGCTATTCGCTACTCGCCGCCGTTTCGCCATTCGCTGCCGTTTCCTGACTTGCCGATTTGCCGATTTCACGATTTGCCGATAAGGTTCGGCTCGGCAGGAGCCTCGCCCTCCCACAGTGAATCCGTTTTTGGTGCTTTCCTTTCGTTGCCCTTAAGCGGTGCATCCTACCACTCCTTAAACTCCCTTCGCCTCAGACCTTCCAAGTCGAGTTCGCCTGTTGAGGGGTCAAGCCTGATTTCCCATTGCTTCATTGTCCGTGCCCCGATGATGGCGTCCAACCGATGACCATCCGCCTCACCTAACTCAGCGACAGGAACGGCATCGGTTAAAAACGGCAAGCCCTCAATTTTGCCCTCCACCAAGCAGACTTCTCGGATTTCAATTTCCTGTCCACCAAAAGCGACGGTAATGGGAGGTGACATTCGCCTTCGCGGTGCGTTTTGAACCAAATCGGCGCGGACATAAGTGTAATTCGCTCCCGTGTCAAAGAGGGCAGTAGCAGGCTGACCTTCAATCTCAATTTGCTTGACGATGCGCCCCATCTTTGATCACCCCGATGAAGGCTTTGGACACATTTCAATTTTGCCACTTTGGCACGGTTGGAAGGTTGAAGGCTCAACGGCAATGACGGATTGAGTGCGCTACCATTGTTGCCGGAACAACTGCGAAGGGAAGGTGAAAGTGATGACTTGGCAAGATGCGGAACGGTTTGTCGGGAGAAGCACCTTTGATGAAAGCGTTCCGACGCCTTTCGTTTTCGTTGACCTTGCCATCTTGCAGCGGAACATCGTCCATATGCAAGCGTTGGCTCAAACGGCAGGGGTTAAGTTGCGCCCGCATATCAAAACCCACAAAATCGCAGCCATCGCAAAAATGCAACTTCAAGCGGGGGCTTGTGGCTTAACCGTTGCGAAACTCGGCGAGGCTCAAGCGATGTTGAATGCAAACATCCAGACCAGTTTCATGGTTGCCCAACCTTTCGTCGGCACGGAGAAAGTTCGTTGGGCGCTCCAAATGGCGGAAAACTGTGAGTTGCTCGTCTGCCTTGACAGTCCTGAGTTGGCTGAAGAAATGGGCGAAGTCGCTGCTCGTGACGGCAAAACTTTGGACATTGTGCTCATCGTTGATACCGAATACAAACGCTTCGGCGTGGATTGGCGCCAAGCGCCACAGGTTGCCGAACGCGTAGCCCGACTGAAAGGCGTTCAGTTTCGCGGCATCCGCTCCCATGACGGGCGAACTTACCGCCTTCCCACCCTTGAGGAGCGAATGCAAGCAGCGAGAGAGGAATCGGAAAGGATGGCTGATGTGGCAGACAAAATTCGCCAACGAGGAATTGAATGCGAACTCGTCAGCATCGGGAGCACGCCTGGCGCTTACTTCGTTCTGCAAAACGGTTGGACAGATGGGATAACGGAGTTGCGACCGGGCAACTATGTCTTTCACGACCGCATGCAAATCAGTTTGGGAGTTGCCCGACCCGAGGATTGCTCTTTGCGCATCATTGCTTCAGTCGTGTCAACACCGCGAGAAGGTGAGGCACTGATTGATGCAGGATTGAAGACCTTGACCGGGACACTTGATAGGTTCTCGGAAGGTTACGGCTTGATCGTGGCTCACAGTCGGAAAGACGGAGAAGTTCGGGAATTGCCACAAATGACCATTGAACGATTGTGGGAGGAATGCGGTTTGGTTCGCTACGAGGGCGAACCATTGCGAATTGGCGACAGGTTGGTCATTGTGCCCAACCACTCCTGCGAAATCACCAACCTCGCCGAAGTTGTGCTCTTTGGCTCAAGCGCTCGCGTTGAAGGCTTTTGGGTTCCGGAGGCGCGGGGCAAAGTTTGGTGAACCGAATTCAAAGGTCACCTTCGCCTCCAGACGAGGTAGTCAAGGGCTACGGCGATGATGATGACGACTCCGATGACGACTTTTTGCCAGAAGGCTGAGACATCAAGGAGCACCATTCCGTTACGCAACACTCCTATCAGTGCTGCTCCTATGGCAGTTCCCAAAACTGAACCTTGTCCGCCCATCAGGCTGATGCCGCCGATAACCGAGGCAGCGATTGCGTCCAATTCGTAGCCCAGCGCATCAGATGGTCGGACTGAACCCATCCTCGCCGTTGCAAGCAAACCCGCCAATGCTGCAAGTGTTCCGCAGTAGGCGTAGGCGAAAAGTTTGACCCTGTTGACAGGGACGCCGGAAAGGTGCGCTGCTGCCTCGTTGCCGCCGACAGCATAGATGTAGCGCCCCAATCGGGTGAACCTCAAAAGCGCCCAAGTCAAGACGATTACACCGACTGCAACGATGACTGGCACTGGCACGCCGAAAATGTCTCCTTGCCCCCACCACTGGAAGGCATCTGGCAAACCGGAAATTTGAAACCCACCCGTTATGACTTCGGCGAGCCCTCTGGCTATGCTCATCATGCCCAATGTAGCGACGAAAGGCGGGATGCGGAGCAAAGTGACGCCCCATCCGTTGACAATCCCGCAAGCCAACCCGACAGCCAACCCGATCAGAACCGAGAGTGTCCAAGCCAAACCCTTGTTGACGCAAACAAAAGCCATCACAACAGAAGACAGAGCCCAGACCGAACCGATGCTTAAGTCAATTCCAGCAGTGATGATGACGACGCTGACCCCAGCCGCCATGATGGCGTTGAAGGAGGCTTGTCTGAGCAAAGTCAGGATGTTGTCGCTGGTGAAGAAAAGGTTCTCGCCAGCCTTGAAGTAAACAGCGATGCCAATCCCAATGCTGACGACGATGAGCCCAAAGAAGGAACTGAACTGCTGAATCCAGTTTCGCCACTTCATCCTCTCTTCAACCCTCCTTGCCGTTGAGCGTTAGCGTTTGTCGCTACCACTTCAACCTGAAAATCAGGTCTTTGCCTGCCTGAAAAACGACTTCCCCGTAGCGGTGCAGGTTCGTTGAGCCGTCGGCGGCAAGTCTCTCAAAATCCGTTTCAAGGGCGTAGCGAATTCGGTGTCGACGGAAAAACTTTCTCGCTTCCTCAACGGGAATTAGCCCTCTCCAAACAGCCGTCGCTACTCTCAGTTTCTCAACGAAGTTCAGCGTCTCCGCCCAATGACCCACGAACACCTTCCGACCAGTCAAGACGGGCAGATAGTTTCCCAACATCGGGTGGCACAGGACTGCTTCATCGAGGCGAGCGTTCTGCTCCAGCCAATTGAAAAGACGCAGGTGGTTTTCGGAAAGGTAGTATGGCGGCATCAGCATGCGAGAGTAGGGCGGATTGAAACGGGTGTCGTAAATCAAGTTGTTGTGCACAAGCCAGTAGCCGTTGAGAGCGAAAAAGGCTATTTGCGATGGGGCGGTGAGGACAATGAACGCCAAAATGCTCCAAGTGGGACATGGGGCAGGGGACAAGGGACAGGCTGATGAAATGCGCGACTGCGTTTGAGCAGCGAATTGTCCTTTCAAATCCGTTCGCTGTGATTTTGCTCCTCTTGCCTCGTCCCTCGTCCTGCGTCCCTCGTCTCGCCTCTGTTTTTCGCCGAACCTTTTCATCCACTCTTCAAATGCCAGCGCAGTCAAAAAGCACAACGCCACATGCAACCCTTCAATCATCTTTCGCTGGAAACTGACAGGCAAGTAGATTGAGACGATGATGGCGATTGTCCAAGCCAACAAAAGTGCCCATCCCTTTTCGCCCGACTTCGCTTTTCTCCAAGCAGCGGGTAGCCCCAAGACTGCCCCTAAAGCAATGAACCCGTAACTGCCGATAAGGATAACAGGACTGGGGGTCAGTGTTGGCGTTGCGGCTTTCTGCGCAAAGGCAGGGTCGCGCGAAAACAAAAATGCCTGTCCCCCCAGCAACAGGACGACAGGGAACGCAAATAGCAAAACTGCGGCGAGTTCCCGAAGGTTGACTCGCCTGATGGTGACGATTTGAAAGGCTTGCCAAAGGAAAACGGCAATCAACATCGGAACAGCAGCGTAAGTGTGCACATTGACAACGAGCATACCGAAGAGGACGGAAAAGGCGACGAAGCGAAGCAGGGCAGGGGGCAAGGGACAAGGGGCGAGGGAGGCATTTTGGGGCTTAAATTCCATGCTCGCAAGCAAGCA
>Ga0272447_1002352_pt1 | contig 10191 bp, 9 predicted proteins | sample YNPCB0133_FD_194589 | JGI IMG/M metagenome (GOLD analysis project Ga0272447, IMG submission 194589) | Hot spring microbial mat communities from Yellowstone National Park, WY, United States - YNP-CB-013-3 | ecosystem: Environmental > Aquatic > Thermal springs > Hot (42-90C) > Sediment | place...
GAGGCAAAGGTGCTGGAAGAGACCGACCGCTACCGCATCCAGATCGACGGTTCAGGCGTGAAGAGCATCGTGTATAAAGACGGCACGTCGTCTATTCCACACTATCTGGAGTTTCCCATCAAGAACCGCGAGGACTGGCTAGAGTTCAAAAATCGGCTGGACCCCGATGACCCGCGCCGCTACCCTGCCGACTGGGAAGCATGGAAGCAGTCGGTAGCCAACCGCGACTATCCGCTGGGTGTTTTTTGCGGCAGCCTCTTTGGCTGGATACGGGATTGGATGGGCTTCGAGGGCGTCTCGTATGCCTGTGTGGACCAGCCTGAACTGGTGGAAGAAATCATGGAGCACCTGACCGAGATGGCGCTGACCGCCATCTCCAAAATCCCTGCCGATGTGGAGCTGGACTACGCTGCCTTTTGGGAGGACATGGCGTTTAACAAGGGGCCTATCATTTCCCCCAGATTGTTTCGCGAGTGGATGACCCCGCGCTATAAACGGATTACCGACGCCCTGCGCGAACGGTTTGGGGTGGATATCGTGTACGTGGACTGCGATGGCAACATCCTTTCTCTAGTGGAACACTGGCTAGCAGGCGGGGTCAACGTGATGTTTCCCTTAGAGGTACGTGCCGGTTCCGACCCCGTGCGGATTCGGCAACAGTTCGGCAAATCGGTGCTGCTGATGGGCGGAGTGGACAAAACGCAGCTGATTGCTGGCAAGGAAGCCATTGTGAAAGAGCTGGAACGACTGAAGCCGCTGGTGGAGGAAGGGGGCTACATTCCCCATGTCGACCACCGCTGCCCGCCCGATGTGACCTACGAGAACTATCTATTCTATTTAGAGACGAAGCGCAAGATGTTTGGCATCCCCGACCCACCCCACTGGGAGGCGGTGCGAGCGACCTGTCAGCGGTAAGTGCCTACCAGTAACCGTTCACGATTTAGCGAGGGAGCGTATCTGCGCTGCTGAACTATTCTGCGGCGGGAGCCTGTCCGACGTTCACGATTTTCTGCAAGCGCGTCTCAGCGGCTGGGGTTGGCGTCCCCGTTGCCGCCGCGCCGCCGCAGCTCTTCCTCCAGCTCACGCAGGCGTGCCTCCAGCTGTGCGCGCCGCTGTGCTTCCTCTTCCGCACGGCGCTCTGCCTCCTGAACCTGGCTCAGCAGGTCGAGATACTCTTCCGTCGTCTGCTGCGGAGAGGGCAGAAAGCGACGCGATATCGGGTCCCATAGCAGCACCTGATACCCCTCGTCCTCCGCGCGCACCACGACATGCAACCCAAGCAGTTCACTGTGCGCCCACCACTCGCGGTCGTTCGGGCGTTCGTTGGGAATCAGGTCATAGTCGTTGCCTTTCAGGCGATGGAGCATCACTGGCTGCACGAGGTAGTCGCGGAGCACGTCCACAAGGATGTACTCCTTCACTCCTAACCGCTGGTAGAGTCGGTACTTGCGGTAGATATCCTCGCCGACGGTCGAGCGCGAGGTCAGTTCGAAAATCACGTCTGGCGCCTTGCCCTCTTCCCACACTTTCCACGTCGGGCGCCAGGGACGCTTCGGCACGCCGAACACCACGTAGATGTCGGGCGCCACGCGCTGGCGAGGGTTGCCCTCAATCCAGTACATAAACTGATTGCCCGCCACATACACATCATTGCGCCCCGCAAAGTATGCCTGCAGGGCAGCAACCAGATAGACCATTGTCTGCAAGTGTTCTGGGCTCTCTGCCATCGGCTTGCCGTCCGAGTAAGGGTAGAATACCGCTTGTCGCTGTTGTGAGACGGACATATGCACCACCTCACCACTATTATATCCGAACCTCGTGCAGGAAGGGAAGCTGCCCGCGCGTAAGGTTAAGGCGTTAGCCAATCTGGAGAGATGCACAGTGAAGTGGCTGGAAGGAACCTTCATCCAGTTCTGGGCGAGTATGCGCGAAGTTGGCGTAGCGCAGTGGAAGCGCGAGTTCGTGGCAATGCGTGCGCTGGGGTTCCGAACCATCATCCTGCAATGGGTGCAGGCAGACGGGGTAAACCTGTTCGAACCGCCCGACCCGTTCCCGCCGATGCTGGATTTGGCAAGAGAGTGCGGCATGCGAATGGTCTTCGGGTTGCGCCATGATGGTCGCTGGTGGCGCGAGTGGGGAAACGAGGACTACCTGCGCGAGGAGGCAAGGGAAAGCGTCGCGCTGGCGCGGGAAGTGTACCGTCGCTACGGCAAGCATCCTGCTTTTGGCGGCTTTTACATCCCCTACGAGTTATGGGATGGTTCGTTCACGGAAGCGCAGGTCGCAAGCCTACACGAGCTGTTGCGCACCATTGGCAGGGCGTGTCGGCAGCTGGCTCCGTCCAGCCCGGTTTTTCTTGCGCCGTTCTTTGCTGGTTTGGTGTCGGCAGAGCGTTTCGAACAGCTGTGGCTTCGGCTGTTGCCGCACAAGCCAGTGGACGTGGTCGCGCTGCAGGACGGTGTGGGGGCAAGAGGGTGGGATGAGCAGATTGAAGAGAAGGTGCCCCCCTATTTTGCCGCGATGCAGCGGGCGTGTCGGAAGCGCGGGGTCAGGCTCTGGTGCGATTTGGAGTGTTTCCAGCTAACCAACAATGACCCTTCGCGCCCGGCGTTTGCCCCAGCTGCTGCCGAGCGGCTTGTCCGACAATTGAGAGCTGTTTCGCCCTATGTGGAGCGTGTGGTGACCTTCGATTTCTACCACTATATGAGCCCCTATCGGGGCGAGGCGCAGAAGGCACTGTACGAGGGCTACCGCCGGCTGCTTCCGGGCAAACTGAAGGGCGGCTAATTCTGTCGTGGCTGCATTCTAGCACCAGTTCTGAACGTGCCTCGTGATGCCACCCTTGCGTGGTTGCCGTGCTGTCCTTAAACGGGCATGACTCCGTAGCCTACAATATGCTATACTAAGGACTGGAGACACGAACCGCATGGGAGGCAGGATGAGCTGGCATCACACCACCGTGGTGGCGGTGCGGCGTAACGGACAAACCGCGCTGGCTGCCGATGGGCAGGTTACCTACAGTGATACCGTGCTAAAGCATACCGCCCGTAAAATCCGCCGCATGTATCACGACCGTGTCCTGGCGGGCTTTGCTGGGGCGGTAGCGGACGCGCAAGCGCTGGCAGACCGTTTCGAAGCCAAGTTGGAAGCCACGAACGGCAACCTGCGTCGCGCAGCAGTAGAGTTTGCTAAGGAGTGGCGTACCGACCGGATTCTGCGGCGTTTCGAAGCGATGATGATTGTAGCCGACCGCGACGACTTGTTACTGGTTTCCGGGGATGGCAACGTCATCGAACCCGACGACAACGTGCTTGCCATCGGGAGCGGCGGAGCTTACGCGGCAGCGGCGGCGCGGGCGCTTCTACGACACACTTCCCTGTCTGCGGAAGAGGTCGCGATGGAATCGCTGCGCATCGCAGCCGAACTGTGTATCTATACCAACGACAAAATCCATTGTGAGTGTGTCGAGTGAACAGTACGATGGTAACGGAAGAAGACCTCACCCCCCAGCGGATAGTGGCGGAGCTGGACAAATATATAATCGGGCAGCAGAAGGCGAAGCGGGCGGTAGCCATCGCGCTGCGCAACCGCTACCGACGTCGGCATCTGCCAGAGGACCTGCGCGAAGAGGTTATCCCGAAAAATATCCTGATGATAGGTCCTACAGGCGTCGGAAAGACGGAGATCGCGCGGCGCATTGCCCAGCTGGTGCGTGCCCCCTTCCTGAAAGTGGAAGCTACTAAGTTCACAGAAGTGGGTTATGTGGGGCGCGATGTGGACTCGATGGTGCGTGACCTTGTTCAAATTGCGGTGCGCATGGTGGAAAACGAGAAGATCGAGGAGGTGCGTCCCCGCGCAGAGGAGTTGGCTATTGAGCGGATAGTAGACAGGTTGATGCCGCGCCGCACGCGCCGTGCCGAGCAGGGAGGCACGCCCTTCGAGCGTCTCTTTCGTGCGTTATACGAAGAAGAGGTCAAGAGTACGCTGGAAGAAGAGCCGCCTACGCTGGCGGAAAAGGAGCGGCGCGAACGGGAGCGTCGGATGCGGGAGAAGTTGATAGAGCGCGTGCGCGGCGGCGCGATGGACGAGGAGAAGATTGAAATCGAGGTGGAGCAGCCTGGTCCTCCCATGCCGTTTGTGCAGGTGTTTGGTCCGCAAGGGATGGAGGAGATGGGGCTAGACCTGCCCGACATGCTGCGCGGCGTGATAGGGGGTCGCCGACGGAGGGTGCAGGTCACCATCCGCGAGGCGAAACAGATACTCACTCAGGAAGCTGCTCGCGAGCTCATCGACCGCGAGAAGGTGGTTAGCGAAGCCATCCAGCGCACCGAGGAGAGCGGCATTATCTTCATCGACGAACTGGACAAAATCGCAGGACGCGAGCAGGGCTACGGTCCTGACGTCTCGCGGGAAGGGGTGCAGCGCGACCTGCTGCCCATCATCGAAGGTTCGACCGTTATGACCAAGTTCGGCGCGGTACGCACCAACCACATCCTGTTCATCGCTGCGGGAGCGTTCCATGTGACCAAGCCTAGCGACCTTATTCCTGAGCTACAGGGGCGTCTGCCCATTCGGGTGGAACTAGACAGCCTGACTGAACAGGACTTCGTGCGCATCCTTACCGAGCCTCAGAACGCCCTTGTGAAGCAGTATACCGCCCTGCTGGCGACAGAGGGAGTAGAACTGGAGTTCACCGACGACGCTATCCGCGAGGTAGCTGCCATCGCGGCACAGGTGAATGCAACGAGCGAAAATATCGGTGCGCGACGTCTTCACACGGTGATGGAGCGGGTGGTCGAGGACATTTCGTTCCGCGCCAGCGAGCTGGCAGGACAGAAGTTCACCATCACCGCCGAGTACGTGCGTGAACGACTGGCGGATGTACTGCGTAGTGAGGATTTGAGCCGGTATATCTTGTGATTTCACCTCAATGAGGAGGAGTCGGAGGTTCACCATGAAAGTCAGTGTGATTGGTGGTGGCGGGCGAGTCGGCTCTAACACGCTATACGCGCTGCAGATGGGCGGCATAGTGAAAGAGTTGGTGGCGATCGACGTCGCCCGTGAGCTGGCGGAAGGGGAGGCGTTAGACCTGCGGCACGGTGCCTCGCTGTCTGCGCCCCAAATTATCAGCACTGGCAGCACCGACGCGGCCGAAGGGTCGGACATCGTGATCATTACGGCGGGATTGCGACGCAAACCCGATGAAAGCCGTCTCGACCTCATTAACCGTAACGTCTCACTGTTTCGAAGCATCCTGAACGAGCTCCGCCAGGTGACTCTGCCAGAACATGTCGTACTGCTAGTGGTGTCGAATCCAGTGGATATCCTGACGTATCTGGCAGTGAAAGAGTTTACCTTGCCGCCGCAGCAAGTCATTGGCTTGGGCACAGTGCTAGATACCGCCCGCTTCCGTTCGCTGTTGGCAGAGTATTTCGAGGTGGCAGCAACCGACGTGAAGGCGCTTATTTTAGGTGAGCATGGCGATAGCATGGTGCCTATCTGGTCGACCGCGACGGCGAACGGCGTGCCGCTGAGCAGCCTGCCCGCATATGACCCCGCTAAAATGCAGGAGATTTTCGAGTACACCAAAAAGAGCGGCGCGGAGGTCATTCGGCTCAAGGGTGGCGCAGGCTATGCAGTGGGACTGTCCATCCGCGAGGTGGTACACGCTATCTTGTTAGACACGCACCAGATTTTGCCGGTGTCTACGTTGCAGACAGGGCTGTATGGCATCAGCGACGTGTGTCTCAGCGTGCCGACTATTGTGGGGCGGGTAGGCGTTGTAAAACAGATTGAGATGCAGCTGCGCGATGAAGAGTTGCAGGCATTGAGACGCTCGGCACAGGCACTTCAAGAGACGCTGGCACAGGTGATGTGAGTGGCGGAGGGGCGGGGTATTTTGCCTGACCGCCCTATCCGATAATATAGAGGTATGGCTGAAGCAAACAAAGACGCACTGCTGGAAGCCCTCAAACAGCTCGTCGTGCAGGCAGGAGACCTTGCACGGAAGCTGTGGGGGGATTTCACGCTGGAGACAAAAAGCGACGACACGTTCGTCACGAACGCTGACAAAGCGGTGGAAAGCTTCCTCCGCGAGCAACTGGCACGCTTGCTTCCTGAAGCGGGCTTTTTCGGAGAGGAAGAGGGTTTCACCGACCGACATGCCCGTCTTCTCTGGGCAATCGACCCCATCGACGGCACCAGCAACTATGTGTTCGGCATCCCGTTATGGGGGGTGTCAGTTGCACTGGTAGAAGATGGGCGATTGCATTCGGGTATCATCTACCTGCCGATGCTGCGGGAGCTCTACTGGGCGCAGTCGGGTAGGGGCGCATATCTGAATGGCAGGCGCATTTGGGCGGTGGATAGTGAGCAGTTCACCGCCGAAGATGTGATTTGTTACGCCAGCGATGCAGTCACCGCCGACCTGCTCCACAAGATGCCGGGCAGACCACGCTGCTTCGGCAGTGCGGTTGTCAAATTGGCGTGGACGGCAGCGGGGCGAGTGCGAGGAGCTATTTCGTTGGGCAGGTTATATGACCTGGCAGCAGGAGTACTGGTCTGCCACGAGGCGGGCTGCTTCACGCGCTACCTCTCTGGGACAGAGTGGCGACTGGAACACCTGCTGACGGGCGCGGCATTGCGGGAGCCGGTGCTGACCGCGCCGCCGAAAACCATGCAGGCCCTCTTGCGCCTGCTCAGCGTAGATTAACAGGATAAGGAGTATACCACATGAGATGTGATAACATAGAGCAGACCTTTCAAGGCGTGGAGGACGTTTACAAATCGTTATGTTGGCATGTGCGCTATTCGCTCGGCAAGTCCGGACAAGAACTGTGTCAGCATGAGATGTTTACTGCGGTTGCGCTTACCCTGCGTAATCGCATCATCGACCTGATGCTGGAGACCGAGAGACAGTACCAGCAAAAAGATGTGAAGCGGCTGTATTACTTATCGTTGGAGTATCTCATCGGCCGCTCGCTGACGAACAACCTTGTCAATCTCGGCTTGTACGACCTTTTCCGAGAGGCACTGTTACAGCAGGGCATCGACCTGAAGGATTTGGAGGATGGCGAGAGCGATGCCGCACTGGGCAACGGCGGGTTAGGTCGGTTGGCGGCGTGCTTCCTCGACTCGCTAGCAACGCTGGGGATGCCTGGCTACGGCTACGGCATCAACTACGAATACGGCATCTTCAAGCAAGAGATCCATCACGGCTACCAGCACGAGAAGCCCGATAAGTGGCTAAAGGGCACCTCTCCGTGGCTGATCGAGCGGTACGATGAGCGCTGTTTCATCCCGATTTACGGGCGTGTGGAACACTCGGTAGATAGCAACGGGCACTACCAGCCGCGTTGGGTAGACTGGAAGCTGATAGTGGGCGTGCCCTACGATATGCCCATCGTCGGCTACGGCGGCAAGACGGTGAACGTGTTGCGCCTCTTCTCCGCCCGGTCATACCACGAGTTTGACATGCAAATCTTCAACAGCGGCGACTACATCAGCGCAGTGGAACAAAAAATCGCCTCAGAGACTATCTCAAAAGTGCTGTATCCGTCCGACTCAGTGGCAGCGGGCAAGGAGTTACGCCTCACGCAAGAGTATTTCTTGGTCGCCTGTGCGCTGCGCGACGTGGTGCGCCGATACACTAAACAGCACGAGAGCTTCGAAGAGTTTCCGCAAAAAGCGGCTATCCAGCTCAACGACACGCACCCCGCTATCGCCATCGCGGAGCTGATGCGCATTCTCGTTGACGAGAACCGTCTGCCTTGGGAACATGCCTGGCAGATTACGGAGCAGACTTTCGGGTATACCAACCATACCCTAATGCCAGAAGCCCTAGAGAAGTGGCCAGTTAGCCTGTTCGAGAAGCTGTTGCCCAGACATCTCCAGATCATCTACGAAATCAATCGTCGCTTTTTAGAGCATGTCGCGTGGCTCTATCCAGGCGATGTGGAGAAGCTGCGTCGAGTCTCCATCATCGAGGAGAGCGAACAGAAACAGGTACGAATGGCGCATTTGGCCATCATTGGCAGTCACTCGGTCAACGGGGTGTCGGAGCTACACAGCCGGCTCATCCGCACCTCACTCGTTCCAGACTTTTATGAGCTGTTCCCTCACAAGTTCAACAGTAAGACCAATGGCGTGACCCCGCGTCGCTGGCTCAAACAGGCGAACCCACGCCTAAGCGCGCTTATCGACAGCACGATCGGCACTGGATGGGTCACCGACCTGCCTTTGCTGCAGGGACTGGAGCCGTATGCGGACGACGCCTCGTTCCAGCAACAGTTCCGTCAGATCAAGCACTCTAATAAGCAGCGGCTCGCGCGAACGATTCAGGAACTCGTGAACATCAGCGTGCCGACGGATAGTCTTTTTGATGTGCAGGTGAAGCGCATCCATGAATACAAACGGCAGCTGTTGAACGTGCTGCACATCATTTATTTGTACCTCCGCCTTATTGACGAACAGGTCTACCCCACCGTCACGCGCACGTTCATCTTTGGGGGTAAGGCTGCACCTGGCTACTGGGCAGCCAAAAGCATCATCAAGCTCATCAACAACGTGGCATCGGTCATCAATCACGACCACCGAGCGAAGGACTATTTGCGTGTGGTCTTTTTGCCGGACTATCGGGTATCGCTGGCGGAGGTGATTATCCCCGCGGCTGACCTGAGCGAGCAAATCTCTACCGCAGGCATGGAGGCGTCGGGAACCAGCTGTATGAAGTTCGCCATGAACGGTGCGTTAACCATCGGCACGCTAGACGGTGCAAACATCGAAATCCGCGAGGAAGTCGGCGAGGAAAACATCTATATCTTTGGGCACACCGCCGAGCAGATACGCGAGATGCGCCGCGAGGGTAGCTACGACCCACGTGTGCTTTACGAGTCGAACCCCATCATTCAGCGCGTAATGGATACCTTCCGCACCGACCTGTTTTGCCCGCACGAACCTGGACTGTTCCGCTGGATTTTCGACAACCTCGTGTATCACGGCGATTACTACTTCCACCTTGCCGACCTGCCCTCATATATCGAAACGCAGGAGCGAGCCGCGCAGGAGTACCTCCAACCCGAAGTGTGGACGCGCAAAGCCATTCTCAACGTCGCTCGCATCGGCAAGTTCTCCAGCGACCGCACCGTGCAGGAGTATGCCCGCGATATCTGGTACATCAAACCGGTGAGCAAGACGTAGGGGAACTCCCTGACTGAATGGAAGCAGTCACTATGGAGACACCAGCAAGTCAAGCGGAAAGTTCGCCTGATGTAGCCATGCCGCTGAAGAAGCGTATCGCGCTGGTGGCGCATGACCATAAGAAGGCAGACTTGCTGGAATGGGCGCGATTCAACCGTGAACTGCTTTCACAGCACATCCTTTTCGCCACTGGCACGACAGGACGCCTTTTGGAGGAAGCACTAGGTCTGCCCGTCATCAAACTGCAAAGCGGTCCGCTGGGCGGCGACCAGCAGATCGGCGCGAAGATTGCAGAAGGGGAGATCGATTTCCTCATCTTCTTCTGGGACCCGCTGGAGCCGCAACCGCACGACCCCGATGTGAAGGCGTTGCTGCGCATTGCGGTAGTGTGGAACATCCCTATCGCCTGCAACCGCGCTACCGCCGATTTCATCATCTCGTCGCCGCTCATGCAGGGCGAGTATCGGCGTCTGCTGCCAGACTACAGTGGCTACACCGAGCGTGTGGTGTAACGCTCGCTGGGCATCCGCGGTTTGGCTATAATCAATGTAGGGAAGGGCAAGCATGGCGACCGTTGCTATCGAACATATCGAGAAAACGCCCGGCGTGTGCGGCGGGCAGGCACGGATTGCAGGGCATCGTATCCAGGTCATGGATATTTTCGTCTGGCACGAGCGATGTAGGTGGACACCAGACGAGATTGTTGCGCGCTATCCTCAGCTCACTCTGGCTCAGGTCTATGCCGCTCTGTCGTATTATTGGGACCACGTGGACGAAATCCGTCAGGCGATAGCGGAAGAAGAGGCTCTCGTCAAGGAGTTGCGCTCGCAGACGTTTTCCAAGCTAGCGGAGAAGATGAGCCGTGTCCAGGAAGATTCGGTATCATCTGGATGAAAACGTGTCCACGGTAGTCGCTGCAGGCTTACGCAGACGTAGCATTGACGTCACCACCTCTGCCGAGCAGAGTTTGTAGGGTGCCCCTGATGAACTCCA
>Ga0272447_1002353_pt1 | contig 10188 bp, 8 predicted proteins | sample YNPCB0133_FD_194589 | JGI IMG/M metagenome (GOLD analysis project Ga0272447, IMG submission 194589) | Hot spring microbial mat communities from Yellowstone National Park, WY, United States - YNP-CB-013-3 | ecosystem: Environmental > Aquatic > Thermal springs > Hot (42-90C) > Sediment | place...
GCTGGCGTGAGACCGTAAACCCGCTGCTGACGCGCACGCTGTTCTGGTTCTTCGGGCATCCGCTGGTCTACTTCTGGCTGCTGCCCTCCTACATCATGCTCTACACCATGTTGCCGCGCCTTGTGGGTGGCAAGCTCTATTCGGATGCCGCCGCGCGACTGGCGTTCCTGCTGTTTCTCATCTTCTCGGTGCCTGTCGGGTTGCATCACCAGTACACCGAGGGCGGTCTGACCGCGGGCTGGAAGTTGTGGCACGCCTTCCTGACCTTTATGGTGGCGTTGCCGAGCTTCATCACGGCGTTCACGGTGGCGGCTTCGATGGAGCATGGCGCTCGGCAGCAGGGCGGGCAGGGGCTGTTCGGCTGGTGGGCGAAGCTGCCCTACTTCAGTCGGGAAGGTGACCGCTGGCTGTTCGCCTACTTCATTAATGGGCTGATTCTGTTCCTGTTCGGCGGCATTACGGGCATCGTCAACGCCTCCTATAACCTGAATCTGGTGGTGCATAACACCTCGTTTGTTGCCGGGCACTTCCACACGACGGTTGGGGGACTGGTGACGCTGAGCTTTCTCGGCATGAGCCTTTACATGGTGGCGCGGCTGCGGGGCACCGAGGTGCAGCTAAAAGGCGCCGCGCTCTGGGCGCCCTATCTGTGGATGATTGGCTTCCTGCTGTTTGAAATCGCCATGTCCGTCGCGGGCTTTCAGGGTGTTCCCCGCCGTACCAACATGGGGCTTTCCTACACCGATCCCCAATCGGACCTTTACCGCCCCGATTGGCTGATGAACATGCAAATCTCGGCACTTGGCGGCGTCATCGCCGTGATTGGCTTCGTGCTGTTCATGCTCTCCTTTTTCGCTACGCTGTTTGCTCGCCCCGTGCGCGAGCCGGCAGTGGAGTTCCCCATGAGCGAGGCGTTGCACGAGGAGCCAGTGGCGCTGGTTCACAATTATCGTCCGTGGGCGGCGGTGATGGCGGTGCTCATCGTCTTCTCCTACTGGTCGCCGTTGTATGATGCGACGGTGCGCGGCGTCAAAGCCGAGTCGCCAGCCTATAACGAGCGGTTCCCCGTGCCTATCAAACAGTTGCAGACCGAGGCGCGGCGATGAGATGGCTGCTTCCGCTTCTATGGCTCCTGATGGAGTTGAACGGGCGGTTGATGGCGCAAGCCATCCCGCCCAATCAGGAGCGCACCTTCAACACCATCGTGCCCAATGTTCGCCTCGTCGATGCGGCGGGACGCGAGTTTCGCCTGCATGAGTTGCGCGGCAAGCCCGTCATTATCAGCCCTATCTATGTGGGCTGCCCCTCTGCCTGCCTCGCCATCACGCGCAGCCTTCGGCAGGTGCTGCCCCAAGTGGGCACGCCCGGCAAGGATTTCTGGGTGCTGTCTATCACCTTCCACCCGAAGGAGCGGCAGGATGCCGTTCGGCAGTTTCAGCGCGCCTATCAGCTGGATGGCGTCGGCTGGCGTGCGGTCTATGCCCGCACGGAGCAGGAGCTGTTCCAGCTGCTGGATGCCCTCGATTTCCGTTTCCGCTATGTGAACGCGCAGGTGTATGACCATCCGAATGTGGTGGTGTTTCTCTCCCGCGAGATGCGCATTCGCTACTATGCCGAAGGCACCACCTACACCGCAGACCAGATTCGCACCGGCTTGCGCTGGGCACGAGGCGAGTTGACCCCCTTCGAACGGCTGGAGCAGGCGCTGCTCCCGCTTGGCATCACGCTGCTGATAGGGGGCATTCTGCTGAGTCTCTATTCGGGCAGCCGTGCGGCTTGGCGCAGGGTGAATTCAGAGGCGCCGCCTTCATCCTCTGAAAACTCGTTCTGACTCAACGCAGCCAAGCGGGTTCGCCCAGCGGCACGGCTTTACCTGAACTTGTGGCAGAGCGAGATGGGCGGTAGGGGATAGGGCTGAGGTCTCCACGGGTTGTCTGGTTATCGAGCATGCGCCAGCCGCCATCATCTTGTCTGTCTGAACCCAACGAATAGAGCAGAAAGCCCTTGCGCGGGTCGGTCTTATAGCGAAACGGCTGACCGGTGAAGGGGTCAATCACCATCGTGCCGAGGTTCAGCTCCTCCAGCTTGGCAGGGTAGCGACCCGTGCGCAATTTGTGCAGGCGGATGGCAGCGGCGCAACCCAACAACCGCATCTGTGCCATCTCCATCGTCTCTCTGTGCCAGCTCTGTTCAGGCACCGGTGCCAGCATATCCACAAAGAGGCGCGCACTCAACGATTTCGGGGGGTTCACTGAATGTCGCTGCCACGGCTGCTCCCGGGTTTCGGCAATCGCGCGCTTCATGTAATTGTCAAATCCTTTCAGCGCCTCTGGGTAGACGAATTTTCGAACAAAAGGAACGCGTATCAGAATAGGAGGTTCAGTCCCAAGGGTCTCCCGATCAAATTGGTAAGTGCCATCGCCTATCTGCTGAATCGCGCTAAGCCCCCAATATCGCTCTACCTGCATGCTTTCCACAAGCGGCACGCGCTCCTGTTCATAGCGACGACAAATGGCGACCAAACGCTCGAGGGCAGCGGGATCAAAGGTTGCCAGATGCTGTGCGAGTGGTTCCCCCACGAGGTTGGTGATGTAAACACCCACCAGAAAGTGGATCAGCGACCCTTCCTTGCGAATCTGCTGGCTGAAGCGGGTCATGGAATCGAAGCGTTCCAGGGCAGTGGCTGTGCGTCCATGGCGCAGCTCGTAATCCATCAGCAGCCGCTCCACACGCGCCATATCGCGAAAGCCGCTAACCTCGGAAAAGGAATAGTTCAGGTCATATTCCAGCACGACCACGCAGGGCTGATTCAGATAGCGCCGATATTCCTTCAGGAGAGGGTCAAATGCTCGCTGCAGATGGGTGTACTCGCTGGAACTCTGGAGCGCGAAGCGCATTTGCCTGTGGTTTAGCAAGGCTTGTACCTTCGGGTCGGAACGACGCACCCCATACGCAGCGTTGCCCAGCTGTTTATAGTGGTCATAGGCGTTGGGCACTGGGTAGCGTCGGGGCGGGATTTGGATTTCAGGCGGGCGTATCAGCAGGGCGATCACGATGCACAAGCCCAGCAAGAGCAGGGTTATCCCCATCAGGTAGGTCGATAGATATCGGCGCATCGCATGGTGCCTCCTCAAGCTAATTTAACTCTTTGGTTCCCCCCGCCCGCGGGGGGAACCTGCAGGAGGGGGGGTAAAATCAGCGGCTTCGGCTTGCGCGATAAGCGTGCGGGGCGGAATGAATTCGATATGCTCCTCCAACAGCTGGAGCGTTTCGACGGTGGCGTTGGGGCTATAGCGCAGCAGCTCCCCCACGATGGCTTCTGTCGATTCCTCTGGTGTGGAGGCGCCGCTGGTGACGCCAATCACGCGGTAGCGTTGCACCCATTCGGGCTGCACTTCGGCTGGCTCCAAAAGCAGGTAGGCGGGCACACCCTGCGATTCTGCCACCTCGCGCAAGCGATTCGAATTACTGCTGGCACGACTGCCGACAACCAGCACCATATCCGACCGCTGGGCAAGCGCTTTCACCGCTGCCTGCCGATTGGTGGTGGCATAGCAGATATCGTCCTTGCGCGGCAGCTCAATATGGGGGAATCGGCGACGCAACACATGAATAATAGCGTTCACCTCGTCCACGCTGAGGGTCGTCTGGGTGGCGAGGGCGAGCGGTCGGTCAGGCGGCACCTCGACCTGCTCCGCGTCCTCCACGCTCTCGATGAGTGTGGTCTGGGTGGGAGCATGTCCCATGCTGCCGATAGCTTCCACATGTTCTCGGTGCCCGATATAGAGGATGTGATAGCCCTGTCGGGCGAATCGGGTGATTTCGCGATGCACCTTGCTCACCAGCGGGCAAGTGGCGTCGACGACTCGCAAGCCGCGTTCCGCCGCCTGCTGACGCACAGCAGGCGGAACCCCATGCGCGCTGAAGACCACGGTGGCTCCAGGCGGCACCGCTGCCAAATCTTCCACAAAGACAACCCCCCGCCGCTCAAAGGAGCGCACCACATGCTCATTATGCACAATGGCATGGCGCACATAGAGCGGTGTACCGAACGCCTTGAGCGCCAGCTCCACCACCTCAATTGCGTAGGCAACTCCTGCGCAGAACCCACGCGGCGCCGCCAGAATCACCTTCTCCATGCGACCCAAGTATACCCCCACTCCATCACTTTTTGCAGGTAGCTTTCGACTCAAGGTGGGGTATAATAAGGGAGCAGGAAAGGAGTCGACCGATGAGCAAGTGGAGATGGATAGGGATGGGCTTGATTGCGTGCGCGTTGCAGAGTGCTGGCTGGAGCCAGCTTCAGCCCAACGCGCCTTGGCCTTCGCTGGGGCGTGATTATCAAAACAGCCGACGCACTACGCTGGGCGCACCCACCAACGGCAGTGTGCGATGGACCTACAGCGCCGGTAGCCGCACTTTCGCTTCACCCGCTGTTGCCGCTGACGGTACCATCTATGTGCCGACGGCAGCCGGTCTGGATGCGGTGAATCCGAACGGCACTCGACGCTGGCGATGGGCGGCGGGCATCAGTGTACCGTTCTGCACTCCAGCGATCGGGGTCGATGGCACCATCTATGTGATTGGCAACCCGAATGACGCGCTGCTCATCGCGCTGAATCCCAACGGCACGGTGCGCTGGAGCCTCTATCTGGGTGGTATCGAGGTGCGCTCCTCCCCCGCTATCGGACCCGACGGGCGAATCTATGTCACAAATGGACAGACCCCCGGCGGCTATCTCTACTGCATCAATCCAGATGGCACCGTTGCCTGGCGGCTCTATCTCGACTGGGAAGCCAACAGCACACCCTGCTTCGGGGAGGATGGCACCATCTATGTCGGTTCTGCGAACTATCTCAACGCGGTGCGCCCGAATGGTACCCTTCTGTGGCGATTTCCAACCTTTTATCCCGTTTGGGGGACAATCGCTCGCAGTGGCAATCAGCTCCTGTTTGGCTCATGGGACTACACTTTTCGTAGTGTCAACACCTCCGCAGTGCTGCAGTGGATGATTCTGACCACCAACATCTTCGAGAATGGTCCGGCAGTGGACACCGATGCCGTTGTGTTTGCTTCCCGCTCGGGCGAGCTGCGCCGACACACTCTGTCAGGTGCTCTTCTATGGCGTGCGGGTGTGGGCGTGCTGGCTTCATCCCCGGCGATTGGCTCCGATGGCACGATCTATGTGGTTGGCAGTCAAGGGGTCACCCTGCACGCGGTCAGCCGTGCGAATGGGTTGTCGCGCTGGCGGGTAGGTATCGGCTCGGCGAATCCCTATGCCTCGCCTGCCATCGGCGCCGATGGCACGGTCTATGTAATCAATCAGAGCGGACAGCTTTATGCCTTCGGTCCGATGAGTGGCTTCCTGATGGGGGGCGCCGAGCTGCAAGGCTGGAACGGTGGATATGAGGGGCTGGAAGCGGTGGTGCAGTTCTATCAAGAGGGGGAGCTGAAGCATGAGAGGATTGCCCCCCTGGACGCCAGCGGCCACTTCTTCCTGTCAGAGACACCGATAGGCACGCATGACATCAAGATACGGCTGCGTACCTCCCTGCCCGCTACCGTGCCGAATGTCCATATCGAAACCGATTCGCCCGGCTATGCGCATGTGGTGCTGGGGAATGGTGACCTGAACGGCGACAGCGTTGTGGACGACGCGGATCTGTTGGCAATCTTGATGGCGTTCGACTCTTGGAATCCCGATTTAGACCTCACGGGCGATGCATACATAGACGATCAGGATTTGCTGATTGTGCTGTTCAATTTCGGCTCGCGGGGCGAATGAGGGTACAATAAGGGCTGGAGTGGCACAATCGTTCATCGAGCTGTCCGAATGGGAGAGCTGGCTGCGTCCTCTGCAGACGGGCGCGGATCCGCTTGGGCTGCTGAAGGGGGCGTTGGAGTGGCTGCGCAAGCGTGCGGCTGCCCGTACCGCCTTGCTGATTTTGCCCGCATCGGGTGGGGTCGATTTCGCTCTGGTCAGCGGGCAGGGCGAGGAGGAGTTGCACGGCTTGCGGCTGCGCCCTGAAGAGACCGTGCTGGACGACCTGCTCCAGAAACGCCTTCCTTGGTGCTTCTACAACGAGGGCGAGCATGAACCCCACTCGCGCGGGCTGCGCCGAGGCTTTCGTGGACTGCATTCTGGAATCGGCGTGCCCCTGCCCGGCTTGGCGGGCGCTGCCCTCGTGCTGGTCAATCGCCGATCCCCTGAACCCTTCACCGAAAGCGACGAAGCCCTTCTCATCCAAATCGCGCCGCTTTTCACCCTTGGACTTCACCTCTACCAGCTCAGACGCACCCTCGAACGGCACGAACTCGAACGGGAATGGCTCCAGCGGCTGCCGGAGCAACTGGGTGAGGAGTTCAGCTTGCAGCGTGTGCTGGAGGCAGTGGAACCGCTGCTGCGAGCCGTTGCACCCCTCGCCGGCGGCATCTGGCTCTATAACGAGGACAAGACGCGACTGCTCTGCATCCTGCACTATGGTCTACCCCTCTTAGCGGAAGAACTGGACCCCGCTACCCTACCACCCGACTGGCAGAGCCGTCCGACCACCCTACAGGGTGACCAGGAGTTGGAGATCGAGTGGTTCCCCCTGACGCTTGCGGGGCGTACGCTGGGACTACTGGCGTTTGGAACCCGTGCCGAGCCGTCCACCCTATTCCTTCCTGATTCCTCGTCCCGAATGCCCAGTCCTGGTTGGCTGGAACCTATTGCTCTGCTCGTGGGGCACGCAATGCTCTATGAGCAGCTGGCTCGCCGCGCCCAACATATGACGATTCTCTACGAGGTCTCTCTGAAGCTGGGCGAGGTACGCACGGTAGCGGAATGGCTCACGCTCTTGACCGAGAGCGCGCTGCGACTGGTGCCCGCAGACCGCTGTGTCCTCTATTTCGCGGATGAGGAGTCAACACGGCTGTTGCCTGCAGGTGTAAGCCCAGCCGATGAGCTTCTGCTGAATCACCGTCCCCATGTGCCCTACAGCTTGCCGGGCTGGGTCTATGCGTTCAATGCGCCGCTTGCCGCCTCCGATTTGCCGAACCATCCCCAGAATCAAAAAGAGCCTTTGCCGGGCATGTTCCAGTCGGCGCTGACCGTCCCGCTCCAAGTGGCAGAGCAGCCTCTGGGCGTGTTGATGCTGCTCACTTTGCAACCCCGCGAATTTATGCTGGCAGAGGTGGAGGCGCTCTTTATGCTGGCGAACTTCGGCGCCATGCGCCTGCAGGTCGGGCCGCTCGAGCGAGCCGAACAGCGGGTATAGAGGAGGCAGGGATGCGTAAGCCCACTCTCAGCCCCACCCGTATCCAGACCTATTTAACCTGCCGAGTGAAATATTACTGGGCGTACCTCGCCCCGCTGGGGCGACGCTTTCGCCGTCCGAACGCCGCACTCGCGCTGGGGGCGAACCTCCATCGGGTTCTGCAGGTGTTTCACGCGCTGGGGGGCATTGAAACCCTCTCGCGCGAGCAGGTTGCCTATGCGCTCGAAACCCTCTGGAGCCGCGCGGGCTTCGAAACGCCGGAACAGAGTGAGGCGCATAAGCAACTGGGACACACCCTGATTGCTGACTATTATACGCGTCAAGAAGCCGCTCCTACCAACGCGCGTACCCTCTTCACCGAAAAGATGCTCCGCATGGATCGAGGCGATTATGTGCTGGTCGGGCGACTCGATCGGGTCGACGAGCATCCGGACAGCACGCTCGAAATTATCGATTACAAAAGTCAGCGCACCTGCGTGACGGAGGCGCAAGTAGCGGACGACCTCGCGCTCCACTGCTACGCGCTGCTGCTGCAGCACTTCTATCCCGACCGCCCACTCGCCATCTCCATCTACGCGCTTCGGGCAGGCACGAAGGCGACCGTGGCACTCACTGCCGAACATCTGGAGGAGTTCGCCTGCCTGCTGGACGAGCTGGCACAGCAGATTCTGCACACCGACTTCGAATCGCTCCAGCCCGTGCCGATTCCCCACTGCGCCGAGTGCGAGTATCTTCCCCTCTGCAACCGCCATTTCGGATTGGAACCGCCTGAGTGAACCCCTGCCCTGCAGGGTATCCTCACGATGTGATAGAGGGCACGGTGTGGTTGAGGGCAGGGCGCGAGCAGAAGATTCGCCATCTCTATCCGTGGGTGCAGCGTGAAGAGATTGCCCGCGTGGACGGCTCCCCGACCGATGGCGGGCTGGTGCGTCTGCTGGACCATGCGGGCGTGTTGTTGGGCATCGCCACCTATAACGCTCGCAGCCGATTCCCCGCCCGCCTGCTGACCCCGCAGGACGAAGCCATCGATACCGCCTTCTTTGCCCGCCGATTCGAAGCCGCCGCGCAGCTCCGCCCGCATCTTGTGAAAGAGACCGACGCCTACCGCCTGGTGTTCAGCGAAACGGACGGGTTGCCGGGACTGATTGTGGATCGATACGCCGACTATCTCGTGCTGCAGGTACGCACGCTGGGCATGGAACGGCTGAAACCGCTCTGGCTTCCCGCGCTCATCGAGACTCAAGCCCCCGCCGGCATTCTGGAGCGCAGCGAGATGGAATCGCGACGCGAGGAGGGACTGAAACCCGTCACCGGAATCCTGTATGGTCAAGTGCCGGAGCGGATCCCCATCACCGAGAGTGGGCTCCGTTTCCTTGTGCCCACAACGGGCGGTCTCAAAACGGGTTTCTACCTGGATCAGCGTGAGAATCGGCGTCAGTTGGCGCGGCTGGTTCAGCCCGGCGAGCGCGTGCTGGATCTGTTCTGCTACACAGGCGCCTTTGCCCTCTATGCGGCGCGTGCAGGGGCGACGGTTCGGGGCGTCGATAGTTTGCCTGAAGCCATCGAGTTGGCACGCCAGCATGCCGAGCTGAACCAGCTCCAGGCGGAGTGGGAGGTGGCGAATGCCTTCGAATGGCTGCCCGCTGCCGCGGAGCGAGGCGAGCCGTATGACTGGGTGATTCTGGACCCGCCCGCGATAGCCAAGCGGCGCGAGCAGCGTGAATCGCTCCGCTGGGCTATCTGGAAACTGGTCTATCACGCGCTGCCTCTGCTCGCTCTGGGCGGACGAATGCTGGTGTGCAACTGCGCTTACACGGTGGATCTCTCGCTGATGGTAGACATGGTGCGCCTGGCAGCCCGCGATCGGGGGCGCGCCCTCTATCTGGAGGATGTCTCGTTCCAGGCGCCCGACCACCCCTTTCTGCTCCAGTTCCCCGAAAGCCTCTATCTGAAATGTCTCTGGCTGCGTGCGGGGGAGAGTGTCCGAAAAAAACCTGCTGGGGGGGCAGAATAAAAAAGGTGCGACGGCGTTCCCACCGCCGCACCATGTGCAGTATGGGTTTAGTTTAGGCGCTAACAAGCTCTTTGGTGGGTACTTCCGGGGATTGAATTGTAGTTAGCACGGAGCTGGTGAACAGTTTGTGCAGAACTGTCATGGTGATTTGTTCCACTTGCTCGGTGGTGATAGCCATTTGGTCAGCCACCTGTTCGGGGGTTAACCCCTCGGCAAACAAGCGAAGAGCGCTCCGCTCGCGCTCAGTCAGGTTGTAGTGCGTGTCCATAGCGTACCTCCTTTGGTTGTTTCCAAAGGCGATTATACCCGCTTCATGACAGCGTTGTCAAGGGTTTTCACGGGATGGCACAAAACTGGTAGAAATGCTGGTTCGGCGGGCACGCGAGTCGTTGCGGGGCAGCGGTGTGACCACCGTCTCATAGCCGTTGCCTTTGCGCCGGATATAACCGCGCGTCTCCAGCTCCTGCAGGTAGCGGGCGAGCGTCTTTCGGGAACAGCCCAGCTCCGCTGCCAGCTGCGTGCGGGTGATGGTCGGCTGCTCATAGAGCCGATAGAGCAACTGCTCCAGCGCCCTCTCCTTGTCAGGAGGTGAACCGAAACGCCCATTCGAGGGCGGAAAGCGGACGGCTGCTTGCGTGGGTTCCTGCGCCGAGCCTGGCAGCGATTCCGCTGGAAGCATCTCCTGGTGCGCACGCTCCTGCAGCTGCAAGGCATAGTTCCTATCCTCGCCGATAATCTCAATCAGCGCGAACATGATAATCGGCAAGGTCACCGAGAGCAGGAACGGACGTAGAAACACCACCATGCGGTCGAACGCACTGACCGTCTCCAGCGGCTGCTGATGCATAATGCCATACAGGTAGTTGGCATACGCGCTGATAAAGGTCACCAAGATCAACACAGCCCAGAGCGGCG
>Ga0272447_1002354_pt1 | contig 10187 bp, 5 predicted proteins | sample YNPCB0133_FD_194589 | JGI IMG/M metagenome (GOLD analysis project Ga0272447, IMG submission 194589) | Hot spring microbial mat communities from Yellowstone National Park, WY, United States - YNP-CB-013-3 | ecosystem: Environmental > Aquatic > Thermal springs > Hot (42-90C) > Sediment | place...
ATGAGGCGGTTTTGGAGACTCTGGGCGTGAAGGTTTTGGCTCAGGGTCAAAAGGTTCGGATGTTTGACCGTGATGGCAAAGAAATCATGCCACTAAGGGAAGCACTGGAACGGGAACGCCAGCAAAGAGAGCAAGAACGCCAGCAGTGGAAGGAAGCATTGGAGCAGGAGCGTCGGAAGCGGGAGGAACTTGAACGACGAGTTGCCGAGTTGGAGCAAAAGTTGCAGCAACAAACTTTAAAGTAGCAAACACCCAACTGCGGAGATGATGAGGAAGTGGCGCTTGAGTTCAGAAGCGTAATGCAGTCCCATCTGTTTAGCGTTTTCTCGCAACCATTCACTGAAGCGGGTGGGGCAAGTTGGTGGTTGATCCGAAACAAGCAGGTTTGCCATGAGCCCTTCAAGTTCCTCACGGGTAAGCACGATGTCGTTGACGAAATAGTTTAGCACTCCAATGAAAAGCATCGTTAATGAAGGTGGTGCGTGGACAATTTTCGCTTTGCTGCCAACAGCATCCCTGATAAGGCGAACGAGTTCGGCGAAAGTGAAAACTTCCGGACCAACGGCATCCAAAGCAAAGTTGTCCATTCGCTCTCCCGCTTCCACAGCCAATGCCGCTACATCGTCAACATACACTGGCTGCAACCGATAATCGCCTTTACCTGGGACGATGAAAATCGGGAAACGGCGCAAAAAGTAAGCGATGTTGTTGAGCAAAATGTCACCCTCGCCGAAAAGCACTGTTGGTCGGATAATCCCGTAAGACAGTGAAGAGTTGCGGATGGCTCTTTCCACCAACGCTTTGCCGCGAAAGTAAGGCAAAGGCGAATCTTCTGAAGGGTTTGTAATGCTGATGTGAACGAGACGGCGAACGCCCGCCTCCTCGGCAGCCCTTATCAGCATTTGTGAGTTTTGAACTGCTCGCTCAAAAGTTGTCTCTCCGTAGTTGAACCGAACCCAGTAAGTGTTGTAAAGCACATCCACACCTTTTAAACTGTCAACCAGCGCTTGGAAATCGTCAAACTGAAGCCGAGCAACCTCAATCCGATCACCGAAAGGATTAGGACGGTTGCGACCTATTAACGCCCGAACCCTTTTGCCAGCATTGATCAGGCGCTGAGCGATGTATCTGCCTGTGAAGCCGAACGCACCTGTGACAGCGTGCAATTCAAAATTGCCAGACACAATTGCTCACCTCACTTCAACGGCTGTCAAATTTTGAGGGTAAAGCAGTTTGTGGCGCGTTGTGCGGGCGTGGAGATGGTGACCTTCGTGCAACCACAGCCAAAGCCTTAACTGGGCGGGGCGAGGCGGTTTGACGGCAATCTCAATTGTCGCATAGCGCCTTTCCGTAGAGGGCTTGCCCCGCTGTTCGCCCCAAAAACCTTGCCGAATCAAAATTTCGTGAGGTTGGGAAATCGGCAGTTCGGCAAGTCGGGAAGCAGATATGGGAGGGCGAGACTCCTGCCAAGCCGAAAAGTCGGCAAATTCTGCAATGAGCAACGAAAGTGTTTCCGTCAAGTCGCTTGGATTGAACAGGCAAAGGATTGGTGGCAACCAATCGCCCATCCGCCATCCGAAGTGGACGATATGTTGCCCGTAAACTTCGGGCGGCTTATCGCCCAAGCCGACGAAGTTGGGGAACGATTTCGTCCACCAGCGAGCATTGAAACGGGCGCAAAGAACGACGAGTTCGTCGTCGGAACGGGTGGCTTGGGACTGTGGAGCAACTTTCAGAGGTTTTGCGGTGGCGGTCAGTTCCACCAATTTCGTGTTGGCGAAGATGCGGTAGCGTTGCGTCGCTTCAAATTTGCTGCTCCGTGCCCCTTGTCCCATGCCCCTTTCAATTTCTGCCTTGACTTCCACAGTCGCCCAAACGGGATTAACTTCAACGATGCGGATTGAACCTTTGCCTTCATGCTGCCAGACAAAATCATCCACGACGAAGTGAGCCGTATCGGTAGCGAGGCGTTCAGGGTCGAACTTCCCGAAAACGCCGATGCCTGCACCGAAACTTTGAGCCGCATAGTCTCGCCCTGTAACCTTTGACAGAAACTTCGTCACAGTTCCGCCCGCTTCTTCGTGCCATTCCATCACCAACGCACCGTTATCCACCCGCACAAACTCGTTGCTTCGCTCCACACGGAAGGGCATTGGGATTTCTTCTTTCTGTGCCCGGCAAAGCGCCAGCAGAAGTGGTCGCCCGCTCAAGTCAGGTTCAAGGGCAAGCCAATCCAGAGCGAAATTGCAAACCCGCTTGTCAGTGCTGTTAGGCAACTTTTCGGCTGGGACATGGGCTTGATGAAAAATGAGCCGAACATCAACGGTCTCATACGAAACTGGTGGCAGTGGAATGACCAAAGTTTGCGTGCCTTGTCGGATTGTGAAGTCTCCAATCTTCTGCTCGCCCACAAAAACGCTCACCGAATTCGCCCAGAAGGCTTGTCCGTGCAGGAGCAAGCGAAGTGGTTGATTTGGCTTGCATTTCAACCGTAGGACAGTTTCCCGCCCTTCGCCAGGCAACCACCTTATCGTCCTGCCATCCGCCCATGTCTCCCGATGGCTGAAACCCTTGAGCAAAACATGTTCGTCTTGTTCGCTTCCAATGTCAATCTGCAACGACGGTAACGGTGGCGGAACGACGAAGTGAACTCTCAGGGAAGACGAAGTTCCTGCCGAACCCTTGACTTTTTCTGTGTATGTCGGCAACGGCGTTCCATCGGGCAATCGGACAACAAATGTTTCGCCACGAACGCTTGAAGGCAAAGCAACGCTCAATGGCAAACCTTGAGATGCTTCGGCATCGGCAATCACTAAAGTCGCCACTTGGTCAGGGAAGGTTTTCGGCAAGTCTTTTGGCAAAAGCGTTGCCGACAGATTTGCCGTCCATTCATGTCTTCCTGCGCTGTCTTGCCAACGAATGATAAGGGACAGGGGGCAAGGGACAGGGGACAGGGAGAAAGGCAAAGGCAAGTGAATTTGCTTTCGCTCATCTTCACGCAAATCTCCGACTTTAAGCGTGATTGGCTTGCCCGACGGCAAACCGCTCACAACGACTTCCACATCCTTTGCCGTTTCGCCCGGAACTTCCTTTGCAGGGTGATGCCAAGAGACATCGCCGAAGGGCGTGGTCGGTTCGTTGATGAGCGTTATCGTTGGCGTGTGGGAAGTGATTGCCGTTGTCAAGCACCGAACTTGAGCGTTTCGCCCAACAATCAACGGTCTCAACCAAACCGCTTTGTTCTCCGCTTTCCGTGTCTCTTGTCTCGTGTCCCATGTCCCTTCCACAAAGACTGTCTTCACGCCCCAATCAGCAAACGGTTTGACTTCAACGGGCAATTCAACTGCCTTCCGCTCTTTCGGCTGCAACTTGACTTTGATGGGCTCTCCTTTGATGCTGGCGATAACTGTGCCGATTTTCAGCGTGACGGCGATGGGCTTATCGGTGAGGTTTTGGACGACGACGGGCAATTTGGTTCGCTCTCCCGGAAAAGCAACCCACTGTGGTGTCACCAACCTGATTGGAGCGAAAACGACTTGGTAAACAGCGTGACTGTAAATGGTGTCGGTGAACGGAATGCGAAGTGTGGGAAGCGAGGCGAAACGAATTGAATCGCGTGAGAGGACAAAGATTTCGGAGACGGGCAAGTTGGGTTCGGAAGGGATTTGAAGCAGCAATTTTTGCGGTTGCCCCGTTCGGTTTTCCACAAGCAAAAACTTCGTCGTTCCAGCCGTCAGCACAGCGCTCATTATTTCGGGTCGGTCGGGCAAATTGCCATTCGCCAGTTGAGCCAATTTGCCACAGGGCACTTTGCAGACTTGCTCCAAAATCGTCGCCCACCATCGTGGGTCATAGGTAAAAATGCCATTGACAAAGAGACGGGACGAGGGAATTTCAGAGAACAAATCGCGAACGATGCCGTCATCGTAAAGGCTCAAAGGTTTGCCTTCGGGGACGACTACACTCCTGCGATGCAATGGCGCTCTGAATGTGCCTTTCAGCGGTTTGATGAACTCTGCTTTTTCCTGCGGTTGCCACTTTCCGCTCACTCGCTCACCGACAGGGACATCTTGCGTGCAAACTTGAACCCAGTCCAAAGCCAAGTTGCAAACCCGCTGCTCGCCCGGAAACTTCTGCGGTTCTTTGTCGCCGGGGATGTGAGTTTCGGCAAACTCAAACCGAACTTCCATCACTTTTGCCGTCCCGATAACTTCGGCGGGGATGCGAGTTTCGTAAAGACGCCAACCGGGCTCAATTTCAACTTCGCCGACAAACTGACCGTTGACAAGGATGCGAATTCGGTTACGCCAAATCGCCGAACCGTGCCATCGCAAGAGCAAATCAACGGGAGGGCGAGACTCCTGCCGAGCCAGTTTTTCGGCAAGTCGTGAGGTCGGCAGTTCGGCAGATCGGGAGGATTGAGAGTTTCCTTGCTGATCAACAACTGCCAAATTGGTGGGCAAAAGCATAACAGTCACATTGCCTGCGCCGGGAATCCAACGGACAGTGGCTTTGCTACCGGCTCCGAACGCACCTTCAGGCAACTTGCCCCAATCTTCCCGCCCACTGAAACCTTGAACCAAAATGGCTTCATCGCCCGAAACGCCGATGTCAACGAAAAAGTTGAACGGACGGGACGCGGGACGAGGGACGCGGGACGAAATTTTGGTCGTCTCTTCTTCCCTTGTCCCTTGTCCCCTGCCCCTTGCCCCACCTTGTGAAGTGATGAGGGTTCGTTCGCCAAGTTGAAGCCAAGTTCGCAAAACTTCGTCAATTCGCTCGCCTTTGGCGTTGAAGCCAAAGCCAACGCCACCAGCAGGTGCAACGAGGACACGGTAGCGTTTCAAGTTCTCCAGCGTCGCTTCGCTTTGCAGGACAATTTCAAAAGGTGCATTGACAGCCCTTAACCCTTGCACAGCGTTGTAAAGGTCAGCAGCATCGCCGCCACCATGCTCAAAAATCCAATCGTTGACCAACAACCCAATTTCCCCGTCCCTCGTCTCGCGTCCCCCGTCCCGATAAGTCAGTTGCCAAATCGTGCTGTAAAGCAAATTGGCTTCGCAAAAGTGCTTGCCACCTTCAAAAGACGGTTCAAGGTTTGAGCCTTCCCACCACTCGTTCCAACTCAAGTGCAAAACGCCATCAGTTCGCCGCAGCAGGTTGCCAACCCAAAAGCGGTCAAAGGTGTGACAAGGGACGGGCGATGCCGGAAATTGGGAAGGGTATGCGAACCCGGGAACGCGGATGTTCCAGTCAGCGTAGCGGTGCTTGAGGTGGTCAAAGAAGACTGTCCCGCACTTTTTGGCGACAGCAGTTTGCAAAAACCGTTCAGCATCTTGCTCGTGGGGCTGACCGAAGATGCCTGCGTAAGAGTGCGGTCCGCCGAAAACGCGGGCAAACCGCTCAAAGCCGAAATTGCGGAAAGGAGCGTAACCGACATCAAAGGAGACCTTCAAGCCGGGCAAACCCAGTTCGTCCCGAACAAGTTGCTCTAACCTTTCCCAATCTCGCTGCCAGCGCTCATACTGGTAGGCAATGCTCATCGCCCGTTGAAAGCCGATGGTGCTGAAGTTCATGCGAATTTCACTGAAGTCGCGAAAACGCGTGCCCCATTCGGCGTTGAGTTTGTCAATCGTGCCGTAGCGCTGGCGAAGCCAAGTTTGGAAATCTTCGTGGTCAACGGTCAACTCAGGCATCCCGTTGCGGGCATAGACCATCTGGAAAGGTTTGCCGAAGAGCCAAGTCCAAGCAGGGGAGCGAGCGTAATCGCGAAGCCATCGGTAAGTGTCTCGCCGCTCGGAAATGTTGCGCCAAAAGTCGCGCATCGCGAAATTAGTGCCGTCTTGGTAATAGCCGATGAAAATAGGGTAACCGAGGGCGCGCACTTTTTCGGCGGCTTTCAGGACGGTCGTCTCACGGGGCTCATTGTTTTCGCCCCGCCAGTTGTGACCCCAGTAGTCCAAAAAGAAATGCGTCATGCCCCAGTCGGCGGCGAGGAGCAGGGAGCGGAAGTTGTCGTGAAGTTTTCGGCTGTCGTAGTAGCCAAAGAGGGGCGTGTTATGGACACCGCCCAACCAGTTGCCCCACTCACTGGGCTCGTCCCACTCATACCAGTAGAAAAACACTGCACCTACGATGGGACGGTCAAGAGGTTGAGCCAAAGCGGAACAACTTAGCGCTGCCATCAATGTCATCATCCCCAGCCATCTCATTTCCGCCTCACCTCAAAAACCTTTTTGTCGCAGGAACGGCTTCCGTTTGAAAACTTGGGCTTGGGTGGAATCTTGCCTTCAAATTTCTCAATCCTTGCTGTGCTCCACCTGACTCTCCGTTTCGGGTTGGTTGCCTTCACACGGCGGGAGTTCTTTTTGCCACCAACTTGAAGGTCATGCTGACTTTGAAGCCCTGACGAATCAACGCTGCTTCAAGCATCTCGTAGAACAACTCTCTTTCTGCACCGCGAACGACGGCTTGTTCGTGGGCTTCGGCTAATGCAACGGGATAGCCTCTCCCTTTTTGAGCCTGATCGTAAACGACGGCGTGAACGAGTTCAAGCATAGTTGGGTCTTGGGCAACCCACTTGGGGATTTCAACCCGCGCAATCTCTAAGCCTGCGTTGATGTAGAAGAAGCCGATTTGGTGGTCACCGTAATCGGCAAGGATTTGCGAACTGCTCCAAAACACAGGCGACCTTTCACCCGGCTTCAGCAACCTTTCAAACAGGTGAATGTCGGCAACACCTTCAATGACCGCACAAGGCGGATGCTTCCCTGTTGCAATCCATTCGCACTTGTCGCAGTTCGCAAACTGGTAAGGACAAAGCCCGACCCTTAAAGCGTTGATGACATCGGTGCTCCCTGAGGCACTGATGTAGCCTGCGATGGGAACTTTCAAATCCCGTAAGATGTCAAGCATTCTCAGGAAGCGTCGGAGCATTATCGCGCGGAAGTCTGCTGGCTTCCCTTCAAGGGTCCACAAAATCAGTGTCCCATCAAGCAAAGCGATTGCTGGTCGGAACTTCCAACTCTTTGCGAGCCTCACCAGTTCCTCAACTTCCATCAAGTGCCTTCGGACGGAGACAATTTCCTCGCTGACGAGAACCCTCCTTCCGCCCCAACGCTGATACAGGTCGCTTTCGCGGTAGAACAGATGAGGGCGATTGCCCAAGTGAGGGCGAGCATCCACGCCATATGGCAAAACGACCGAACCGATGTTAATCAGAAAGCAAAGCATAGCCTCATGACGGTCTGGGAAAATTTGCGAGCCATCAGAAGCGAAAACCAGAAAGCGGTCAGGTCGGGAAGGCAGCGGGAAAACTTTGGCTGGAGGCTCATCAAACCTTGCAACCAACCAAGATGTCTTGCTTTCAGCGATTTTTGATGTCAGGTGATGATAACCTGAAACCCATCGCTTTGCCTCTTGGACGGCTATGCCGACTTTTTGACCGAAATCGGGTCTGCGAACCCCTTGCTCTTCAACCATCCTCATCAACTGTCTTTGAACTTCCGCCAAGTTGAGCATGGCAATCACCCGTTCCCGACGAAAATCAATGGCTAAAACTGACGGTGAACGAAAAAACGAGCCAGTCGTTTGAGCATGTTGATGGCTTCGGACGAATTCACTTCGCTCGCCATTTTCATCAATTGCTCCAGTGCTTTTTCAGCGAACCTTTCCGCCCTTGCTCGCGCTTGCTCCAAGATTCCGTTTTCCCGTGCGAATTTTGCCAAATCCGCCGCATCTTGCGGGGTTAATTCTCGATTGGCTATCCGTTGCTCCCAAATTGCCCGTTTCTCTTCCGGCAACGCATCAAGGGTGAGCCGAACGGGGAGAGTGATTTTGCCCTCAAGCAAATCGCTCCCTACCGGTTTCCCGATTTCCTCAACCGAACCTTCCATGTCCAAAACATCGTCGACGATTTGGAAAGCGATGCCCAAGTTCCGCCCAAAAATTTCCACCGCGTCGGTAAGTTTTCCATTTGCCCCTGACGCCATCGCCCCAATTTTGCAAGCAGCAGCCATCAACTCAGCCGTTTTCAAGCGAGCGATTTCAATGCATTGCTCCTCGGTGATTTTCGGGTTGAAGGCTAACTGAAGTTCAAGGACTTCGCCCTCGCAGACTTGGCTTGATGCTTGAGCCATCGTCCTGATGACCTCAATGTCGCCGTCTCTTGCCAGCATATTGAACGCTGTCGCATACAGGAAGTCGCCGCACATGACCGCAGCCTCGTTGCCCCAAAGGGTGTGGACTGTCGCTCGCCCCCGCCTCAAATCTGCCTTGTCAATCACATCGTCGTGGATCAAAGTAGCCGTGTGCATTAACTCAACGACTGCAGCAAAAAGCACAGCCCGATGGTTGATTTCACCAGCGAGTTTAGCGCTCAGAAGGGTCAGCGCCGGTCGCAACCTTTTACCCCCAGCCGAAAGCAGGTGCAAAGCCATAGCGGTCATCTCTTGCACTGGCGATTGAACCGCTTCTCGGAGAATTTCCTCTACCTTCCGCATGGGCTTTTCAAGGAAAGCGAAAACATCTGACAACGAATTAGCCCAGCGATTGCTCAAGGCTAACCTTTGCAGTCCTTTCATGAGCCTTCATTCCCTTCAGCCTTTTATCGTGCGGTCGCAAATTTATTGTCCGTGCACCCATTCTTCATCGCAACGGCGGTAATTGAAAATCTCGTCGTCCCTGAAAAACAGCCTTATCTCCCGCTCAGCGTTCTCTGGTGAGTCAGCGCCGTGAATTAGGTTCATCGTTTTGGTGCAAGCGAAATCGCCGCGAATGGAGCCCGGCGTCGCCTCTGTTGGTTCTAAAGCGCCCATCATCGTCCTAACGATAGCGATTGCGTTTTCGCCTTCCCAAACCATCGCCACAACTGGACCGCTGGTGATGAAAGCAATCAAGTCGTCAAAGAAAGGCTTGCCTTTGTGCATTTCGTAATGGCGTTCAGCCAAGTCGCGGTCAAGCCAAAGCATCTTCAAGCCCACAAGTTTCAAGCCCTTCCTTTCCAGCCTGCTGATAATTTCGCCGACCAAGCCCCGCTGAACTCCGTCAGGCTTGACCATCACGAAAGTCCGCTGCCGAGCCAAAAACCATCCCTCCGTTTCATTTTGGTTGATGGTTGTGAGTTGCAAGTTTTTCGACGCAACAACACTCAGCCCGCAACCCGCAACTCGCAACCCTTAACTGGCAAGTTTCACGATCTCAAAGAGCGAGTTTTGCGCCCATTGGAAAGCAGGGTTGACAAAGATGCCCAAAAGGAAAGCGCCCAAGGCGCCTATGACCGCCGTGCTGCTGACCAAAAAAGGTGACGGCGGAATTTCAAGTCGCTTCGGCTCCAAAAAGAACATCCTGCGGACGACCTCCAAGTAGTATGCTGCGGATATGACGCTGTTGATGATTCCAGCAATTGCCAGCCAAGCCAAGCCAGATTTTATCGCCGCCCCGAAAAGGAAGAACTTGCCGAAAAAGCCTGCAAGGGGCGGAATCCCAATGAGCGAGAGGAACGAAATGGTGAGCAAAGTCGCCGCAAAAGGTGCTCGCTGAGCCAAACCATCGTAGTCATCAATTTCCGCAGAGCCAGTGGCATGCTCAACCCAGATTATGACAGCGAACGCTGCCATGTTGGCGAAAGCGTAGCCGAGGACGAAATAGAGGACACCAGGAAGCCCCATGTCGGTGGGACTGGCAGCCCTGACTCCAGTCAAAATCTCCCAATCTGCTGGTGTAAAGGCTGCAATGCCAATCAGCAAATAGCCCACTTGTGCGATTGAAGAGTAAGCCATCAAACGCTTGATGTTTCTCTGCCAAAGCGCGCCCAAGTTGCCGAAGGTCATGGTGACGAGTGAAAGGAAGGAAAGGACGAGTTGCCAGCCGGTGCTTGCTGGACCGAAACTGGCAGCCAAAACCCTCAGGAAAACAGCCATCCCAGCAGCCTTTGAGGCGACCGAAAGGAACGCCGTGACCGGTGTCGGCGCACCCTCGTAAGTGTCGGGGGCCCAACCGTGAACTGGAACCATTGACACTTTGAAGCCCAACATCGCAAGCATCAATAAGAGCCCAAGCAATGTGAAGGCGTGGACTCCAAAAGCAGGTCCCTTTTCGCCCAAACTCGGCGTGAGTTTCTCGGCTATCTCGTAAAGGTGCGTTGTGCCCGTTGAACCATAGACCAAAGACATCCCGTAAAGCGCAAC
>Ga0272447_1002356_pt1 | contig 10181 bp, 9 predicted proteins | sample YNPCB0133_FD_194589 | JGI IMG/M metagenome (GOLD analysis project Ga0272447, IMG submission 194589) | Hot spring microbial mat communities from Yellowstone National Park, WY, United States - YNP-CB-013-3 | ecosystem: Environmental > Aquatic > Thermal springs > Hot (42-90C) > Sediment | place...
GTCTATAACGCTTTTCGGGAGGATGTGCCGGGCACGCCGTTGCCGCGTGAGGAGGCACTGGCAAATGCCCCGCAAGCACGCGATGGTCTTTTTATTGTGCCGCGCATCGTGGAGGAGTAGATGGAGCTGCAGGAACTGAGCCTGTCGGAGTTGAGCGAGCGGCTGCGCCGACGCGAGATCTCCGCTGTGGAGCTGACCGAATCGGTGTTGGCGCAGATAGAGCGGCTGGAGCCACACATTCGCGCCTACATCACCCTGACGCCGGAGCAGGCACGGGAGCAGGCACGCCAAGCGCAGGCACGCTTGGATGCAGGCGAGTGGAACCCGCTGCTGGGCATCCCTGTTGCGATAAAGGATAACATCAGCACGCACGGGGTGCGCACCACCTGTGCTTCCCGCATCCTGTATAACTATGTGCCGCCCTATGATGCGACGGTGGTGGCACGGCTCAAAGCGGCAGGCGCCGTGCTGGTGGGCAAGACCAACATGGACGAGTTCGCGATGGGCAGCTCCACCGAATATTCGGCGTTCCATCCGACTCACAACCCCTGGGATTTAGAGCGGGTGCCCGGTGGCTCTTCGGGCGGCTCAGCGGCGGCGGTGGCAGCCCACATGGCGGTTGCCGCGCTCGGCTCCGACACGGGCGGCTCCATCCGCCAGCCCGCTGCCTACTGTGGTGTGGTCGGCTTGAAACCCACCTACGGGCGTGTAAGCCGCTATGGGCTGGTCGCTTACGCCTCCTCGCTGGACCAGATTGGACCACTCACCAAAACGGTCGCCGATTGCGCCCTCTTGATGAATGTGATTGCGGGCAAGGACCCGCTGGACGCAACGAGTGTGGAGGTGCCTGTGCCCGACTATCGCGAGGCACTTCGCCCAGAGGTGAAGGGGGTGCGGCTGGGTGTGCCGCGCGAGTTCTTCGCGCAGGGTGTGCATCCCGAAGTCGCACAGCGGGTGCAGGAAGCCATCAAGGTTCTGGAGGAGGCGGGTGCCGTTGTGGAGGAGACCTCCATCCCGATGGTGGAGTACGGCTTGCCTATCTATTACATCCTTGCGCCTGCCGAATGCTCGTCCAATTTGGCGCGTTATGACGGTGTGCGCTATGGGCTGCGGGTAGGCGAGGAGCAGGGGCATATCGGCATGATGGAGCGCACCCGTGCGGAGGGCTTCGGCGATGAGGTCATCCAGCGCATCATCATCGGCACCTACGCGCTCTCGGCAGGTTATTACGATGCCTATTATCTCAAGGCGCAGAAGGCACGCACGCTGCTGCGTCAGGAGTTCGATCGGGCGATGGCACAGTTTGACGCGCTCGTTTGCCCCACCGCGCCCACGCCCGCTTTTCGAATTGGCGAGTTGGTGAGCGACCCGCTGGCGATGAAGCTGATGGATGTGCTGACCATCCCGGTGAATCTAACGGGCTTACCCGCGCTATCGGTGCCCTGCGGCTTTGTGGAGGGGCTACCTGTGGGGTTGCAGATTATCGGGAAGCCCTTCGACGAAGCCACCCTCCTGCGCATCGGCTATACCTACGAACAGCTCACCCACTGGCACGAGACCTTCCGCCATCCCCGCGGCATAACTTCCCTACTGAGTTGACGAGTCGATGAGGTGGGTAGGGAACCCCATCATAGGGTAATCACGCCAAACAATCTCGCCATCAGGATTGATGAGTACGGCTTGCGGAATGCTTCGTATCACAAATGCAAAGGCAGCCGGGCACTCCCAGCCGCCCGAACCACCCCAGTAGTGTTCACAAGCACCCCAAAGCCCCATCTTCTCTAAATAGGGCTTAATCGGTTCGGGTGAATCATCGAGGCTGACGGTCATGATGACCAAGCGGTCGCCAAACCGCTTTTTCAGCTCCGGCAGTTTGGCTTTGAGCGATTCCAGCGCACCCCGGCATGGACCGCACCATGTCGCCCAGAAATCGATATAGACCCATTTGCCGCGGTAGTCGCGCAGGTAGCGTTTCGTTTCGCCCTCCACTGGATAGAGAGTGATGTCTGGTGCCTTGTCACCTTTGTCTGGGGGCACGCGAAAGGTGGTACGCACAGGATAGCGTGGGTCTCCCAAGTAAAGATGACCGGCATCACGCTTACGACCTGCCACGCGCAGATAGTAGGGTGTGTTCAGCTTAAGATTTCGCAGGGTGGCTTTTCCCTGTCTATCCAGCTTGCCCTCTTGCACGATCACCTCGCGCTGTGCCTCATCCCGTACATAGAGCTGGTAAGGTTGATTCGCTGCAGGGGAGCCGTCGGGCATCAGCACTGTTATTTTCAAGGTGCTATTTCCCCGATATGCAGCTGGGCTGGGTGGCGTGTATGCCATCTTAAGCTCGGTGGGCTTTTGCGTGGACAGCCTCACCCTTTCCCGCATGTAGAAGGTCTGCGTCTCCTGCCAGTTTATCGGAATCCCCGTCATCTCCACCTTATATTCACCTGCTGGCAGGTCGTCGAGTGTGAAACGCCCCTTGCCCTTTATGCTTTCTCCCCACAGAGTAAACATATTCGGAAATTCGCCACCAAGTTCGACGAGAGTCCCTATCGAGAGCTGAAAGCTTTTGAACTGCGCCTTGGGAGCGCGCCGCGTGTCTACCTCGATGGTCAGTTGGGCGGTTTTGGGCAGAGTTATCTCTGCCTTGCCCTGTCGAATTGCGTCAGGTTTGACCGAAGCGACATAGCCGCGCAGAAAGCCCGGATGGAACACGATCACATACAGCGCTCCCTGATAATCTTGGGGTAAGCTGACGCGATAGCGCCCTTCGCCAAGAGGTTCCATGCCATATTGGGAATGAATCCGCGCCGGGATCAGCGCAAAACCATCGCCAGCACTCATCGAGCTCTCGATAAACTCGTGGAGAGCGGGTTGGCTGGCGAAGACCGCTGCTTGCAGGGGATGTGGCAGCGGTTTGCCCGTCTCGTTGCGGAAAATAATCTCGAAGGGTTGCCCGCGCTTCAGGCGCACCACATGTTCCATTCCCAGTCGCGGTTTCTCTATCACTTCGCGCACTGGCAGAAAGTTGGGTGCAGACACAAGAATTAGCCAGGAAGGGGCAAAGCTTTTGAGGGAGTCAAGGTCTTTGAAAGATTCCGAAAGCGTAAAAGCCGCCTTGCCATTTGAATCGGTAGTTCCCCATGGGATTTGGGCGATGTAGGTGATTCCTTCCCGACCACCGAATTGAGTCACTCCCCAAACGGCAACCTCGGCATTTGGGATAGGCGCACCGGCTTCATCGACGACCTGAACCGTTATCAGCACTTCAGGCTCTTGCGGCTGAGCGAGGGTTGCACAGCCCAGCACGAGCCAGCATGCCACACATCCAAGCCAGCGTTCCATTTCCACTCACCGTTTATGGTGATTCGGCATAGATGCGTCCCTTCCTGCTGGCATGCCACCGTAGTTTCTCCTGCTAAAACACCCATGGGGCGGTTTCTGGGTTCTGGCGCAGGGCTTCCCATTCGGCGTCGCTGAGGGGTTGGGGGCGGTCACGCTCGGCATCCACCGGGCAGAGAAAGCCGAACGGCTCCGCATAGGGATTTATCCAGCGGTGCGGTGTGTCAGGTGGCACATAGAGCAGGTCAAAGGGCTGCAGCTCAAACACCCGCATGCCCACCAACGCTTTCCCACGCCCGCGCAGCACCACAATCAGATGCACATGGTGATGCTTTTCGAGGCTGGAGTAGCCGCCCGGCTCGATCTCGAAGTAGCGGAGCGCGAACTGGGTGGGGATAATAGGCGGTCGCCCCAGCCCGTAGCGTTTGATGCCCTTCCAGCCCATGCCGCGCGTCTCGCCCGCATGCGCCTTGTATTCACGCGCCAAAACGCCTTCCCAACCGAAGGCTTGCGCGTCAAACGGCACATGCAGCTTCTCCAGCGCAGCCTGCAACGCCTGCGCCGCCTGCTCCCACGAGACCTTCAAGTCGGACGGGTCGGACATGTCAGACCGGTCAGAATCGCTCAGTTGGACAGGATTCGCACGGGGCGGGTCTCTTTCAGGGCGGCGGGACGCTCCGACTGCTCCGCCAGCGTCCACACCAGCCCCAAAACGGTGCGCGCCACCTTGGATATCTTCTCGAAATCGATTAGCTCCACATGGTCGCTCGGACGATGATAATCCGCGTGCAATCCACTGAAAAAGAAGATGACGGGGATGCCCTTGCTGGCAAAGCTGTAGTGGTCGCTGCGATAAAAGAGTCGCTCTGGGTCGTTCGGGTCATCATAGCGCGGGTTGAGACGCAAGCGCAGGTACTGGTCGTTTACCTGTTCCAGCACTTTGCCCAGATCGGGGCTGGCAAGCCTGGGACCTATCACATAGATTTCGTCGGGTTCCGACAGGTTGGGGTTCTTGGTGTCGCCGGGCGGTCGGCTGCGTCCAACCATGTCGAGATTCACCTTCGCGATGATATTCTGCAAGGGCACGGTTGGCTTCTCGGTGAAGAGGCGTGAACCCCACAGCCCTCTCTCCTCGCCTGCATACCAGATAAAGATGACAGAGCGTCGGGGACGCGCACCGTATGCCAACGCTTCGGCGATTTCCAGCAGAGCCACGACGCCAGAGCCGTTATCATCGGCGCCGTTGAAGATGACATCCTCGCCCGGCTGGTTTGGCGAGCCTATGCCCACATGGTCGAGATGGGCACCGACCACCACATACTCATTTTTTAGATTCGGGTCGCGCCCTTCGGCGATGGCAATCACATTGTGGGCATACTCGCGCGTGGTTTCCACTGCGATTTCGATCTGGAGGCGTTTATTGGCGCGAAACGCGAAGGGTTCGCCCGCTTCGCCCGATTCGGCACGCTGGAGCAGCTCCTCCGCGCTCACCGATTCGCCCTGACAAAGCGCCTGCAACAGCGCACGGGATGGGATGAGCAGCGGGAAGCCCTGCGCTTCGGGTTCCAGTTCTTCCACGATGCGCCGTCGTGCCCACATTCGGCTCTGCCGTTCCAGCCGGTCGACAAGCGCGGGATCGATGCGGAGGATGGCGCGTGCCCCTCGCCGTCGTGCGTTCTCCTCCGGGCTAATCCAGCCTTGTTCTTCGGCTTTCTGCGTGCCCAACTGCCTCACCTCGCGCGGAAAACCGCTCAGCACCACCAGCACCTTGTCGCGCACATCGAGTCCCCGATAGGGATCGATGCTTTGGGTGGGGTTCGACCAGCCGTAGCCCACATAGACGGGCTGGGCATTGAGGGAGAGAGGCACGGCGCGCGCAACGAAGCCGTCGCCGTAGCGAAATTCCTGCTCCCCCAGCCGCACCCAGCTGGCTTCGGTGCGCACCCGATCGGTGCGAATAGTCAGCCGCTGATAGTAGGTGCCGTTCTCGCCGCCCGGTTTGAGACCCCAGCGTTGCAGGTGCGACACGATATACATCCCCGCGATGTCCAGCCCGCGCGAGGGCGTATCGCGCCCCTCCAGCGCGTCGGAGGCGATAAACTCCAGATGGGCACGCAAGTCGCTCGGCAGGATGGTCTCCGCACGGCTCATCCATGCGGGGCGATCCGCCAGCGCAACGCCCATCAGCAGCAGCCATAATCCCAAAAGCGTCCCGCGTTTCACGCGGAAAGTATACCTTCCATAGCGCCCTAACGGGTATACTCTGGGCGAGGTTCGATACGATGGAGCCAAAGCGCGTGCGGGAATGGATTGTTCCCGACATGAGCTGTGAAGGGTGTGTGCAAGCGATTCGGCGTGCGCTGAGCGACCTAACAGGCGTGGGGCAAGTGACGGTTGAGCTGGGCACGAAGCGTGTGCTGGTGCGGTTTGACCCCGCGCAGGTTCAGGAGGAAGCCATCCAGAGTCGCATCGAGCAGGCAGGCTTCAGCCCCCAGCCCGCACCCCTCACTCAAGGGGAGTGATGGCGAGTGTCCAGCCGTTCGGGAAGCCAGTATCAGCGCTTCACGCGCGTCAACACCAGCGTCTGGATGGTGGTGCTGGCAACCATCGCGTGGGGTGTGGCGCGCCATGTGCAAGGCACGCTGGATCTGAGCCAGTGGCAGCTCCTGACGCTTGCGCTGTTGGGCATCTTCTCGGCGATTGCCCGCACATGGGTCGGGCTGCGCGACCCGCATGTGATGTATTCGTTCACCATCCCGTTAGCCGCTTACGATATCCTGGTGATTTCGGTGGTGGTGGCAATGACGGGCAGGTACGCCAGCGAAGCATGGCTGCTCTATCTCATGCTGCTCACTTCGGAAGCAGCGGTGATGACCACACCTGCCCTCTTTGTGATGATGGGGCTGGCTACTCTGGGCTATCTGGTTGCCTGTCAGCCGCTGCCATCGGGACTTTGGATCGATTTTGGCTATCGCGTCGTGGCGATGGCGCTGCTTGCCTGGCTCATTCACCAAGTTCACCGCACCCATCTGGAGTATCGGGCGGAGCTGGCGGAGCTGCGCGAACAGATTGAACTCAGTCGGGAGCGGGAACGCATCGCACGCGAATTCCATGACGGGTTGGGCAGCACCCTCGTCAAAGCGATTATGGGGCTGGAGCGGATATGTCAGCAGCATCGGGCTGCCGACCCAAGTGATAACCACACCTGCCCGCTGCAGGAGCAAATCCAGTTGCTGCGAGATGCATTAGCCGAAAGCCGTCTCATCATCCAGCATTTGCACATGGGCGATGAGATAGACCTGCGCACCCGCTTCCAGCAGATGGCGTGGCAGATTGCCGAACGGTTGGGGGCTGAACTCCGGTTCGAATGTCCCGATTCACTCCCTGCGCTTACACCCCTCCAGAAGCTGATGCTGACCCGCGTGGTGCAGGAAGCCCTGAACAACATCGCCAAACATGCCACTGGTGTGCGCACGATTGGCGTCGAGATTGGGCAGCAGGAGAGCCACTTAACAGGGCGAATTTGCGACGATGGTGCGGGCTTTGATCCGACGCAGGTGCTGCCCGGCTTGGGGATGGCGACCATGAGGGAGCGCATCGAGAGCCTGGGCGGTCAATTCACCCTGCGCAGCGCGGTCGATACAGGCACCTGCGTCGAGTTCTCGGTGCCCGTTGCTGCCGACCATAGGGGGGCTTGACGATGGAAAAGGTGCGTGTGATTATCGCAGAGGACGAGCCGCAAATGCGCGACCATCTAACCTGCATCTTGGACGCGGAGCAGGCGGTGGACCTGCTCGGCACCGCCGAGAACGGCGAGCGCGCCGTGCAATTGGCTCTGCAGTTCGAGCCGCAAGTGGTCGTGATGGACATCCGGATGCCTCGCATGGATGGTATCGAAGCCACGCGACGCATCAAAAGCCTCATGCCCGGCGTGCAGATGCTTATCTGGACCATCTATGCGGATGACCAAAATGTGTTCGAAGCCATCAAAGCGGGCGCCACAGGCTATCTGCTGAAAGACAGCCCACCCCGTGAAATCGTGGAGGGCATCCATGCCGCCGCTCGGGGTGAATCGCCGTTGCACCCCGCCGTTGCCTCACGCATTCTGCACGAATTTCAGCGTCTGCGCACCCAGCATGCGCGGGCAGCCCATCTGCTCACCGAACTGACCCCACGCGAGCGGGAGATTCTGGGCATGATTGCCGAAGGGAAGCGCAATAAAGAGATTGCCGACGCGCTCTACATCACCGAGAAGACCGTGAAAAATTATATTTCCAACATCCTGTTCAAGCTGCAGGTCAACTCGCGCACGGAGGCGGCGCTGCTGGCGGTGCGTCATGGGTTAGCTTGAGGCGATGCGTGCGCGCTATCTCTCGCTGCGTCCCCTCATCCTCTGGCGTCAGGTGGCACGCCCATTAGATTGGCAGGCTCTGTTCGGGCGGGATGCGCCACGCGAGCTGGAAATCGGCTTCGGCAACGGCGACTATCTGGTCGCCCGCGCCCAGGAACTGCCCGAGCGCGATTTTGTGGGCATCGAGTTGGAGTGGGAAAGCGTCCATCGCGCCCTCCGCCGCATTGCGCAGGCGGGCGTGTCCAACATTCGCTTGCTGCTGGGACATGCCACACCCATTCTCACTTATGCGATTGCGCCCGAATCGTTCACCCGCATCTACTCGCTTTTCCCCTGCCCCTGGCCCAAAAAACACCATCACAAGCGTCGCCTGTTCGACCAGCGCTTCCTGCAGCTGCTCAACAGTCGGCTTCAGGCGGAGGGGGAGGTGCAGATTGTAACCGACCATGCAGACTATTTCGGTTGGGTACTGAGCCAGATTGTCGACACGGGCTTCACCGCCTATGCCCGCACGCTGCCCCCACGCTTCGGCACTAAATATGAGCGCAAATGGGTGGCAGGCGGGCAACAGCTCTTCTACGAATTGACTCTGCGCCGCATGGAGCCTATCTCTATCCCGTTGAAGGAGGATGTGCCGATGCAAATCCATCAAGTGCCGCATTTTGACCCCGACAAATTGCAATTGCAAGATCAATCGGAACCTGTGCATGTCCATTTCAAGCAGGTTCTCTATGACCCGCGCCAGCGGATTGGCATGGTGCGTGTCGTGGTGGCGGAGGAGGACTTCGTTCAGCACTTCTGGATCGAGATTGCTCCCACCGCGCAAGGCTGGCAGATTCGCCCGGCGCCCGGCTGCGGTGTGGTGCCTACCGTGGGTGTGCAGTGCGCGCTCGATGCCGTGCGCGACGCCCTTTCAATCCTCCACGGGTAGGCTAAAAAATCCCCCTTATACAGGCTCCCCCTGCTGGCAGGATGGGGATGCGACAACCACCGCCTGCGTGCCGCCTCAGCGAAGAGTTATCACAGGGGGCACGCCTTGCGCACCTATGCCTGCATGCTCAAGGAATCGGCTGCGCTGCAACCGCTAATCGAGCGATGCCTCCAGGAAGCTCTTGATGTCCTCCTCGCTCATCGTCGGCTCGCCCGGCGCCACATTGTTCAGCTTGCCCTCCAGCATCCAGCGCTCCAACTGATCCACCAGGTCGAACAGGTGGTCGAACGAGTCGACAATAAAGAGCAGCGGCTGATAGTGGTGAATCTCGAAGTGCTGATTGATGACCCACTCCAGCTGGATGGGATAGCGCTGCACCTCAGGCGATTCGATGGCGTGCGCGATTTCGCCGTAGGAGCTAAGCAGCCCGCTGCCGTACACTTTCAGCTCGCCGTTTTTGCCCCGCATCAGCCCGAACTCGATGGTGAACCAGAAGAAGCGTGCCAGCGCACGGAAGATGCTAATCAATCGCTGGACTTGCAACTGCTCATCCTTAATCTCACGCACGAGTCGGGCGGCTGTATGGGCTGCCTCACCGAAGCGCACCAGTGTATCGGCAAAGCGCGGGTCGGTGTGCATCGGCACATGCCCGGCAATATCGTGAAAGATGTCGGGTTCGGGGATATAGTCCAGCGAGTTGATGTCGCGCACGGTGATGGTGGTGGGGAACTCGCGGTGGCGCAGGCAATCAAAGAAGATATAGGCGGGCACATAGCCCGTCACCGCTTTCGCCTTGAAGCCCGTGAGCGGCGCGAGGAAGCGATTCACATCCTCCAGACGGGGCACTCGGTTCGGGTCGAGGCAGAGCTTGGAGACGCCCTCAAGGAACTTGTCGGTGGCGTAGCGTTGCCAGCGTTCCTGAATGCGGGCGTAGAGCCGTCGCCAGGCTTCGTGGTTCTCCTCCGAGTAGAGTTCGTAGGGCTGCTCGATGTAGAGTTCGCCCTTGCTGCGAGCAACCTCGATAAAGGGGGCTTTGGTGGTCGTTAGCCCCATGCCCGGATAAAATCGGGTTTCGGTTTGCGCCATTGCATTCACCTCCATCGGCTATAAGGATACCTTATCCACCCAGCTCGATCCACTGCACCGTTCGAGCGGGCAGCTCGACGAGGGCGCAGCTCGGTTTGCCTGTGAGCCAGCCGCACACCTCGCCGGGGTTCAACACGAGGCAGTCGCCCACCGTGCGCAGGTCGCGCTGGTGCGTGTGCCCATAGAGTACCAGATCGTACAGCCCGCTTCGGGCAAACGCCTCCACCGGCTCTGGCTCATGCACCATCGCCAGTCGGCAACCCTCCAGCTCCAGAAAAAGGGGCTGCACCTGCACCTGCCCAATCTCGGCAAGGCGACGGGCAAGCCCCAGCCGCTCGCCATCGTTATTGCCAAAAACGCCCAGCAAGCGACAGCGCAGACGCGCCAGCTCGTTCACTACAAAGGGCGCCACATAATCGCCCGCATGCAGCACCAGCTCCACCTGATACTCATTCAGCGCGTCCACTGCCCGACGCA
>Ga0272447_1002358_pt1 | contig 10165 bp, 10 predicted proteins | sample YNPCB0133_FD_194589 | JGI IMG/M metagenome (GOLD analysis project Ga0272447, IMG submission 194589) | Hot spring microbial mat communities from Yellowstone National Park, WY, United States - YNP-CB-013-3 | ecosystem: Environmental > Aquatic > Thermal springs > Hot (42-90C) > Sediment | place...
TGGTTCTCCAGAAAGCGCACGATTCCGTCCAGCGCGCGGCGAGGATAGCAGCGGCGTTCCCAATCCAGCCACTCCTGTGCCTGCCGTATCCACAGCGCGAGGTCAGGCTGCAGGGTGAGGTCACGCACGACCATGTACCAGGGATAGTCGAACAGCATGTCGGCATGACGAAATGCCAGCGGTTTGCCTGCCTCAGGCAGGATGAAACCGTCGCGGTTCACCGCGCGGAAGGCGTCACGCACCACCTTGTTCAGCTGCAGACCGCCGTACGCCGCGGAAGCGTTCGCCCGCTGTGGGTTGCGCCAGTTGGCTGCCTGTCCCCAGCCCATCACGTCCAGCCGCGCGCCGTCGAAGCCGTACTCTTTCGCCCAGCGTGTCACCACCTCACGGATGCGCCCCTGCCACACCGGGTGCGACACATCTGCCGCCAGCACCGAACCGCCCCACACTTTGACACGATTGCCCTGCTCATCCACACACCTCACATCCTCTGGCAGGCGACTCACCTCTTCGCTGTCAGGATGCACCCCATACACCACTAGGTCAATTGCCACCTTCATGCCCAGCCGGTGTGCCTGACGGACGAACTCCCTGAGCTCCTGCGGCGTGCCGTTCTCTGGTGCGACGCGGTTGAATGCAGGCAAGGTGTACACCCAAGGGGGCGGGTAACTCACCGGCAACAGCCAGAGCATCGTAACGCCCAGTTCACGCAGGTCTGGCAGCAACGCAGTGAGACGCGGAAACCGATTGCCCCGATCTCCAGACCCCCAGCTCTCCAACCTGCCCCACGGATGCAGCTCATACAAAGAGCCGCCCCTCAGGTGTTCAGGCAAATCGTGCGGAGGGCCATTCCCTAGGCTATCGGAGAAACGCGCCAACGCCTCCTGGAGGCGTTCCTCATCACCCAAGACCACCTCGACCACCTGTGTGCCAACAATGACCTCTGCACCCTTCTGTAGCCGAAGCAACGTGTCGACACGATGGGGTCTAACGCCTTGTCGTCTTGAATGGTGTACTCGTGCGGACACACGCTGCCAAACCGGCGTGCGCCAGCGTGTCCATCCATGAACCCGTAGTTGTTCATGCCGTTGAACCAGCCCTGTCTAGACGCATCCGCACTCTGAGGCCACACCACCGAGAGAAACTCCCTTCCCGTGGCCGACCAGTTGTTGATGAGCTGCCCATTGTCATCTCGGATGACGCCATACTCTCCGATCCAGACAAGGATCGGACGGAAGCCGTTCATCACATACACCGTCTGCGCAGGAAGCACAACTTGTGCCAGCGAAGGCGGCGAACCATAGACGGCTCCAGCCCCGTAGTGATTGGCGTCGTCGTCGGGCCAGGTGAACCCCGCGCCAACATCCCAGAAGTATGCCCACATGGCATACGACTGCTTATACCGGCGATTGGGCGCGGTGCCCGTGACGTTAACGTGGTCGTCGTAGTCGTCGTACTGCGTGGAGGGGTGAGTTTCCGGTGCGTCCCATGCAATCTCCGGCGACACAAGTAGTCGCTCGTTCTTGGTGTAGGGCAGCACCAACCGCTGCCAGAAACGATTCTTCCCACCGGGGCACGTACCACCCCATCGCGCATCGTTCGTCGTAGTCCTGCGCGTACATCAGCAACCCCAAGCCTATCTGCTTCAAGTTGCTGATGTCACTTGCCTGTCGTGCCTTTGTCCTTGCCTGAGCAAACACAGGGAACAGAATCGCTGCCAGTATCGCGATAATCGCGATTACTACGAGCAATTCGATTAGTGTGAACGCTTAGCGTTTCATCGGTGCAGCTCCTGTCAGATGTGTTCTATCGCCACTGCCAACACACGTTGGTCAGCGGTAGCCACTTTGCGCCTCTTGATAGAGACGGGAAGCATGTAGATAACCGGTTCACTTAGCGTTCCACGCGCGAGCTGAAGCGCTAGCCTCGCCGCAATCTCGCCCGCTCGTCGAAAGTCGGAGTCGCTAGTCGGGAACGCAGGATGGAAGTTTCGTGCAACGGAAAGATTGTCGAACCCGACTACCGTTAGCTCTTCAGGCACCCGAATCCCCAGATGCTTCGCAAGCTGGATAGTGTGTATGGCACAGAAATCTTCAATGGCAATCACTGCCGACGGGCGCGAGTCGTCCTGTTGCCAGCGTCTCAGAAAAGGTTCAACCTCCTCAATCATGTCCTCGCCGGGCAGGTGGCTGCGCATCACCCAGTGGTCCTCTGGGTCAGGCGATATGCCTGCATGTCGCAAGGCATCAAGATAACCCCGGTAACGTTCGCGGGTCGAGTAGTGCATGAAAGGTTGGGCACCTTTTTCAATGTCCATGAAAGCGATACGCCGATGGCCCTCTCGAAGCAGCATCTCGGTCATCTCGTAACCCAGCAGGTAGTTGTCGAACACGACTTGTGAGCGCTTCTGCTCCGGGTATGCGATATCCACAAGCACGATTGGAAAGTCGGTAAACTCCCTCTTCAGGTAATCTTCTCGCAATTCAGCCTCCGTGCGGGTTACAGGGAATAGAACGATGGCTGCACATCCCGCGCGAATAAGGTTGGCGACTTGCTGCTGCTCAAACGCATAACTATCATCTGAACTAGCCATCAGCACGTGAAACCCGTGCAGCCGAGCTATCCGCTCGATACCGGCGTAAACGCGCAAGATGACTTCTGAGTCGGTGTTGCGAGCGATGAAGCCGATCAGGTTCTGCACAGGCGACGGTTCGTCAGGGTGTCGCGCTACGTAACAGCCGCTGCCTTGGCGTCGATTAATCCATCCTTGCTGTTCTAACAGACCGAGTGCATGGACGATAGTCGCCCGAGACGCATCGTAGCGTCGCTCCAGTTCCCGCACAGGCGGCAATCTATCGCCTTGCTGCAGCTGTCCGCTCTGGAGCAGGTCGCTGAGAATCGCGTCGGCTATGTTACGAGATATCGAACGCCCCAACTGTTATAAAACCTCTGTAAAGTTATAAATGCGTTTTAATTATATCACAAAAAACTCGAAAATCAAAGCCCTTTGTTCGCTACACAGAAATAGTTTATAACAATCTACATTGGTGGCATCCGCTGCTGTGTTTTTCCCGGCTCAGTAATTCCACCTGTTTTTCGTGCTACTTCGCGAATGGCACGAATTTTGCACTATATAACATTGCGCAGGAGTGCGTCAACGAAAAACTGGACACCGAAAAGATGCACCAGCTTGCCCGGTGACAGATACCGTCTTTCCGTTCAGACACTCACTCCTTCATTCCTGCGTTTCGCCCCGGCAGCGTCGGGGCTTTTTTTCATCTGGCTGGACCCCGCCGCAAAGGTCTTGTATCATGCAGATGAAAAACCCGTACGTCATTGGGAAGCCGAACGCATTTTTCGGGAACATCGACAGATGATTAAGCGTCTGAAAAAGCGGAAGTTGGCGCAGCGACTGCGGGAAAGGAGGTGTGGCATGGAAGCGGAGCGCCGAGTGTCGCTGTTGTTCCCGCGAAGCTGGCAATTGGTCTCAGTGTATGTTTCGGCAAGCGCGGTCGATTACGTGAAAGAGCGTAACATGCAATACTGGTTATCCTTATACGAGCGCGATGCGGAACAGGCGATGCAAATCGGAGAGCAATTGGGATTGGTGCTTCCACAAAAAGCAGCCTCTTGACGGCAGAACAACAGCATGGAAAAGCCCCAAGCAGAGGCTTGGGGCTTTTGTTCTACCGCCACGCTATTTCCGCACACGCTTCTGCCACTCTGGCGGCAACTCGATGAGACCGTAGATGCAATAGGGGGCGCCGACGCGCACCGCCCACGCCGCGTCCCCGTACGAGTAGTGCCAGAACTCATCGCGACAATTGCTGAAACCTGCCTCCAGCATCGCCCCCACGAGAATCATGCGGTTGCGGTGTGCCTCTGGTGTTAATCCTTCAATCCAGGTGGGAGCCGCCTGCCAGCCAGTGAACGGAGAAGTAACATCCGCTGGCTTACCGCTAGGCAACAGCAGCTGTACGTCCACTGCCCCACCCGTACAGTGCCCAGGCGGTGCTTTCTGGTCGACTGGTGCGAAGAAGCGGTTGGTCATCCGGCGGAGGGTCGCATAACTCCACTGGGGATGCTGCTCGCGCAGCTGGTTGAAATACCGCTCATAGTGTTCCCGTTGCATCTCAAGAGTGCGATACGCGGTGGTCACCCGTAGACGGTAACCGCGTGGTAACAGCTCCTGCGCTCGATTCAGCATTTGAGCGACCGTCTCTCGCAGGAAGGGAATGCATTTGCGCGCCACCCGCACCTTCGGGCAAGCTTTGCGAATGTCCACCAGCGGCTCGCCACACTCGTGCAGCGGCACCCGATTCAGCGCGGCAATCGGTTCTGGTGCGCCCTTCTTTCGCCAGCTGCTCATGTGTCTACCCCGTCCAGCAAATACTCGCCGTTGTATACCAGCTCGGCAGCACCAATTAAATAGACCGATGAACCAGGTTGCCACTCGACATGCAACACACCGCCCGCTGAATGCACCTCTACCGATTTTCCAGCCAGCCCATGCAACTGGGCTGCAATGGCGGCGGCACAAGCTCCTGTGCCACAAGATAGCGTCTCCCCCGCTCCACGCTCCCAGATACGCATTCGCAGGCGTCGCGGGCTCTCCACCACCACCCATAGCACGCTCGTCCGCCGGGGGAAAAGCACATGGTTCTCAATAAGGGGACTTTCCTGAAAAAAGCGGTCATCTCTAGGCAAGCCGTCTACGAAAACTACGCTGTGCGTGGAGCCAGTGGACAGCGCAGTTACCTTGACCACGCCGTGTGGAAGTTGCACAGGTAGGTCTACGACAGGTGCATTGTCCGCCAGCACCGGTATGCGCTCTGGCTCAAAGTGCGGCTCACCCAGCTCCACCCGCACCAGACCCTCTGCAAGCAGCTCCACTTGCTTCTCACCATCTATGGTCTCTACCACAAAGTGGTTGTTTGCTATCAGTCCGAGCTGTGTAGCCCATCTTGCGACGCACCGCAAGCCGTTGCCGCACATGTCCTCAGTGCCATCTGGATTGAACATGCGCATCCGCACCGCCTGCCGACGACCACGCCCGACTACCAGCATCCCATCCGCTCCGATAGCATAACGCCTCTGGCACAACCGACGCGCCAACTCGGGCAATGAGAAGGCACCTACTACCTCCTCCGCCACCACCACGAAGTCGTTGCCCGCTCCATGCATCTTCCAGAACGGAATACGCCACATGCCCGCCACTCAGTCCACGAAGCCAGTGCGTCTCAACAGCTCCATGTCCACGCCACTGCCCCCTTGCTGTGCCAGTAACAGCTTCTCCACATACTTTGCCAGCACATCGAACTCCACATTTACCTGTTCGCCCACCCGTCGGCGTCCCAGCGTTGTCACAGCACGAGTGTGCGGAATAAGCCAAACGCTGAACTCCTCCTCACCCACATCCACCACTGTCAAGCTCACGCCATCTAACGCCACCGAGCCTTTAGGCACCACGTAGCGCATCCACTCCTTCGCCACCTCTACCGTCATCACCACCGCGTTGCCCTGCGGGACGAGTTGTCGAACCGTGCCAGTCGTATCTACATGTCCCTGCACGAAATGCCCGCCCATCGCCTCACCAGCGCGGAGTGCATCCTCCAGATTGACCGCATCGCCCGGCTTAAGAGAGCCCAGGTTGCTGCGGCGAAGGGTTTCCTGAACAGCGTCGAACTCCAAAAGTGCCTCCCGGCGCACCACCGTCAAACACACCCCATTCACGCACACGCTGTCGCCGACTTGCACCCGTTGCGCCGTCTCTGGCGCACGTATCGCCAACCGTGCGCCGGCGGCGTTCACCGCCACATGCTCCACCTGCCCCAACTCCCTCACAATCCCGGTAAACATGCATCTGCCTCCTGCCACACGGGGTATGCCTGCACCATCACATCCCGTCCTACCCTTCTCCAGTATACCCTCTCCAACTGTATACCCTGCTGGACAAACGGGCAACCACACCCCTCTACGGCGGTGGGGGCATCGTGTCCACCGAGAATACATGGTGCGTAAAAAAACACCACTTTATCTACCAGTCGTCGCGCTAGCAGACCCGCGATCAGCGTGCCACCGCCTTCACATAACACACCTGTGATGCCGCGCTGAGCTAGTGCCCGCATCAGGTCGGCTAAGTCGACTCGCCCATTCTCGGCACGAAAGGTTTCCACCTCAACGCCCCGCTCGCGCAACCGAGTGATTTTGTCAGGTGAAGCGGCATGGGTAGTGGCGATTAGCGTCGGCGAATCCGTTACTTGCAGGACGCAAGCATCCTCTGGACAGCGAAGCCTGCTGTCCACTATGACGCGAAGGCGACGCATCGGCTCTTTTCGTAGCGGCAGGCGCACTGTCAGCATGGGATCGTCTTTCAACACTGTGCCGATACCCACCATGATGGCATCATGCCTTGCTCGCAGACGATGCACCACACGTCGCGCAGGCTCATCTGTAATCCACCGACTATCACCCGTTGGCGTAGCAATCTTGCCGTCTAGCGACATCGCCGCCTTCACTGTCACAAAGGGCATGCCAGTGGTGTGATACTTCACAAAAATCTCATTCAGGCGCCGCGCTTCCTCTTCCAAAGTGCCGACATGTACTTCTACGCCTGCTTCGCGAAGCTTTTGGAAGCCTTTACCTGCCACTTGCGGATTGGGGTCTTGCATGGCTGCATACACGCAGCGTACTCCTGCCTCGATCAGCGCATCAGCGCACGGTGGAGTACGCCCCCAGTGGCTGCAGGGTTCCAAAGTAACATACAGCGTAGCTCCGCGTGCCTGCTCGCCGGCTTGTCGCAACGCCTCGATCTCGGCGTGCGGCAGTCCTGCCCGCCGATGGTATCCCTCACCCACGACGCGCCCGTCTTTGACCAGCACTGCCCCCACCATCGGGTTGGGCGTCGTATAGCCCCGCCGTGCCAAAACCAGCGCACGACGCATAAATATCTCCTCAAACCGCCTTCCCATTGTGCTTGCCGTCAGAGGATACGGGTGGAGAGCCTGGCGGTAGTCGTATCAGGTCATCGACCATCCGCCTGCGCTCGTGCAGATAGCGCAACAAGTTTTCACGCGCGTCCAGCAGTGCGACCAACAATAAAGCCATGACCAACACAAAAACTCCGATAACGAACTGTAGCAACCGCAGCAGACGCGCACCCCCCTCGGCTGTACCAGCTGGCAATAATATCGCCTCTCTGAATTGTAGCACGAACGCCAGCACCAGCAGTAGCCCGCATCCGATGAGCCGTAGCCGGAACTGCCGACGGGAGCTTATGCCTTGCCGCAACGCACGCGCCTCGCGCCACAGCAACAGCGCACACGCCGCCATCACCACAAGCGTCAGCCACACACTGCCTCACACCCTTTCTTCAGCAGACCACACTGCCTGAAGCAGCTCCTCGACACCTGCACGCACTCCCTCTGGATGACCGAACACCGAGGATCCTGCCACCAGTACCCGTGCTCCAGCCTGCACTACCAGCGGCACTGTAGCACAGTTGATACCGCCGTCTACCTCCAGCAGGGCTTCACCACCCGCCTTGTCCAGCATTGCCCGCGCGCGAGCGATTTTGCGTAGCATCTCGGGGATGAACTGCTGTCCGCCGAAACCGGGGTTTACGGTCATCACCAGCAGCAGGTCGATATCGGGAAGAACGTATTCAACCACATCCAACGGCGTTGCGGGGTTTAACGCCACGCCAGCGCGTAGACCACACTCCCGAATCTGCGCCAGCGTTCGCTGCAGATGCACAGTGGCTTCCGCGTGGACGGTAATAATGTCTGCGCCTGCCTGCGCGAACTGCTCGATATACCGCTCGGGTTGCACAATCATCAGGTGAACGTCGAAGAGTGCGTCCGAATGATGGCGTAACGCCTGCACCGTCTGCGCCCCGAAGGTGATGTTGGGGACAAACACCCCGTCCATGACATCGAAGTGCAGCAGCTCAGCCCCTGCCTCTCGGGCGGCGCGCGCCGCTTGGGCGAAGTTCCCAAAGTCGGCAGACAGCAAAGAGGGCGCAATCCACACACGCGGCGAGATGCTCAAGGACGCACCTCCTCATGCACCAGCTGGTTATTGAAGTAGATGCGGAAAACAACATTTCGTCCGCGTGCCTTCACGGGCACAATCAGACGCTCTCCAGCAGCATGGGGTGCATCCAGAAACGTGAAAGTCCCCAATGCATCCTGCACTTCTAGACGCACCTGAACCATCTGACTTGGCTCACCACTCACCGGTATCACGACCTCGAAGCCGCGCTCCATGCTCGCGTCTGGAATCAAAGGTGCAGGAGGCCCTTTGCTGATGACTAAATCTACAGGCGCTTCGCGGTTGACACGCTGGTTGGGTCCTGGTGACTGCGAAAGCACTGTGCCAGGCGCAGCGGTCGGATGCTCGCGCTCTTCTACGCGCCCCACTTTCAGTTCCATTGCCAACAACCGCTGTCGCGCATCCGCCTCGCTTAAGCCTTGCACATCGGGAACCTGCACAGTACGAGACCCTTTGCTCACCCAAACCTGCACGGCAGTTCCCGCCTTCACACTCGAACCTGGTTCTGGCTGCACCAGATACACCGTGCCCTCTGGAAACTGCTCATTGAACTCCTCCTGCCGCACCACAAGCTCTAATCCCGCCTGTTCGGCTAGTCGGCGTGCCTCCACTAAGGGTTTCCCCTGTAGCTCGGGAACTGGTACTTCCTTCGTCGGGCGGGTTACCCAGAACCAGACTGCTGCGAAAGCGATGATGACCAGCCCAGCTAGCACGCTTAGCACACGCGCCAGATATTTGATAATCCGCATCTCGGTATCTTCCGGCTCTGCCAGCCGAACCTGGTTAGGCTTCCCACCCAGCATTCGGGAGTCTGCTGTCGTGCGTTCTAGAGGCGACCACGATAACGGTTTCCCAAACCGCAGGGCGTCGTGAACAGCCCGAAGGTCCTGCAGCATGGTTGCCATGTCTGGGTAACGCTGCTCGGGCAGTTTCTGCATCGCTTTCAGCACGATGCCTTCCACGGCTCTGGGCACACCAGGGTTGACTGCGCGCGGGCTGGGGGGCGGGTCCTTGGCATGCCGCAACGCAATTGCCACGGGCGTGTCAGCGGGAAACGGCACTCCACCCGTAATCATTTCAAACAGGATAACTCCCAGCGCGTACACATCCGCCGCGGGAGTTACCTGCCAGCCCTCGGAAACCTCTGGCGGAAGATAAGGCGCAGCGCGAGTTAACCATGCGGTTTGCGCCATCGGTGATGCTTGCAGGGCTGGAAGCAGCCCGAAATCCGTGATTTTGACCAGCCCCTCTTGTGAAACCACGACGTTGTGCGGTCGCAAATCACCATGAGCCATGCCTGCACGATGCGCGCTCTCCAGCCCCTCTGCGATCGCCAGCGCGATGTCCACCGCCACCGACAGCGTGAACGGCGCAACCCGACGAATACGTTCCTTCAGGTTTATACCGCGTACGAACTCCGTCACTAACACCAGCTGTCCTTCGTGGTCGGTAACCTGCAGGATGCGGGCAATGCGCGGATGATTGAGGGGAGAGGTCGCCGTGAAACATTGACGCAAGGCGTTGACCAGCGGGGTATCGTCGGCAAAAGCGGGCAAGAGTAACTTCACAGTAACCAGCGTGTTCGTCTCGTGGTCTCGGGCACGATAGGCAGCGAACAGACTCCCCTCCCCCAACTTTTCCAAAAGCTCATAGCGGCCTGCCAGTATTCGGCTAATCACCGCAGCCTGCCTCCCTGTGCCGCCTCACCCGACGCTATTGCGCGCCGTACCAGCCATACTACTCCAACAATGAGATAAACCGCATAAACCTTCTCCAACACCGCCACACCCGCCTCTGGCAAGCCATACGACAGCCCTAAAAACACCACAACCACTGCTGCCCCCCAGACTGCCCCCACCAGGTCTACGGCTTTTGTGAGGGTTTCTCCCATCAACATCGCCTCCCTATCCAAACCGTTCACGATGCAGGTCTATGACAAGAAGCACGTCTGCCTCATCCACCGCCATTGGCAGGCATGCCTGCCCAATTCGCGCAATGAAGACGAAGTGTACCTGTGCTTGTCGCGCCTTTTTGTCGCGCTGCATCAGTGAAAGTAAGGCTGCAGAGTCTATTCCTGCTGGAAGAGAGATAGGCAAACCAAGCGCGTGCAGTG
>Ga0272447_1002359_pt1 | contig 10162 bp, 6 predicted proteins | sample YNPCB0133_FD_194589 | JGI IMG/M metagenome (GOLD analysis project Ga0272447, IMG submission 194589) | Hot spring microbial mat communities from Yellowstone National Park, WY, United States - YNP-CB-013-3 | ecosystem: Environmental > Aquatic > Thermal springs > Hot (42-90C) > Sediment | place...
AGGGTGGCAGTGGAACTTAACGAAAGTAAAGAAAAAGCTTTGGAGATTATAAAGACAGATAAAAAGCTTGTAAGGTTTTATGTGCCCGAATCTGCAAGGTGGGAAAACATCAGAAAGCAAAGCAAAAATCTGGGAGAGTATCTAACCAATGCCCTGAGGGAACTGGCAAGGGAAAACTCAGAGCTGGAAGGAGTTATAGACAGAGTGGATTTCAACGCAGTGGTATCTGGACAAAGGCTTATTGACGAAGACAGATTGAAGGAAGTAATCAACAAACTAAGCCAAAAACGTTTGGGGCTGGAAGATGTGGAGCCCGATATAATGGGAAGGGCTTACGAGTATCTTCTTAGAAAGTTTGCGGACGATTCAGGACAGAGTGCAGGAGAGTTCTACACACCAAAGGAAGTAGCCATTACTATAGCCAAGCTTTTGGACCCAGAGCCGGGCATGAAAGTTTATGACCCTTGCTGTGGCAGTGGAGGACTACTTATTAAGTGCCACCTCTACTTTAAAGAAAAGTCCAAACATACTAAAGTCCCTCCACTACACTTTTACGGACAAGAGATAAACCCTACCACCTACGCCATAGCCAAGATGAACATAATCATCCACGATGTCCAAAACGCAGATATAAAACTGGGAGACACGCTAAAATTTCCAGCCTTCAAAGAAAAGGACGGAAGTTTAGAGAAGTTTGACCTCGTGGTTGCTAATCCTCCATGGAATCAGAAAGGATACACAGAGGAGTTTTACAGGTTTGACCCATACAAAAGGTTTGAGTTTGGAGTGCCACCCAAAGAGTCCGCAGACTGGGGATGGCTACAGCATATGTATGCGAGCCTAAAAGACAAAGGAAGGATGGCGGTGGTGCTTGATACAGGAAGCGTCTCCCGTGGTAGTGGAAACGCAGGCAGTGATAGGGAAAAGGAAATAAGAAAAAAGTTTGTAGATAGAGACCTCATCTCCGCAGTGATACTTTTACCCGAGAACCTCTTTTATAACACCACCGCACCCGGCGTGATAATAGTAATAGACAAAGACAAAAAGCACAAGAACGAAATCCTTTTAATAAACGCAAGCCAGCTTTACGAAAAGGAAAGACCCAAGAACAGACTAACAGAAGAGGGCATAGAAAAAATCGTAGAGGTTTATAGAGAGTGGAAGGAAGAAGAAGGATTTAGCAAGATCATCACCAAGGAAATAGCCCAAATGAACGACTATAACTTAAGCCCATCAAGATATGTGGCGGTAGGCGGAGAGGAAAAGGTTATGGACTTGGAAGAGGCAGTGGTGGAGCTTTTGGAGGCAGAGGAAGAAAGAAAGGAGACAGAAGAAAGACTAAAGCAGATCCTTTTTAGCCTTGGGCTGATAAGGGAATAAATTAATCTGAGAGAAAATAATTTTTAGAGAAGGATGGAGATGTTGGATATAGAAGTCTTTGAGGGAGGATTTAAAGAGACGGAACTGGGACCTTTGCCTGAGGAGTGGGAAGTGGTGGGATTGGGGGAGGTGGCGGAGATATCATCTGGTGGATCAGCACCGCAGGGTAAGGAATATTTTGGAGGTAAAAATCCCTTTATTAGAGTTCAGCATTTGGATAACGATAATTACACAATTAAAGGTTGTGATTATATAACCGATGAAGCTGTAAGGAAATACAAGTTAAAATTGTTCCCAAAGGGTACGATAATTTTCCCAAAAAGCGGAGCATCTATCTATTCAGAAAAGAGGGCAAAATTGCCGTTTGATGCATATATAGTAAGCCACCTAATGGCTGTAATATCAAGAAGCCCTTTACTTTTACAGGACTATCTTTTCTTTAATCTCATAAGCAAAAAACTTTCAAAAAACAAAGCCGATAATTACCCTACTTTAAATATTTCAGAAGTATCCCAAATTCCTCTCCCACTCCCACCTCTTGAAGAGCAAAAAGCCATAGCGGGCATCCTTTCCACCGTCCAGTCAGCCATTGAAAAAACCGAAAAGGTCATAAACGCCTTAAAAAACCTCAAAAAATCAATGATGAAGCACCTCTTTACTTACGGACCGGTGGCAGAGGAAGAAGCGGAAAAGGTGGAGCTAAAAGAAACTGAGATTGGGCTTATTCCAGAGCATTGGGAAGTGGTGAGATTGGGGGAGGTGGCTGACGTAGATAGAGGACTTTCTTGGAGAAAGTTTGAAGAAGTTAGCAATGATAAAGGGCATTTGATAATCTCTATTCCAAATATTAAAGATGGATATATTGACTTCAACTCAAAATATAATCGCTACATAATTAAGCATATTCCCATAAGTAAGCAAATTCGATTGAACGATATTCTTTTTGTTGGTTCAAGCGGAAGCATTGAGAATGTGGGCAGAAGTGTTTTTATTGAAAGTCTTCCTATTGAAGGTATTGGGTTTGCCTCTTTCGTATTTAGGGCAAGAGTAAAAAATAATGCTGTTATTCCAAAATTTTTGTATTTTATGGCAAATTCGCATTGGTTTAATTATAAAGACTACGTTAGAAGGTCTTCCGATGGTAAATATAATTTGCAGTTAACAGAATTCAAGTCTATGAAAATCCCTCTCCCACCTCTTGAAGAGCAACAAAAAATAGCCCAAATCCTCCAGAGCATAGACCAAAGGATAGAAAAAGAAGAGAAATACAAAAACGCACTTCAAAATCTCTTTAAAAGTCTGCTACACAACTTAATGACTGGTAAAATAAGAGTGAGGGTAAAAGACCATGGGGAGGATTAACGAATACAACGCAGTCCAAAAGCCGACCTTAACCTACTTAGCCCAAGAAAAAGCCCAATACGGAGAAGAGAGTTATCTACTTGGCTATGAAATCATCACCAAACACCAAAAGGAAAAGCTTAACCAGTTAAGAACCACAAAAAGGGACGCCATACTAAAGAAAATATTCTTTGAAAAAGTCAAAGAGTTAAACCCATTCCTCTCCGATTCAGAAGTAGAAAAGCTATACAACGAACTAAATCAGCTATCCGCCAATATTTTGGGAAACAAAACCACATGGGAGTATTTAAAAGGTTTAAAGAGCATCTACGTGGAAGTAGAAAAACGGGAGAGGAATGTAAAACTCATAGACAGGGAGAAGATAGAAAACAACCACTTTTTGGTGGTTGAGGAATTTGAGTTCCAGCAGGATGAGAATACAAAAATAAGGCTTGATATAGTTCTATTCATAAACGGCATTCCTGTGCTATTCCAAGAGAACAAAAATCCCCAAGACGAAAACGCTTTAACAGTTGGCTACAGGCAGATAAAAGAACGCTATGAGATAGAGGGAAAAGACCTTATGAAGTTAATTCAAGCTTTTGTGCTTACCAACAACCATTGGTTTTTGTATGGTCCCACATGGTTTAACTCTTACAAAGACCTTTACAACTATCGGGAGGAAAAAGTAGGGAACTTCAAAAAACTCATAGAAAGCTTTTATGACAAGAAAAGAATAGTAAAGTTTTTGACGGACTACATCCTCTTTGTGGAAAAGGACGGACCGCCCCAAAAGGTGGTGCTAAAGCCCCATCAAATAGAGGCAGTGGAAAGAATAGTGCAAAGGGCAGAAGAAGAAGGAAAGCTAAGAGGTCTTATATGGCACGCTCAAGGTTCAGGGAAAACTTACACCATGCTTGTTTCCGCCAAGCTAATTTTGGAAGACCCACGCTTTGAAAGTCCAACCGTCCTGATGGTTGTGGATAGGAACGAGTTGGAACAACAGCTTTTTAATAACCTCTACTCTGCAGGCTTGAAGAACGTCAGAAAGGCAGAGAGCAAAAGAGACCTTTCAAACCTTTTGAGAGAGGATTACCGCGGGCTTATACTTACCACCATCCACAAGTTTGACGACTTCCCGGAGAACTTAAACACGAGGAAAAACATATTCGTATTCATAGACGAAGCCCACAGGAGCACAGGAGGGGACCTTGGAAATTATCTCATAAGAGCCTTGCCAAATGCAACCATAATAGGCTTTACGGGAACACCAAGGCTCGGAGGAAAGAGGGACACCTTTTTAATATTTGGAAGGGATGACGAGGGTAAATACCTACACAAATACGGAATGATAGACTCCATAAAGGATGGGACTACTTTGCCCCTTCACTACCAGCACGCACCCAGCGAGTATTTGGTGGATGAGAAAAAGTTGGAGGAAGACCTTGAAAAGCTTAAAAGTTGCTACGATGAGGAAGATTTGGCAAGGATTACAGAAAGGTTGTCCTCAAAGGACATCCTTGAAGACCCAAACCGTATAGAAAAGATCGCCCAATACATAGCGGAGCACTTTGAAAAGTATGTGGAACCTCTTGGATACAAAGCCTTTGTGGTTGCGGTAAGCCGAAAAGCTTGCGTCCTATACAAAAAAGCCCTTGACAAGTATCTTCCACCAGATTACTCAAAGGTAGTCATAAGCCAATACTACAACGACCCAGAAGAAATAAAAAGGTACTACCTAAACGAAGAAGAAGAGAGAAAAGTAAGGGAAGACTTCAAGGACCCTGAAAAGCTTCCCAAAATCCTCATCGTCACCGACAAGCTACTAACAGGTTATGACGCCCCTGTGCTTTACTGCATGTATTTGGACAAAGTTATGAGGGACCACATGCTACTCCAAGCCATAGCAAGAGTGAATAGACCCTACGAAAAGGACGAAAGGAGAAAACCAGCCGGTCTGATAGTGGATTTTGTGGGACTCTTTAGGGACCTCAAAAAAGCCCTTGAGTTTGATGCGGAGGACTTTGAAGAAATAAGCTATGCCCTCGGAGACATTCAAAAACTGAGGGAGGAGTTCCAAAAGGAAATGGAGGAATCAAAAGAATACATAAAGAGGTTTGACGCTTACCCACCCGAGGAGAGGGCGGAAAAAATAGCCCAGTTTTTCAGAGAAAACCCAGACAAATACAAGGAGTTCAAAGAAACCTACAGAAGGTTAAAGGACATCTACGATATTCTCTCCCCCGACGAGACCACAGGCAGGTATCTGGAAGAGTTCAAAAAGCTAACGGAAATCTACAAAACCGCCAAAAGCTGTTTGGAGCCCTCAAGCGTAGTGGATAAAGAACTATCGGAAAAGGTAAAAGAGCTTATCTACAAACACAGCCGAACGCAGGAATACTTTACTCGAGGAAAAAGATATCTCATAGATGAAAACCTCTTAGAACGCCTAAAGTCTGGTATAGAGGAAGAGGTGCAAATTTACAGCGTCTTTAAATCCCTTGAAGAGGAGCTAAGCCAAAAGCAAGACACACCCTACTATATGGACCTAAAAAGAAGGTTAAAGAACCTTTGGGAGGAATACAACAGAAAGCAGGTGGAAACAAAGCAAGCCCTTGAGGAAATAAAAAAGCTTTTAGAGGACTTCCTAAAAGTAAAAGAGGAAGAAGCCCAAAAACCCACGCTATTGATAAGCATACACTACAAGTTAAAGTATTACAGACACCTTATAAAGGATATAGAAGGCTTGTCCCAAAAAATCTATGAACTCATTGAAGGGAAACCCTATTGGAGAGAGGACAAGGAAGAGGAGAGGATGTTAAGACTTGAAATACTTAAGCTAATCAAAAATGAAGGTATTGACCTGAAATTAGCTAACCAGATACAAAACGAGCTAATTGATTTCCTAAAGCAATGACAAAGGATGAGTTCAAAAACAGAGTGCTTAATTGGGCGGAAAAGATCGGTGTTTCTCCCAAAGAGATCCACGTTCGTAAGATGAGAAGAAAATGGGGAAGTTGTTCCTCAACGGGAAGGGTCTGCTTTAACGAGGAACTCTTGGAAAAGGACGAGAAGTTTATAGACTATATAATCATCCATGAGCTTTTGCACCTCAAATACAAAAATCACGGAAAGCTGTTTAAACTGATGTGGGAGATATACCTTAATGATTCTTAACGCCAACCACTCTAAAACTCAAACAGAACACTCCAAGCTTTTTGGGATAAATGTTATAATAAAACCTTTAACCAATCCTTTAAGGAGGCTCTGATGTTTAAGGTTCTCATCACGGACCCCATATCCGAAAAGGGCATTGAGATTTTAAAGAGGGAGCCAGACGTTGATGTGGATAACGAGCCGGACATAAGCTACAAAGAGCTCTTGGAGGTGGTAAAGGATTACGATTGCATAATAACCAGAAGTAGGACGCCCGTAACCGCAGAGCTTTTGGAAAGGGCAGAAAGGCTGAGGGTGGTAGGAAGGGCAGGTGTGGGTGTGGATAACGTGGATGTGGAGGAGGCATCCCGTAGGGGTATTTTGGTGATCAACACGCCCGGTGCCAACACCATAGGTGCCACAGAGCTAACCTTAGCCCATATGCTGAGCGTGGTGAGAAACTTCCACAATGCCCACAACTCTATGCTGGAGGGCAAATGGGACAGGAAGAAGTTTATGGGCACGGAGCTTTACGGAAAAACCTTGGGCATAATAGGGCTTGGAAACATAGGCTCTCAGGTTGCCATAAGGGCAAAGGCTTTTGGGATGAAAGTGCTCGCCTATGACCCTTACATACCAAAGGAGAAGGCAGACAGGCTTGGGGTCAAGCTTGTTGAGGACCTAAAGGAAATGCTAAAACAGGTGGATATTCTGACCATACACGCACCGCTGACCCACGAGACCAGACACATGATCACAAAAAGAGAGTTTGAACTCATGAAGGACGGCGCGGTGCTTATAAACTGTGCAAGGGGTGGGATCGTAAAGGACGAAGACCTTATTTGGGCTCTTGAAACGGGCAAGCTCTCTGGAGTTGGGCTTGATGTTTATTCGGTGGAGCCTCCCCCTTACGAATTCATAGAAAAGCTAAAGAAGTTTCCCAATGTTTCCCTCTCTCCTCACATAGGGGCAAACACCTACGAATCTCAAGAAAACGTGGCGGTTATAATAGCCCAGCAGGTAATAAAAGCCCTGAGGGGGCAGACGGTGGAGTATGTGGTGAACGCACCTTTCCCAGACCTTTCTGTGCTTACCCTTATAAAGCCTCACTTGGATTTGGCGGAGAGGATGGGCAAATTTTTGGTGCAGTGGGCAGAGGAGGGCATAAGGGAAGTTCATGTGGAGGTAAGGGGAGACATAGCGGAACACTTCCACCCAATAGCGTCGGCGGTTTTGATGGGCATACTGAAGGAGGTGGTGGATTTTCCCGTAAACATAATAAACGCATCTTATGTGGCAAGGGATAGAGGCTTAAAGGTGGAGGAGCTGACCTCCGAGGAGACGGTAGATTTCAAGCACTACATAAAGGTGGTGGTAAGGTCTGACGGTGCGGAAAGGGTGGTGGTGGGCACCATCTTGGAGGGCAACCTACCTCGTATAGTCCAGATTGATAAATACAGGGTGGATGTGGAGCCAGAGGGTATTATGCTACTCTTTGAGAACAAGGATGTGCCGGGTGTTATAGGAAAGATCGGAACCATGCTTGGGCAGGCAAAAGTCAACATTGCGGGCTTTAGGCTCGGAAGGGAAAGGAGGGGTGGCATAGCTTTGGGTATTCTGAACTTGGATGACCCAGTGCCGGAGGAAGTCCTTGAGGAGATCAGAAAACTTCCGGAGATCCTGCTGGTCAAACAGGTAGTAATTTAGAGATGTGGGCTACCAAAAACTCCGCAAAGGAAAGCTTATCGGGAAAGGAAAAGGGAACCGCATTTCCATCCTTGAAGATAAGGTAGCCTTTGTGTCCTTCCTTTCCCATAGTGCCTACAGGGTTTGCCACCAGCAGGTCTAATTTCTTTCTTCTTAGCTTTTCTAAGCCTTTCTCCAAAAGGAATTGTTCCTCCTCAAGGGCAAAGCCCACCACCTTTAAATTCTCAAGCCCAAGCTTGCTAACCTCCTCTAAGATATCCGGATTTTTCACCAGCTTAATTTCAAAAACCTCTTGGCTCTTTTTGAGCTTGCCCTCCACCCTCTCCGAAGGTTTGTAGTCAGCCACCGCCGAGTTCATCACCAACAGGTCTGCAAACTTTACATTCTCAAGGACAGCCCTTAACATCTCCTCCGCAGAGGAGACCCTTATGAGGGGTATCTCCGGTGGAGGGTTTTCCTCCGTGTATCCTGCGATAATCTGAACATCCGCACCGTGCCACCTTAGAACCCTTGCGATGGCAAAGCCCGTCCTTCCGGTGGAAAGGTTGGATATGAACCGCACATCGTCTATAAACTCCCTTGTTGCTCCCACCGTGAGCAGGACCCTCTTGCCCTGCAATGACTTTGGGCGTATGCCCCACTCTACCCAGTCAAGGATCCTCTCAAGGCTTGCGAGCCTACCCTTTCCCTCCTCCTCGCAGGCAAGCTTTCCCTCCTCCGGTTCTATTATCACCACCCCCCTTTTTCTTAACTTTTCTATGTTCTCCTGCACTGCAGGATTTTGCCACATCTCCACATTGCAGGCGGGTGCCAACATCAACAGACCCTTGTGGGCTAACGCACAGTTGGTTAAAAGGTTGTCTGCTATGCCGTTGGCGATCTTAGAGAGGGTGTTTATACTGCATGGGGCTATCAAAAAAAGGTCGCACCAGCGGGGTAGTGTTATGTGCAAGAAAGGGTCCTCTTCCTCCCAGTCAGAGTAGGCTCTGTTGCCACTCAAGGAAGAAAAGGTAAGCCTGCTTATGAACCTCTCCGCAGTGGGCGTGAGGACCACCTTTACTTGATGGTTTTTGTGTTTTAGTTCTCTGACCAGCTCGCAGGCTTTGTGGATGGCAACGGAAGAACAAACACCCAGCAATATTTTAGCCATTTTCTCATATTTTAAGCCTTAACAAACTCTTAACAGATCCTTAACCAAATCTTAACGGAAGGTTTCTATATTTAAAACCCATAGGAGCAATGGGCTATGGGTGAGTACTTTGGAGAAATCCTAAAACGCGCCCTTGACAGAAGGGACTTTTTGAAGCTGACGGGAACTTCTGCGGTAGTGTTTTCCTCACCCATTGCGTATGCAAAAGCAAAAAATAAACCCACAAAATCCCTCTCCTACAAAACCATCTATCCCAACAACGAAGACAGAGTTATTGTGCCGGAAGGTTATAGGGTAAGCATACTTATCAAGTGGGGAGACCCCTTGGACAACGGAGAGCCCCTCAACTGGAACAGGGTATACGAAGGATCAACCCCAGAGGATGTGGAAAGGCAGAAGAAGTGCTTTGGCTACAACGCAGACTTTGTGGGCTTTTTTAAGCTAACATCTGATAGGGCTCTTTTGGTGGTAAATCACGAATACACAAACCCAGAGCTCATGTTTAAGGGCTTTGATTTAAAAAACCCGAACCCCACAAAAGAGCAAGCGGACCTCATGCTCCAAGCCCATGGTGTATCGGTGGTGGAGATAAGGAAGAAACCTGACGCCTCTTGGGAGTATGTAAAGGGCTCACCCTTCAACAGAAGGATCACAGGCGATACCGAGTGCCTTATCTCTGGACCAGCCAAGGGACACAGGCTAATGAAAACCTCTTACGACCCAAACGGACTGTTAGTTTATGGAACTCTAAACAACTGCGCTGCGGGTAAAACCCCCTGGGGAACGGTGCTAACCTGCGAGGAAAACATCCACAGCTACTTTGGGGGAGATATCAATTCTATAAGCGATGACATAGTGAGAAGTATCCACCAAAGGTATGGTGTGCCCAGCTCGCGTGCTAGAAGATATGGGTTTCACAGATATTACAACAGGTTTGATATAAGCCAAGAGCCCAACGAAGCCTTTAGGTTTGGGTGGGTGGTGGAAATTGACCCATACGACCCTACAAGACCACCCGTCAAAAGGACAACCCTCGGAAGGTTCAAGCATGAGGCAGCAACTACGGTGGTAGCCAATGACGGAAGGGTGGTGCTCTATATGGGCGACGACGAGAGGTTTGAGTATGTCTATAAGTTCGTCACAAAGGGCAAATACGACCCTCTCAACAGAACCGCAAACTTTGGGCTTTTGGACGAGGGAACGCTCTATGTGGCTAAGTTCAACGACGACCTCACTGGCGAGTGGATCCCAATAGCCACGGTGGATGGAAACAGGATAACTCCCAATCCTAACCTTCCCGAACCCTTCCAAAGCGACCCAGTGCTGTGCTTTATAAACACTAGAAGGGCAGGAGACCTGCTTGGTGCCACCAAGATGGACAGACCAGAAGATTTTGAATGGAACCCAATAACCAGAAGCGTGTTTGTT
>Ga0272447_1002361_pt1 | contig 10157 bp, 10 predicted proteins | sample YNPCB0133_FD_194589 | JGI IMG/M metagenome (GOLD analysis project Ga0272447, IMG submission 194589) | Hot spring microbial mat communities from Yellowstone National Park, WY, United States - YNP-CB-013-3 | ecosystem: Environmental > Aquatic > Thermal springs > Hot (42-90C) > Sediment | place...
CAACTGGCGGATCTGCTGTTTTACGAGAAGCTGCAAGAGCGCGTCCAAAACCCGACCGACTCCCTTCCCCCCTTGCGCATCATCCGCGTCGAGGGGGAGGCCACCGTGTTTCTCAATGTGGATCCTCACCAGGCAGCTCTGCAACAGGCGCAGTAGTCAAGCCTGGCCCTCCCATCAGAGCTGCCAGGGCAGGTTGAGGCAAGCGGCAGCTTGCTGTGCCTTGGCCACCACGATCACCCCCGCCACAGGGATCCCGGCAGCAGCCAAAGCCTGGTGCGCTGCCTCTACCGTAGAGCCGGTGGTGTAGATGTCATCCAGCAGCAACACCGGCGTAGCCGGAGGGCACTTGAGGGCAAAGGCTCCAGCTAGATTTTGCCGACGCTGCTGGGGGTTAAGCTCGTGTTGGGGCGCCGTGGCCCGCACCCGCACCAGGGCAGTGGGCAGGTGGCGAAGACCCGTGCGCTCGCAGAAAGCCTGGCTGATCAAGGCTGCCTGATTGTAGCCCCGCTGTTGCAGCCGCTCCGCATGAAGCGGAATGGGCACCACTGTATAGTCCTGACGAAGCAGGTCAGAACGCCGCTGCCGGCTCTCCAGCCAGCGGGATCCCAGCCATTCCCCCAAGACCGCGCCAATCCGCCGCTGTCCCTGGTATTTCAGGGAATAGAGGGCTCTCCGCAGCGCTCCCCGGTGGATCCCCCAAGCATAAAGCGGCCAGGGCGAGGTGGTGACCGGCCAGGAGTCGAGCCGCTCCGCCTGCAATTGCCTCTGGCAGTCTTGACAAAACACTCCCCTAGCTGGCCGCTGGCAGAGCGGGCAAGGAAGTGCAATCCACCAATCCAGCCAGCCCATGGCTGCTGCAAGGTGCTCCTGTCGGTTTCAGTCTAGAAGAGAAGCTGGAGACCCGACGGTTGACGGCGGGATCCCTGCTTGCTAGGATTAGGTACTGCCAAATAAAGACTAGCCGTCCTGGCCAACCCATGCCCACCATTCAACAGCTAATTCGCAAAGAGCGAAGCATTGCTGTCCGCAAGAGCAAGTCACCCGCTCTGAAAGGGTGTCCGCAGCGGCGGGGAGTTTGCACGCGAGTGTACACAACAACGCCCAAAAAGCCCAACTCAGCCCTGCGGAAGGTGGCACGGGTTCGCCTGACCTCTGGCTTTGAGATTACAGCTTACATTCCCGGCATTGGCCATAATCTGCAAGAGCACTCCGTGGTTCTAGTGCGCGGCGGACGGGTAAAAGACTTACCTGGCGTGCGCTACCACATCATTCGCGGCACCCTTGACGCTGCAGGAGTCAAAGACCGCAAGCAAGGCCGCTCCAAGTATGGCGCAAAACGACCCAAGCCTGGTCAAGCGCCAGCCGCTACAGGCAAGAAGAAATAGTCTTCTTCCGAGACCAGTTTCCTATCCTGCATTACCCCTCTCTAGACAGTCCCACTATGTCTCGCCGTAGCCGTGCCCCTCGTCGTGAAGTGCCCCCCGATCCCAAATACGGGAGCCGTTTGGTGAGCATGCTCATGCGCAAGATCATGATGAGGGGCAAGGCGTCTCTAGCTGCCAGGATTCTTTACGAGGCTCTTGACCTGGTGAGGGAGCGCACTGGCCAGGAGCCGCTGGCCGTTCTGGAAAATGCCGTGCGCAACGTCACCCCTCTGGTGGAGGTCAAAGCGCGGCGGGTGGGTGGGGCCACCTATCAAGTACCCGTGGAGGTGAGGCCAGAGCGAGGTACCTCGCTGGCGCTGCGTTGGCTAGTCACCTTTGCCCGCACTCGCTCGGGCCGTACTATGTCAGCCAAGTTGGCCAACGAGATCATCGATGCAGCCAACGAAACCGGCGGTGCCATCCGTCGGCGAGAGGAAGTCCATCGTATGGCTGAGGCCAACAAAGCATTTGCTCACTACCGCTACTGAGCTTGTCTGGCCAAGTAAGGAGGCAGTGGTTGCTATCCCTCTCCATGGCCTAGGAGAGGCGTAGGATCTGGAGCAAAGTCGGCAAGGGAGATTAAAATTGTAAAGGTTTTTTAGTTTGCCTAGGTCGCAGGGCGACGAGGATTGGGAGGTTAACGTGGCGCGCACAGTTCCCCTAGAGCGAGTCCGCAATATCGGCATCGCAGCTCATATCGATGCCGGCAAAACCACGACGACGGAGCGGATTCTTTTTTATTCAGGCCTGGTGCATAAGATGGGCGAGGTTCACGAGGGAACCACGGTAACCGACTGGATGGAACAGGAACGGGAACGGGGTATCACCATCACGGCTGCAGCCATCACCACCCGCTGGACAAAGCGGGATCCGGAAAACCCCTCCCAGCCTCTTGCCGGTGCGCCAGAGTACACCATCAACATCATCGATACACCCGGCCACGTGGACTTCACCATTGAGGTGGAGCGCTCCATGCGGGTGCTGGACGGCGTGATTGCTGTCTTTGACTCCGTAGCAGGCGTGCAGCCGCAGTCAGAGACGGTCTGGCGCCAAGCTAATCGCTACAACGTGCCCCGCATTGCTTTTGTTAACAAAATGGATCGCATGGGGGCCAATTTCCTCAAGGTTTGCAACCAGATCCGGGAGCGCCTTAAAGCCAATGCCGTTCCCATTCAATTGCCTGTTGGGGCAGAGGAAGAATTCCGCGGCATCGTTGATCTGGTGCGCAGGCGGGCCTACATCTACATGGATGAGCTTGGCAAGGACATTCGCTCCGAGCCGATCCCAGAGGAAATGAAGGATCTGGCAGCGGAGTACCGGGCCAAGCTGGTGGAAGCGGTGGCTGAAGTCGATGAAACCCTGATGGAAAAGTATTTTGCCGAGGAGGACTTGAGCGAAGCAGATTTAATACTAGGTCTGCGCAAGGGCACCATCAGCGGTCAAATTGTGCCGATGCTCTGTGGCTCTGCCTTTAAGAACAAGGGCATCCAGATGCTTCTGGATGCAGTGGTGGATTACCTCCCCTCTCCCATCGACATCCCAGCCATCAAGGGCATACTGCCGGATGGCACAGAGGTGTCACGCAAGGCCAGCGACGAGGAGCCTTTCTCCGCCCTTGCCTTTAAGCTGATGAGCGACAAGTATGGAGATCTCACCTTTATTCGCGTCTACTCCGGCGTTCTGACCAAGGGCACTTACGTGCTCAACTCTACCAAAAACAAGAAAGAGCGCATCTCGCGACTGGTGGTGCTCAAGGCAGATGAGCGTCTGGATGTAGATGAGCTGCGGGCAGGGGATCTGGGAGCGGTGCTGGGCCTGAAGGACACCACCACCGGCGACACCCTCTGCGACGAAAATGCTCCGGTGATCCTAGAATCCCTCTACATCCCCGAGCCGGTCATCTCCGTGGCCATTGAGCCCAAAACCAAGGCGGATGTTGACAAGCTCTCGAGGGCGCTGCAGGCCCTGGCCAAGGAGGATCCCACCTTCCGCGTCTCGGTGGATCCAGAAACCAACCAAACCATTATCTCCGGCATGGGCGAGCTCCACCTGGAGATTCTGGTAGACCGAATGCTGCGGGAGTTCAACGTGGAGGCCAACGTCGGCAACCCGCAGGTGGCCTACCGCGAAACCATCCGCAAGGCCGTCAGCCGTGTGGAAGGGAAGTTTATCCGCCAAACCGGTGGCCGCGGCCAGTATGGCCACGTGGTGATTGATTTGGAGCCGGCAGAGCCAGGTACAGGCTTCGAGTTTATCTCAAAAATTGTGGGTGGGGTCATTCCTAAGGAATACATTCCACCGGCTGAGCAAGGGATCCGCGAAGCCTGCGAGTCCGGCGTATTGGCTGGCTATCCGCTGATTGATATCCGCGTCACCCTGGTGGATGGCTCCTTCCACGAGGTGGACTCTAGCGAGATGGCCTTTAAGATTGCCGGTTCAATGGCTCTCAAGGAAGCCGCTCGCAGAGCCAACCCCGTACTCTTGGAGCCTGTGATGAAGGTGGAGGTGGAAGTGCCCGAAGCCTTTGTCGGGGATGTCATTGGGGATATCAACGCCCGCCGCGGCCAGCTGGAGGGGATGACTACCGAAGGTGGCACTTCCAAGGTCACCGCCAAGGTTCCCTTGGCAGAGATGTTTGGCTATGCCACCGACATCCGCTCCAGGACGCAAGGGCGGGGTATCTTTACGATGGAGTTTAGCCACTACGAGGAAGTTCCTCGCAATATCGCGGAAGCCATCATTGCCAAAAGCAAAGGAAACGTAGCTAACTGAAAAAGGAAGTGAGGATTCATGGCACGCCCTAAGTTCGAACGCACCAAACCCCACGTTAATGTTGGCACCATTGGCCACGTGGACCATGGTAAGACGACGTTGACCGCCGCCATTACCATGACCTTGGCTGCCCTCGGCCAAGCGGCGCCCAAGCGCTACGACGAGATTGACGCAGCGCCCGAGGAGAGAGCCCGCGGTATCACCATCAACACGGCCCACGTGGAGTACCAGACAGAGAAGCGTCACTACGCCCACGTGGACTGCCCTGGCCACGCTGACTACGTAAAAAACATGATCACCGGGGCAGCCCAGATGGACGGGGCCATCTTGGTGGTGTCGGCGGCAGATGGACCCATGCCGCAGACGCGGGAGCACATCCTGCTGGCCCGCCAGGTGGGAGTGCCCAACATCGTCGTCTTCCTCAACAAGGTAGATATGGTGGACGACGAGGAGCTGCTGGAGCTGGTAGAGCTGGAGGTGCGGGAGCTCCTGTCCAAGTACGATTTCCCCGGCGACGAAATCCCAATTGTCAGGGGATCGGCTCTTAAGGCTTTGGAGAAGATGCAAGCCAACCCCAAAACCCAGCGGGGTGAGGATCCGTGGGTGGACAAGATCCATGAGTTGATGGATGCGGTCGACTCCTACATCCCGACGCCAGTGCGGGAGGTGGACAAGCCCTTCCTGATGGCAATAGAAGATGTCTTCTCGATTACAGGTCGTGGCACGGTGGCAACCGGCCGAATTGAGCGCGGCCGCATCAAGGTGGGGGATACGGTAGAGATCGTGGGGCTGCGCGAGACCCGCTCCACCACGGTGACGGGTCTGGAGATGTTCCAGAAGACGCTGGACGAGGGGATTGCAGGCGACAACGTCGGCGTTTTGCTGCGGGGTATTCAGAAAAACGAAGTGGAGCGGGGCATGGTCCTAGCCCAGCCCAAAACCATCACCCCCCACACCCAGTTCGAGTCGGAGGTTTATGTCCTCACCAAAGAAGAGGGGGGCCGCCACACACCCTTCTTTGCGGGCTATCGTCCCCAGTTCTACGTGCGTACCACCGACGTCACGGGCACCATTTCCTCCTTTACGGCTGACGATGGCTCGAAGCCGGAGATGGTGATGCCGGGCGACCGCGTTAGGATGACGGTGGAGCTCATCCGACCCATTGCCATTGAGCAGGGGATGCGCTTTGCCATCCGCGAAGGCGGTCGGACGGTTGGAGCTGGGGTAGTCTCCAAGATCCTGAAGTAAGCTACTGGCTCGCAGCAGGGATTGGGCGCTGGTTACTCCAGAGGGCTTGATCCCTGTTGCCTTTTAAGTACACCCTACTCTCTCTTCAAGTATGGCTACTTTAACCCAACAAAAAATTCGCATCCGCTTGCAGGCCTACGACCATCGGCTGCTGGATACTTCCTGCGCCAAAATTGTGGATACAGCCCGCCGAACAGAGGCAGTGCCAGTGGGGCCAATTCCGCTGCCGACGCGGCGGCGCCTCTACTGTGTGCTGCGTTCTCCTCACATAGACAAGGACTCCCGGGAACATTTTGAAATCCGCACCCACCGGCGCATTATCGATATCTATTCCCCCTCCTCCAAGACTATCGATGCTCTGATGAAGCTAGATCTGCCGGCAGGGGTAGACATTGAGGTGAAGTTGTGATGGCCTGGGCGGGGATCTCTAGCGCTCCAAGGTAAGGGGGCAGGCGGTGGCGACGGCAGTCGAGCAAGAAGGACAAAATTCTGAGCCCATCCCCGTCTTAGTGGTAGGAGCCCTGGGCAGGATGGGGAGGGAGGTGGTGCGAGCAGTGGCCCAAACCCCCGACATGAGGTTGGTGGGAGCAGTGGCTCGTTCGCACCTAGGCGCAGATATTGGCGAGGTGTTAGGGCTAGGAGCGTTGGGAGTGGCCATTAGCGACGACCTGGCAGGGCAGCTGCTGCGGCTGTCGCAGCAGAGTACCCGAGGCGTCATGGTGGACTTCACCCATCCTAGCTCTGTGTACGAAAACGTCCGCTCGGCAATTGCCTTTGGGGTGCGGCCAGTGGTGGGGACAACCGGCCTAACGCCGGAGCAACTGGAGCGGCTGCGGGATCTGGCGGACAAGGCTGGCGTGGGCTGCCTCATTGCGCCTAACTTTGCCATCGGCATGATCCTGCTGCAGCAGCTGGCGCTGCAGGCGGCCCAGTATTTCGATCACGTGGAGATCGTCGAGCTGCACCACAACCGCAAGGCCGATGCCCCCAGTGGCACGGCTCTGCAGACGGCCCAGCGGCTAGGACAACTGGGCAAGACGTTCAACCCCCCCGAGGTGGAAGAAAGGGAGCTGATCCCCGGCTCGCGGGGTGGGATCCCTGGCCCCAACATCCCCATCCACAGCGTTCGCCTGCCGGGGTTGGTCGCCCACCAGGAAGTGATCTTCGGCGGCATGGGGCAGACGCTCACCCTAAGACACGACATCACCGACCGCGTGGCCTTTATGCCGGGGGTGATCCTGGGCATCCGCAAGGTGTTGCAGCTCAAGGGATTGGTCTACGGGCTGGAGCAGGTGTTGAGCTAGTTGCTAAGAGGTGGGATCCCGGCCTCGTCAAGGATGCGGGGGATGAGATGTTCGGTCTTGACGGCCATCAGGTGCACGCCGTTGCAGATCTGGCGGGCCTGGCGCACCTGTTCGGCGGCAATGCGAATCCCTTCTTCCAGGGGGTCGGGAGCCTTGGCCAGCCGCTGGATGATGGCCTCCGGGATCTGCACCCCTGGCAAGTTGCGGTTGATGAACAGGGCGTTTTTGGCTGACTTGAGCAGAAAGATACCGGCCAGGATGGGCTTGCCGGCAGGGCGCCCCAGCTTGTCCATGAAGCGCTCCAGTTGGTCGAAGTCGGTCACCATCTGGCTCTGGAAAAACTGGGCCCCGTGCTCCAGCTTGCGGTAGAAGCGCCGCTCCAGGCCCGAAAAGCTAGGGGATTGTGGCTCTACCGCTGCCCCCGGAAACAGGCAGGTGCCGCCGTCAGGAAGGGGTTTGCCGTTGCAGTCAAGGCCGCTGTTGAGGCGCTGGATAAGCTGCAGCAAGCGCACCGACTCCAGGTCAAAGACGGCTCGAGCATCGGGGCAATCCCCGACGTGGATGGGATCCCCCGTCAGGGCTAAAACATTGCGCAGGCCAAGAGCCGAAGCTCCTAGCAGATCCCCCTGGAGAGCCACGCGGTTGCGATCCCGGCAGGCCAGTTGCAGGATGGGCTCAATGCCCGCTTGATGCAGCAGCAGCGAGGCGGCCAAGGGGCTCATGCGGGCAACAGCCCGGTTGGAGTCAGTTATGTTGATGGCGTGCACCCGCTGTTTGAGCTGCTGGGCCAAAGCCAGCATGGCAGTGGTGTCGGATCCCTTGGGTGGGGTGATCTCGGCGGTGAGCAGAAATTCTCCCCGCTGAATGGCTTGAGCAAAGCGCGATGGCGGTGAGCAAGTCAAGGCCACAGTTTTGAGAAGAGAAATAAGCAGTGCGTTGGCCTATTATCGATCGTTTGAGAAAGTTTTTCTAGCTAAGGCATTGCTTTTTCTCAGAGCAGGGGGAAAGCTGGGGGCTGTAAGGACTCCGTCCCGCTGGCGCGAACATAGCCCTGCAGTTGGCAAGCCACCCGCGAGCCTCTAGCGGGCTGGTTTACAGCAGCCCCCAAAAGCGCAGTCTCATTTCTTCCCACCCACAATGCCCGCACCCTAACCTCTTCCTGCGCTGCTGGATAGGCAGATCCTTGGAGCAGGCTTGACTAGTGTATCTGGGATTCACCAGCACTACGCCAACCTCTTCTTGGGATGGCTCAGGCGTGATTTGAACACGCGACCCAGGGCTTATGAGTCCCCTGCTCTACCGCTGAGCTACTGAGCCAGGAAGATGCTTACCTAGGATAGCATTTTTGTGCTTGAACTGCTCGCCACCCATGTCGGGATCCCTGCCCAGATGGCGGTTTTGGCTGGCCCTCTTGCTACAGGTGGGCCTAGTTGCGGCGATACCCGCCCGCAAAGCCCTGACCCTCGCCACCGGCACCACAATCTATCTACAAGTAGCTCCTGTGGATCCCTACGACCTTCTGCGAGGTCGGTACATAGCTTTGAGCTACACGCTTGCCCAGTCTCCTGAGCTGGAAAAGTTGCCGGGCTGGTCACCTGAGCTCAGTAAGCCAGGGCTCCTCTACCTGCGCTTGGCCCCTCCCAATGGGGATCCTGCTCGACCCTGGCAGGCCATCGGCATCAGCCGCGACCGGCCCAGGGAGCTGCAACCTAAAGAGGTTGTCCTACAAGGGTGGTTTGATGGTGGGCAGCTTAGGTTTGGGATCGAAGAGTTTTTCATTTCGGAAGCGCTGGGAGATGTTCTGGAACTAGAGATCCGCCGCAACCCAGAAACACTGCGAGCAGAGGTGAAGGTGGATCCCTGGGGCCAAGCAGCGCTGGTGGGCCTTTGGGTAGGAGAACAGCGGTACTAAGAGAAGAGTAAAGCTGGTCTTGCTCTGCCGCCCTTCTAGCCCTCTTTCTTTTTCCGAGAGCGAGTTGCGCTTGTTTTCTTGGCCCTGGCAGATGCTGTGGATTTTTTAGACGACTTCTTCTGGCTAGGAGGTGGCGCTGTAGGAGCTAGAAAAAATACTTCTTTCAGGGCCTCCAACTTTTTGCCTCGTGTAATTTTGCACCCCAGCTTGGTTATGGGGGTTAAGTCCTGCCACCAGCTCCTATCTGCCTCCGCAATTCGCGCGGCTGCAATGGTTATATCAACTCCCTTAAGGGGGGTGCCGGGCTGCTCGGCCAGGTATCTCAACGCGGCCAAGATAGTTTCTCTCGGGGCCTCTGTCAGATTCACCTTTGGGACAATTTCTCTGGTGAGGATTTGGGCCTGCTTAACCTGCTCTGGGTCGGGATCGACAACAATGCACCAGAGCCTCTCCAGCCCTGCCTCTCGAGCAACTGCATAGACAAAATGGTTACCAATGGCCTTGTACTGATAGTCGCCAGCCTCGGCCACCAGCAGAGGAACCCAGTTGTGTCCTCCTGTTGCCCTTAGCTGATTTGCGGCTGCTGTAACAAGGAAGGAGGGAGCAGAAAACCCATCGGCGGGCGTAATGCTCTCAAGGGGTAAGTTAACCAACCTACCTAGATCTGAAAACTCACTCATCGATAAAGTACTCACGGGCAAGACTCTGGTAGTATTCTAAAACTTTCCTGTGACTAAAGACGGCAGGCCTTCGATCAAAGCTTGCAGAGGATATCACTGCATAGTCAGGTATCCCAAAAATGCTTTTGTTTTCATTACCTCTCTTAAAATGCGGCCAGAAATATGGAAGTAGGTTCATGCTTCTCTCTTGGCTGACAATTTTTTCTATCTCATCATTTGCTCGTTTAATAGTGTTTTCGCTTCCTGAGGGGACGCCATTGAAAAAGATAGGCAAAGTCCTGGGGCCACCATCCTGTCGTGACCTAGCAGTTTCTGGAACAAATCTGGTGATTACTCTAGCAGCATTATTCAGGGAAGACAGATCGTCGGGGCGGGTAGGTATCAAAATAACGTCGGCAGCAAAAACACCACTCTGGCTAAAGTAAAGCCATTGAGTTGGGCAGTCAATTAGGATGTAGTCATACTCATTGCGAAGAAGGGCAATCAGATCGCGAAGGCGCCGAGTTCCCTTCTGGATATATGCTACCGCCTGGCTATCAGTTAACGTTTCCAGTTCAGGGTCTCTTGGGATGATGTCAAAGATGGAAACTATACTCTGTTTGCCTTGTCTAACTGTCTTGAGTCTGTATGTTTGGACAACGGAATGAACATCTATTTTGGGATCCTTTAAGCACTGCGTCAGTGTAATTTTTCCAGGAGTAACTCCCAAGCTTCTTGTCAGATCTCCTTGGGAATCAAAGTCAACAACTAAGACTTTCTTTCTCTTTGTTGCTAGTGCTGCTGCAAGGTTAATAACTGTTGTTGTTTTGCCTACGCC
>Ga0272447_1002362_pt1 | contig 10156 bp, 11 predicted proteins | sample YNPCB0133_FD_194589 | JGI IMG/M metagenome (GOLD analysis project Ga0272447, IMG submission 194589) | Hot spring microbial mat communities from Yellowstone National Park, WY, United States - YNP-CB-013-3 | ecosystem: Environmental > Aquatic > Thermal springs > Hot (42-90C) > Sediment | place...
AAATCCTCGTCCAAACGTTTGGAAGATTAAGGAAGTTGCGTTTCTTAAGGTTCTTTACGATACATTTTCCTGTCAACCTGATGATGTGGTGGAGGTGAGTATAGAAGTGAGACAGAACGGAAATTATGTAGAAAGGCGCACAATTTGCACTCGTAAAGAAATAGAAGTTGCCTCTTCAGATTGGACGAAGATAAAGCGCTAAGTTATGCCGGATGTATTCAATCCTGAAGAACGCAGCCGCATTATGGCAAAGGTTCGTGGTGAGAACACGTCGCCAGAACGTCTTGTGCGATCGTTAATTCATAAAATGGGGTATCGATTTCGATTGAATGTCAAAGATTTACCCGGAAAACCTGATATTGTCCTTAAGAAGCATAAGAAAGTTATATTTGTGCATGGGTGTTTCTGGCATCAGCACGAAGGGTGTCCCCATGCTGCGCGACCATCGAGCAATACAGAATACTGGAATAAAAAACTGGATCGGAATATGATTCGTGACCGGGAAAATGTGCACAAACTGGAATATCTGGGCTGGAATGTGCTGATCGTGTGGGAATGTGAAACAAGAGATCGCGAAAAACTGTTCGACAAACTGAAAGGCTTCCTGACATCCTGATGTCTCACCGCGTTCACCCCATCCCCGTTATTATCGATCTGCCGCTGAACGAGATCGTCGATCAGCGGCGCATCGCCCGGATTGCGAGCGGAGCGGCGCTTGCCGCCGCCGTGCATGCCGGGTTGCATCTGCCGGTCGTCTGGAGCGCCGAGCCGCGCGAAGCCAGCGAGACACACTTCGAGGAACTGGCGCAGGCAGTTCCTGCCGATATCGACGTTATCTACGGCATCGGCGGCGGTCTGGCGGCGGATGCGGCGAAGTACGTCGCATGGCGCCGCAGTCTCCCGCTGGCATTGATTCCGACCGCCCTCTCGGTTGATGCCCACTTCACCTGGGTCAGCGGCGTCCGCCGCAACGGATGTGTGGCGTACCTCGACACCGGTCCGGCGCAGGTTGTGTACGCCGATGACGGGTTTCTGGCGCACGCGCCGCCCCATCTTCGCGCCGCAGGCGTGTGTGACCTGCTCTCCATCGCTACGGCGCTCCACGACTGGCGGTACGCGGAAGAGTGCGGCATGAATCCGCCGGAGCAACGGTATACGCCGTGGGTTGCCATGGCAGCGCAGGCGATCCTCGATGGCGCGATCACTGTTGCCGAAGCCGCAGGGCGCGGCGACCTGGAGGGCATCCGTGAATTGCTGCGGCTCCTGGCGCTCGAAGTGCAACTGTGCAATCTGATCGGGCATAGCCGACCGGAGGAAGGTTCAGAACACTATCTGGCGTATGCGCTGGAAGCGCATCCATCAATCGGCAGCGGTCACGCCCACGGTGATCTGGTTGGACCGGCAATCCTGCGCGCTGCCGCCTGGCAGGGGCAGCATGTCGCTCCGCTGGAGCAGGCGCTGATCCAGGCTGGCGTACCACTTGATCGCGTGCCGGAAACGGTCATGCAGGAGGTGATCCGGGAGTTGCCGTCGTATGTTCGACGCCACCATCTCGCCTTCAGCACCGCGCACGACCTGTAACCTGCGCGCCGCCCGGTGGTACAATGCGGGGCAGTCCTCTGGATGCGAGGTGAAATATGAAGATTGTTGTCATCGGCGGCGGCAGCACCTACACCCCTGAACTGATCAAAGGTCTGATCGCCCGGAATCCAATCCTGAATCTGCACGAAGTGTGGTTGGTCGATCCTGACGAGGAACGCCTGCGGATTGTCGGTTCGTTCGCGCAACGCATGGTCAGCCACGCTGGTGCGGGGTTTCGCGTAGAGTTGACCGCCGACCGGCGACTGGCGCTGGAAGGCGCCGATTATGTGGTGACCCAGTTTCGCGTTGGCGGCCAGCAGGCGCGTCACAATGACGAACTGCTTGGACGACGGCATCGTCTTGTCGGGCAGGAGACGACCGGCGTCGGCGGGTTTGCCAAGGCGCTGCGCACCATTCCGGTGGCGCTCGACATTGCGCGCGATATGCGCGCAATCGCACCGCAGGCGATCCTGCTCAATTTCACAAACCCGGCGGGACTTGTCACTGAGGCAGTGGCGCGTCATGGCAGCGTGCCGGTTATTGGGTTGTGCAACAATGCGATCAATGCGCAGCGCGCGATTGCCCGCATGTTCAACGTTTCGCCCGAACAGGTGTTCATCGAACGGGTCGGGCTGAATCACTTGAACTGGATCCGTCGCGTGACGATCAACGGCGATGATGCCACTGATGCTGTACTTGAGGCATATGTCGAGCATCTGCGCCACGACGAGGATCCGATCCGTTTCCCCCCACGACTGATCCAGATGCTGCGTGCCATTCCCTCATCGTACCTGCGCTATTTCTACCTTACGCCGCAGATCATTGCGCAGCAGGAGAGTGGTGCGCCAACCCGCGCCGAAGTGGTGATAGATGTCGAGCGACGGTTGCTGGCGCGGTATGCCGATCCGAACCTGCGCGAGATGCCGCCGGAACTGATGGAGCGCGGCGGAGCGTACTACTCCACTGCGGCAGCGGCGCTGATCGAATCGCTCCACACCGGCGACAACGCCATTCATGTCGTGAATACGCGCAACAACGGCGCTATCCCTAACCCGGACGATGATGTGGTTGTCGAGATGCCATGCACGGTCGAGAAGCATGGCGCTATGCCCATCCCCGTCGCTCTGCTCAAGCTTGTGTTCCATAGTCTGACGTGTCAGGTGAAGGCGTATGAACTGCTGACTGTGAAAGCCGCGGTCGAGGGCGACGAGGATGCAGCAATGCTGGCGCTGCTCGCCAATCCGCTCGGACCGGATGCAGCGCGCGTTGAGACGGTGTGGGAGGATATCAAACGAACGAACCGGGGTTTGCTTCCGACCTTCGAGAGGTAACGTATGAATGCGTCTGCCCTGCTCGCTGGCACCGCAACGTGCCGCATTACTCCCCAACTCGATGCCCGTCCAGTTTTTCTGGCGGGATTTCAGAACAACCGGCGTGCTACAGCGATTGACACCGACCTGTATGTGCGCGCACTTGCGCTGCGCTTCAATGAGCGGATCGCAGTGATCGTCGCCTGTGACCTGATCGGTCTCGACCGCAGCGATGTGCTCGATGTGCGCGCAGCCCTCGACTCGCACGGCATCGATCCGTCCGGTCTGGTTATCGCCTGCACCCACACCCACAGCGGCCCGGATACACTGGGATTGTGGGGACCAGACCGGTACGTCAGCGGTGTGGATACGCTCTACCTGGTAGCGGTCAAACAGGCAATCATCGATGCGGCAATGGAAGCGCTGACATTCTGCTGCCCGGCGCGCATGCGCTGCGCAATGACCCGTCTGCCGGGATATATTGCCAACTGATCCGGACATTGTTGACGATGAAGTGGCGGCGCTCCAGTTTGTGAAACTGGATGGCGAAGTGATCGCCACCCTGCTGAACATGGCGTGCCATCCAGAAGTGCTGGACGGCGACAGCACGCTGATCTCGGCGGACTATGCCGGGTATGCATGTTGAGAGGTGGAGGCGCGGGTCGGCGGAGTGGCGTTGCATGTTTCTGGCGCGCTGGGTGGAATGTTATCCCCCGACACGTGCGATCGCACCCCCGCCTGGGCGGAGCGCATGGGGCGCGCCTATGCCGATGCAGCACTGGCGGCACTGGCAGCGTCGGCGGTGATCGATGCCAATCGCCTGGAAGTGCGGCGCACCGAATTCGACCTGCCGCTGGTCAATCCGCTGCTGCTCATGGCGCAGCAGATTGGAGTACTGCGGGTGCGCCAACCGGTGAACGGCGCGATTACAACCTCGTGCACCTTCATCGATCTCGGTGCAGCGCAGATCATCACCATTCCCGGCGAACTGCTGCCACGGCTAGGGTTCGAACTCAAAGCGGCGCTGCCCGGTCCATGCCGGGTGCTCATCGGTCTGGCGGACGATGAGATCGGCTACATCCTGCCCGATGACGAATTCGTGCCCCCGCCGATTACCTGAACCCCGGCAGGCAGTATGAAGAGAGCATGTCAGTCGGACCGACCGCCGGCTCACGTGCACTTGCAGCGGCGCGGGGGCTGATCGGAAATCATCCGTGAGAGCGTCTGCCAGGGGACGCGCCCACGGTTGCCCACGGTTGACGGGCAACATCTCAGCGGTCGATGAACTCAACCACCCGCTTCACGAACTCCGCCGGGCATTCGAGGTGTGGCGCATGCCCGGCGCCCTCGATGACATGATGGGCCATCACCGGGCAACGCGCGCACATGTCGCGTGCGATTACCGTAAACTTCTCATCCAGCGCACCGGTGATCAGCAGGGTCGGTATCGAGAGGCGCGGCAGGTCGTCCCAAAACGACGGTTGCGCGCCCGTCCCCATGCTGCGGAGACTGGATGCCAGCCCTGCCGGAGTGTTGCGCAGGCGCTGTGCGCGTAGCCGCTGCCGCACCGCTTCCGGCAGGCGCCGTTGACTCTCCCACAGCGGCAGTCGCTCCCATTCTTCCACAAATGCAACAATTCCGTTCTGCTCAATACGGGTCGCCAGCGCCTCATCGAGCGCACGCCGCGCGGCGCGTTCCGCTTCAGTCGCCAATCCCGGCGATCCGCTTTCCAGGATCAACGTCCGCACCGCATGCGGGTGCAGCAACGCAATCCCCAGCGCCAGGCGCGCCCCCATCGAATACCCGACCAGATGCGCTGGCGTGGCTCCCAGGTTGCGCAGCCGGGCAGCAATATCGCCAGCAACCAGCGGCAATGTGGCGCGCGCCGGGTCTGGCGGCGCAGGCGTGCGCCCGTGCCCCGGCAGATCGATACAAATCACCCGAAACTGGCGTGACAGTTGGTCGATCACCTCCGCCCAACTCTCGCCGCTGCCGGTAAAACCGTGGAGCAGCACCAGCGGATCGCCAACACCAGTCTCGGCGACGTAATACGAAATGCTGGTCGAGGGTGACGTTCCGCCAGCGCCCATCATCTGCGGGTTGTGAAGTGCCATGTGATATTGAAAGATCAATCATCATAGGTTCCGGTGACCGTTACTTCAATAGTCGTAAATGGCGGCAGTGCCTAAGCCGGTATGATAGCCACGCCTTTGTAACCGGCAGGAAGGTTTGTTGTTACAGAATGGGGCAGTGCTACTCCTGATGCTGTGCGCAGGCTTACACTGCTGATACCAGGCGTCGGACCGAAGTATGGCCAGATCAGAGTAATTGGCAACTTTATCGAAGGAACATCCGGCTGGTTACTCCCAGGATACCGTACTGACCAGCCGGAGAAGGTCGTATCTTGATCAAATCGAGCATGCGTTAGAACATCCAACCCGGCAGCGCTGACCCCTCCCGTTTGGTAAAATCCGAACCCAAAGGTCAGAGTCGTTGGATACAGCAACCAGGCCCGATGTCCAACCGACATCATCCAGCTATCTATCGCGTCCAGCAGTTTCCAGGCGTTGCCCGATCCCAGCCAGACATTTCCTTTCTGGGCACATGTCTGCCCTGCTCCAGAAGCCCAGGGAAGCGACGGATTCTGGTCATGGGTCAGCACGCCGTTTTCCGCCATATAGCGCGCATGTTGAACACAATTGTCATTCAAAGTCGGATCGGCAGTGACCGGCGGAACACCAGCACGGGCGCGATATGCATTGACTCGTTCGAGCCAGTCATTCGATGGGAGGGATGGTTGTTGCGATGCCTGCCCAATGTGCTGAATTTCATTGCCCAGCAATCCTAACAAGACACGGTAAGGAGGGGCAAGTTCCGGATGCACCTCGAATCGCGCACGCTCGAACCACTGCACCTGATACGTTTTGCCATCGCTCAGTGTTTCTGAAACAAGATTGCTCAACGGCAAGCCGAAGAGCGCCAGACTCTCAGCCTCGGTCGTACCATGCCGACCATCGAGTTCAAGTCCATTTGCACGCCACGCAGCAAGAATATCCTCACACACATTGTGACCTGTCTCTGGAAAGAAACGGCGTCCTGGTTGCGGTTGACTCCGCGGAAAGGATCGCCAGTCGCGTCCCATCTGAGAGAGACGCTCGGCACCCAGTCTTCCCAGTAAGACATCGTAGGGCGGACGATTGCCTGGATTCAGTTCGAGGCGATTGCGCTCAAATTGCTGCGCGCGCACCATACGCCCTTCAATAGCTATGTCTTGCTCAGGTCCTGTGGGAAAACCAAACACCGGTAATCCGCCGTTCTGTTCCCAGAATGATCGTATGCGTCCTGAGATGCAAAAGCCGGTTTCAGCGAAGCATCGTTCAGCACTCCGCCCCGTTGCGTGGGGGATCGTCGAGAAAAACGCTATTCCCGTAATGATAAGGAGAAGAAAATATCGCATATGCAGACGTATGCCTCCTTTCTATGCGCATTATATTAATTGCCGAAGCCCTGTATTCCGACGCTCACGCTGCGTGAAGCAACGACTACCCCAAATTGCACAGGACGCGCTACAATAAGAAAATAACAAACACACTATGCGCTACCGCAATGTCGCGGCGGATGAGAGCGTCGTTGTTATCCACAGCATGGGTGCAGCGGCGCTGCGCCCCTCCCGGCGCCAATCGCCGCCATTTCGGTGGCGTGCGGAGGCGCCTGCAATGCGTATCAGGGCTAAAGAGTTTCCTCCACTGTTCCGTGACCGACGCGAGGCAGGTATGTTGCTGGCGCGTCGGCTCGCGGCATTAGCCGACACTCCCGATCTGCTGGTGCTGGCGCTGCCGCGTGGCGGCGTACCGATTGCGTATGAGGTCGCGCGTACGCTTCACGCGCCGCTCGATATTGTCCTCGTGCGTAAACTCGGCGTCCCCGGACATGCCGAACTGGCGATGGGCGCCATCGCGGAAGGCGGTGTGCGCGTCCTGAACCACACAGTCATCAGAGAACTTGGCATACCGTCAGACATCATCGAGCATATCACCACTGAAGAACAACGTATTCTCGAACAGCGCAGACGCCTCTACCGCGGCGATCGGCGTCCGCCGACGGTTGAAGGCGCGCGTGTCATTCTCATCGACGATGGTTTGGCAACCGGTATGACCATGCAGGCTGCTATCGAAGCAGTTCGACGAGGCAGTCCGTCCGGGATCATTGTGGCAACGCCGGTTGCTGCTCCCGAGAGTGTCGCGGAAATCGAACCGCTGGTGGATGAGGTTGTTGCGCTGGCGACGCCTGAATTGCTCTACGCGATTGGCTTGTGGTACAGCGACTTCACGCCAACTAGTGATGAGGAGGTGCGCACACTCCTCGCCGAAGCGTTCTGTGGCTATGTACCGGCGCCCCGTACTGATGAGGCACTGGAACAGGGCACTACCTGATACGATCCATGATGGCTGAATGGCTCGAAATCATGTGTCATCGTGGAATTCAGGAGGAACGTATGAGTGTTTTACTCAAAGGAGTATCGCGCGAAGAAGTGCGAGAATTAATTGAGCAAGGAGGGACGCCATGGGTCTCGTTCTTCCTAGCGCCCTATCCGCCGGGTGAAACGCTTCAGCGTGCGGTTCAACTCGAAAATCTGCTACGGCGTGCCGAAGCGGAACTAGAAGCCAGTGGATATGAGCGCGATGATATGCGCGCAATGCTGGCGCCAGCGTGGGACATGACCGATGCGCGAGCACTCGAAGCATACCAGGATGCGGGTCTGGCGATCTACGTCGCTCCTGGTCAGGTTCACATCTACCAGTTGCCGCATCGTGTCAGCGATGCGGTGATGGTGGGGCGTCGTCCATACATCAAACCGTTGCTCATCCCGCGCCCTGCAACCGACTCGTTCTATGTGCTGGCACTGAGCAAAAGCCGCGTGCGGTTGCTGCATGCCACGCCATCCGGCATCACAACAGTTCCGCTGCCTGACGCACCTGAAGGACTCGACGATCTGCCACAAACCGACCCGACCGGTCGTCAGGCACAACGCCACGTCACTCGTTCAATGCGCGGCGGCGCAAGTGGCGCCATGTATCCAGGGCATGGCGGCAACATTTTTGATGAAAAAGCGGAGGTGCATCGCTATCTTCAGGCAGTGAGCAACGCTGTCGAGCGCGCCATGAACCGCGTCCGCGATCCGCTAGTGCTGGCGGGTGTAGAGTATATGGTCGCGATGTATCGTTCGCTGAACGGATATGCGCATGTTGTCGATGGTTACATTAGCGGCAGCCCGGATCACCTGAGCGACGAAGCATTATGTGAACGCGGTGCAGACATCCTGATGGACGACCTTAGCCGCCGTGCCACTGATGAGCGTGACCGCTTCGAAGCGTTGCTTCAGTACAATCCGCCGCGTGCCAGCACGAATTTGCGCACCATCTTGCCCGCAGCGCACATCGGGCGTGTCGAGCGCCTTCTTGTCGCCAGTGACCGACAGGTCTGGGGGCGCTATAACCCAGATGAGGAGACCGCCTTACTGCACGACGAACCACTGCCGGGTGATGAAGACCTGCTGGACCTCGCCGCTCACCAGACAATTCTACATAGCGGCGAGGCGATTGCAGTGGCGGCTGCCGAAATTCCCGGCAGCAACGGGATCGCAGCGGTCTTCCGCTATTGATGAAACCGGATACCAGCGCACGCCAGGTCAATAGTGAGAGACACAGGTCGTTCTGGGATGTTCCTGGCACGCTGGAACGGTGTGTGTCCCCACGTAGCCTGGGGTGCAGGCGTCTCGCCTGCACGCAGCGATACGACCTGTCACGGGAGCGAGGGCATCGTATCCTCGACCACTCCACGAATGCGGACGCCCTCGCTCTGTGGCAAACAGTGCAGATTGGAAACGAACATCGCCGTATCGCGTGTCGTGTTCTACCAGATGTGATGTCAGCGACGAGTCGCTGAACAAGTGCTGCTACAGGACAGAACCTCATCATCCTCTTTCACCCCCGGTTCAGCAGAATGCTCTGCATCGATGTAGTTCGTTGATCGCCAGCAGGGGCGCGCGCTAGCGCCAACAAAGAAGGGCAAAGCATTGCTCTCATCATCTTTTCATCTTCGACGCATCCTGCCAGCGTTCTACCACGAATCTTCCATTCCTCGTATGCGCGCATGGGCGTAGACTCAACATGAGCAGCGGAGCATCAACGCCGCTGCAGAAAGGAGAAAACCATGAAACGCGGGATCCTTCTGGTCATCCTTCTACTGGCAATCACCGGTGCGCTCATTGCGGTAGCGCCAGCGAGTGCAGCGGAACGGCGGCGATGTTTCCCGGAAACCGGCTTCTGTATCTCCGGCGCGATCCTGCGCTACTGGGAGCGCAACGGCGGTCTACCGGTATTTGGCTACCCAATCAGCGAACTGCGGATTGAGACAGTTGAGAATTGGACCGGTCCGGTGCAGTGGTTCGAGCGCGACCGTCTTGAGGATCACGGCTCAATCGGCGTTCTCGCTGGTCGACTTGGCGCCCAGGCGCTCGAACACCAGGGGCGTCCCTGGTATTCGTTGCCACGCCCGACATCGATCCCGAAGGGATGCCGCTTCTTCCCGGAGACCGGACACTCGCTATGTGGCAAGTTCCTGGAGTACTGGCAGCGCAACGGCGGCTTGATGCGCTTTGGTTATCCGATCAGCGAACCGATGACCGAAACGCTGGCGAACGGTGATGCACTCTGGACCGGGACAGTGCAGTACTTCGAGCGACGACGGATGGAGTATCATCCCGAACTGGCAGGGACGCGCTATGAGGTGCTGCTTGGTTTGCTGGGGCGTGATATATACCCCGCGGTCAGCGATCGATGCGCACCACCGGCACCATTCCTTGGTTCCACCACACGCGCATATCCGAACATTCTCGGATGTCCGTCGCCATTCCCGAAACTGGCGGTTCCAGCAGCATCGCAGCGTTTCGAGCGCGGCGCCATGTACTGGGTTGCCAACACGGGCGAAATTGCATCCTGGCAGGCTGGCAACATCTGGGTGGTATTCTATGACAACGCGCGCGGCTCGCTTGTCTGGCAACTCTACCCCGATTACTGGCGTGAAGGGGAGCTGGTGAGCAGCGGGATGACGCCTCCGCCGAGTCTGTTTGAGCCGATCCGCGGGTTCGGCAAACTGTGGCGCGAGAATCAGTTCGTCCGCGAGACACTCGGTTGGGCAGTTGAACCGGAAAGAGCCGACAAAGCCGTGGAGCAGTACTTCCGGGGCGGAGCGTTCGCCATCTA
>Ga0272447_1002363_pt1 | contig 10156 bp, 6 predicted proteins | sample YNPCB0133_FD_194589 | JGI IMG/M metagenome (GOLD analysis project Ga0272447, IMG submission 194589) | Hot spring microbial mat communities from Yellowstone National Park, WY, United States - YNP-CB-013-3 | ecosystem: Environmental > Aquatic > Thermal springs > Hot (42-90C) > Sediment | place...
TGAACTCCTCTGGCAGGTCATACAGCAATCGCATCAGGTGGAGGCAGGGCACAACGGTCCGTGGCGCAATCCTGCCACACCTGTTCGGAACAGTGCCCACTGGCTCATCACCTTGGCGTGGGCTTACGAACAGACAGGCAATGACCACTATCTACATCGTGTGGTGCAGTTGGCAGAGTATCTAATCAGTCGTGATGCACGCCCCGCAGGCTACGCCTTTGAGTGTTTCACCTCCCATCCCTCAAGCCGCGCCAACGGCTTAATCGGGCAGGCTTGGGTCATGGAGGCTCTAATTCGTGCAACGGAAACTACGGGCGATTCATGCTATCTGCAGATTGCTCGCGAGGTCTGGCTGCAGCACGCGTTTGATGAGGGCTTCAGTCTATGGCATGGGCTTGAGCCAGATGGGGCTGTGCAGCCTGTCCATCATACCCTGAATCAGCAGGTCTGGTTTGCGGCGATGGGGGCACGCCTTGCCACACCCGCTCATCCTGAGATTCAGCAGCGTGTAAGACAATTTATGCAGACAGTGGAGCATCATATTAAGTTGTATCCATCTGGGCTGCTGGGCATGCATATCGCTATGGCGAGCAACGAGCGCTCTGGCTGGCAAGTGGCTGGCTTGCGCCTTCGCCTGTGGTTGCGCCGCTGGCTCAGACCCTCGCGTTCCTATCCCTACTTTGATGACTTGACCTGTTCAGTGGGCTATCACGCCTTTACCCTCTATGGTTTTGGCTTATTGAGGGAGTCGATGCCAGAGCATCCTTTTTGGCAATCCCCTAAACTGCAGAAAGCCCTGCAGTGCAGCTGTTCAGCCGCGTATAAACGCGCCTTGCGCCGAAACCCCTTTGCGATGGGCTATAATCCTGCTGGATTCGAAGTGCCCTATGTGCTGACCGTTTTTCAAGTGCTGGAGCCGCCGCGGCTCATAGAAGAGGCACAGTGGTGGCTGCAGGAACAGGTACGACGCCATTTCAACCCTGTGACGGGGCGATTCGACCGCAATACGCCCGATGCCGCGACTCTGACCAGCCGTATCTATGAAGCCACTCGCTTGCCACCCACGATGCTGGATACGCTTCTGGACATTTGAGCGGGCAAGATGGGGTATAACGAAAGGCGATGACGCGCCCGCGGGTCTCGGTTATCACACCTGCCTATAATGTGGCGCCCTACATCGGGCGGTGCATCGAATCGGTGCAAGCCCAGACTCTCACCGACTGGGAGATGGTGATTGTGGACGACGCATCCACTGATGACACGGTGGCTGTGGTGGAACGCTACCTGACGGACTCGCGCATCAAGCTTCTCCGCAACGAGCAGAACATGGGAGCGGGCTATACTCGCAACCGCGCCCTTGAGCAAGCCCAAGGTGAATGGATTGCCGTCCTCGATTCGGACGACTGGTATGCCCCCCAACGCTTGGAACGACTTGTGGCGTTTGCCCAGGAGATGCAAGCCGATATGGTTGCCGATTTGCAAACTTATGTGACACCCGCGGGCAAAGTGTTTATGGTGGGGTGGTGCGTCCATGGTAAGACGCCCCGTCGCCCACGCTACTACACCCCTGAACAGGTCATCCGATACCATCCCTCTATGAAGCCCCTGATTCGGGGGGATTTTATTCGCCAAAAGGGCATTCGCTATGCCTCCCACATTCGCCAGTCCCAAGATTATGCCTTCTATGTGGAGATTCTTATCAAGGGCGCGCGCTTCGCCTTGCTACCTGAGGCGATGTATTTCTATCAGATTCGCCCCCAAAGTATCACCACAGATTACGGTCGGAATGTTGCGCAGTTCTGGTTATCCTGCGAATATCTGTGTGCGTTGCCTGAGACAACACCCGCCATTCGCAAAACCCTGCTGAAAAGTTTTCGCTACAGAAAATCGTGGATGCTCTACCCTGCCTTTGCGAACGCCCTGAAGCAGCGGCAGTGGCGTCGGGCGTTCTCGCTCTGGCGTGAGTCGCCTCTAATTTTCTGGCATTGGCTGCGCCAACTCCCTGCTGCTCTACATCGGCGGCTTTTTGCTATGGAGCAGATGTATGATCCGTGGCGTGAGGCGTCGCAACCCTCTCCGGACACCTCCCCTACCTCAAAATGTTGAAGAGATCAATTCTTTGCTATTCTCTATGCGCTAATCAGAGTGGATTTTTCACTCCCTCCCGCTGAGGATGCTGCGAGACTGACGCGATGCGCATGTCTTCACTCCTACTCAGAAACCCTCACTACCTTCCACTCACCAAGCTGATAAACGGTTGGAAAGCTTGTGGGCGTAGAGGATTTGGTAATCCAGTAGTCGATCCTGTATTGGCTTCTTAGCTTCCTGACCCTCTTCTCATCGACTTGTTCGTAGGCACGCACATAGTTTTCCTCTGAGGAACTCCAGATGTGTATCCAATCTCCTATTGTGTAAGATTTCTCGTCGATACCCCAAGTCTCGTAAAAGCCCAGTGCTTTTATACGCTCGAGCCATGTCTCTGCAAACCACGGTGCGAACGGCCATGCCACGCCGTCATAAATACGCGTAAACACACTCCGCTGTGCAAGGTGACGAAAGCAGCCCCATCCTTCTCCAAAGTAAGTAGGGACAAGAAACACCTCTTCTTTGGCTGTTTTCTCTTTCGCCCAAGCGGCTATCTGGTAGGCCGGGTATTGTTCTATACCAAGCAAATTCCCTGACCGGCGGATTCGCTGTAGGTGAGCGCCTGTAGCGTAAAGTGAGACAAAAATAGCAAAAGTGATTGTTATCAAAGCTGCTACAGTAAAAGACACATGATACTTAGATGCACGATGTTTTAGTATCAGGCGCCCCACCTCACTAACTATTATAGTTAAGCCGATTGACACCAAAAGGAGTCGTGATTGTAGTTTGTCTAAAGAGGAGATAATCAACAATAACAATAAATAAAGTAAATATAAAGAAAAAGATAATTTATTTATTAATAATTTTATATTTTCTAAATAATTGATTATAAAATTTGTTATAAAAAGCATCGATAAGAGCTGCCATAATACAAGGGCGCGCACAGGATGCAGATGAAGCAAGGGAAGTGAGTGAATTAGAATACTACTCCAACCTAACAGATACCAAATGAAGGCAACACCCGTCCAGAGAACCAGGTGCATTCCTACAGGCGAAGCGTTTGGGAATCGATACACTGTCAGTATCACTACACCCGCAAGGAAAAGGGCGAGTAGCTGTCTCGGCAGTTCCCATAGCTGAGGATAAAAGTGATAAGGATAGGACAACTCCGCTGTTTGCCATACTGACATAGGGTTGTAGTCGGCATCATGAATTATAGCCCTGAACACAAGGTAAAATCCGGGGGTACCAATCACCAATGCACCGGCAAACGAAGCCAAAGCTTTCCAGAGGGAGCCGTGCTTGCCGCCTGTGAAGCGGTAAGCAATCAGGGATGCCATCAGGTAAGTTATGCCGTAAATAGAGAACATCATATTCATATTTATACCGAGACCCAGACAGAGTGCAAATAACCCCCACCGCTTGTTCAGAAAAGCATCAAGCGCAAGCAGAAGAAGCGCTATGGCAAACAATGTTTGCTGGGCATAGTTTGTAACATAGCCGCCACCAAATAGTAGTTGGGGGGTTATCGCCATGAGAATCATTCCCACAAATGGCGTATAGTTAGAGGATGGGAAAAAGGTTCGTCCTAAGCGATAACCTGCCAATACGAAAAGCATTTTACTGATAACAAAAAGAATGAACAACAGCAGCGAGAGATTTACGAAGCGAGCCAGAAAAGCCACTCCATACCAGAATACAGATGCATAATGATAAACTGCCTCCGCAAGCGGATCATGGGGATAAAGATCTGGCTGATTTAGTTTTTGAACAAGCACAATTTGAAAGGCATGATTATGACCGTAGACATGGTTATACCCAGTAGCGAGTATTGAAATTCCTGTAAACCATGCAAGCAACCCCACTACTGCCAGTTCTCGTGTTCTCACCTGGTCCTCCATTTAGAACGGCAAATTATACCCTATAGCCATCTGGTACCTGCTCTATTCATCGAAGAGCGTTTCTCGATCCCTATACCGTCGCAGCTCTTTGTAGTGCTGGGCAATTTGGCGTCTGCTGGGTGGTGATAGCAGGAGCAGCGCTCCAGCCAGAGAGAACCACCAGCTTACCAGCGGAGCTATCAGCAGGCAAGTAATAGCTCCTATCCAAAGTGCCACTATCCGATAATCAGGGGAGCCGATAACCTTTCGGATTCGACGGTCGATAATCAAGTAGTTGGGAAGATGGGCGATAAACTCGGCTGCCAAGTAGCCGTAAAGCCGGTAGGATGGTGGTAATCCTATCATCAATACGGTCGCTAAGAGTCCAAAGGTGATGGCAAACGCAATATTCGCATAGAGCATCGTGAGGTTTTCTTTTTTCACATAGAGGGCTGAACCTTGAACACCGAACAGGGCAGCCAGTAGGTGGCGAACGGCTAAAATGACGAAGAGGGGCAGGATGAGCGATGGGTCCCACTTGGCTCCCAGCAGACGAGGTAGCGCATAAGGGGACACTAACACAAACCCGACGAAAAAGAGACCGAGCGCCAGTGTCTGGAGCTGCATCGCTTCGTTCACTGCCCGCCGCAGCCTGGGGAGGTTGTCCTGAATCCGAGCGAAGGCGGGCACGGTGATTCGCTGGGTGGTGTATATGGCAACACTGAGTATCCCTATAAGACGATCGGTTATGGCGAGATAGCCTGCCGCCGCCTCACCCGCAAGAGGCAAAACCAGTAGTGAGGGGGCAAGATTACGCACGCCATATATCCATCGTGAAGCCGCCTGACTGATACTGTAACCCAACATCGTCCGTAGTTGACCCCCCTCCCAATACCATGCCGGACGATAACGTGCCGCAAAAAAGAACCCCACCAGTAGCCAGATCTGGCTGGCGATGAATCCAGCAAGGAGCGCCAATAGCCCATGCCCTATCAATGCCAGCGGGATGGCAATTGTGTAGAGCGTTAGGGTAGACCCTGCCTCGATAAGGGCGACACGACGATAATTCAGCTCACGCTCCAACTGAGCTGCAGGCACATAGGCTATCAGTGAGAGAGGCAACATAGCGCACATGGTTATCGAAGCCAGTAGGAATCCGCCGGTGCGCACCCAATAGTGTCCCACCAGCAAAAGCGTTATCGCTACGATGGCAGATAATCCTATTCCCCAAAAAAGCAGCCACCAGAACGCCAAGTGAAACCACTCTTTGGGAGTATCTTGACGCTCCCGAATGAGATAAACATGCGTGCCCATCAGACCTACCCATATCAAATAGTTAAATACGCCAAGTGCTGCCGTATAGACGCCATAGACGCCCGGGCCCACAATTCGGGTTAGCAGGAACATCCCGATTAGCCCAATCACAACCGAAGCCCCTTGCCTCCCCATCAGATAGAGGCTGCCCTGCAGAACTTTCTGGCGGAGCGTTCCCGAAGGCGCCGATTCGTAATCCATACATTGCCCTCGCTACTGAACAGTGTACGACTCAGAGATTACCTGAATTCCTTGGTGCGTGCCTTGCCTGAAGAAGTTGTTCATAAAGCGCCTCATACTGCTGAACCGTGTGCCGGATATCGAACTGTCGGCACGCATGCACACGGGCTTGCTCGCCCATTTGACGACGCTGACGGGGCTGATCTATCAGGGTTTGGAGCGCGCTGGCAAAAGCCTCAACATCCTCCGGTGAGACTAAGAGTCCAGTTGTGCCGTGCTGAACCAGTTCAGGTACTCCTCCGACCGCGGTGCTGACAACTGGGAGTCCCGCTGCCATCGCTTCCTGCACCGACATAGGATTTCCTTCCCATTTAGAGGAGAGCGTAAAGATATCGGAAGCGTTCAGAATAGCGGGCACATCGGCACGCACCCCCATAAAACGCACACGCGATTCAAGCCCCAGCTGCTGAACCTGTTGGCGTACCACGCCTTCCAGCTCCCCACCACCGACGAGCAATAGGTAAAGTGGTTCTTGACAGTGCAGTTTAGCGAAGGCATTCACCAGCAAGGCATGATTTTTGACCTCAGCAAATCGTCCTATATGCACGATCACAACCGCATCGAGCTCGATCCCATTCGTCTCACGCCACTCTATTCGCCGTGCCTCATCGGGGACATACTCATCAACTGGAATGCCGTTTGGAATAAGAGGTGCGTTGCGGTAACCATAGAGTCGCTCAATGGTTTGGCGAACCTCTTCGGCGATTGCCACAGGGACGACACCCCCGATACGATAGCGGAAAGCCAGGGTGCGCACGATACGGCTCACCCGTATACCTACCTCCCGCTCTGCCAGGCTATGCACGGTATGGACGCGCACAGGCGTGCGATGTCGAATCATGAGAGGATAGGCGTAGTTCAATGCCAGCAGGTGTGTGTGAACCACTGTGGGGCGATAGTGGCGAAACAAAGCATCCAGCTTTTTCAGAACCGTCAGACTGGCTTTGTCTCCCTTACCCAGAAAGTAAAGGGGAATTCCCATCTGCTGCACCTGCTGCTCATAGTGGGAACCGGTAGGATGCGTCAGGCAGATGCAGATGGGGTCGTACCGCTGGCGATTATGATATTTCAGCAGGTTCAGTACGACCCGCTCGGCCCCTGCCGGTGTAAGCGATGTGATAAGCTGGAATAGCTTCATGTGTTATCCTGCTTATACATTTCTGGTCTTCGATTAATTTTGTAAATTAATATAAATTTTGTTTGATAAACTATGTTTGCCTTAGGCATATTTTGGATTAGTTGTGTTAAACGAGGATAACTTGGATCAACTAAAAGAAAATCTGCTTTTTTTATGTTTTCTTTTGATAAATTTATAGTCTCTAAATACAATTTATATTGATTATATCTTTGATCAACATGAAGACGAGGTATGAGATCGTAGCGTCTTGTGTTCAAGGCTGCCTGTTCCACATCCCACTGCGCTGGAAATGAATAGAAGACATAGAGAGTGACCCCTCTGGGCAGTTGCGTGATCTGCTGTTCCAGAGTTTTCTGTTGGGGACTGGGTTGTGTTACGGGTAGGAGATGCCAAACGCTATATTTTCCCAAATTGACACTTTGGGAATAGAACCAATGTGTAGGTTGTATTATTATAGTACCAAGAAGAAATGCGCTGGCTATCGACCGGCGCCTCATTTGATAGAAGGCAAACCCCGCAAATGGTAGCAGTAGCATCAGGATGGGGATAAAGTACCGCCAATATACTCTTAATGGAGAAATTAAAACTGATAAAATCATAAATAATAAATAAAATTGAACTATCCAGATTAAAAATTGAATTGGTATATTTTTTGTTTTTATTATATTATATATACCAATAAAAATTAGTGCAATAATAAAAATAGATGGTTGATACATTAATATTTCTAAACCGAGAATTTTTTTCAAAATTGTATCATGAGCGCCTGCCAACTTCTCTGCTATGATGAAGTTTTCTCGCGCCGATCGGATATCAGCTAACAAATGCCCATGCATCCACCAATTTTCAAACAATAAATAAAATAATAATAATCCTCCTAACATAATTGTTATCAAAAATAATTTATATTTTTTATGATATGCAATATATAAAAGTGTAGCTAACCATACGATGCGCCCCTCATGGCGGATGAGAAGCAGACCTCCTAATGCAGCCATAGCGTATAATATATCGTGCAAAGAAGAGGAATTATATTTTATTATTTTAATCATAAAGAATAGGTAAATAATTAATAATAAAGTATAAAAATTTTCACTAAGATTCATGTTGACAATTATAATATGTTGCCAATATATAGATGCGAAAAACAAACCATACAAAGCAATTCTTTCATTTTCAAATAATAGTAAACATAAACGATATACTGCATATAGTGTAAGCACGCTGGTAATATATCCCATAAGATAGGCAAGCCAGATTGGATCGGCACCATACCGAATCAGAAAACCTTGAAAATACATTGTAAGAGGTGGCCACTGCCCACCTAAACCATACCATGTCGGTTGATAAGCCCACTGGATGGCTTCACGGAGACGAATCACACCATCACCCTGAGGCATCGGATAAAGTAAGGGGATTGCCCGTAGCATGCCTCCGAGAGCGAGCAATATCCACAGAGGACCCAACTTGTTGATTCTACGCCTCCGCATCAGGTATCTGCCCCGTTCGCTTCCAGTGCAATACAGTCTCCAAAAATGCCCAAGAAAGAATCACAGGGAGTGCAGGCAGCGTAGATAAGGTCTCGTACTGAATTGCGTCGAACGGTAGCATAACGAAAGTAGCTGCGGCTATGGCAAAGATAAGAGCCCTTAGCGCAGGGTGTTTAACAATCCAAAATACATGTATCGCACGCACAATACAGGCTGCAAGCACAACTCCCAATAAGACGACACCAATGATGCCTATCTGCAATAATCGTGCCAGCCATGAGAAATGGAGGCTTGTTTTTTCAAAATACACTTTGTGAAATCTTGGATTTTGATAAATTCTAGAAACCGGTTCATAAACACCATATGGCTCTTCTAAACCTGCACCAAACACTTTTTGAAAAAGTTTTAGGCGAGCCATCTTCATCTCCCATGCCTCCTTTTCGCGCAGGCGTGCTTGATAGGAGCCGTCACGCGTAGGATCGCCTCCTACCTCAAATGTTCGCTGCCATCGCAAAAGCGCTTCACGCGTTAAGCGCAAGCTGATTTCATAAATAGTCGGGTGCAGCAGCGAAGTCAAAACGAGCAGAATCATGACACCAAGCATCCAAACCTGTCTAACGAAAGCGCTGGATGACTTCCACACAAGTGCAAACGGCAGGATAACCATTAAACCACCCCATAAAATCCTCGTTTTTACAATAATTAATGAAATTAAAGATAAAATTATAAATGAGATTGATATTAAAGTTGATATACCACGAGTATAGCCAAGACGATAAACAGCATAGCAAAATCCGAGAACAATCAAGTGTAAAGCAGCCGGATCGCTGATACGATAACCTTCAGCAGTTTCCCCTGCACGACGAATCTGAAATATAACTTTCCACGCAAAAGGTAGAGGAGCGATATAGTCGATAATCATAACCAGTGTCCCCAAGAAAACAACTATGCCTATCATCATAAGAACTCGCTTTGCTCGTTTAAAATCTCGTAATAAAATAATAAGCGGTAAAATTCCGATCCATAGCATGTGTGCATCAAAGTAGCGAAAAAGCCCTCGTTGATACATTCCAAGAGCCGCTTCGGGAGTTTGAGGAAAGATGTTATACATAAATATATATATGTATAAAACATGCAGCATGTAGTATACCCAAAAGATAATGAGCGGCACAGTAAACCATGTCAATATACATGGACGCTCTGCTGTGGGCAGCCGAAAATATTCATACATCGCCCGTGCTGATACAATAGCGCAGAAGATTAGTATGAGGGTACGCTCTCCTGTGCCAAGTCCAGGACCCGCGGCGAAGTACATCGCGTTAACAAGCAACCCAGAGCCAGCAATGATAAATACGGCAATACTCAACTCAGGTATCAGAAATGCCAATGGGACAATCAGCACCAGGATAACAAAGGCGATCGCACGATTATCTTGCCCTTGCAGCATGAAAAACAGGATCACCAGATTCGCCAGCACCAATGCCAGAATGGTCAGCAGGTTGGTCCAACGCTCCTGATTGAACCAGCCCAGCAGGCGTGCAGTGCCCTGCTGCACCCAGCTCACAGGGGTCAGCACTCGCTCGACCAAATCAGCCCCAATCCGACGCCCGCTCTCTATCGCCATCGCTTCTTCCTATATATTATGGCATGCCAACCCCTGAAAATGCACTTCGTATCGCGCATCAGCAGGTGCTCATGCTCTCCGATTCACACGCTGCGCCCCTCTGCTTACCCAGAAAAGATAGCCCGCCCCCACCAAAGGAAACGCAAAAGGTGTCACTTGCATCCGATAACGATCGTTGCCTGCAGAACCAGTAGTTAGCGTGAAATAGAGAGCCGCAATTAGAAAAATCCAGAACCAATCTTTGTGACCACGAAACGCTATCACAAGCCCCCCAACAAGCAAACCAAGCCAGACAAGAAGATGCCCAATTGCATAAAGTTTCAATATATAAATGACACCCCCCCGTAGCGGAAATCGATTGGGCAGAACCTCCTCGGCTACTTCC
>Ga0272447_1002364_pt1 | contig 10155 bp, 9 predicted proteins | sample YNPCB0133_FD_194589 | JGI IMG/M metagenome (GOLD analysis project Ga0272447, IMG submission 194589) | Hot spring microbial mat communities from Yellowstone National Park, WY, United States - YNP-CB-013-3 | ecosystem: Environmental > Aquatic > Thermal springs > Hot (42-90C) > Sediment | place...
GACAACTTCTATACGCTCGCCCCACCAGAACCCGGCGAGAAAGACTACGAGAAAGAACAGCAGCAGGTGCCAAACCCTGAACCGGCGGCGGAGATGGTTGTGGTGCATGGGTAGGCTCTGCCTCCCCTAGAACTCGGCGTTGCCGGGTGTGCGCGGGAAGGGGATGACGTCGCGGATGTTCTTCATGCCCGTCACGAACATCATCATCCGCTCGAAGCCCAGCCCGAAACCCGAATGGGGCGCACTGCCGTAGCGACGCAAATCCAGATACCACCAGTAATTGCGCTCATCCAGCCCCAGCTCGCGGATGCGCTGCAATAACACCTCATACCGCTCTTCGCGCTGGCTTCCCCCGATAATCTCCCCGATGCGCGGCACCAGTACGTCCATCGCCCGCACCGTCTTCTCATCGTCGTTCAGGCGCATATAGAACGCCTTAATCTCTTTGGGGTAGTCGGTGACCACCACCGGGCGCTTGAACAGCGTCTCGGTAAGATAGCGTTCGTGTTCCGTCTGGATGTCCGCCCCCCAGCGCGGCGGGTATTCGAAGTTCTGTCCGGAGTCCTGTAGCAGTTTGATCGCCTCGGTGTAAGTGATATGCTCGAAGGGCGAGTTCAACACGTGCTCCAGCGTAGAAAACACGCTGTCGTCGATCCACTTGTTGAACAGTTCGAGGTCTTCGTGGCACTCATCCAGCACGGCGGCGATGAGATACTTCAGGAACTCTTCCGCCAGCTGGCGGTTACCGTCCAAATCACAGAACGCCATTTCGGGTTCTATCATCCAGAACTCGGCGAGGTGGCGCGGCGTGTTGGAGTTCTCCGCGCGGAAGGTAGGACCGAAGGTATAGACATTGGTGAACGCCAGCGCGAATGCCTCCGCCTCCAGCTGTCCGCTAACGGTGAGGTAGGCAGGCTTGCCGAAGAAGTCCTGCGAGTAGTCCACCGCTCCGTCCGGCGTGCGCGGCAGGTTCATCAGGTCGAGGGTTGTCACGCCGAACATTGCGCCTGCGCCCTCACAGTTGGAGGTGGTGATAATCGGCGTGTGTACGTAGATGAAGCCCCGCTCCTGAAAGAACCTGTGGATGGCGAACGACAGCACGTTGCGGATGCGGAACATCGCGCCGAAGGTGTTGGAGCGCAGGCGCAGGTGGGCAATCTCGCGCAGATACTCGAAGGAGTGCCGCTTTTTGGAGAGTGGGTAGGTAGCGGCGTCTGCCGGTCCCAGAATCGCGATGGACTGCGCGCGCAGCTCCACCGGTTGCCCGGGCGCAGGGGACTCGACCAGCGTGCCTTGGACAGAGACGCATGCGCCTGTGGTGATTTTGGAGAGCTGCTCGTCGCTCAAAAGACCTTCTTCGATGACCACCTGCAGGTTGCGCAGGCAGGAGCCGTCGTTGATCTCCGCAAAGGAGATGCGTCCCACGTCGCGGCGGGTGCGTACCCAGCCATTCACCGTGAGTTCCGAGCCAATTGGCGCTTGCAACGCCTGCTTCACGCGGACAAAGGGTGTCATTTCTACGCTATCACCTTCTTGCCTGTGGGTTCCGTGCATTTTGTGCATCACTATTGTAGCACGTACGTCCCCACAATGGTAGGGGAACACCTCTGGACTGGACTACGGTAATAGTAATAGCGCGAGTAGTTTTGTTCAGAGGTTGAGGAGAATGAAACGGCGTTCCAAAAGCATCCTGACGGGTCTGGCGGTGGTAAGCATCGTTCTGGTGATTGTCGCTGCTCGTTTTGCGATGCCCGCCCCGAAGGTGGAGGTGGTTCGCCCTGCCAGCCGCGATGTGGTAGAGGTAGTGGTAGCCACTGGTCGCGTGCGCGCGTTGCTGCAGAGCGAGGTTGGTAGCGAGACGGGCGGCGTGGTAGAAGAGGTGCTGGTGCGCGAAGGCGACAGGGTGCAGGCGGGGCAGGTAGTGGCGCGGTTGCAGCGAGATGAACTGCTGGAACAGCTCAACGCCGCGCGTGCCGCCGTGGAGACCGCCACCCGCGAACTTCAGCAGGTCTCTCGCGGCAGTCTTCCCGAAGAGATTGCCCGTGCCCGTGCTGAGCTGGAGCAGGCAGAACAGGTAGGGCGCGCCCGTCTCGAGGCAGCGGTGCAGCGACTGCGCCAGCTGGAGGCAGGGGGTCGCGCGGAAGAGATTGGGCGGGCGCAGGCGGCGGTTGCCGATGCGGAGGCGCGGCGCAAGCAGGCGGAGGCAGACCTGCGCCGTACCCGCCAGCTGTTCGAGGCAGGCGCGTTGAGCCTCGCCGATGTGGAGAAAGCGGAGACCGCACTCGAGTCCGCACGCGCAGCGGAAGAGACCGCACGGGCGCAGCTGGCCTTGGCGAAAAACCCAGCCCGTTCCGAAGAGATTAAAGCCGCGCAGGCGGAGGTGCAATCTGCCCGAGCCAGCCTGGAGCAATCGGTGAAAGCAGCGCAGGCGAACCTGCAACTCCTGCTACGCAAACCCCTGCGTGAGGAGGTGGAGGTGGCTCGATCCCGGCTGCGACAGGCGGAGGCGAACGTGCGTCTGGTAGAGGAACGCCTGAGGCAACGGGATGTGCTGGCGCCGATTAGCGGGATAGTCGTACGGCGCAACGCCGAGCCCGGGCAAAGCGTGCTTCCCGGTGCCAGCCTGATGTCCATTGCCAGCATGGAGCGGGTGGAAATCCTGATGGAGACCGACGAGAGCAATATCCCCCGTCTTGCCCCTGGGCAGAGCGCAGTGGCGGTGGTACCCGCATATCGCGAACAGCCGTTCCGCGCGGTGGTGACGCAGGTCGGTCCCGAGATCGACAGCCAGCGCGGGGTGGTTACTGTGCGCTTGAGACCGGTGCAAATACCTTCCTTCCTGCGCCCAGATATGACCGTGGACGTCAGCGTGGAGGTGAAGCAGCTGAAGGCAGCCACCACCGTGCCGGTCACTGCGGTGGTGTCGCGCAGCGGAGACACCGTGTTCGTCGTTGAGAACGGCAAAGTGCGCGCGAAACCGGTTCGAGTGCTGGCGAGGGGGGAAGAGACGGTAGCTGTCGAGGGACTGTCACCGGAGGATTTGGTGGTGAAGCAGGCGTTGCGCGTGAAAGAGGGACAAAAAGCCACACCACAGCTGGCAGCAGGAGGTGTGCGATGATCGACCGATTTTCGCTGAGCGTGGCAATACGTCATCTACTGTATTATAAGGGTCAGACGCTGTTGACAATGGGCGTGGTGGCGGTGAGCGTCACGCTGATTATCTTTCTGGGCGCGCTGATTGGCGGGCTACAGAAGCGACTCATCAGCAGTGTTACTGGCGCGATTCCCCATGTAGTGGTGCGCCAGCCAGAGCGCCAGCCAGTGGCAGCGTGGGAGGTCGCCAGTGCGGGACAACCGCTTTACCTGGGTGAGCGCGTGAAGCTGCAACAGCAGAAGCGCAAGATCGAGGACTGGCAAACGTGGGAACAGCGACTACCGGCGTTCAGCGAGAACATCCGCGCGGTGTCGCCGGTGGTGGAGGGACAGGCGTTTGTGAACCGCAGCGAGAAGCGTAAAGCGGTCAGCGTGGTGGGCATGTTCCCCGAAAAACACAATAACGTGGTGGACGTGCAGTCGAAGCTGGTCAAGGGACGCTTCTTCGGGCTGAACGGCGGCGAGGCAGCCATCGGATACAAGCTGGCGGATGAGTTTGGCGTGGACCTTGGCGACAAGCTGCGCGTGGTGAGCGCAGAGGGCAACGTGGCGACCTACACGGTGGCGGGCATTTTCGACACCGGCTTCAGCGCGGTCGACAGCGGCACGGTGTTCGTGCCCCTGCGAGATGCCCAGAGCCTGTTTGGGGTGGGCAACGCGGTAACTACCATTGGGCTGAAGCTGAATCGCATTTTCGAGGCAAAAGACCTGGCGCAACAGATAGCCGCGCAGGTTCCCTATGAGACACGGTCATGGATGGAAGACAACCAGCAGCTGCTGAGCGGCTTGCGCGCGCAATCGCAGTCGTCCAACCTGATTCTGGTGTTCACCACGATTGCGGCGGGGTTCGGCATCGCCAGCATCATGATTACGTCGGTGGTGACGCGCCTGCGCGAAATCGGCATCCTGAAAGCCATCGGTGCGACGAATCGGCAGATTTTGCAGATTTTCGCGATTGAGGGCACGCTACTGGCGTTTTTCGGGGCGATTGCAGGGGCGGTGCAGGGCATTGCCTTGAGCCTTGCGTTGTATAGCATCCGCACACAAGTGAGCGAAACCGGCCGCACCGCCGAAGTATTTCCCTTCAACCTGACTGCCGACTTGGTGATTCGCGCCATCGTCATCGCGGTGGTGGTGGGACTGATTGCGTCGTGGTATCCAGCGTGGCGGGCGGCGCGGGTGAACGCCATAGAGGTCATTCGGGGGGTGTAGCATGGACACCACCAACGGGGAGGTTGTCTGCGAGCTGCGTCACGTGGACAAGGTCTACGAGGGCGCGGTGCCTACCCCCGCCCTGCTGGACATCAATCTGACGGTGCGCCGCGGCGAGTTCCTTGTGGTGCTGGGTGCGTCGGGGTCGGGCAAAACCACCCTGCTGAACGTGATGGGTCTGCTGGATACGCCTACCTCGGGACAGGTGTGGCTGGCGGGTAAAAACGCGGCAACCCTGTCGGAAGAGGAGCGCGCCGCGTTGCGCAGCCGCTACATGGGCTTTGTGTTTCAGTTCCACTACCTGCTGCCAGAGTTCAACGTGCTGGAGAACGCGCTATTGCCCTGCACCATCGTGGGCAAAGCGATGGCAGACGCCAACCGCGAGCGGGTGAAGGAGCTGTTGATACGGGTGGGGCTGGGCGACAGGCTGAACTATCGTCCAGCGCAGCTTTCGGGCGGACAACAGCAGCGAGTAGCCATCGTGCGAGCACTGGCGAACAACCCGGAGCTGGTGCTGGCAGACGAGCCCACTGGTAACCTGGACAGCAAGAACGGTTTCGCGGTGTTCGAGATGATGCGCTTTATGAACCGGCAGACGGGAACCGCCTTCGTGGTGGTGACGCATGACGAACGACTGGCGCAGGAAGCCGACCGCGTGGTGCTGCTGGAAGACGGCAGAATCATCAAGGAGGAGCTGCAGCGCCCCGCCCTGACACACGAACTGTAGCCGTCTACCCGTCGAAGACCACTTCGTGTTCCGAGATACCGCTCAGGTATAATCGCACCGTTTTGCCTGCCAGCTTGTCGGTGCCGCGCTCCGATGGGGCGCCGATGACCTGCGGGTACCACCTGCCGCCGTCCAGTATCTTCTGGGGCTGGCTCCAGCTTCGCGGGTCCTCCAGTTTCGCGCTGAAGCTGACATAGACGCCCTCCTGCACCCAGCCCGTGCCCTTTGCGCGGTTCAACAGCATCACATACTGCTCCAGATGGGTGTTCCAGTGCACCGAGGGTCCCCAGAAGGAATCGCAGTCTGCGCGCATCCAGTCTGTCATCGCAGGGAAGATGGGGGTCACGCTGCCGCCCACGCCCGGCTCCTGCCATTCTCCCTGAAACCATTTCCACACCTTGCCCACAGGCTTGTCGCGGTGCGCCCACTCCATCCGCGCTACTGCCACGCCCTGCTCTTCGGGGCTGCCCGCGTAGTTGCCAAAGAAGAAGTAGAGGTAGTATTGCGCGGAATCCAGCATGACGCAAAAATCGCCGTGTCCGCCCGCGAAGTAGCCGTTTTGCGCATCGCATCGCAGCGTGCCTTCGGGCGCAGTCAGCACGAACCCCAAATCCTGCCAGGTTTTCCCGTCGTCAGTGGAGCGGATCGCACCGATTTTGGGCGCGGTGAGCGAAGTGCCCGGACAAAGCCCATTCGGCTCATGGTGGTACCAGCCGTACAGTGTGCCGTCCGCCGCGAGAACGGTACACTCGATCCAGCGTCCGCCGTCGACGGTGGTGTCGAACGCCACGGGCTCCGCCTCGCTGAGGTCGTATGGGGAGCTGCCCTCACTGCGGTAGGGATGCCCGTAAGACATGAAGATGACGAAGCGGTCGCCCCGCCAGTGGCAAGGGCTGTTGGAATCGACCCTGCCGGGCAGGCGATGCTCAGCCGCTGGTCGCAGGGTGAGTTGGGGAACAGACGACATGTTTTTCCTCCTATTCCAGGCGCAACACGCGCACCGGGTAACGAATTCCGCTTTTCGCAAGTCTACGCGCTTGAGGACTGTTCCTCGTAATACTAACGCTGCCTGTTGCCAGCCAGAAGAAAGGGCTCTCGCCGCGCTTCGTGAGAGCATCGAGCGCGGGCGCAGAAGTGGTTAACCAGTCTCTCAACCACTGCATCTTGCGGATAACTGCTTCTACTTCGCCAGTGGAGGCAGGATGCACTTCCACCCATATCGCTACCTCACCGCTACCTCTGTGCCAACCAAGGGCGTAATCCCAGCGCGGCTCGGTTGGATAGCGGGGTTTCAATGCTTCGTCAAGGTTTACACTGCCTCCAAGTCGTTGTGTCTCCGCGCACTGGATATGCTGGCTATCGGTGCCCAGTGCTTGCAGCCCGGGATGCCAAACCGATTCGCCCAAATCGGCTGTTTGGGCTACAGCTTGCTTGAAGGTTAGCGAATCGCCGCGCTTCATGCCGTTTACCGCACGTTCCGCGATACCACCCGACTGACAACTTCGGAGATGTTCGCTGAGAACTCCGTGAGGCCACCCCACCCCGATTCGGCTGCTTCGCTGGCGGCTGGGTCGAGTGCGCTGATGTCCTGCACCGTACCATCTTGCTGGAAATAATACACCCTGTAGGACTTATTCAGGCAGACTTCCGCCTGCTCTTTCATACCAGGACGGGCCGGTAACTCAAACAGGTTTCGCAGGTCTGCTTCGGTACCAGAGTGCAGTTGAAGCATTTTGATTGCCCAAACGACTTCCAGCACATGCGGCGAATGGGTGGACAGGCAGACGCGATAGCCGCGGCGCAGTAGCTCTAGAACCAACAATGCCACCACCGAAATCGCTTTAGGATGCAAACCCATCTCTGGCTCCTCGATGACCACCCATTCCACATCCCCACGCTGGCTTACCTTGCCTGAGGGAATGAGCCAGTACAGCCCAAGCAAGAGCGGGACGAACTCTCGCTGTCCAGCAGACCAAACCAGAAACGGCAGCACACTGTCTCCTGTCCCTCTCAGGACCATTCGTCGCTGGAACCTCTCCACATCGGTAGCCAGCTGAAATGTGCCGAACACGTGTTGCTCTATCAACTGGCGGTACTCTTTTCGCAGCTTACCCTCTTGTGGAAACAGCCTGTTCACCCGTGCGAACTCGGTTTGCACAAGCTGGTGCAACCTCTCGCTGAACGCTCTCACGACGAACGGGTCTCCGGCGCGGTAATCGGTAAACGGGCGAGTTAACCCATCCCGAACAGTCATCACGCGCTGCGCCGGGATGTAAAAGAGCCTTTCTTCCCCAGGCAAACGAGACCGGGAGAGATACTTTGCGAGGTCTATGTTCTCACCGTCAACCGTCGTCTCAGTTTCCTGTTCTCGATAGAGTGCGGACATGCCCTCGCCAAAGTACAGTTCCAGGAAATCGGCAAGGCTGTTCCAGCGTATGTTGAACCGTTTGAGCTCGGCTTTAATCGCGCCTGCGTCCACAACGAGCTTGAGCAGCTGCAAAAACACGCTCTTGCCTGTCGCCTGCGGACCGACCAGCAGCGTCAGGTCGCCGAACTCAACGCACCCTTCCTTCACAGGACCGAATTGACGAACGCTAAGGCTTTTCATATACCTCTCCGCTGTGCGCGCACCGGTCAAAGCGAACATTACGCATTATACCGCTACGGCGTTGGCTCACGCTGCAGCTTCTCCCTGTCGATGATGTCGCAGGGGATGGGCACGAGTTTGGGAACCGGCTCACCGCGCAGGTGTTTTGCCACCATCTCCACCACCGTGCTGCCGATTTTGCGTGGAAACTGCACGGCGTCCGCCTTGAGTGCGCTGCCCCGCAAGATTTCCCGCCGCGCTTCGGGGTCGCCGTCGTAGCCGACGATGACCACGTTGGTGCGCCCCATGCTCTCCACCGCTTTCAGCGCGCCCAGCGCAGTGCTGTCGTTAATCGCGAAGATGCCCGCCAAATCCGGGTGCTTCTGCAGCATGGTCTCGGTAACCGCCATCGCTTTGTCGCGCACGCCGTCGCCAGGTGGGCGGTCCACCACCTGAATGCCCGGGTATTTGGAGATGGCTTCCATGAAGCCCCGTGTGCGGTCTTGCACGCTGGTCACCACCGGGTGGTCGATAATCACTACTTTGCCCTTCCCGCCCAGCAGCTTCGCCAGATACTCACCTGCCAGCCTGCCGCCCTGCACATTGTCCGATGCCACGTGGCACACCACGTCACCGCCCTGCGCGGCGATGTCGGCGGTAAACACCGGTACTTTGGCGGCATTCGCCTTCTTCACCGCGCCCGCGATGCCCGCCGAGTCCACCGGACAGATGATAAGCGCGTCCACGCCGCTGGTCAGGAAGTTTTCTACCTGCGCGGTCTGGTCGGCAAGGTTGAACTCCGCGCTCTGGATAAGCAGTTCGATACCTTCCTTCTCTGCCGTTTCACGCATCGCGGCTTCCAGCTCCTGATAGAAGGGATGCTGCTTGGTCAACAGAGTGACTCCCACCCGCCACTTCTTCTCCGTAGTGGGTGCGCCTGTTTGGGTTTGCCGTTTGGCGCAACCGCTAATCAGCAGCACAGCGAACAGCAGCGCGACCAGTATCTTGCCACGCATGGGTTGTCTCCTCCTCATTATCAGCCTGTGGACTGGGCGACGATGACGCTATGTTCCCTGTTTGGGAGCAATCTGGGTGCCTGCCCACGACTCGATGAGTTGTACGACCGCCGTGTGGTCGACATCCCCGCCAATCTGTCGCTTTGCCATCTCGAACATCTCCGCCGCCAGCTGCATGAGCGGGACGGGCACATACGCCTCGCGTGCGATAGAGACGGCGATGCGGGCGTCTTTCGCCAGCAGGGCAAGGCTGAAGGTGTTGGGGAACGCCCGCGTGAGCACGCGCTCCGGAAAGTGCACCTCGCTCGCAAACGACCGCCCCGAGCTGACGTTGATGACCTCCAGCGCGATGGCGGGGTCCACTCCCTGTTTTGCCAGAGTAACCAGCCCTTCGGCGGTCGCCAGCAGCCCAATGGCGAGCAGTATATTGTTCACCGCTTTGACAGCGTGCCCTGCACCCACATCGCCCACATGGAACACTTTACCTGCAAATGCCTGAATGACCGGCAGGGCGCGGTTGAACGTTAGCTGGCTACCGCCAACCATCACCGTCAGGTTACCCGCCTCAGCACCCACCTTGCCTCCTGAAACGGGTGCGTCCAGAAAATCGCAGCCCACTGAGCGCAGGCGTTGGGCAATGCGTCGGCTGTGGTTGGGGTCGCCGCTGGTGCAGTCAATCCACACCGTGCCCGGTTTCAACGCAGGCAATAGCTGTTCCGCTATCGCTTCCACTTCCACGCTGGTAGGCAGGCAGGTGAAGATGAACTCCGCCTGCGCGGTGTCTGTCAGGTTTTCCACCGTATGTGAACCGAACTGCTGTGCATGCGCCTCCGCCTTGCTAGCGGTACGGTTCCACACGGTGGTCTCGTGCTGCTTGGCGAGATGCCCTGCCATCGGATAGCCCATTGTTCCCAGCCCAATAAACGCCACTCGGTACATCGGTTTATCCCTCCAGCTCCGCGTAGTATCGCTCCACCGTTTCGTAGTCTACCGTATGGTCTGGCGTCATACCCAACCGCTCGTACAGCTGCCGGCGGGCGCGCATGTCGGCTAACAAGACGGCGCGGGCATGTCTGGCGACCTCCTCTGCCACCTCCAGCGGCACGACCACCACGCCGTCGTCGTCCGCCCCCACGATGTCGCCCGGGCGCACCTGCACACCGCCGCAGCCAATCTTGGTCTGCACTTCCGCGACCTCGATGCGCCCCGGAATGATGGTGCGTCCCCGGGCACGGCAGCAGATAGGCGTTTTTTGCAGGGTGAGTTCGTAGGTGTCTCGCGCGTAGCCGTCGGTGATAATGCCCACTGCCCCTGCCGCGACCGCCCCCAGACTGTTCGCCGACCCCCAGAAACCTACCTCTTTGCTGCCACCCGTGTCGGTGACAATCACGTGACCGGGCTGAATCAGATGCTCGAAGCCGATGTGTCCCACCTCTTTGAACCAGATGCCGTGTGCGTTC
>Ga0272447_1002367_pt1 | contig 10149 bp, 6 predicted proteins | sample YNPCB0133_FD_194589 | JGI IMG/M metagenome (GOLD analysis project Ga0272447, IMG submission 194589) | Hot spring microbial mat communities from Yellowstone National Park, WY, United States - YNP-CB-013-3 | ecosystem: Environmental > Aquatic > Thermal springs > Hot (42-90C) > Sediment | place...
ACCGTTCGGCAATCCTTCGTCGCGAAACGCATCGGCCACGATATAGGCGGTTCCCTGATCGACCGGGTCAGAACCACTGATGGCAATATCGCTCCATCGCCCCTGGAAACCGGGGAAAGGAGTTACTGAGGTCCAAGCTGACACGCTAACTACCGGACCGACGGTCGTATATACCGTACGATTTGCAAGAGCTGCCCAACCACGCTCAGGAGGTTGCGAGGGAGAGTCGGCTACTTCGTATGTCGCAAAGGCCGTGATAGGAGCTGGCCATGGTGTTGGAGGAGGGGAACTAAATGGGACCCCCACAGCGTTGGGATTACCTCCGTGAATACTTGTCAGGACTAATAGCGCACGTGACACTGGAGTCGCGGCATTTGAGAAAAGCACTTCAAACGAAGGGTCTATCACGAAAAACGGATAGTAAGGTCGTTGGTCAAACGAGACGTCAAGCAAGCTGTACCGGCCATAAGCCAATGTTTCGGAAAGGTTCAGGGGTTGGAAAGTGAAGCCGCCATCAGTTGAAGCCATTATGCGGAAATACAAAGGATTGGGAGAAGATTCCAGATGAATGGCATAAACGACGCTCGGGTTGAGCGGATCAACAATGATTTCGCCGGCGTCGGCGTAGTTGGGAGAGATTAAGTTCGTGATCATGGGCGTAGTCCAGCCGACGCCGTCGTCGAAACGAATCAAGCCGTTGTAAGCGGTGCCGGCAAACAGGATGTCCTGATTGAAAAAGCTGACCCCGACGTTGTTGACGTTGGTGATGCTGAGCGTGGCGTTGAGATTGCTCCAGGCAGTACCATCAAAGCGCCAGATACCGCCGTTATTGCCGACAAGTAAGCGGGAATTGGCATCGAAGGCCAGGAAGTTGTGGCCCGGATGGGGCGGATTCGTCCCAGCGCTGGAAATGTCCTGCCATAAGCTGCCTCCGTTCGGCGACAAAAGCAGGCTATTGGGTCCGGAATCGCCGGCCAGGTACATGATGTTGGGATTGAACGGATGAATGGCAATGCGAACGTGACGGTGATTGATAGGCGGACTGGCCGGGAGATTGGTCGCCAGTGTCCAGGTGGTACCGCCGTTGGTAGTCCGCAGAACCCGATACAGTGCACCATCCGGCCTGCTGCCAGCGTCGGTGATGACCGCGGCCATTATGTTCGGATTGGACTGCGAAATAGCCAGGTCAATCACGCCAACACGCGGTTCGAATTTGCCGGACGGGAAGGAAAGGACTCGCGTCCAGGAGTTGCCGCCATCGGAGCTTTTCCACAAGCCGTTCAGGTCGGAGCCACGCGGATCGCCTACGGCTGCGAACACCACGTTCGGGTTGTCCGGCCGAACCAGGACGTCGCTGAAATACAGGTTAACTGCCGACACGGTGCTGCTGCTCAGGTCAACAATTTTGTCCCAGGTGATGTTCGTCCAGGTTCTGCCGCCGTCCGTGGACTTGTAAATCCCGGAGCGCGTATCATCAGTGGCAGTAGTTCGCTGATGGGTCATGCCGACTTCAGTAAGGGCGACGTAAACGGTGCTGGCATTGGTCGGGTCCACGGCAATAGCGGTGATCACCCTTCGGAAAAACGGCCCATCCCGCAAATTGGTGTCGGTGCCTGCCGGCCCATCCGGATCGCTATCGCCGTCGGTAACAAACCAGGTGTTGCCCCCATCCGTGGATACGTACAGCCCCTGACCGTACCGAGAATCCACGCTGAAATCGGCGCGACCGGTGCCCGCGTAAATCACGTTGGGATTGGTCGGAGCAACCGCAATGGCTCCGATAACTTGCGACGGCAGGTTCGGCTGATTGGTTATCCAGGTCCAGGTAGTACCTCCATTGGTCGTTTTCCAGACACCGCCGCCGTCCGTGGCCAGGTAGTAAATGTTTGGATTGGTCGGATGAGCGGCCACTGCGTTGACACGCCCAGCGAGCGGATTGGTAGGTTGTCCGAAAGCCTGAATCGGAGCCGGGCCGAAATGGGCCCAGGTCAACGGATTCAGCGGGATGCTGGTCGAGGGAACGGTGCGCTCTTCGAGCGTTTCAAGCTGCGGACGAAACCGCGAAGCTCGGCTTCGCCGCGATCGCCGCCCTACCGTCTGGGCTGATGCAGTTCTGCGACGGCCAGACCACCACCGAGCAAGCCAGCGCAGCATGGAGGTCCCTCCAGGGCTGAATGGGGAGCGACTGATAGCGGCGAGACGTTGGCACCAGCAAGCCTCTTGTGCAAACGCCTCTGTTCCGGGCCGCGCCAATCCTGATCATCGGCTGCGGCAATTGCTTTTCCTGCTTCCGTCCCTGGCAAATTTAGGACACTGGCGCCACAAAGAACCATCCCTGCAAGCAAACGTGGCCGGTAAGATAAGCACGTCGGCCACGGCTGTAGCGCTAATTGCGATTGTACCACAGCTACACACCCTTTGCAATGCCCCGAACGTTCGGGATGTGACCACGGTGCCGATTGGAGCGTCTGCATCTTGCCGAATGGCGAGCAGTGGAGCGTGCGTGACGTAGCTGGCTTGTACCCGCGTCAGTTAGACGTGGCAGGTAACTGCCGGGCAGCTACCCGCGAACAGTTTTGCAGAGGCGCCACCTGTTACCAGTACAGAAACCTGCTGCGGTTGCTGAGCCACTGGCGACCACCGGTCGTCTCGCCTTTCTGACAAGCGTAGCCGATTTCCGCGGGGCCTCGGTAATGCTACAGCAGGTGCTCACCGTGTCCCTGAGTGGGCGTCAGCTAGCCGCGGCCCTTTGCGGAAACAGCGGAGCAAGCTTCCCTGCCACCCGTTCGCATCCATACGCCTGCTGCCCATGCCCTATCGCCATTTGCCGGATTGCTCCGACTGCCAGGGCTTTGTGCTGCCGATGTTTTGTCGCCCTGGTACAATACGCAAGGGTAAACTCGCAACGGCCAGTGCACCTGGCGGGGAGGTTAATTAGCGGCACTTTGCTGAGATTTTCGCATCGCGTTGCAACGATCAGGGCGTAACGAACGCACGAACAATCTGCCCGGTGCGAAGCGGGGAGCGTCAAATGGACAACGAACGAAAGTTTCAAGGGCAGGGCAACGAAGCGAACATGTCGGCATCCAAGACCTGCAATGCTGCTCCAAACGAAGAAAGCCACCGTGGCGGGCAACGGTCGGAATTAGATGTGGCGACAACCCGCCCGCAAACCGAGTTGAACCAGGCAGCGGAAATTGGTGTCTCCCTGCCGAAAGCCGACACTGCCGGCCACCAGACTGCTGGCGAATCGCAACAATCCGTTGCAGCACGGTCGGAGGTCGGCTCAGTCCCTGCGGCACCGTCAAGCGACCCGGCAACCAGAACCAGCTACGCTGAGCGGGAAGCTTCCGGTGGCGATAACGGCCCTGCATTGCAGGCTGGTAAGGAATTGCCGGCGGGACAGCACGAGGGATCACGGACACCGGTTACTGACTCGCATGGGAGAACCACCTACGATCCCGATTCAGCGGGCGTGAAACTCACCGCACCGGTACAGCCCAGCGGTGAATTAGCCGCCCCGGAAACGATGACGGACAATCCATCATACGGCCCATTCGCGGACATAGAGCAGACTCGTGACAAGCCGAGGCGGCGGTGGGTGTGGTGGGTGGTGGTTGGGGTAGGTGTGCTGGGTCTGGTCATTGGGCCGATTGGGATTTGGCTGACCGTGGTGTGGTTCGGTGGGCTGGCGCAGCTGGAATCGGCAATGGCGGAAGCGGATGCGATTTATCCGCACTGGCGTTGGGAGGATTTGATCCGCCAGCGCGAACAAGTACCGCCCAACGAAAACGCCTGGCCCCTCATCGAACAAATCGCCGAACGGTACCGAGCGAATCCCTACACCGAAACACTCGAGAGGAAACAGCGGTTCTGGAATCGCTGGAATCAATATCTGGCATCAAATCCGAACCGTTATTTGCCTGCCGAATTGTCGAAGGAGTTAGAGGACTGGGTTGCTCACGATCGAACTTTGCCGCTCCTTATCGAGCAAGTGAATCGTCGCCGGCGCGCGCAGGCTCCTTGGCCATACTTGGGAGGAAATCCGACGCTCCCTTACCCAATTTCTATAGAATCCGTGTTGTGGCGTAATCGCTCTGCACTAGCGATAATGCATGAGCATTATTTGAATCAGGAGCGTTATCGTGAGGCAGAAATAGCCGTGTTGGCGGCGTGGAAAGTTGTGACGGCCCTGGACGACATCCCGTCGGAATACTATCAGTCCATCGGCTCAGGTTCTCAAAACTGGGCCATTAGGCGATTAGAGCGACATCTTCTGCTAACTGAGTTCTCGCAGGAAAACCGGCAAATAGTGCGTCAGTTGCTCGAGAGGCAGCAAGAGATTGCGCGGCAACGGATTTTCTGGGCTATTCGCGCCGAACGAGCACTAGCGCATGAAAGATTTGAGCAGATTCGACGTGGCGAGCTCAGCTTGACTAAAGCTGACGACTGGGGAGGTGGTTCTTCATGGCTACCGTCTAACTGGGGGGAATTGCTGCAGCATTATCTCTGGTATAAGCCTAAGGGTGTGCTTATGAGACGGTTCAGACCAATCGTTTTATGGGCTCACCAGCATCAGCTTCATGCCGAGGCAATAAGCGATTGTAACCGCCTGGAAAAAGCCGCTAACAAATCGGATGATGAAGTATCGCGCGAATGGAAATCAATATGTGAACGAAGATTGCAGGCCTTGCAAAAGTGGTGGTTTACTGGCAATGCTGATAGCATTGCTGGCATTTCACTTTATAACGACGCACTAAGAAGAAGCAAGATTTTATTAGAAGCAGCAAAGGCGGGGTTAGCAGCAGAGGAATTTCGCGTTGAGCATGGTCGTTTGCCCCACGATTGGAACGAACTGGTACCGCGTTATCTGCCGTCTATCCCGCACGACTCCTTCGCAGGGGGGCCGTTTCAGTTCAAGACCACCGCTGACGGTATTGTCATCTATTCTGTTGGGACAGACCGCAAGGACGATGGAGGTGATCCAGAGCGAGACATCGTCTTCCGTGTGTACCACCGCGACAAACGCGGTCTGCCCCCCGTGCCGTTCAAACCATCGGCCCCTGAACCGTAACAGCGTGAATGGGCCGATCGTTGATGCGCTGCCTGGTCTCGAAGGGGTCTCCATAGATAACCGTAGCAGCGTGAACCCGGACACAGCCTCCGCGTTTTGACAAAAACGAGGGTTCAAGCCAGCGTATCCATAACCATACCAGCGTGAACACCGCGGCTGGAGAGAATGTGCTGCCGTTCTTGTTCGCGCTTTGCCGAGGCTGCCCCGAATGTAGCAGCGTGAACGCCGTGGCTGGCGAGCGAGAGAGTGTACTTCCTGCTGAACTCACCAAGCGCGCCCCTCTGCACGGCCTCGGTTTTTATAGAGGTGGGAGGCTCGATTTCTGGGATAGTTAGTTCCTGAGCAAGCTATACGTTGCTGCGGTTGGTGGAGGTGTTAGGGCGCCAATCTTGCTTGCGGGGGTTCCGGCAGACCCGACACGTTGCGGCCGTAAAAGTCTTTCTCCCGCTCATCAGGAAACGAAACACTCTCGACGCCGCGATCGGTATCCTTTGCTTCATCTGTCGGCCGCTCTTGTGTAGGATGGAACTGACGCGGCCTGTCTGGCCTGGGCAATTTCCCGACCGAGGCGGTCATCGAGAACGAATAGATCCCGCCCATAGCACGCCGCCAGGTTTCTGGTATCGCTTGCCGAACCAAGAATGGCGAAGGAACATGGCTGGGCTGAATTCTCCGCTCGATAACCATAAAGCCCTTGAGCAAGCCATCGAGCATATCGGCAGATGGTTGCACCAATGTAGCCGACTCGCTCTCGGTGCGGGTCGCACCGTGGAAGCGTTGCTGCCGTATCTCGCCCGGCTTTGTTCCCGCACCACCGGACTGGTAGTAGTTTCGGCCAGCGAGGTAACCACGCGGAAAGCCGTCGCGGCCGGACTGCCGGTAACCTGGCTGGATTCCGCACCGGTGGAGCAAATGCTCCCGGCCGATGATTTACATCTCCTGCTCGACGGTGCCGATGAGGTGGACCCTCATTTGAATCTCATCAAGGGCTACGGTGGCGCATTGACCCGCGAAAAGATTCTTGCCGCGGTGGCTCAGCGTCGGATCTACGTCGTAACGCCTGAAAAACTGGTTCCGGTTCTGGGAACGCGCGGACGTTTGCCTGTGGAAGTCATGCGTTTCGGCTGGCACTGGACGAAACGGCATGTGGAAGCTGTCCTGGCAACAGTGGCGGAATTACGCTGCGATGCCAATGGTCAACCCGTTGTCACCGATAATGGCCAGTATCTTCTGGATTGTCGGATCGGGCCGCTGGAACACCCAGCGGAGTTACTGCGGCGATTGCGAGCCATTCCTGGCGTGGTCGAAGTAGGATTGTTTCTGCATCTGGCCGACGAGGTGCTGGTCCTGGAACAGCAGGGAATTCGCGTGCTGAGCCGAGCAGTAAATTATTCGGACAATGGCTAGACTGCTGGCAAACATGGGCGGTAGCGGAGTGCGGACGGCGATTTGACTGGCATACGGAGTGGCGTATGGAACTGGGTATGGTCGGATTGGGACGCATGGGCGCGAACATGACGCGGCGGCTGATGCGGCGCGGTCATCGGCTGGTCGTCTATGACCGCGAGCCCATGGCGGTGCAGCAACTCCAAAACGAAGGCGCGAGCGGTGCCGCCAGTTTGCGGGATTTGGTGGAGCGCCTGGCTCGCCCGCGAATTGTCTGGCTGATGTTACCAGCGGGAGAAGTAACAGAGGACACAATTGCCGAATTGCGGTTGCTCCTGCAAGCCGGGGATTTGATCGTAGATGGTGGCAACACGTATTTCGAGGACGATCTGCGGCGGTGGCATGAATTGCAGCGATTCGGGATTGATTATGTGGATGTTGGCGTGAGTGGCGGCGTCTGGGGTCTGGAGCGCGGCTATTGCCTGATGGTAGGCGGAGAAAAATCGGCTGTGGCTCGGTTGGAACCGATCCTGCGGGACTTAGCTCCCGGTTCGGAAGCAGCGCCGCGCACGCCCGGGCGAACCGGCGAACCGCAACCGTGCGAGCTCGGCTATTTGCATTGCGGCCCCGTCGGTGCCGGGCATTTTGTGAAAATGGTGCACAACGGTATCGAATACGCCCTGATGCAAGCCTATGCAGAAGGAGTGGATTTGCTCCAGGCTGCTGCTCAATCGCAACCGCAACGCGACTGGTGCTATCATTTCGATATCCCGGCCATTCTGGAATTGTGGCGGCGCGGAAGCGTAGTCGGGTCGTGGTTGCTGGATTTAGCGGCAACGGCGACGCACAAGGATCCCCAGTTGCAGCGATTCTCCGGTCAGGTGCCGGATTCCGGAGAAGGGCGATGGACGGTGCAGACTGCGGTGCAGCTGGGGACTGCCATTCCAGCTCTGGCAACGGCATTATTCGCGCGATTCCGGTCACGGCGGGGCAATTCCTACGGCGAAAAACTGCTTTCGGCTCTGCGGGAACAATTTGGCGGACATCGAGAACAATCGGCGACTTCCACAGCTTCGGCATGAGTCCCTCGGGCCATTGCGAGTTCGACCATGACCCTTAGACGTGTGCAGGTTTCCGCATCCATTCTGGCGGCAGATTTTGCCCGGCTGGGCGAGCAAGTACGCGAAGCCGAAGACGCCGGCGTGGACCGCCTGCATTTCGACGTCATGGATGGCCATTTCGTACCGAACTTATCTCTGGGGCCGATGGTGCTGGAATCGTTGCGGCCAATTACACGTCTGCCCATCGAAGTTCACCTGATGGTTTGCGAACCGCTGCGGTTTCTGGAAGCATTCGCCCGAGCCGGTGCCGACTACCTCATGGTACACGCCGAGATTGACACTCCGTGGTCAGCGATACCTACGGCCATTCGCCAGCTTGGCACAAAGGTGGGACTGGTGTTGAATCCGGAAACGCCAGCGGAATCCATTATCGAACGCTTGCCGGACGTGGATATCGTGGTGGTCATGACCGTGCATCCTGGTTTCAGTGGCCAGGCGTTTTTGCCGCAAATGTTGCCGAAGTTGCGAACCTTGCGAGAACGAATAGATCGGCTCGGTCTGCCTTGCGATCTGGAAGCCGACGGTGGCGTCAACGAAGAAACGGCCAGGCTCGTGGTGCAAGCCGGGGCTAACGTTGTGGCAGCGGCATCGGCAATTTTTCGCGCTGCCGACGGCATTCCGCTGGCCGTCGAGCGCTTGCATCGGGCTTTGTCTGAAAACGTAACCTATCGCTCGTCTTAGCGACAATCGTGGCGATAAAAAATATCCTGTCAGGTCGCTGATGACTTCGGAAATTTCGCCCTGGTCGGGATGCCGCTGGAAACCTGGCCTTAGTGTCACGCTCAGTAGGCGGACAAATTTGCCGGCCGCGGTACACTATCCTAGAGGAGCAAAACCGATATGGTGGCCAAGTTTCCACATTCTGCCCATGGGGGGTGATCTGTGACGCGAATTTTTGCTGTGCTGGCGACGCTGACCGCATGTGCCCTGCTCGTTGCCTTCGGTCTGGGAATGACCCAATTGGTCGAGCCGATCCCGCAACGGCAAGCCTGGCGCAGTTTTAGCCTGCCTGTGAGCTGGCACATTGTTGCTGCACTTGTTGCCAGCGTCCTGGTCTTGCTGGTGCACTGTCTGGTCTTTACCTATTTGCTGGGCACCGGTCGCTGGGTCAAGGAAGTGAGCCAGGCTTACGGCGTCCCGCAGGAAGAAGGCATTGCCGCCAGCAGACAGTTGAAGCGGCAAGCTTATCCGTCGGCGATGCTGGCCATGCTCGTGGTGATTTTTACCGCCGGTAGCGGTGCCGCTATTCACACCGATCCCGACTCCTGGATAGGCCTGACGCATCCGGTTTTGTCGGTGTTGACGTTGCTGGCCAATGGCTGGGCATTTGTCCGCGAATACCAGGTGATCCGCGCCAACCAGGGCGTGCTCGACCGCATAATGAATTTCGTCCAGTCGCGGCAGGCTATGGCTTCCGGCCAGCCAGCTTAAGTTGCGGTAACGCCAGCCGTGCCAACCGTACGCAGCGTGGCTGCGCTTACAGCGGTTCATCCGCCCAATTGCGGGGAATGAGAAAGTATTCGGTGAGTTGAGCCTCGCGGCTGCCAGGTTCGGGATGGTAATCGTACACGTAGCGGACTGTAGGCGGCAAAGACATCAGGATAGACTCAACCCGTCCCCCCGTTTTCAAACCGAATTGCGTACCCCGGTCGTACATCAGGTTGAATTCCACATATCTGCCCCGCCGCACTTGCTGGAAGAATCGCTCACGTTCGCCGTAAGGTTCGTCCTTTCGCCGGCGAACAATCGGCAAATAGGCGTCGAGAAAGTGATCGCCGCAGTCCCGGACAAAGGCGAAAAGTTTGTCCAAATCGCCCTGCAAATAATCGAAAAAGATGCCCCCGACGCCGCGATGTTCCCGGCGATGCGGCAGGTAGAAGTATTCGTCGCACCACTGTTTGAACCGACGATAATCCACCGGCGGAGCGTGCCGCTCGCACACCGTCTTCCACACGCGATGGAAGTGAATCACATCTTCGCGGTAGGGATAATAGGGAGTCAGGTCGGCACCACCACCGAACCAGGCAGTATCACCTTTGCACAAAAAACGGAAGTTGGCGTGAACAGTCGGCACCATCGGGTTGAGCGGATGCAGGACCAGGGAAATGCCCGTTGCCTGAAATGCACGTCCTTCACCAGGCATGGAGCGGGCGAATTCTTCACTGAACTCGCCCCAGACCTGAGAGAAGTTCACACCGGCTTTTTCAAAGACAGCCCCGTCTGCCAGAACGCGGGTACGCCCTCCACCACCACCTGGTCGGTCCCACAAATCCTCACGGAAGCGGGCTCGACCATCCACTTCCTCCAGTGCCTGGCAAATGCGGTCCTGAAGCTGACGGAAATACGCTGCCGCTTGCTCAAACATGGTCAGCCTCCTCTGGTGCAATCCGGCTGCAATCGGAAAGAAGTTGGCTTTCCTGGTCGCAGCCTGTTTGCTGAGAGCGGTTGGCGATAAGCCTGCTGGTTTCCGCTTCGCTTGCCCTCCCCTTGCGAATCGCAGATTTTTCCGAGCGCAAAAATGTCGCGTACATTTTCCGATGAAATATCACGCTTCCTCGTTGCGAGTCC
>Ga0272447_1002368_pt1 | contig 10148 bp, 12 predicted proteins | sample YNPCB0133_FD_194589 | JGI IMG/M metagenome (GOLD analysis project Ga0272447, IMG submission 194589) | Hot spring microbial mat communities from Yellowstone National Park, WY, United States - YNP-CB-013-3 | ecosystem: Environmental > Aquatic > Thermal springs > Hot (42-90C) > Sediment | place...
ACAATTGCCTCTGACTGTCCCATGATCCACCTCCGGGTCCGGCAGGATGGGGGAAGTCTCTGGCCGTCCTATGATCCACCTCCTGCCCCTATCTTACCTCGCCCGACAAAATTGGGACACACCCACCGATTGGGGTGTGTCCCGGTTTTGTCGGGCCTGGCCGCCTTGTAGGACAACTGCAAGCAGTTGTCCTACGATTTTGGAAGCCTCTCATCTGTCCTCAAGGCGGCGAGATCGCGGCGAAAGCCGCTCCTACTAAAACGAATCTCCCATTCGTGTATTCGTGTTCTGATTCGTGGACGGCCCTCCCCATATGAAGGTCACGGCGAGGGCCGCTCCTGCAGATGCGGATGAGGAGGATACAGGCCGAAATGAATTCCGGCCTACGTCAAGTCGCGGCGAAAGCCGCTCCGATGACAACAGGTCTCCTGATGGAATGGAGGCCTCCGATCTCCGGCCGGGCGCACCGCACCGCCCGGAGGATCGAACTGGTTGCCCTATAATGAATCTCGGTGACCATCCTCCGGATCAGGAGGCTGCGATGCCGTTCGCCACCGTTCAGGGCATCCGTCTGGTGTATGACCTCCATGGCCAGGGCATCCCGGTGCTCTGGATCCATGGCTTCCCCCTGGGCCGCTGGCTGTGGGACCCGCAAGTCGAGGCCCTGGGGGATGTGGCCTGGTCTATCGCCGTGGACCTGCGCGGGTTCGGAGGAAGCAGCGCCCCCGAAGGTCCCTACACCATGGAAACCTACGCGGAGGATCTGCGCGGGCTGCTGGACCTCCTGGGGATCGATCGGGTGGTCCTGGCCGGGCTCTCCATGGGCGGATACGTCTCCTTCGCCTTCTACGCCGCCTATCCGGAGCGGGTCCGCGGGCTGATCCTGGCGGATACCCGACATCAGGCGGACACACCGGAGGCCCGGGCAAACCGTTACGCGCTGATCGAACGGATCCGCCAGGAGGGGACAGCCGCCGCGGTGGAGGCCTTCCTCCCCCGTCTGCTGGGAGCCACCACCCGACGGGAGCATCCGGACCGGGTGGAGCGGCTGCGGCGCAAGATGATGACCCACCCGGCCGCCGGGCTCATCGGCGCCCTCCAGGCCATGGCCGAACGCCCGGATCGAACAGAGCTCCTCCCCCGGATCCAGGTCCCCACGCTGGTGATCGTCGGCGAGGAGGATGAGGTGACCCCACCTGAGGTAGCCCGCCAGATGGCGGAGGCCATCCCCAACGCCCGGCTCGTGGTGCTCCCCTCGGCCGGCCACCTTGCGAACGTCGAGGCGCCCGAAGCCTTCAACGAGGCCGTGCGGACGTTCCTGGGCCAGCTCCCGTGAACGCCGCGCGGCCTGCCCGGAGGTGAGGGCTCTGGATCCGCTCGCTCGGGGGAAGATTGTGTCGGCCGAGAAACGCGCCATCGCGCGGGTGCTCCGGGCGGTCCGGGAGGCCGCCCGTCGCTTCTCCCTCTTTCCCCCCGTGGAGACCGTGGTGGTCGGGGTCTCGGGGGGGCCGGACTCCCTGTGCCTGATGGACGCCCTGCACACCCTGGCTCCGGAGCTGGGGATCGCGCTCCACATCGCGCATCTCCACCATGGCCTGCGGGGAGCGGAGGCCGACGCCGACGCCGCGTTCGTGGCCGAGCAGGCGACGGCGCGCGGGCTCCCTTACACCGTGGAGCATCTCGAGGTCCGGGCCCTGGCGGAGCGGGAAGGCCTTTCCCTGGAAGAGGCTGCCCGTCAGGCGCGCTACACGTTCCTGGCGGAGGTGGCCGCTCGGGTGGGCAGCCGGACCATCGCCGTGGCCCATCACGCCGACGATCAGGTGGAGACCGTGCTGATGCATGTCCTGCGCGGGAGCGGCCTGGCCGGGCTACGGGGGATGCGCCCGTGCATGCCCCTCACGGAATACCATGGGCTGCTTCGCCGTCCTCCGGAGGGGCTCCGGCTGGTGCGGCCGCTCCTCGGCGTCTGGCGGAGCGAGATCGAGGCCTACTTGCGGGCCCGGGGGCTGACCCCGCGTTTCGACCGCTCGAACCTGGACCTCACCTTCTTCCGCAACCGGCTGCGCCATGAGGTGCTGCCGTTCCTGGAACGCCTCAATCCCCGCCTGCGGGAGACCTGGTGGCGGATGGCGGAGACCCTCGCCGCCGACTACGAGTTCCTGGAGCAAACCCTCCGTCAGCTCTGGCCTACCCTTGTGGCCCCGGAGGAGCCGGAGCGGATCGTCTTCAATCTCGCGCGCTGGCGCGAGCTGCCCCTCAGTCTGCGACGCATGGCGTTGCGGGAGGCCGCCTTCCGGCTGGCCCATCGCCTGCGGGACCTGCGGTTCGAGCACGTGGAGGAAGCGGTCCGGATGGCGGATGAGGGGATGACCGGAGGGATGCTGACCTGGCCGGAAGGCCTGCGGGTCAGCGTCGCGTACGGAACCCTCATCCTCGCACTGGAGGGATCCCTCTGGCCGGAGCCGGATCTGCCGTTGCTTTCGGGATCTCTGCCCTTGCAGCCCGGAGAGATCCTCTGGCCGGATGGCCGGTGGGCCGTGATCTGGGAGGAGCTGACCACTTGGGATCCCGCCCGGATGCAGCCTGCAGATCGGTGGACCCTTTACCTGGATGCGGACCGAGCAGGGACATCGCTGCGCTTCCGGACCCGGCGCTCGGGGGATCGCTTCCATCCGGCGGGGATGCCTGGGCCGGTCCGTCTGAAGACCTTCCTGATCAACCAGAAGATCCCTCAGGCCTGGCGGGATCGCTGGCCCCTGCTGGCGAACGAACGGGAGGAGATCCTGTGGGTGGCGGGGGTGCGGCCCGCGGACTTCATCCGCCCCAGCCCGCATTCCCGCTGCGTGTGGCAGATTGCCATCCGACGGGCGGCAACGGGGTAACCGCTCAGCGATCGCTGTGAGCCAGCTCCTGCAGCGCGTCCAAACCCCAGATCCGGATATACCCTCCCCGCTCAGTGCGGATCCGCCCTGCCCGGGTCCAGCGACTTATGATGCGGATGGTCATCTCCGGCACGGTGCCCGCCATCCGGGCGATATCCTCTCGGGAGAGGGGGATCGTGATCCGAAGGCCCTCGGCTTCGGGTTCGCATGCGCGTTGCGCTAGGGTCAGCAACACGTAGGCGATGCGGTTCTCCACCCGCTCCAAGAGCAGCGCCCCGCATGAAAATGGCCCGCTCTGGGCGCTGGCCCAGCATCTGGAGCAACCGGACTGCCGCTTCAAGCCCGAATTCTTTGAAGAACCAAGGCTCCCAGATTCGTGGCGCAATCTTTTGATCTCGCCTGGCCTCGCGCTTTACGCGCTGCTGCCCTTCTGGGAGGCGGAGCACTCCGAGGCGGAGGCCCTCTGGATCGCTCCGCAAATCTCACCCGCCCTTCTGGAGCTCCGGGCTTTCCCAATTTGTCCCTCACCCACCCCCCAGAGGATAGAAGCCTGGCTGAATGGAACGCGCATCAGAGCGCATTCGTTCTCCTCCTGCGAAGAGCAAGATCTGACGTGGGAGATCCCGGCCCGATGGGTCCGAAAGGGAGCCAATCATCTCTTGTTCCGCTTCGCACATGCGATCTCACCCCAAACCCTGACCGGAGTTCAGAACCCGGATCCGCGAATGTTATCCGTTGGGTTCCGAAGGATGTGGATCCGCCTGGTGCACCCCGTTGGCTTCCGTGATGACCTACGTTGAGCTTCTTTATCCCTTCCACCCCCTCTCTCAGCAGCGGTAAAATCTCCAAAAATCCGAGCGCCTTATCGGAGGGCATGCGTTGCAGGCACAGGGTCTGTGGCAAGCAGGCACACGACGCCCCGGGGAGATCCGGATCGCGCTGCCCAGCAAGGGGCGGCTGGAGGAGCCCACGCTGGCCTTCCTGGCCGCATGCGGCCTGGCGGTGGAGAAGACCAACCCCCGCCAATATGTCGCCCGCATCCCCGCCCTGCCCGGCGTCACCGTACTCTTCCAGCGGGCCGGCGACATCCCCCTGAGCGTCCGGGACGGCGGCGTCGACTTCGGCATCACCGGCTACGACGTGGTGATGGAGCGCCTGGACCATGACCCCAGCGTCCTCATCCTCCACGACGCTCTCCACTACGGCCACTGCGACCTGGTCCTGGCGGTGCCGGAATCCTGGCCCACAGAGACGGTGGAGGAGCTCGCCGCCCTCGCCCAATCCCGGGCCCGGGAGGGCCATCCCCTGCGCATCGCCACTCGCTTCCCCAATCTGGTGGAACGCTTCTTACAGGAACGCGGAATCCCGGCCTTCCAGCTGGTGGTCTCCGAAGGCACCCTGGAGGTCGCCCCCAGCATCGGCTACGCAGACCTGATCGTCGACCTCACCACCACCGGGACCACGCTCCACGACAACCGCCTGAAGCCCCTGCGGGACGGCGCGATCCTCCACGCCCAGGCCTGCCTGATCGCCAACCGCCAGGCCCTGCGGACCCGGCCTGAGGTCCTGGCCGTGGCTCGGCAGCTGGTGGAGTTCTTCGAGGCCCACCTTCGGGCGGAAGGCCACTACATGCTCTTCGCCAACATGCGCGGGGAGTCGGCCGAGGCCATCGCCCGCCGCCTGTTCGCCCAGACGGACCTGGGCGGCCTCCAGGGCCCCACCATCTCCCGGGTCTACGTCCGCGAGGCGGACCCCGGCTGGTTCGCCATCCACATCATCGTGCGCAAGGACCGCCTGAACGAGGCCATCGGGCAGCTGCGGGCCATCGGCGGCAGCGGGGTGGTGGTGGCCCCGGTGACTTATATCTTCGAGGAGGAGCCTCCCCGCTGGCAGCGGGTGCTGGACCAGCTGCGCGAGACGGAGCAGACCTCTCCCTCTTAAAACGTGCGTACGGGGGGCAACGGATATGGAGCGATGGATCCGACCGGATCTTCGGGACCTTTTGACCTACAGCATGGCGGTCTCCCCGGAGGAGCTGGCCGCCGCTTACGGCATCCGGCCGGACCAGCTGATCCGCCTGCACGCCAACGAGAACCCTTACGGGCCCTCCCCACGCGCCCGGGAGGCGCTGCGGAACGGGCCATGGCACTGTTATCCGGATCCCCAGGGACGGGCCCTGCGCCGCGCCTTGGCGGAATACACCGGCCTGGATCCAGAGTGGATCGCCCTGGGCAACGGGTCAGACGACTTGATCGACCTCCTGGCGCGGCTGCTGGTCGGGCCCCATCGGGCAGCTCTCATCGCCGAGCCCACATTCGAGATGTATGCCCTCTCCGTCCGCTGGCACGGCGGCCACGTCCACATCGTCCAGCGGGATGAGATGTTCCGCCTCCCCCGCGAGACGCTCCTCGAGGCGGTCCAGCGCCTGCGGCCCGCCGTCGTCTTCGTGGCCTCCCCTAACAACCCGGACGGCCAAATGCTCCCTGAGGATGTCCTCCGGGCAGCCCTCGAGGAAGGGGCGATGGTCATCGTGGACGAGGCCTACTTCGAGTTCTCCGGTCACACTTTCGCCGGATGGCTCTCACGCTATCCGAACCTCGTGATCGTGCGGACCTTCAGCAAATGGGCGGGGCTGGCAGCCCTGCGCATGGGTTACGCCCTGATGCACCCAGACCTGGTCCAGGCTTACGACAAGGTGCGCCCGCCCTTCAACGTCAACCTGGCAGCGCAGCAGGCCGCGCTAGCTTCTTTAGAGGATCGAGCGCATCTGCTAGAGAACGTGGGCCGCCTGGTGGCCGAGCGGGAGCGGCTTTACCGGGCCCTGCAGGCCTTCCCCTTCCTCCGGCCGTTCTCCAGCCACACCAACTTCATCCTGTGCCGGGTGATCGGCCGGGATGCCCATCGCCTGTGGGAGGAGCTGCTGCAGCGTGGAATCCTAGTGCGCCGCTACAGCACGCCCGCCCTGCGGGATACATTGCGGATCTCGGTGGGGCGGCCGGAGCACAGCGAGGCGCTGCTCCGGGCCCTGACGGAGATCGCCGAGGAGGTCCCCCATGGAACTCCGTGAGGCCCGGCACCAGCGGCGCACCGCGGAAACCGAGGTGACGGTTTTTCTCCGACTGGATGGGCGGGGGGAAGCCTGGGTGGAGACCGGCATCGGCTTCCTGGACCACATGCTGCACCTGTTCACCTTCCATGGGCTCTTCGACCTGGAGGTCCGGGCCCGGGGAGATCTGCACATCGATCCCCATCACACGGTGGAGGACGTGGCCATCGTGCTGGGACAGGCCCTAGACGAGGCATTGGGCGATCGAAGGGGGATCGTACGGATGGGGCATGCATATGTGCCGATGGACGAGGCCCTGGCCTTCGTGGCGGTGGATCTCTCGGGCCGGCCCTACGCCGTGCTGGATCTCCCCTTCAGCGGACCAACGGTCGGGGCCCTTCCCACCTCGCTGATCCCTCACTTCCTGGAAAGCCTGGCGATCCATGCCCGCATGAACCTGCACGCTCGGCTGCTCTCCGGGCGGGACGATCATCATCGGGCGGAGGCCCTCTTCAAGGCTCTGGGCCGCGCCCTGGAGATGGCCGTGCGACTGGACCCCCGACGAGGCGGTGTCCCCTCCACCAAGGGAACCCTCGGTTCGTGATGTTTTCCCGATATGATGGCGATCAAATACCCTCTCCCTTTCTCCGGAGGAAATCGAAGACGCGGGAACATCTCACGGCCTCGGCCTTGCGGACGCGGAGGCCATCCCCTGGGGGAAGTGTGCGATGGAGAAAGAGCGGATTCCTCTGGGACAGATGATCTGCGATGAGCCGTTCCTCCTTTTGCTTCTCTCCCTTGTCATCCGCCTGATCCTTTACGACATCTGGGGCCTGCTGGATCTGCTGCGAACCCCTCTGCGGATCCCCTGAAAGAAGGGTCCTATGTTTGCGCCGCCGCGGGTGTGATGAAGGCCGCCGGACCGATTCTGTCTGGGGGTGATCCTTTCCGCCCTGGACGCGCGGATCGCGGGGGTCCTCTTCTTCGCTAACCTCCTCATCGCCCGCCTGGAAGGTCGCTATACGGGCTCCGTGCCCTTAGTGGTCTTCGGGCTGGCGACGGCCGCCATCATCGCCACCTATACCCTGCTCTCCGGGGCCATCGCTTTCATCCCCGCCTTCTTCTGGTCCCTGGGATGGCAGGGATATCGCCAGGGACTTTTCGAGTGGATGCGCTGGGCCCCAAGGCAGGAGCCGGGGTTCGCCGCCCGGGTGGTTTCCAGAGTCCTTTGGGGCTAGTTGGGAGGGGTGACCTGGGCGATCATCGGCACCGAGCAGCTCAACATGCGGATCGGGCATGCATCTCGAATCGCCGTTCGGTCCGTGTGGTCATCGCCTATGGCTGGAACGCCATCCGGCAATATTCCGGCCAGGTGGTTCCCGTCGCCCCGGCCCTGTTCGGGATCTCCGGCGTGATGGAGCTGGGGCGGATGACGCCTTTCGATGTCCTGGGGGGAATCACCGAGCTCGGTGAGGCACCGGGCCCGCCCTTCTATCCTGGTGGACGCGGGCTGCTTCTGGCCGGTCTCTACGTGCTGGAGTAGGGGATCCGCACAAGGACAGCCACGTTCTCATCACCGTGCTGGACTTTGTTCTATCGCCAGCCCCGGATGGCCGCATCGGAAGCCGGGAGGGAGTGAGGGTACCCAATGTTCTCAGGGCTCCCGTCGCCAGGGCGACTGCCGCTTCGGGGAAAGCAGGGGACGGCTTCGTCTCGTTCAACCCAGCGATGTGAGCAACCACAGTCCGCTCCATCCCCCCATCGCCGGCAGGGTCAGGCCACACGGGGCGGTCAGGGCCCGCAGCACCGAGGGTGAAAGCCGTCGGACCCCACTGTGGGCCACCAGGCCCAACACACCCACCCACAGCAGGCTCCCCGCCGTGAAGCCGCTGTAGAACACCGCCACCGCCGTCGGCGTGACCTCCGGGATCCCCAGGCGGAGCATGGCGGAGGCGATGGCGGGGAACCAGAGGAGGACCATCGGGTTCGTCAAGGTGATGACCAAACCGGTCAGGAACAAACGAGAGGAGGAAGACCCTGCCTCTTAGGAGACGGACACCCCCCGCCAGGCGTCTCGCAGCGTTAGCGTCCCCAGCCTGATCCGCAACACAGACCCCGCTGCCGCCAGGGCTGTCCCCAGCGCCGGCCACCGTATCAACAGGGTCGCGGCCCCCCGCAGGCTCAGGGTGGAATACGCGAGATCTCCAGCCACGGTGCCCAGGCCGGTGAGGACGGTCCCTCTCCACCCGCTGCGGAGGCCCGCCCGCAGGATGGCGAAGTTCCCGGGTCCCAAGGGGATCGACAGGGAGAGACTGAGAGACAGCCCTCGAAGGAAGACCCCGATCATACGGCCCTCTGCGCAGGGTTCGGAAACAAATAAGGGGCCGAAGGTACTCCCCTCCGGCCCCTTCCGGATGAGGGATCCAGCTCACGCGCTGTAGTAGAGATAAAACTCATACGGGTGCGGCCGGAGGCGGATGGCATCCACCTCCCTCCACTTCAGCTCGAGCCAGGTCTCGATGACATCCGGGGTGAAGACGCCGCCCTTGAGCAGGAACTCATGGTCCCGCTCCAACGCCCGCAGGGCCTCATCGAGGGAGCCCGGCACCTGCTTGATCTTGCGGGCCTCCTCCGGCGGCAGCTCGTAAAGGTCCGCATCCACAGGGTCCCCCGGATCGATGCGGTTTTGGATCCCATCCAGGCCGGCCATCAGGATGGCGGCGAAGGCCAAGTAGGGGTTCGCGGAAGGATCGGGGCAGCGATACTCAATCCGCTTGTCCGCAGGCGAATACGAATACATCGGGACGCGGATGCCAGCGCTGCGGTTGCGCCGGGAGTAGACCAGGTTCACCGGCGCCTCGTAGCCGGGCACCAGCCGGCGGTAGGAGTTGGTGGTGGGGGCGCAGAGGGCCAAGAGAGCTGGCGTGTGGTAAAGGATCCCACCGATGTAATAGCGGGCCAGCTCCGAGAGGCCGGCGTAGCCCCGCTCGTCCCAGAACAGGTTACGACCTTCCTTCCAAAGGCTCTGGTGCACATGCATCCCCGAGCCATTGTCCCCGAAAATGGGCTTGGGCATGAAAGTGGATGTCTTCCCGTGGGCCCGGGCCACGTTCTTGATGACGTATTTATACATCATCACCTGATCGGCCATGCGGGTGAGCGGCTTGAAGCGCATATCGATCTCACACTGGCCGCCGGTGGCCACCTCATGATGATGGGCCTCCACCTCGATGCCGGCCTGCATCAGCCGCAGCACGATCTCCGAACGCAGGTCCTGGAGGGAATCCGCGGGCGGGACCGGGAAATATCCTTCCTTCCACCGCGGGCGATGGCCCAGGTTCATCCGCCCTTCATCCCGGCCGCTGTTCCAGATCCCCTCGTCCGAATCGATGAAATAGAAGCCGTAATGCGCCCCCTGGTCGAACCGGATGTTGTCAAAGATGAAGAACTCCACCTCGGGGCCCCAGTAGCTGACATCGGCGATCCCGCTCTGCTTCAGATACGCCTCCGCCTTTCGGGCGATGTAGCGAGGGTCCCGGGTGTAGGGCTCGCGGGTCACCGGGTCGTAGACGTCACAAATCAGGCTGAGGGTGGGCACCTCACAAACCGGATCCACCACTGCGGTAGTGGGGTCCGGGATCAGGATCATGTCGCTCTCATCGATGGACTGGAAGCCCCGGATGCTGGAGCCGTCGAAGCCCAGCCCCTCCTGAAAGGCTTGCTCAGAGAGCTCACTGATGGGGACGCTGAAATGCTGCCAGCTCCCCAGCACATCCACGAACTTGAGATCGATGATCGCCACGCCCTGGGCGCGGGCGAACTCGATGACGTCCTTCGGTTGGGTCAGCGGCTTCGGAGCCTTCCCGTTGCTGCGCTCCAGGACCTCCCGAGCGACTTCAGTGAGGGTCTGCCGGGCCATCGCCACCTCCTTCACGGCATGGAAATTCCCGCCTATTGTAAAAAGATGCATGAGCCCCGGCTACGGGCAGGGGGACCAAAATCCGGGGGCCTGGGTTTGTGCGTTGTGCACAAAGGCTACCCCGGTGGTGGGATGGGCTGCGGGGGCCGCTGCGGGCGGCCCCCGCGGTTCATCTTATTGATCTTCGCCTTGCCATAGTGACATCTTTTGTATAGAATATATCCTACCTATCACAGGTAGGGAGGATGGGAGGATGCGGCCCAAAGGGAGTGCAGAATCGCTGGAGATGCGGCGGATGATC
>Ga0272447_1002370_pt1 | contig 10144 bp, 5 predicted proteins | sample YNPCB0133_FD_194589 | JGI IMG/M metagenome (GOLD analysis project Ga0272447, IMG submission 194589) | Hot spring microbial mat communities from Yellowstone National Park, WY, United States - YNP-CB-013-3 | ecosystem: Environmental > Aquatic > Thermal springs > Hot (42-90C) > Sediment | place...
GCCGTCGTGGTTATAGTCGGTTTCAGCCACACCCAGTGTTTTTCCTGGAGCTGGCACAAAGCCTGCTTTTCGGCTTTCATCGGTAAACGTGCCATCCCCATTGTTGCGGAAAAAGTACGGGGGGATGCCGGTATAGGCTTCAGGTGTGCAGTATCCTTTGGTTTTTTCGTCAAGCGAGCACCATAGGTCGGTTTCCGGGGTCCAGTAGACATAGTTTCCGACAAACAGGTCTAAATCGCCGTCTCCGTCGGCATCGAAAAAAATCGCTGAGCTGCTCCAGAGCGAGTCTCCCGCTACCCCAGCCTTTGCGGTTACATCGGTAAACGTTCCGTCGCCGTTGTTACGTAGCAGAATATTTTTCCAGAGCGTAGTTACGTAGAGGTCTTCATAGCCATCGTTATCGTAATCGGCAGCGGTAACGCCCAGGGCGTACGCAGAAAGTTTGCCTAGGCCGGCTTCGTCGGTAACATCGGTAAAGGTGCCGTCGCCGTTGTTACGATAGAGCCACAGTGGCCGTACCCAGTCTTTATCGCTATGGCCCGGCCATACGCCGCCTCCAACCAGCACAATATCAAGCCAACCATCATTATTATAGTCAATAAAACCGCATCCTGAGCCCATTGACTCAGGGAACCATTTCTGTCCAAAGGCACCGGTTTCATGCCGGAAGGCGCCCAAGCCAGACGCTTCGGTCACATCGGTAAAAGCGATCCGTACCGTTGTCGCAGAGGTTGGATCAAATGGCCGCTGCACCTGTTCGGCGCGTTCACATGCGCTGCTCCAAAGCAGCAGTACACCTAAAAGGAAGACGTTCCACACGCTCTGTATAGGGCGCATAGGGGCTTGTGTCATTTTCATTTTGAAGCAGCGGATTGCCAGGCTATAGTTGACTGTCGGGTCGGCTGCGTCTGCGGCGCCACCGGGTGCAGCTCATGTTCATGGATAGCCTGGGCTTCGCGGTTGGCCATAGGATGGCGGTGTTTGTATGGAGTACTCCACGCTGAGGCTTCCTCATCTACTTTATGATATTCATAACGCGCCTTAGCCGCAAGGAATTCCTCGGTGCGTCCCAGGGCACCTAAGGCCAACATGCGGTTGTAGAGGCCGCCCAAGTCCTCTGGATCGATGGCCAGAATGCGGTCGAACCAACGCAATGCTTCTTCATAGCGGCCCGAGAGGTAATGAATGCGGCCTATGTCTTGAAGCAGCACGCGGTCTAATGGATAGCGTTCGAGCACCTTCATCCACTCGGCCAGGGCTTGATCGTATTCCCCCTGGCGCTGGTAGATTTGGCCGCGAAAATAAGCGGTCTTTAGGTAACCGGGCCGGCGACGTTCGGCTTCGGCTAATGCTTCGGCTGCGCGCGCTAACTGCCCTTCCGCAATCAGAACACGTGCCAGGTTGATCGGTCCTTCCGGACTTTGAGGATTCAATCGACTCACCTGTTCAAAGGCATCCAAAGCACGTCGGTTATTTCCCTCTAGGAAGAGACCAATCGCATAGTCGTTCCACCGCTCCCAGAGGGGGATGCGGCTTTCGGGAGGTTGACCAGCAATACGCCGCGCTGTAGCGAGGGTCGTAATAGGTAACGCAGGCGCTTGTTGATCTTCGGCCAGAATCCAGCGCCGATAGTCGACTTCAGGGGTAGCCAGCGAATCGGCCTCTCCCGGAGCCACCTGTCCTCGGAACGTCCAGTTGTGGAAGTACCACTTGAATTTGCGATGCTTGAAGGCAACCGCCAGCTCAGTAAGGGGTCGGCCTGCCGGCACAGTAAAGCGGTAGTGGACCGTACGCGCTGTTCCCGGACCGATGACATTTACATAAACCGGTGTGCGAAAGTCATGAGGGTTGCGTTTATTGGCCTCTTGACCAGCGCGGTCGACAAAGACGGCACCAAAAAAGTGGGCATTGGAATCAACGCGGCCTTCCCCATCAAGCAAACCCGAAGCCACAACCACCTGTCCCTGTCCATCCCGCCCTACTACTTCCAGCCAAAGCTCATTAGAATCGTTGGTTCCTCCAGGCAGGGCATGGCCAACTTTACGGTTACGTACAACGACCGTTAGCTCTACCTGATCGCCAGGCCGCAGTACGGGCATAGGCTCATCAGGGCCATAAGTACGGCCATTTACCCGTACCAGAAAAAGGTCCACCGTAGCTATAGAATCCTGCAGAAAAGCCTGAGTTGCCCGAAGCTGTTCGTCATGACCTTTAAGAAAAGGAAGGGCAGTATTGGCTGCTAAAAATCGATGGCTTCGTACAAATCCGCCGTCATTGCCTTTATCGTTAGAAGGCACCAAGGGCATGTGGCAGTCGATGCAAGTGCGCGCCTGATTAGGTAGATAAAACGAGCGTACGGTGTTCCCCGAGACGCCGCTCATTTGCCAGGCATCGTATTCGTTTTGGCCTCGTAGCCAGCGATAGTAATTTACATCAGGCGGCAGGCCCACTTTATGGCAGGTGCTGCAGAACTGCTCGGTGCGGTGTACAGGCCGCAGCATGGCCTGTCGGTGGGGTTCAGGCCGAGCGAGAATCAGCTGGCGATGTAGCCATTGGCCTAAGGGGGAAGTGCTACGTGCAAAAGGATATTCGTCTGGCTCCGCAATCACGTAGCGCCCATTGCCGCGCAGGTCGCGTAAGCCAGTGATCGCATGGCAAGAAAGACACGTAATGCCTTCATGGGCCGTCCAGTGCGTGGTATCTAAGGGCATGCGGTGGCCAAAACGACCTGAAAAAAGTATCACCGGATCGTGGCATGAAGCGCACCAGCGAGCAGCCTCTACAGGCCGTCGCTCCAGCATGTACTCGATCGAACGACGATAATAAGGGTTATTAAACGATGAAAAACGATGTACCGAAGCTTCCCATTGCGCATAAATATCAGGGTGGCAACCGGCCTGGCCACACGTCTTAGAGCCTGAAAGTGCCGCTTCTTTTAAAAAGCCCTCGTGAGCCAGCACAGCTTGGGAAGACCGCAGTGGATTCTCCTCTCCCATGTCTACATAGACCGGCTGCGGGCGCTTTAGCCAAGGCACCAAGAAAAAGGCTACCGAAACGATCAAGCCAGCGCCAAGCGTAAGCATCAGAGGATGTCGTACCAATTGAGTAGGTCTGGGTAGCGGCAGGCCTTCAGGCAGCAAAAACCGGTAGCGCCGGCCCCGTTTTAGCGAAACGTGTACGGCAAAGCCCAGTAAGGAAGTAACGGCTGTAACCACATGCAACGTCAGCACCCAACCTTGTGCCAGCGTAGACCCGCCAAAGAAGAGCACGATCCCACTGCCTAAAAGCACACTTATTGAGAGTGCCGTAAAGATCCCAGCAGCAGTAGCCCAGCGATTCCATCCAATAGGCATTGTGCGCAGATGGGCGGCCAAAAAAATCAGAAAGGGTATGCAAAGCAAAAGCCCTAATCCCACGTGCAAAAGCACATTGCTCATGTAAAGCAACGCCGACGAACGATCAAAGAGCACCAGCACCAGACTGTTGAGCAGCATCACAAGAAAGCCGCCCAACAGAATGCTCACAAGGCGCCTTTGGCCAGCAGGCAAGTGAAAGAGGCGTCTGCGTCGGGGCATTGTAGACAAAACAGGTTAGGAGTCTCCCGAAGATACACGGCGATCCAGCATACGCAGATATTTCCGCAAGATATCATCATTGGGGCGGTAACGCAATGCCTGCAGCCAAGCCCTACGAGCTACTTTATATTGTTTTTTTTGCGCGTAAACCACCCCTAGGTTCAGCCAGACATCAGCCAGGGTTGAGTCGCGTTGTAGAATCTTTTGATAGCGTGCTAAAGCATCGAGCGTGTCGCCAAGTAATAGGGCCAGATTAGCGCGGTCGTTCTCCAGCTCCAGGTTAGTTGGCTCAAGAAACAACGCCACATCCAAAGCGCGGCGTGCTTCATCATATCTTCCGGCTTCAATAAGCAGTGCAGCCAGTTCCTTCCAGTGACGAGGCTGTCCGGTTTGGTAGGCTGCTAAGCGGGCTTGATCGATTTTACCCGTGAGCTGTTGAATGCGACGCGCACGTGTTAGATAAAAATTTCCGGCCTGCGTGTTTCCCATTAGCATTAGCGCACGGCCCAGGTTATAGTTTGCACCGCGGTGTAACGGTTCTCGCTCGAGTATCAATTGTAGAAAATGCACAGCATCTTCCACATGCCCTGTGCGCAGCAGCAAACGTGAGAAAGTATAGAGGTTTTCGAGATTACCTGGTTGCAGCGCAAGGGCTTTCTCGGCAAATGCTAGTGCCTGCTGCAAATTCCCTTCTTGTTCTTCGAGCTCAGCCATCCAGCGATAGGTTTCGCTGTCAGAGGAGTCGACAGCCACCGCTTGCTGATAGAACTGGCGGGCAGCTTGCAAGCTATCCAGCAAAAAACACGCGCGACCGGCCTGTCGATAAATGGCTACTTTGGCCAACCGATCCATTTCAGCATAATACTGCTGCACGGCAGGAGGCGATTGTTCAATTAAAGCCAGCTCTTTGCGATAATAGTCTAAGGCGCGACGGTAGAATCCCTGAAGAAAAGCGGCATGACCTAATTGGAAATCAATGCCGCGAAGGTAAGCATCCAGGCGGCGGGCTTTTTGAAAGGCGGCGATTGCCTGGTCAAATCGATTGATGTCCAGATAGATACGTCCTTTGAGCAGGTAAAGCTCGGCCACCTCTATCCCCTGCCGGAGCAGGCTATCGACGAGCTGCATGGCTTCTAAATAAGCCCCTTGGCTATAGATTTGCCAGGCCTGCTGTAGCTGCGCAGCTTGCGTGGCTGTAAGCACGCGTTCCGAAGGTGGGCGATAGGCCTCAGGTGCTTGTGACCGGCAGCCCATCAAAACCAGTAAACCCACCATACCCAAACGTATACGCAACGCTACCATCCGTTCCTCTGCTGTTGATAGGAGAGCCCCGACCGGCACTTAGGCCGACCGGGGCTCTATACTTACTCCATGTCTACCTGCCTTGCTTTAGAAGGCCAGTTGCAAGCCTAATCGGTGAACGTTATCAAAAATACCAAACGAGGTGTAGGCATAGTCAACCCCAATCCGGAACGTCTCCGATCCTAAACGTAAGCCCCCGCCTACGTTGATACCCTGTTCATCGGTGGACGTAATATAACCTGCCCGCAAAAACAGGAGGTTCATAAAGCTGTATTCGGCACCCACTTTAATCTGCTCCGGATAATCGCGCGGCCGAACAGCATCAACGCTGAGCCAGAGGGCGTGCATGCCGTTTGCGGGTGCGAGCAAATCCATCAGGTTATAGGTGGCCCCGATCTGGAAGGTCAGCGGCAGCTCAAAGCTTTCTTCCACATAAGTCAGCTCACGCGAGAAGTTGCGCACGCTCATGGCAAAGGTCAAGCTTTGGAGCGCCGTCCGGTAGAGCACGCCAAAGTCTACCGCAATGGTTGACTTAGCATAGCTTTCCATGCGACCGGCCTGGGTAACTTGGGCTTCTCCCAGGTTTTGGCGAGCAAACTTAGCATGCCCACCGACGGCAAAGCGGTCTGTAATGGCGCGCGCATAACCTAAACCGATGGCCAACGCGCTGGGGCTATAAGTCCCCTGGTCCAAGTAGCCTTGCTCATTCGAGGCAAAGATAGTCCGAAGCACTTCCGGGTAGCTTACAGCCACTATGCTAAGACCGATAACACCATACTGACCGCCCATGGGGCGATAGGCCACACTAGCAAAGTTATAGTCTGTACTGTTGATCCAGCGCGTCTGCCCCGCCGCAAAGTGGAACGTGCGATCAAAATAGGCCATACTCGCCGGGTTATAGAAGAGCGCCAGCGATGAGGCATTGTCGCGCGCTGTGAGCGCATCCGCCATTGCGGCCGCTCGGGGGTCAACAGACACGCTGAGGAACTTAAACCCTGTCTGGGCTAGCTTTTTGGTTTCCAGCTCAGTCCCTGTTCCTGTACCCTGAGCGTGGAGTAAGGCCGGGAACATCAGCCAGCCCAGCAGCAAGAGGCTGGTCCCGATATAGCTGCGTTTCATGGTCATTCGCAACGTTTGCATGATCGTTATCCTGGGGAATCAACGGATAATGACGATGGTGCGTGTAATCTGAGCTCCGCTATCCATGTCGGTGATGACAGCGAAGTAGATCCCGCTGGCCACTACCTGCCGCGACGAGGTGGTCAGATCCCAGAACTCGTCGCCACTTCCGTCGGTGTGTTCAATCACTTTCACAAGTTCACCCAGCTCAGTATAGATCCGAATGGTTGCCCGAGCAGGTAGGCCGTAGAAGGCAATCTTGTCCTGCAGGTCGGGGAAACGAACACCCCGATCAGCCTCCAGGTTGTAGGGGTTGGGGACAACACGCACCTCATCCAATGACCTCCCCGGCGGACGCCGCAGAACAGCCGGCTGGTAGGTTTGGGTCCAGTACCGGTTGCTCTTCAACCGCACACGGCGCCCTGACGTCGGATCGTTGACCTCGTTGCCCACAGCTTGGATGTAGTAGTAGTAGTTGACTCCACGTGTCACGTTCTGGTCAACAAAGGATCGTGCATTGCCAGGCAACGTTGCAATCTTCCGGTAGACTGTAGATTCATCTGGTAGGGGTAGGCCAAAATAGAAGCCCTGGGCACGCCAGATTTCCCAGCCTCCGGGAGGATCAGGCTCACCGCTATAGGTCTCCCATTCCAACGTGATGCGATCCGTACCCGAGGTTACGACAAACCGACGTGGGGGTTTAGGCGGCTGCGGAATATCTAGGTTGTTTTGCCAAACGTTCAGGATGCGCTGGAAGAGCTGGAAGAGAGAATCGCGGGAGGTCATCACCCATTCGTTTTTGGTCAAGCTAACGCACCCTGGACTCCCCTCCTGGCAAGGACTATCCGTCACTGGATTCCAGCTAAAGCGTGCCGCATCAGCGGCTGTTCTTCCCACCGCCCGGACTCTGCTCTTATACCACTTACCCAACTCAATACTGAGCTTGTCACTTAGGCCCGCTATACCTTCAGCAACCACAATCCTAATGCTCTGGTTGGGCTGGAGCGTATAGGGCCCAAAGCTTTGAACATAGCCCCATCCACCAGGACGACCCTGAGAAGGATCAGCAGTCTGCAGGTGGAATCGGCCGTCAGGCTGAATGATATAAGCATGCGTAGGATTGTTTGCATTGTAGCGAGCGTTTGCCGGATTGTTCGCCATCTTGTTTCCATCTTCAAGCCAGTTGCGTTCCAGCTGCATGACGCTCAGGTCGTTGTGATCGTTGCGAGCCGTCAGCTCGGCATCGTCTGAGTCCAGATAAGTCATCATGCGCGGCTGGTTCGGATCATGCGCCTTGTTGGTTGCTGATTGGTCTGCGTGGATCGTCAGCGTACCAAACATGGCGGCAGCCCCTAAACGCCCAGTAGTATCGCCTCCAATGTGGGCAATCCAGGGCTGCAGTTCAAACCACATGGGGTTGCCAATGGTGTTGAACACGGTCTGTGCCGGCACATGCCCTAACCACGAGAACTGAGCGGCATAGCGCTGGGCAAACGCCTGACCGTATTCCTGAAAGCCCGGGACCAGCGCATCGTTCATCGTGAACTGCCCCCAGGCAGCTCCACCAGCACTGTTATCCCACGCACCTGCCGGCGCATTGGCTTTGTTGCGATAGAAGAAGGTAAAGTATACATCTTGCAAGGTTTGGTTAGGTAGCTCGATGTCGTCGTCCTAGTCCACATTTCCCGTATTGGTAAATACATATTCAATGATGTGATAGTCCTGATGGAGTTCGTTACTGAATTGATAGACCTTGCGCTCCATCTCGATGCCCATTGCATTTCGTGTTTTGTTATACACCATGGCATCGGCCTTGAGCGCCGGATCGATCTCATCAGGTATTGCCGGTTTATCAAAGGTTCTCAAGCCGTCCACAATGACTTCTGGAGCTTCAAAGATGTGTTCAATACGTACGGGAAACGTCTGCCCATCGGGCGAACGCCAGTTTTTGGCACTCACCCACAGGCCTCGCCAGTGACCCCAATAGGCGCCGATATGGTGACCGGGCCAAGTATACGTCCCGGCACCATCGATGCCGGCCATACTTTCCGGCTCTGAGCCACCGCCCAGGTAGTGAGATTGAAGCCGGCCAATAGCAAGCCAACGGCCACTCCACTGGGCTTGCGCTACATTACTGAGGACCAGCAAAAGCAGCAGGGCGCCTATGCATTGCCCTACCTGTACGATTCTATACTTTGCCATAGAGCTCCTCATCCTTTTGCTTTGCCTTAGAAGGAGACCCGAATACCGAAGAACAAGCGCCGCGGATTGAAGAAGGTGAAGAAGTCCGCATTCGGCATGTCGATGTACGCTTTATCCTTCAGCACCCGGTCAACAAACTTGCGGTCTGCAGGGACAAACTGGTTGTTTTTATACTGGAAGTACTCCCCATCCTTATAGTACAGAGGTCGCGTCGGATTGCTGGCAGTCGGGGTGCACGCCCCAGTGCAGACCACAATGGGCACGAACTCTACGCCCGGCTTCCGGTAGTCACCCGGCCGGTCGTTGCCCGGAATCAGCGGATAAGGCGGACCGCTCTCAAGCCCTTCGAAGGTCTTTTCGGGCAGATGCAGCGACTGCAGGTACTGCAGTAGGTCGGTCGAGTTGACAAAACCGCTCCAGCGGTTTAGATGCCGGATATTGAAGACGTTGGTTACGTCCATGAAGAACTGGACTTCACCTATCCGGCTATCAATTGTCTTGCTCAGGCGCAGATCAACATTGTAGTAATCTTTCCAGCGCACGTTGTGCTCAATCCCGCGCACTGGGCTTCCTGCTTCGAGCAGGCTGTTACCCGTCCAGGTGAGCACCTGTCCTGCCCGCCATTCACCCAAGATGCTGAGCCGCCATTCGGCCAGTGGCCGGAAGCCGCTATAATTGGGACCGAAATCCGATGGCGTCAGGAGGTCGACATTAAACCGAGCAAAAGGCTCTGGAATCGGCTTGCTCTGATAGTGGTCTGTTGTGGTAAGCAGGTATTGCTGCTGGCGAACAGGATTTTCAAAGTTGTTTGTAAATCCAAAGTTGCCCGTTTTGCGGGCCATGTAGGTGTAGTTTACGAAGCCCTGCACCCACCGCCCCCGGTTTTTCGATAGCGAGATTTCAAAGCCACGTACATCCCCGTAATTCCACGGCCGGGCTACCCAATAGTTTACTTCGCCGTCGATGCTCTGGAAGTTAATGTTGCGCGCCTGCAGCGATACATCGCGGTAGTAGCCTGCCAGACGCAGCAAGAACATGTTGTAAAGGTTTTGCTCAAAGCCCAGCTCGTAGGCAACGGTCTTCTGCAGCGGTAGGTTGGGGTTGCCAATGCGTGAGACCGCACCGCTAGAAATCTTTTCGACCTCAAACAGCGGCACAGGGTCCGGCATCTGACGGAAGTGGCCGTAGTTGAAATACAGCTTGCTGTTTTCCGAAACTGGGAAGGAGATACCCAGCCGTGGACTTAGCGTAAGCTGTTTATCTACGGGCTCCTGCGACAGCACCTCAGCGATACGGTCTGCCCCAATAACCGGCGTAAAGGCGCGGTCATATAGTTCGTAGACATACCACTTACCGCTTGGATTGAAGTAGTCGAGCCGCAAGCCCAAATTCGCAATCAACCCCTTGAATTCCAGCTTGCTTTGCAGGAAAGCGGCTCCTTGCTGCGGCTTCCGATGCCAGCGGTATTTCGGGTTGGCGTGGTGCACGAAGAAGGGGTCGTTTTCCCCGTAATTCATCTTGTAATCGCTCAGGTTGAACTCTAGCCCACCCTTAACCTGCAAGAAGCGGTTAACCTGGCTGGTGAGCGCCGCAGAGAACAACCAGCGCCCTACTTTCGATGTGTCATAAGGAGTGCCACCATGGCCGCCAATACGCAATCCAGGCCCGATGCCGTCGTCCATACCCCGGTATTCGTAACCAAACGGCGCCGAGGTAAGCTTGATCGCATTTGGATTCTGGCAAGCCGCATCGTTAATAGGCCGAATCTCCGGATTGGGGCCTGGCGTCACGCAAACTACAGGATTCGGATCCCGTGGTGGAATATGACCTGTCTGGTATTCGGTCTGCGTCCGCTGCAGCTGCACTTCATAGTAGGTCTGCGGCGAAAACGCATGAGTAAACTTTAGGCCCCCTAACGTGTAGGTGATGTCCATCTCTGCAAAAAC